>Ga0247733_1000008_pt1 | contig 361933 bp, 353 predicted proteins | sample UWRJL043104R2_FD_180932 | JGI IMG/M metagenome (GOLD analysis project Ga0247733, IMG submission 180932) | Plant litter microbial communities from Arlington Agricultural Research Station in Wisconsin, United States - UWRJ-L043-104R-2 | ecosystem: Environmental > Terrestrial > Plant litter >... | reverse complement strand
GCCGAGCAAGTTCAACGGACACCACGTTAACGAGTGGGAGGCCGACCACGGGAAAACCGACGTCAGCAACGGGGTACTCCTGTGTCCCGCCCACCACTACTGGATCCACCACTCCGGATACGAACTCGCGATGATCACCGGGATCCCCTACCTCCGGGCACCCAAAAACATCGACCCCGACCAGACCTGGAAACCCGTCCGACGCAACCGCATCCACACGACGAAGGCCTTGCGACGGTAGACGTTACGTGCAGGTGATGGTTTCGATACGCGGCGCTCGTTCCTCGCGGCGCTACTCAACCAACGAGGTGGGTAAGACCGGCGTACTTCTCGTTGGTTGAGTGCGAGCTCTGCGCCCTTCGACACCGCCTGACGGGCCTGCTCACCACCGCCCGCGACAACCTGCATCGACTGGTTTCGACGGGCTCAACCAGCAGGGGCGCTAGAGCGCCAGATGCGTTGCCCGACCAGCCAGGAACGTCGCCGCCACGGGCATCGTGCGCAGCTCGACCGGGGACGCCGACAGCGGGTCCAGGTCGGTGACCACGAGGTCCGCCGGCTCCCCCACAGCAATGCGCGACCGCACCGAGAACCCGAGCACCTCAGCGTTCGTCAATGCCTGCTCCGGATGCCACGGCTCGCGACCATCGCGCGTGCGACCGACCGCCGCCGACATCGTCACCCATGGGTCAAGTGGTGCCACCGGCGCGTCCGACCCGAACGCGAGAGTCGCACCGGCGTCGACGAGGCTCCGCAGCGGGAACGCCCGCTCCGTGCGCCCCGCCCAGTGATGATCGGCGACGTCACGGTCGTCCATCGCGTGCTCGGGCTGCACACTCGCGACGACGCCGAGAGCTGCGAACCGTGGAAGATCCACTGCAGCAACGAGCTGGGCGTGCTCGATCCGACCACCGCCTCCGATGTGCTCGAACGCATCGAGCGCCAGGGTATTCGCGTGGTCACCGATCGCGTGCACGGTCGGCTCGATTCCCGCCGCCGCAGCGCGACTCATGAGCGGCAAGAGCTGCTCGGGGGTGACCGTGAGCATCCCGCGTGACCCCGCGGTGCCCTCCAATCCCGGAAACTCGTCGTAGCAGTAGGCCGTGCGGGTGTTGAGTGATCCATCCGTCAGCACCTTGTAGCGGCCGACCGAGAGCAGCTCGTCGATCGGCGTGCCGGTTCGCAGCCCGAGGTCGATCGCGCGATCGAGGTGCTCGGAGTAGATTCCGAACTCGACCCGAAGGCGATCGAAACCGGATGCCCGGCGTCGCTGCCAGTTCTCGAGGTTCCAGTCCATTTCGAGGTCGACAATTCCGACCACACCGCGCTTGGCCGCCTCAGCGGAGGCGTCAGCCGCCCACGCGTCGACGATCGCGTCATCGACGACGCCGATGCGACCGGTGATCTCGAACGCCGGATCCTCGCGGAGCAGCCCGGTCGGGTGCCCACGATGACCGTACAACGCGAGGGCCGCGGTGTTTAGCCAGGTGGCGTGCAGGTCGGCGCTGACGAGCACTACCGGAACGTCACCGCTTACCGCGTCGAGGTCAGCGAGGTTGGGAGCGTCGGCCCAGAGACCGTCGCGGAACCCGAAGCCGACAAAGGGGATGGCAGCGGGCTGCCCGGTCGCGAGGGCCTCGCCGACGAGCGCGGCGGCGTGCCGAGCCGATTCAGCCCCGGCAATATCGAGCCAGTGCTGGATAAGCGCGAACTGGGTGAAGTGCACGTGGTTGTCCCACAGCCCGGGTGAGAGCCAGCGGCCCTCGAAGTCGAGTTGTTCGCCAGCGCCGACCAGGTCGGTGCCAACGGCGGTGATGGTGCCGTCGGCGACAGCCACGTCGACGACGGAGTCGCCGATCCGAAGGTTACGGAGCAGCATCCGCAGCTCCCTTGTTGTTGGCGAGGCGCATTTCAGCCGCGAGCGGAGCCGAGGCGTAGATTCCGTCTCCTTCGAGGTGCGCGACGATGCGCTCGATGACCTCGGGCGCCTTGTTCTGGCTGAGTTTGAGGCGCGCGTCGAATCGCGAAACGACAAAGCGGATGCCGACGGTTCCGCGGGCGATCCGGCGGGCCGAGTTCTCGTCGATATCGAGGCTGACCGGATTCGGCAGTCGCTGCTCGAAGTGGTCGACGAGGTCGTCGAGCACCTCGAAATTCTCGGCGTCGCTGAGGATTTCGGGCGTTCCGTAGAGGTGGGCGGTGACGTGGTTCCAGGTCGGGATGAAGTCGTCGTTCTCGTACCAGCCGGGCGAGATGTAGCCGTGGGGCCCCTGGATGATCATGAGCATCTCGTGCTGCCCGAGCTCGTGCAGCGTCTCGTCGGGGCGACCGACGTGTGACACGATACTGATCGAGTCATCGGTCTCTTCGAGCACAACGGGGTAGTGGGATGCCACCAGTCCGGTGCTCGTATGGGAGACGAACGTTGCCCAGGGATTTTCGCGAATGAGGCGCTTGACCTCGAGCGGATCGGTCAAAACGTAGCTGGGCGTGTGGCGCATACCCCTAGCTTGGCATGGGGGCGCGCGACGCCCAATTCTGAATCGACGAGTGCCGAATCAGGCCTGGCAGTGCGGGCAGTAGTAGAGCTTCCTGGCCGCAGCGACCTCCATCACGATCGGCGTTCCGCACACCCGACACGGCTTGCCGGTGCGGTGGTAGACCCAATGACGATCGTCCCGACTGGCGAGCGCCGCGCGGTACTCATCGCCCTCGAGACCGTCCATCGTCATCATCTGCCCGGTCGCGACACCAACGCCGAGCAGGTACACCCAGTCGCTCCAGAGAGCGCGAAGGGTGTCGTCGCCGACAAGTTTTCCCGGCGTATGTGGGTTCTGCTTCGCGCGGAACAGCAGTTCAGCGCGGTACACGTTTCCGATACCGCTGACAACGGACTGGTCCATCAGCAGCAGCCCGATCGGTGTCGGCTTCTTGCCCGCCTTGTCGACAAACCGCTTCTCGCCTTCGGCGACGTCGTCGACGAGCGGATCGGGCCCCAGCTTCGCGATTACTGCCGCGACTTCCTCCGGCTGCAGAACGTCACAGGCGGTAGGCCCGCGCAGGTCGGCGACGGCCTTCTCGGTGAGCAGCCTGACCCGCACCGCACCGATGGGCTCCGGCGGAAAGTCCACGAGTTCCGGACCGAGCCGCTCCTGCTCGGCCATCCGTAGTCGCCGGGGTGCTCCGATGCTCGAGAGTGACGCTTCGTGCGCCTCGAGGGCGGTCGGGGTGTCGCTGTCCGGCAGATCGGTGCCGCGCTGGTTCGTCTGGCCCATCCGACCGCCTGCGGATGCCGTGGTCGCGTCCGCGGTGATGTCACCGGCGAAGTCCCACGCCCCGTACATCCCCAGGTGCACCCGCAGCCAGAGACCGTTCTCGAACTCGAGGAACATCTGCTTGCCGACGGCGCGAGCATCGATCATCCGCTGCCCGTCGATGTCGGCAGCACCCGCCGCAAACCGGCCCTGCGGCGACGACGCGGTGACGGTGTGCCCGACGAAGTGCAGTGCGAACTGTCTCGCGATTCGATGAACGGAATGACCCTCGGGCATTGGCTCCGGCTCTCGGACTAGGTGTGGCGGTAAAGCTAGTTGACGCTGTGACCGGCGATTGCCCCGGTGGTTTCGTACTCGGCAAGCTGGGCGATCCGGCGGGCGTGACGGTCCTCGCCCGTGAACGGAGTCGCAATGAAAGTGTCGATGAAGCTCTTCGCCTCGTCAACGGTGTGCTGGCGCGCACCGATCGAGATAACGTTGGCGTCGTTGTGCTCGCGGGCGAGTTCTGCCGTCGAGTGGTTCCAGACGAGCGCGGCGCGCGCACCGACCACCTTGTTCGCGGCGATCTGCTCGCCGTTGCCCGATCCGCCGAAGACAACCGCGAGGGCCTCGATGCCCGCGGCCTGGTCAGCAACGACGGCGAGAGCAGCGTTGATGCAGAACGACGGGTAGTCGTCGAGCGGGTCGTAGCTCGTCGGCCCGTGGTCGACTACTTCGTGACCGCCCGCGGTGAGGTGCTGAAGAAGATCCTGGCTGAACTCGAGGCCGGCGTGATCGGTCGCGATGTGAATGCGCATGGCTCCAGTCTAGAAGCCATGCGCACGCTCATCATTCCTGCTGGCTGCGCGCTACTCGTCGCTTCGCACGTAGGTGTTGGATTCGATCTCCACCTCGACGGTTTCGTGCGGCTTCTTGTTCTCAGCGACAACGTCATCGACGGTTTCAAGGTCGCCGACGAACTCTTCGCTCTCGTGGCCGAGACCCGGAAAGCTGATTTCCTTGTTCTTGTCGACGAGGCCGAGCAGTGCCCCGCTCCAGCGCACCGAGTACAGCTCGGGATCGAAGTCGAACTTTCCCGGACGGTTCAGAACAACCGCGACCTTACCGAGATCGTCGAGCTGGTCGACGAGCTTGTCGGCATCGAGGGTCGCGTCGAGAACATAGCCGACCTCGACGGTCTTGTCGCCTGCGACGTCGCCGAGGCCGCGCTCGACCTGCACGGTGAGGATCGCAACGCGCCAGAGCGCGTTGGGGCTATCAAAAGGCAGCTCGATGTCAACGAGGTCATCCGCCGCTGACACCGTATAGCTCGCGCCCGGGGTCACCTTGATGACCTTGCCGAACGCGATTCCGCCGGCGAGCGACTGCGCCTTGCTTCCCTCGATCGAGAACTTCTGGCTCGGCACGAGGTCTTCGAGCGACGCCTCGGGTACGACCGTCTCCGCAGTTTCATATCGCGTCTGGATCGCATCGAACAGGTAGGCGGGCGACTCGACGTCGGCGGCGTTTTCAACCGTCGTCGGAGCACTGGTCACCGTGGCGGGGGCTGTCGTGCAGCCGGCGAGCAGAACGGATGCTGCTGCTACGGCGATCCCGGCAGCAACAGTGCTGCGACGAGTCATTTTCTGGTTCATGGTGGTGATCCCGTTTCGCATCAGTAGTTCGCGTTGATCTGGCTAATTTCGGTGCTGTCCCACTTTTGCGCGGGGTTCTCAACGCCGTACTTCATGCAGGTGGAGCTGCTCGTCGCGTGCATCAATCCGAACGCGTGACCGCTCTCGTGGCAGGCGAGCCCGCGACGCTGCGAGGTCGTCGCATCTTCGGTGTAGATGGTGCTGTAACGGATGTGGTGCTTGCGGCAATCACCGGAGCTGTAGGTGAGTTCGCAGGTAGTAACGCCGAGAATTCCGCCGTCTATTTCGGTGTACCAGTCGAAACCGCAGTAGGTCGTGTACCGGTCATCGTGGAGAACGATGCTCGTGTTGCCGGTCTCATCAGAGACAAGGCTGCTGGTGAGGTCGGTCTCGTTGATGACGTTGGAGCGCACCCAGTCCTGGGCTGCATTCATCTTGGTCGACAGGGAGTCATAGTAGATCGTGGGGTTTTTGGTGTGGCCCATGTTGACTCCGCTGCAGCTGGTCTTCCCGGTTGAACCGGAAAAGACTGCCTCCGCGGGAGAGCTGGCTGGCGAGAAAATTGCGAAGGTGGCGGCCAGGCCTGCAATCGCCAGTAAGGCGGTGAGGCTGCGGCGCAATCGCCGAGGCTTTGCTGGCGCGGGTGTCGTCATGAGTTCCCTCAATCTGGTCGTGGGGGGACGGACGAAGAAATGCCCGAGATTACGTCACTAGCTTATGACGCGTTGATTGTATTACTAGCCAAACGAGCGGTTGACTTTGGTAACGGTGACCGGAGATGTTGCTTCAGCCAGGACATCCGAAACCGTCAGAAGATCTCCGACGAACTTTTTGGTATCGGGAAGGGCCGGGAAGCTGATGTCGCCGTCTGCCGAAACCAACCCGAGCAGTCCGCCGTTCTGGCGAACCGAGTACACCGACGAGTTGAATTCGTACTTTCCCGGTCCGTTCAGGATCGCCACGATATCGCCCATTGACCGGTAGCCCTCGAAGACGCGATCAATATCTGCGGCACCGTTTACGACCATCCCAATGGAGACCGACGAGCTTCCGCTCACCTCGCCAAGAGCGGATTCGACTTCGACCGTGAGGACTACGACTCGCCAATCTGCGTCTTCAGAGGTGAAAGCAACAGACTCGCTACCGTTTGCTTCGTCGACGTAGGCCGCCCCAGGGGTGACTTCTGAGATGGTACCGAAGACGATCCCTGTGCCAAGTGGGACCGCCTTAGCGTCCCCGACCACAAAAAGATGATTGGGCAGAACATCCGAGAGTGTCTTCTCGCGTGTCTTTGCGTTGGAGAAATCTCGGCGCTCTGCGTTGAGCGACAGAACGTAGTTGGTAGCCGACGACGGGTCGGACGTCGCCGTCGCACTCGCCGTGGGGCCGGTCGATGCTTCGCCGGCCTGCAGGTTGACGACCGTCGCGACGCCGGTGGAGAGGGTGAGGGCAATAAGTGCACCAACACCGATGCGAGTCGCCGAGTTCGATTTACGAGGGAGACGTTGAACTGCCATGCGTCTCTCCTCTCGAGGCTCGGCTAACACTCTGATCCATCGCTAAACATACGGCATGAGGGGACTACCCTGTACACCCCCCATTAGGGGGCTAGTCACCCCGGAATCCGCGTAGTTATGCGAACCAGACCTTCCGAAAGGTCTGCGAAACTGTCCAGATTGTGCGCATTCCGTTACTCAGCGCCACGACGGACCCCGAAGACAGCGGAATGACGACTCCATCGTCAACGAGTTGCACCGTTCCCTCCCCCGCGAGAACGATGAAAACCTCGTCGGTTTCGACGTCGCTCATCGTGCCCGGACTCATTTCCCACACCCCGTAGCTGCGGTCACCCAGTGTGCCGAGAACCTGCGAGCCCGTGAGCGGACTGCCCTCGATGACCTGCTCCGGCGGCACCGGCACGAGTACGAGCGCAACCTCCAGCGCTGCTGCGTGGTCGATCACGAGTCGAACCCCAAACCTGCGGCATCCAGAGTCTTCAGCAAGAGGTTGCGTTTCCCTTCGTTGTGGTCGGCGCGGTTCAGCGCCCATCTCGTGGCCTGCACTCCGAGGAATGCCGCCGGCTCCGGAGGGAAGGGCAGCGGAACCGAGCGAACGAGTTCGAGGCTGGTGCGCTCGGTCTCGAGTCCGGCGAGCTGGTCGAGCATGACGTTTGCCGCGAACCGCGTCGCGGCTACTCCGAGGCCGGTGAAGCCGGCAGCGTACGAGACCCTCCCCTGGCGAGCCTGCCCGAAGAAGGCGCAGAACCGGGTCGAGGTGTCGATGACTCCCGACCAGCGGTGCGAGAACCGGATTCCCTCGAGCTGCGGAAAGGTCGCGAAGAAGTGGTGGGCGAGCTTCTCGAAAGACTGCGGCCGATCGTCATACTCGGATCGGATCTTTCCGCCGTAGTGGTAGATCGCGTCATAGCCGCCCCAGAGGATGCGGTTGTCAGCACTGAGCCGGTAGTAGTGGAACTGGTTGGCGAGGTCCGCGACGCCCTGGCGGTTTCCCCATCCGATGCTCGCCAACTGCTCATCGTTCAGCGGCTCGGTCATGAGCACGTAGTCGTAGACGGGAACGGTGTGCAGGCGGTACCGCTTGAGCAACGAGGGAAACGCGTTGGTCGCCAGCGCGACTCTCTTCGCGCGGGCGGAGCCCTCGCGGGTCTCGACCCAGACTTCTGAGGCGTCAGAGCTGCTGTCGAGTCCGCGCACGACGGAGTTCTCGAAGATCTCGACACCGGCCTCCGCGCACGCGCGTGCCAGCTCGGCCGCGAGCTTTCCCGGGTGAACGATCGCGGTTGACCGGGTGCTCCACAGTCCCGCGAGGTAGGTATCGGAGTTGACCTGCGCCCGGACGGCGGCCTGGTCGAAGAAGAGCTCGGTCGATCCGTTCGCAGCTTCGTGTAGTTCGTCGACCTGGTACGGCTCGATCGCCACCGAGAGCGTTCCGGTGCGCTCGAAGTCGACCTTCCAGCCCCGCGACGTCACCGTCGCCTCGATCTCGTCGAGATTCTCCAGGCCGAGGCGGTCGAGCTGGGCGTACTCCTTGGGGAACCGGCTCAGCCCGTTCGACTCACCGTGCGTCAGGCTCGCCTCGACGAAGCCGCCGTTGCGACCGGATGCCGCCCACCCGACGGTACGGGCTTCGACGATCGCGACCGTGGCATCCGGGTCGCGTTCCTTCGCCAGCAGTGCGGTCCAGAGACCGGTGTACCCACCGCCGACGACAACGAGATCAAACGACCGCTCACCCACAAGAGTGGGGCGCTTCGGCTGCGCGAGACCATCGAGCCAGAACGGCGCGAGTGTCGATCCAGAGAGGGATGCCGCAGCAAGCGCGGGGTTCGGATGGGCGCGATCGAAGACGGTGCTTGGCATGTCCCAACCCTAGTGAGGTTCGTCGTTGCGGGCAGGATTCCCGCCCGCAACGACGGGAGCCACAGGCTAGAAGACGATGACCGAGCGGGCGACTTCGCCCTTCCGCAGTTCGTCGTACCCCTCGTTGATCTCATCCAGCGGAATCGTCTGCGAGACGAGATCGTCGAGGTTGAAGCGTCCCTGCAGGTACAGGTCAGCGTAGAGCGGGATGTCCAGCTTGAAATTGGTCGAGCCCATGTAGACGCCGCGGATGCTCTTCTGCTGCATGAGCAGTTCGCCGAACGGATCGATTTCGAGGATCGTGCCGGGCTTCTGCATGCCGATCAGGTAGGCGCCACCGCCGGGTGCGAGAACACCGAGCGCCTGCATTGCGGTGATCTTGAGGCCGATGACCTCGAAGGAGTGGTTGACTCCGCGTCCACCGGTGAGTGCCTTGACCTGCTCGATGACATCACCGTCGGCGGGGTTGACCACGTCGGTCGCGCCGAACTTCTTTGCGAGCTCGAGCTTTCCCGGCTGCAGGTCGATCGCGATGACGCGGCGAGCGCCGGCGATAGCTGCGCCCTGGATCGCGCTGAGTCCGACTCCACCGCAGCCGATGATGGCGACGGTGTCGCCGACGCGGACGGATGCCGTGTTGATGACAGCGCCCGCTCCGGTTACGACACCGCAGCCGAGCAGCGCTGCCTTGTCGAATGGAATCTCGGCGCTGACGGCGACGAGGTTGTTCTCGTGGGCGAGCGAGTACTCGGCGAAACCGCCGAGCTCAGAGAACTGGGTGACGGACTTGCCGTCGCGGGTGAGGCGAGCCGGCTGGTCGGGCGTGCGCTGCGTTTCTGTGGGGTTGACGCACATGAACGAGCGACCGGATTCGCACTGCTCGCAGTGGCCACAGTGACTGACCAGACAACCGACGACGTGGTCGCCAATCGCGAACTCGGTGACATCCGGTCCAATCGCCGTGACGATACCGGCGATTTCGTGGCCGAGAATCGACGGCATCGCAAAACCGAAGTCGTTCTCGGCGATGTGCAGGTCGCTGTGGCAGAGGCCACTGGCTTTGACCTGGACGAGAACTTCGCGACCGATCGGGTCCGCGATGTCGATGTCCTGGACGGTGAACTTTTCCCCGACTGCGTCGAGTACTGCTGCCTTCATAGTGGAACTGCTTCCTCCGGATCACCACTGAACCGGATCGTGACCGCGGCGCTGCGCCGCGATTCCACTTTATTCGACAGTTGTCGCGCAATGCGACACCTGTCGCTTATTGGCGGGAGTATTCGCAGGCTGCGCGGTCAGTGCCACCAGCGCGGCATAGCCGAAACGATCGCATCGGTCACGGCTTCCACTGTCGGCTCGCCGTTCGCCAGCCACGCCTCGATCGCACCGACGATTCCTTCGGCAACAAACCGCGCGACGATCGCCGCATCGACGACCGGCTCGGAATCCTGGGCAAACCGCTCGAGGTGCTGACGGCTCGAGACCTCGAAGTGCGCGGAGAGAGCGCGGTGCAGCGATGCGTCCTTCACGTCGAGCAGCGAATGCTCAAAAACAGCGCGGTACCGCTCGACCAGCTCGACCGTCGCAATGATCGACAGCTTTGCGATCTCCTCGCGGCTCAGTACTCCCTCTTCATGAAGTTCGTGGTCGGCGGTGCGGATGTCGTCGAGATTCGTGCTGATGACCGACGCGAGTAGCGCCCCGGCCGACGCAAAGTGGTTGTAGAACGTCGCGCGGTTGATTCCAGCCTCGCGCGTTATGTCGCTGACCGAGATCAGCGAAATCGGTCGCTCCGCTGCGAGCTCGAGAATGGCGGCTCCGAGCACAGCCTGGGTTTGAGTGATGCGTGCATCGACCATCGGTACTCCCTTCGCGTGGACACTGAGCTTAGAGCGCTGGGGAGCGATTAATGTGCGCCGCTCGTTCCTGCGCCCGATCGACACTAGTGATTTACGACAAAGAGGCGCACACTTAATTGCCGGTCACTTGCCTGGCCGGCCAACTCTGATTCCTGGAGGCGCGGCCATGCCACAGAATACGAATGTTTCGCTCGATCACCTTCCGGTGCTTTCCGCCGGCCGACACCGCTCGGCCCGCCGTGGCGCGTGCTTCATGGAGTACGCCTCCTTTCTCGCTGACGAACGCTGGAGCGACCATCCGTCGTGCACCCATCCGGCTCTCGCCTCGCTCGCGCGTGCGGTCAACGACTGCACGAGCAATCGCGCTCGCGGGCAACTCGCGCCGCTCATCCCTTCGGTGATCGGTGTCCGCGGAGACGATGACCGCATTGACGTCATCGTCTCCGTACGCGCCGGCTGCGCTGCCGTGCCGGTCGCGAGCGAGTCGAGGCAACGTTCGATCGCCGTCGGCCTCATCCACGCTGACTCGTTCCTTGATCCGACCCTCGAGTGGCTGCGACCGGAGATCGCCGCGGCACTCGAGTCGGCGCCCGGCGCGGCAAAGTGGGCACACTCGTTCGCCCGCAACCTCGCACCCCGCCCCGGCAACATGACCAACGCCATGCACGTGCTCACGACGGTCTCGGTGCTCGGAATCGCCGAAGCGTGCCTGCCTCAGAATCGGGCCAGCGATGCGGATGCCCGGCTGCGGGCAATGCTCGAGATCGCGATTATCGACTGCCGCCGAACCCTCGGACTCGACGAAGAACAGAAGCTCGGGTTCAGTCGAACATCGGTTCCCGCGTTCGAGAACGCTTGATCTCGAAAAACCCGTCATAGCTGGCAACCGCAACAACGCCGTCCCAGAGCCTCGCTGCTTCGTCGCCCTTCGGCGCGGGTGAAATCACCGGACCGAAGAACGCGACTCCCCCGACGGCGATGACCGGTGTGCCGACGTCCTGGCCGACCCGGCCGATCCCATCGAAGTGGCTCGCGCGCATCTGGGGATCGAATTCGTCTGAGTCGGCATGGGCGGCAAGCTCGGCCGGCAACCCGACTGCCGCGAGCGCTGCCGCGATGACGGTGTCGACATCCGTGCTGCCGCCGGGATGAATCTGCTCGCCGAGCGCGTCGTACAGCGGCTTCACGAATTCCTGGCCGTGCAGTTCCTTGACCGCGGTCACGAGTCGCGTGTAGCGGAGGGCGCGCGGAAAGAAGGCCCGGTATTCGTCGGGAACGTCGTTGTCTTCGTTGAGCACGGCAAGGCTCATCACTCGCCAGGTCACGTCGAGATTGCGCAGCGCGGTGACTTCGTCAACCCAGCGGCTCGTCATCCACGCCCAGGGGCAGCTCGGATCGAACCAGAATTCGACGGGGGTAGTTTCGACGGGTGCGCTCATGGTCTGAGCCTAGGCGTGCCGGGCTGGGTCAGTAGTCGATGCCCGAAACGCAGGCACCCTCGATGGCGATCTGGGTCATGCTGACTTTGAAGGCTTTTCCGCCGGTCGAGTCGGCCTGGATACAGAACGCCTCGTTGCTCGTGACGTACAGGGTGAAGACCGCGCCGGAAGTCGGCGTCCAGCCCGCCGTCGCGAGGTCGGCTGGCGTGATCTCGGACAGGCTGGGAACGCTGAGCTGGTAGGCGATGAGCGCGAGACGACCGTTGTTGAGGTCGGCGAGAATGGCGGCATCGTTCGCTTCGCCGGTGGCCCCGAGCATTCCGCTGCCGGTGCCGGATGACGACTTGCTCGCGGCGACGATGGCGTCGAGGTCGAGCTTGGTCGGGGTGAACATCGCAGCGCAGCCGCTCAGGGCGAGCAGGACGGTGGCGGCGACAACCGCGATGACAATACGCATGGCGCTCATGCTAGCGAAGCTCCTGAGCAGAAGTCAGCACTGAGCGGCAACTCGGGGCGTCATCCACCGGCCTGCGAGCGGATGTCCGCGAGTAAAGTTGGCTCTCGGACACGATCCCACCGCTACAACAAAAGGAGCACCCGTGCCAGGAGAGAACCTCACCAGAGTCGAAGCCCAGGAGCGAAAGGCGATCGTCGATGTGCACAGCTACGACATCACGCTCGACGTCACCACGGGTGACGAGGTGTTCAGGTCGACGACGGTTGTGAACTTCAGCGCGACGGCCGGGGCATCCACCTTCATCGATCACCTCAGCCGCACCGTTCACTCGGTGACCCTCAACGGCACGGACCTGGATGTCGCGGCCGTCAACGACGGAGTTCGCATTCAGCTCCCCTCGCTCGAAGCGTCGAACGTACTCACCGTGGTCTCCGACGCGGAGTACACCAACACCGGTGAGGGCCTGCACCGCTTCGTCGATCCGGTCGACAACGAGGTGTACCTGTACACGCAGTTCGAGGTCCCGGACAGCCGCCGCGTCTTCGCGGTCTTCGAGCAGCCCGACCTCAAGGCGACGTTCACCTTCACGGTCACGGCACCCGCCGCCTGGGAAGTCGTGAGCAACCAGCCGACGCCGTCGCCGGTAGTCGACGGCGACTCCGCTACCTGGAGCTTCGGCGCCACCCCCGTGCTCTCGAGCTACGTCACGGCCATCGTCGCCGGGCCGTACGCCGTCGTCCGCGACGAGCTGACCTCGAGCGATGGCCGCGTCATCCCACTCGGAATCTTTGCGCGCAAGTCGCTCAGCCAGTACCTCGACGCCGACTACATCTTCGAGAAGACCCGCCAGGGTTTCGCCTATTACGAGTCGAAGTTCGACTACGCGTACCCGTTCGACAAGTACGACCAGCTCTTTGTGCCAGAGTTCAACGCCGGGGCGATGGAGAACGCCGGAGCGATCACGTTCACCGAGACCTACGTGTTCCGCTCGAAGGTGACGGATGCCATCAAGGAACGTCGCGTCGTCACAATCCTGCACGAGCTCGCGCACATGTGGTTCGGCGACCTCGTCACCATGAAGTGGTGGAACGACCTGTGGCTCAACGAATCGTTCGCCGAGTGGGCGTCCACGATCGCCACCGCCGAGGCCACCGAGTGGACCGAAGCCTGGACGACCTTCCAGGCAATGGAAAAGAGCTGGGCCTACCGCCAGGACCAGCTGCCCTCGACCCACCCCGTCGTCGCGACGATCAACGACCTCGAGGATGTCCAGGTCAACTTCGACGGCATCACCTACGCCAAGGGCGGATCGGTGCTCAAGCAGCTCGTCGCCTGGGTCGGGATCGACGCCTTCTTCGCCGGCGTCGGCGCGTACTTCAAGAAGCACGCGCACTCCAACACCGAGTTGTCCGACCTGCTCGCCGAGCTCGAGATCACGAGCGGTCGCAAGCTCGACGAGTGGAGCAAGCTCTGGCTCGAGACCGCGGGCGTGAACACGCTTCGTCCGGTTCTCGAGGTCACGAACGACGGCACAATCTCGTCGTTCTCGGTGCTCCAGGAGGCCGCGGCCGACTACCCCACCATCCGCCCGCACCGCCTCGCGATCGGCTTCTACTCGTTCGACGGTGATGCGCTCACGCGCGTGCACAAGGTCGAGATCGACGTCGACGGGGTCTCCACCGACGTGCCGCAGCTCGTTGGATTGGCTCGCCCGGACCTCATCCTCGTCAACGACGAAGACCTCGCCTACGCGAAGGTGCGCCTCGATGAAGCGTCGCTCGCCGTCGCGATCGAGAACCTCGCCGCGATCGAAGACCCGCTCGCGCGGTCGATCGTCTGGGGTTCGGTGTGGGATGCCACGCGTGACGGCGAGAGCGCCGCTCGCGACTACGTTCGCCTCGTGCTTGGCAACATCGCGACCGAGACCGAGTCGACGACCATCCGCACGACGCTGTCGCAGCTCGGAACCGTTGCTCGCTTCTACGTCGACCCGGCCACGCGTGCCGGCACGATCGCGGCGGTCGGCGACGGACTGTGGGACCTCGCGCAGAACGCCGCCGCCGGCAGCGATGCCCAGTTCCAGTTCGTGAAGTTCTTCGCGAACCTCGCGTCAACGCCCGCGCACGTCGACGCGCTCGCTGGCCTGCTGTCGGGATCGATCGCGCTCGAGGGACTCGAGATCGACACCGATCTCGCCTGGGAGCTGCTCGAGGGACTCGTGCTCAACGAGGCCGCTGGGCTTGCCGAGATCGACGCCGCACTCGCCGAGGACAACACCGCCAACGGCGCGCAGGCTGCCGCCCGCGCCCGTGCGACGGTACCGACGGTCGAGGGCAAGCTCGCGACGTTCGCGTCGCTCGTCGATTCCGATGACGCCCCGAACGCGATCGTGCGCCAGACCGCCGTCGGGTTCGGGCACGTCAACGACCCGGCCCCGCTGGCATCCGTCATCGAGCGGTACTTCGCGTCGATCGAGAACGTGTGGAAGACCCGCACGCACTCGATCGCCGAGACGATCGTCGTTGGCCTCTACCCGAGCGCGCTCGCTTCGCAGGAACTCGCGGATGCGACGCGTGCGTGGCTCGCGTCGGCTCCCGACATCCCGGCGCTGCGTCGCCTCGTCGTCGAGAACCTCGCCGGCGTCGACCGCGCCCTGCTCGTCCAGGCTCGGGACCGCGCCTAACCAGTAACCGACTTGCCCACTTTGGCCCCTTTCTCGATCGAAATCGGGGCCAAAGTGGGCAAGTCGGTTTAACGAGGAGGCGCTCATAGCGGGTTCCGTAGAATTGTCTACGATGACTGAAAAAGAGTGGACTGCATTCTGGGCCGGGCCCCTCGGCGTACTGCTGATGGTGGTGATCATCATCGTCGGCGCGATCGTGCTGCGGCTGATCCTGCAATTCGTGATCTCGCGCACCGTCAACCGCATCGTCAACGGCGTCAAGAAGAAGCAGGGCGCCGAAGACACGATGGCGCTCCAGGCCTCCCCGCTCGCCGCCGTTCGCGTCGTGCAGCGCACCCGCACCCTCGGTAACGTCCTCAGCAATATCGTCACCGCCGCGATCGTCATCGTGACGGTGCTGCTGCTCTTCACGCTCCTCGTTCCGAACGCGACCGGCGCCTTCGCCCTCATCACCGCTGCCCTCGGTGCCGGCCTCGGTTTCGGCGCCCAGAACATCATCAAGGACATCCTCAACGGGCTCTTTATGGTCGCCGAAGACCAGCTCGGTGTCGGCGACGTCGTCGACCTCGGACCCGCGACCGGCGTGGTCGAAGCCGTCAACATCCGCATCACCCAGGTCCGTGACGTCAACGGAACCCTCTGGTACGTGCGCAACGGCGAAATTCTGCGGGTCGGCAACATGTCGCAGGGCTGGTCGCGAGTCATCATCGACCTCGCCGTTCCCTACGATGCGGATGTCGTGGCCGTGCAGGCGCGGATGCTCGAGACCGCGACGGACATGTCCGGTGACCCGAAGTGGCGCTCGCGCATTCTGGAGAAGCCCGAGATCTGGGGAATCGAATCCATCTCGGCCGAGGCGATCGTGGTGAGACTGGTTGTGAAGACGCGCTCGAACGCCAAGGACGACGTCGCGCGCGAACTGCGCAGCCAGCTGAAGCACTCGCTCGACGATATGGGCGTTCGGCTGCCGGCGCTCAACTCGATCGTGCTGAGCGGATACGAGGGTGCGGCGAGCATCAAGGGCGCGCGTCCGCCGAAGACCAAGCCGATTCCGACCAGCCCTGCGGCCCCGTTCGCGCCGACCGTGACCGCTGCCCAGCGCCGCGCCGCCACCAAGAAGCCCGGCGACACCGGCGTGACCCCCAGGAAGCCCACTTCATGACCGACCCAACCACGCCATCCGCTCAGCCAGGCGCCACCCCGAGTCCGGTCACGCTTCGCGTCGGCCCGAGCGGCGAATCGGAGCAGGGCAACTTCTGGGAGCAGGTCGGCGGGCGCCCGACGTTCGAGAAGCTCGTGCGTGCGTTCTACGACGGCATCCAGGGCGATGAAGTGCTCTGGCCGATGTACCCGCAGCACGATCTCGAGGGGGCGATCCAGCGCCTGACCGGGTTCCTCGAGCAGTACTGGGGCGGCCCGGGAACCTACAGCGAAGAGCGCGGCCACCCGCGCCTGCGCATGCGGCACATGCCGTTCAAGGTCAACCCGGACGCCCGCGACCGCTGGCTGCTGCACATGCGTGCCGCGCTCGACACTCTCGACCTGCCGCCGCTGCAGGACGCCACCCTGTGGGCGTACCTCGACCGCGCAGCGCAGGCGATGGTCAACACTTTCGAGGAGTAGCTAGAACTGCGGGTTCGACGAGCCCGCGCGTTCGGCATCCGACCGCTCGACACAGAACTCGTTGCCTTCCGGGTCGGCGAGAACGGCCCACCCGCTGCCGTCGTCCTTGCGCTGGTCGCTCACGAGCGTTGCGCCGACGGTCAGCAGGTACTCGATCTCTTCGTCTCGAGTGCGGTCGGTCGGGCGCATATCAAGGTGCACCCGATTCTTGACCACCTTGCCCTCGGGAACTTTCTGAAAGTACAGCGAGGTTCCCTTGTCGACGGGATGCTGCAACCAGGCCTGTTCGTCGTCGGGCAGGTTGGGGTCGTCGGGGTCTTCGGCGTACCCCGTCACGAGGCTCCAGAACTCGGCGAGTGGCGTTGGCCGGGCGCAATCAAAGGTGATTTGGTTTATTGCGATCGTCATGGCCCAAGCCTTGCAGCGCATCCGCTCGCCGTCGAGGCCTTGCTCACCGAATCCCGCGTCGTTCGCGAAAGGGGCGGATCAGGCGAACTCAGCGCCCGCGCAGATCGCAGCGCGTACCAGTGCGCCGTCGAGCACCAGCGCGTGCGCGGCGGCGATCTCGGCGGCGAGGTAGCGGTCGGTGCCAGGGCCCTCGACGGTCTCGCGCATCATCGCAACGACCGCAGCGGATACCGGGCCTGGCTCGATCGGTGCGCGCATGTCCATCGCGCGCGTCGAGGTCAGCAGCTCGACCGCGAGCACCCGCCCGAGCCCGTCGATCGAACGGCGCAGCTTACGTCCCGCGTGCCAGCCCATCGAGACGTGGTCCTCCTGCATCGCCGACGACGGGATCGAGTCGACGGATGCCGGAACGGCGAGCCGCTTGAGCTCACTGACGATCCCGGCCTGCGTGTACTGCGCGATCATGTGCCCGGAGTCGACACCGGGGTCATCCGCGAGGAACGGGTTGAGCCCGTGGCTGCGGCTCGCATCGAGGAACCGGTCGGTGCGCCGCTCGCTCATGCTCGCGAGGTCGGCGACGGCGATCGCCAGGAAGTCGAGCACGTAGCCGACCGGAGCACCGTGGAAGTTGCCGTTCGACTCGACACGACCGTCTAGCGTCACTACCGGGTTGTCGATCGCGCTTGCGAGTTCGCGCCCGGCAACGCGCGCCGCGTGGTCGATTGTGTCGCGCACCGCACCGTGCACCTGGGGAGCGCACCGCAGCGAGTAGGCATCCTGCACCCGCGTGAATCCCTCGCGCTTGGTCAGCATCGGCGACCCGGCGAGCACCGAGCGCATATTCGCCGAAGACGCCTGCTGGCCGGGGTGGGGGCGAAGAGCGTGCAGGTCGGCCGCGAACACCGAGTCGGTTCCGGTGAGGCCCTCGACGCTCATCGCCGCGGCGAGGTCAGCGGTGGTGATGAGCCCGGTGAGGTCATGCAGCGCGAGCGACAGCATTCCGAGCATGCCGTCGGTTCCGTTGATCAGCGCGAGGCCCTCCTTCTCGCGCAGAACGAGCGGCTGGATGCCGGCCGCCTCGAGAGCGGACGCCGAGTTCACGATCGCACCGCTCGCATCCCGCACCTGCCCCTCACCGATCGCGGCGAGCGCACAATGCGAGAGCGGAGCGAGGTCGCCGGAGCAGCCGAGGCTTCCGTACTCGAAGACGACGGGCGTAATGCCGGCATTGAGCATTGCCTCGTAGGTCTGGGCGACGATCGGGCGCACCCCGGTACGACCGGTCGCGAGGGTCGACAGGCGAAGCAGCATCAGCGCGCGCACAACTTCGCGCTCGACCTCTGGGCCTGACCCGGCAGCATGGCTGCGGATGAGCGAGCGCTGCAACTGCGCGCGCAGCTCGCTCGGGATCTTCTTCGTCGCGAGCGCACCAAACCCGGTCGAGACGCCGTAGTGCGGGTTCTCGTCGTGCGCGAGGTTCGCGATGACCGCGCTACTCTCGCGCATCGCCGCGAGCGATGACTCGTCGATCGTCACGGGTGCGCCGAAGCGGGCGACCTCGACGACCTCGGTGACGGTGAGGGCTCCGATGCCGATGACGACCGGTACGAGTGAAGTGTCCATGGCTTTATTAGAGCGGATGCCGGGGCAGGGTCATCCACAATCTCACGCTAATCTGTCTGGTATCCCAGACAAAGGAGCGGAATGGGCGACGTACCCGCCGCGCGCCAGACGCTGCAGATCGTGAAATACCTCGCCGGCCACGGCGGACCGGTACGGGCGTCGACCGTTGCGCGCGACCTCGGGCTGCCCCGTTCGAGCGTCTACCACCTGCTCGCGGTGCTGCAGGATGAGGGCTTTCTCGTCCACTCCCCCGAAAACCAGACCTTCGCACTCAGTTCGCTCGTCGCTGATCTCGGCAGCTCGGTGCTCGGCGCCAACGCCCTCGCGCGCTTCGCCCAGCCGGTGCTCGAGCGCCTCGTCGCCGAGACCAAACTTCCGGTCGTCGCGAACCTCGGCGTGCTCAACCACGGCGACGTCGTGTACGCGCTCAAGATCTCGGCCGCGCGTGCGCCCGCGGTTGTCACGAGCATGGGCGTGCGCCTGCCCGCGCACCTGACCGCGACCGGTCGCGCCATGCTCGCCGCGCTCGCGCCGGCCCAGGTCACCGCGATCTACCCGGATGCCGCCGCTCTCGTCTCCCGCACGGGTGCGGGTCCGCGTTCGCTGGCCGAGCTCGGCAGCATCCTGGCTGAGACGCGTGAGCGGGGCTACGCGCTCGAGGACGGCGACATCACCGTCGAGTACGCCGCCGTCGCGGCAGCGGCGCTCGATCACAACGGCTACCCGGCGGCATCCGTTGGGCTGACGTTCCGCGGGGCGACGGTCGACGATCGGGAGCGCGCAGCCCTCGGTCGCGCCACCCGCAACGCGGCCGACGCGCTGAGCCGCCGCATCCGCGGTCGTGCCTAGGCCGCGCACCTAGGCTGAAGGCATGACTTCGCTGCCGCGCCTGACCGTGCTCGCCATGGGCGGGACCATCGCCGGATCCGCCGCGAGCAGCACCGATCCGACCGGCTACCGGGCCGGCACCACCGGCGTCGACGAATTGCTTGCTGCCCTGCCGGAGCTCGAGTCAATCGCCACCCTTACCGGCGAGCAGTTTGCGCAGATCGATTCATCCGACCTCACCGACGAACTGCTGCTCGGTCTCGCCCGCCGCGCGAACGAACTGCTCGCCAACGACGACGTCGACGGGCTCGTCATCACCCACGGCACCGACACCCTCGAAGAGACCGCGTACCTGCTTCACCTCGTGCTGAAGTCCTCGAAACCCGTCGTCGTCGTCGGTTCGATGCGACCACCGACGGCACTCAGTCCGGACGGCCCCCGCAATATCTTCGCGGCGGTGACGGTGGCGGCGTCCCCGGCATCCGCTGGTCGCGGTGTTCTCGTCGTGATGAACGACGAGATCCACTCGGCGCGCGACGTCAGTAAGTCGTCGAGCCTGAGGGTCGATTCGTTCGAGTCCCCGTACGGCCCGCTCGGCGCGGTCGTCGACGGGCAGGCGAACTTCTACCGCGACAACACCCGGCCGCACACCTCCGCGACGGAATTCGACCTGTCCGGCGTCGAGCGGATGCCGAGCGCGGCCATCCTGTTCGCCCACTCCGGACTCGACGAGCGCTTTGTCGAGGGACTCACCGGCTACGACGTCATCGTGCACGCCGGATTCGGCAACGGCACCGTTGCGACCCGCGTGATCGACGCGATCGAGCGCCATCGCGCCGCCGGTACCCTCGTCGTTCGTGCCACCCGCACCGGAAGCGGACACGTCACCCGCGTCGGCGCGAGCGCGGATACCGCAAATACCTGGGTCGCCGTCGACGACCAGAACCCGCAGCGCGCCCGCATCCTCGCCTGCCTCGCCCTCACCGTCACCCACGACCGCGACGAGATCCAGCGCATCTTCCACCGCTACTAGCGCCTGGCGGGCGGCTTGTGACTATTATTCGAGCTAGTCACGACGAAGGAGTCCGGGATGCCTGAACGAGCCACGCACGAAACCACCAGCGCCGCCGCGATCGTCATCGGCGCCGGTCTCGCCGGGCTCGTTGCAACGGCCGAGCTCGTCGCGGCCGGCAAGCGAGTTATCGTGCTCGAACAGGAACCGGAAGCCAGCTTCGGCGGGCAGGCCTGGTGGTCGTTCGGCGGTTTGTTCCTCATCGACTCCCCCGAGCAGCGCCGGATGGGCATCAAGGACTCGTTCGAGCTCGCCCGCCAGGACTGGTTCGGATCCGCCGGCTTCGATCGCCCGGAAGACAACTGGCCGCGCCAGTGGGCCGAGGCGTACCTGCAGTTCGCGGCGACCGAGAAACGGTCGTGGCTCAAGGAGCGCGGGGTCGGATTCTTCCCCGTCGTCGGCTGGGCAGAACGCGGCGGATACGGCGCCAACGGGCACGGCAACTCCGTGCCGCGCTTCCACATCACCTGGGGCACCGGCCCCGGCGTCGTCGCACCGTTCGCGGCCGCCGTCCGCGAAGGCGTCGCCAACGGGCTCGTCGAGCTGCGCTTCCGCCACCGTGTCGACGGTCTCATCACGAAGAACGGTGCCGTCGTCGGCGCGCGCGGTGCGGTGCTCGCGCCCGACACCGCCGGCCGCGGCGAGCCGAGCAACCGCGAGCAGGTCGCCGACTTCGAGGTCTTCGCTGACGCGACGCTCGTCACCTCGGGCGGCATCGGTGGCAACCACGACCTCGTCCGCGCGCAGTGGCCGGCCCGGATGGGCGAGCCGCCCGCGCACATGCTGAGCGGGGTCCCCGCCCACGTCGACGGGCTCATGCTCGGCGTCGCGGAACAGGCGGGCGCCAACCTCATCAACGGCGACCGGATGTGGCACTACGTCGAGGGAATCGAGAACTACGCCCCGGTCTGGAATCGCCACGGCATCCGCATTCTCCCGGGCCCGTCGAGCCTCTGGCTGGATGCGACCGGCAAGCGGCTGCCGGTTCCGCTCTTTCCCGGGTTCGACACTCTCGGCACCCTCGAATTCCTGCGCACCACCGGTTACGACCACTCCTGGTTCATCCTCACGCAGAAGATCATCGAGAAGGAGTTCGCGCTCTCCGGCAGCGAGCAGAACCCGGATCTGACCGGTAAGAGCGTGCGTGAACTACTGCGCCAGCGACTGGGCAAGGGCGCGACCGAACCGGTCGAAGCGTTCAAGGCGAAGGGCGCCGACTTCGTTGTCGCCGATACCCTCGACAAATTGCTCACTGGCATGCAGGCGCTCAGCCCCGAGGTCACGATCGACGCCGAACTCGTGCGCCGGGAGGTCGAGGGACGCGACCGCGGTCTCGGCAACGACTTTTCGAAGGACTCGCAGCTGAACGCCATCCGGCAGGCGCGGCACTACCGCGGCGACAAGCTCATCCGCGTTGCTCCCCCGCACAAGCTCGAAGACGCCAAGGCCGGTCCGCTCATCGCGGTCAAGCTGCACATTCTGACCCGCAAGAGCCTCGGCGGCATCGAGACCAACCTGCTCGGTCAGGCCCTGGATGCCGCTGGCAGCGTTGTTCCCGGCCTGTATGCCGCGGGCGAGGCGAGCGGATTCGGCGGCGGCGGAGTGCACGGCTACCGCTCGCTCGAGGGGACGTTTCTTGGCGGGTGCATCTTCAGCGGACGGCAAGCCGGACGCGCGGCGGCCGCCCAGGCCTGAGCCGGTGACGGCTCGCTAAGCTTTCCGAACGCGCCGACTTTCACAGGCACCAGGGAGCCCACCATGACTGACACGACATCCAACCTGCCGCCCGCTGGCTGGTACCCGGATCCGGCCGGCAGCGGTCGCACCCGCTGGTGGGACGGTCGCACCTGGACCGAGCAGTTCGCCGAAACCGGCCAGCCCGTTGCCTACGCCGCTGCTCCGCAGCCGTACTCGAACGCGCCCTATGCCGGCCAGCCGATCCCCCGTGCGCCCGAAGGCACCTCCCCGTACACGCCGTTTATCTGGGCGCTGGCGTTCCTGCCGCTCATCGACCTGATCTGGTCGATCGTCCAGGTCAGCGGCGATTCGCTGTCGATCCAGATGAACGCGGTGACCGACCCCGATGCGCCGCTCTACACCGCGACGGACTTCATCGGATTCGGGCTCAGCACTCTCACTTTCGGTCTCGGAATCCTCTTCGTCATCCTCGACCACCGCGCTCTCGTCGCGGCCGGTGTATCAAAACCGTTCCACTGGGCCTGGGGCTTCTTCCTCCTGATCGGTATGCCCGTCTACATCATCGGGCGGTCGATCGTCGTCCGTCGTCGCACCGGATCCGGCCTCGCTCCGATGATTGTGAATCTCGCCATCCTCGCGACGAGTTTCGTTCTCGCTGCCATCGTTGCAATCATCCTGACGCAGTCGATTATCGACACGATCCCGTTCAGCTAAGCAGCGCCAGCAGGTACTCGAAGAACCGCTCACCGTCGATCGACTCGATAGCCGAGACGTTCGGCGATTCGCTGCGCCAGTCGAAGACCGTCGCGCCGCGCGTGAGCGCTCCCTCCGTCTCGACGGCGAGTTCGTAGCGGCGTTCGGCCGTCACGTAGCTGCGGTCGAGTGCGAGCAGCGCGGTCAGCGAATCGCAGTGCGATGATCCGCCGAGCCCTGCCGCCAGGTCAAAGTCGAACGTCGCCTGGTTTGCGCGCACAAAGAAGCGCGACAGTGGAGTATCGAGAGCCTCAATACGATCGATGCGGGGCTGGTCGAAGATGGTGTCGGTGATCGTCAGCGGGTCCCAGGTGATGACCGTGACATCCGCGAAGCCCGCTGTGAACACGATGTCGGCCGCCTCCGGGTCGACGTAGATGTTGTATTCGGCGGCCGGGGTGATGTTTCCGCGGCCGTTGATCGAACCGCCCATGACGTAGAGCGCACCAATGTTTTGCACGAACGACGGGTCGCGCTGGATCGCGAGCGCGATGTTGGTGAGCGGACCGATCGCGATGATGCGCAGCTCGCCCGGATACTCGGCCGCCGTGCGGATGAGGGCGTCGACTCCGTTCTCGTCGGAGATCTCCCGGCCGTCGTGCTCGCGACGCAGGCCCCCGACTCCGTCGCCGTGCACATCGCTTGCGCTGATCCAGTCGCGCGTGAGCGGATCGCGGGCGCCGAGATGCACCGGGACCTCGCCCGCGCGCCCGGCGAGATCGATCGTCAGCAGCGCGTTGTGCACCTGCTGCTCGAATCCCACGTTGCCCGCGACGATGGTAATGGCGCGCAGGTCGGCGCGCGGATCGAGCAGCCCGACGAGCAGCGCGAAGCACTCGTCGGCGGCCGTGTCGGTGTCAATCAGCAGCGGGATCGTCATGCGCTGAACCTAGCCGCCGCAGATTGCGGTGCCGTTACGCGGTCGCTGGGTTCAGGCTCGCTTTAGCGGGCGAGCGACCAGGCGCGGCGCTTGACGAGTACGTGCCCGCGCTTCGTCGAGAGGCGGGTCCACGGGCCCGTCTCAAAGAGCTTGACCTCGGTTTCGTCACCGAGGAACCCGAGGCTGTAGGCGGCGAACCCCGCGCCGGCCGGAACGTGCTCGAGGTCGCGGATCGGACGACCCCAGACCTCGGAGCGAACGCGGTGCACGATCTGCTCGCCGGTTCCGGTCGGGATCGCGGTCGCGACCTCGTCGATGCCAGCTTTCGCAACCCGCTCAAGCAGTGCGGCAAAGGTGGGTGCGAGGGGCGACCAGCCACCGCGCGGTGGCGAGATGGCGGCCCAGGTGACGGTGTTTACCTGCATCGGGAGCGTCACGGAAACGGGAGCCTCGGCATCCGCTGCGTCCTCTTTCAACCGCTCGAGCCGCATCAGGAGCGAACCGACGGGCACGACGACGTCGAACTCTTCGCCAGCGCCGATGGAGAAGGTGCGAAGACCGAGGATGGTCGGGCTCTCGTCGAGCAGGCCGGCCGGGTAGAAGATCGCGACGTAGACGGCGAGCACTCCGCCGCCAGCGATCAGGCGCACGGAACCGTCCTCGACGCGACCGGCGCGACCGAGGTAGGTGGCGAGGTCGCCGAGTGCGAGGGAGTCAGGAAGAGTAAAGGCGCTCATACGGGTTCTAAACTACAGGGCATGAGTGACCCTCTCCACGGCCTTCTTACTTCACTTGATCTCACGGACACCGGAGCTCGAACCAGTGAGGACATCTTCACCGGTCCGAGTGAGCTGACCCCGCTCGGCCGCGTCTTCGGCGGGCAGGTTCTCGCACAGTCCCTCGTCGCCGCGATGCGCACGATCGCCGAAGAGCGCGTGGTGCATTCGATGCACGGATACTTCCTGCGTCCGGGCGACGCCACCAAGCCGATCACGTTCTCGGTCGACCGCATCCACGACGGCCGGTCGTTCTCGACCCGTCGCACACAGGCATACCAGGACGGCCAGCCGATCCTGTCGATGATCGTGTCGTTCCAGGACGTCGACGAAGGGCTCGAGCATCAGGCGACGATGCCGGAGGGAATTCCCGAGCCCGAGTCGCTGCCGAGCACCGCGCAGGTACTCGAGGGCATCGATCACCCGGTAGCGCGCAGCTGGGCTACAGAGCGTCCGTTCGATATGCGGCACGTGAGCGGACCGATCTACTTCGGCGTCGAGGGCGAGCGGGTTCCGCACCAGGCGGTGTGGCTCAAGGCCATCGGAACGCTTCCGGATGACCCCAACCTGCACCGCGCCGCGCTCGCTTATGCGAGTGACTACTCGATTCTCGAGCCCATCCTGCGAGGGCACGGCATCGCCTGGGCACACCCCGGCCTCAAGGCCGCGAGCCTCGACCACGCCATGTGGTGGCACCGCTTCGCTCGCGTCGACGAGTGGCTGCTGTACGTGCAGGAGTCACCGAACGCCATCGGCGGTCGCGGGCTGTCCCTCGGCCGCATTTACACCCGCGACGGCGTGCTGGTCGCGAGCGTCGCCCAGGAGGGCATGGTGCGGGTGCCGACCCCGGCGCCGTAGCCCACCCCGCCGACTTGACCGTGCGGTGGTTTGTTATCCGTGCGCCCGTTTGAACGGCCGCACGAATAACAAAGTGGCGCACGGTCGGGCGAGCGGATGCCGCGGCCGGGTCAGGCGAGCGGCTTGCGCATCTGGATCGCGGTGGGCTCGTAGCCGAGCGATTCGTAGAGGTGCCGCGCAATTGTGTTGAAACCGAAGACGTTGAGGCCGAGAGTCGTTGCTCCGAGCGCGCGGGCGGCGTCTTCCGCGAGCAGCATCGCGGCTCGGGCATAGCCGCGACCGCGGAAGGCTTCGGCAATCTCCACGTCCCAGACCCACCAGTCCTCGGCGTCGCCCGTCGTCTGCGGCCCGATCCAGAGGTAGCCGACCGGTGCACCGTCGGCCACGACGTCGTAGATGCGGTGGCTGGCGAGCAGCCGTCCGTCGGGAAAGAACTCCCGACTGGTGATGGCGGCTTTCTCGCGCGCCATCTCCTCGGATTCGCCCATTCGCATCCGGTCGGCGATGTAGTCGGCCTCGTTGCCCGGCAGCCACACTGCGACGCGCTCGGCGTCCATCCGACTCAGCGAAACGATCGGCGTGTCCACAATTACCCGCGCTTGGTGAAGCTCACCGGCTCTTCGACGTAGGGCGCCCACGCCGTTCGCAGTTCTTCGGCGATGCGCTCCGGACGACCCGTTGCCGCAGTGACCATCACGAGGGTGGTCGCAGCCTTGGTGAACAGCGTGCGCGGCACAACGCCCTCGGGCGAGTACAGCTCGTAACAGATCTCGAGGCTTGCGCCGCCGATACGTCCAATCCACATCTCGATGTCAATCGGCGCACGCATGTACGGGATCGGCGCGAGGTACTCGATCTCCTGCCGGGCGATCAGGCTGATCGTCGCGGCCCCCGGCCGAGCGTCGAGGATCGCGGTAGCGGATGCCGCCACCCCACCCTCGTCGGGTCGCCAGAACGCCTGGATGCGCGCCTCTTCGAGCAGGCGCAGCATCTCGGCGTTGTTGACGTGGGCGTATGCGTCGAAGTCAGACCACCGCAGCGGGATCTGGACGTGGAGACGAGTCACGAAGAACCCTTAGTCGCGCGTGAGCTTGCGGTAGGTCGAGCGACCGGGCTTTGCGGCATCCGCACCGAGGCGTTCGATCTTGTTCTGCTCGTACGACTCGAAGTTGCCCTCGAACCAGTACCAGTTCGACGGGTTCTCGTCGGTTCCCTCGTAGGCGAGGATGTGGGTCGCGATGCGGTCGAGGAACCACCGATCGTGAGTGATGACCACAGCGCAGCCGGGGAACTCGAGCAGTGCGTTCTCGAGCGAGCCGAGGGTTTCGACGTCGAGGTCGTTGGTCGGTTCGTCAAGCAGCAGGAGGTTTCCACCCTGCTTGAGCGTGAGCGCGAGGTTCAGGCGGTTGCGCTCACCACCGGAGAGCACACCGGCCTTCTTCTGCTGGTCCGGACCCTTGAAGCCGAACTGCGACACGTAGCCGCGCGACGGGATTTCGGTCTTGCCGACCTGGATGAAGTCCTGGCCGTCAGAGACGACCTCCCACAGCGTCTTGTTCGGGTCGATTCCGCCGCGGTTCTGGTCGACGTACGAGATGTCGACTGTTTCACCGATGCGAAGGTCTCCGGAGTCGAGCGGCTCGAGACCGACGATGGTCTTGAACAGTGTCGTCTTTCCGACACCGTTCGGGCCGATGACACCGACGATGCCGTTGCGCGGAAGCGTGAAGCTCAGGCCGTCGATGAGGATGCGCTCGTCGAAGCTCTTCTTGAGGTTCTTCGCGTCGATGACCTGCGAGCCGAGACGGGGTCCGACCGGGATCACGAGCTCTTCGAAGTCGAGCTTTCTGGTCTTCTCCGCTTCGTTCGCCATCTCCTCGTAGCGAGCGAGGCGCGCCTTCGACTTGACCTGGCGGCCCTTGGCGTTGCTGCGCACCCACTCGAGTTCGCTGGAGAGACGCTTCGCGAGCTTGGCGTCTTTCTTGCCCTGAACGGTGAGGCGTTCCTGCTTCTTCTCGAGGTAGGTCGAGTAGTTGCCCTCGTAGGGGTAGAGCTTTCCGCGGTCGACTTCGGCGATCCATTCGGCGACGTGGTCGAGGAAGTACCTATCGTGAGTGACGGCGAGCACAGCGCCCGGGTACTTCGCGAGGTGCTGCTCGAGCCAGAGAACACTCTCGGCGTCGAGGTGGTTAGTCGGTTCGTCGAGCAGCAGCAGGTCGGGCTTCTGCAGCAGGAGTTTGGTGAGCGCAACACGGCGCTTCTCTCCACCGGAGAGGCTGTTGACCGGGTAGTCCCCCGGCGGCGTGCGCAGTGCGCTCATCGCCTGCTCGAGCTGGGAGTCGAGATCCCACGCATCGGCGGCGTCGATCTCTTCCTGCAGCGTGCCCATTTCGGCGAGCAGTGCGTCGAAGTCAGCATCCGGCTCAGCCATCTCGAGTCCGATGGCGGCGTGGCGGTCGACCTTGGCCTTGATCTCGCCGACGCCTTCCTGCACGTTTTCGAGAACGGTCTTCGTCTCGTCGAGTTCCGGCTCCTGCATGAGGATGCCGACGGTGAAGCCGGGGCTGAGCCGCGCCTCACCGTTGCTCGGGGTGTCGAGGCCGGCCATGATCTTGAGGATCGTGGACTTACCGGCACCGTTCGGACCGACAATGCCGATCTTGGCACCCGGGAAGAACGACATCGTCACGTCATCGAGAATGAGCTTGTCGCCGACCGCTTTGCGGGCGCGCACCATCGTATAAATAAATTCGGCCATGAGAGCATTCTACGTAAGACAAGGGAGGCTCCCGGGGCGTGTTCGCCCGTGGCGCGCTCTACCAGGTGATGTTGCGGGTCTTTCCGACCATGCACTTTCCGGTGGAGAGAACCGGCAGCACGGTGCTCTTGTAACCGAAGCTTCCCCACTGCCCGAACAGGCAGGAGTCGTCGATGAGTACGGTGAACTCGACCGTGTCGGCGTCTAGGTTGATGGCCGTCTTGTCGGGCGTGAGTTCCATCGCATCTTTGTCGAACCCGCCGTCGACGAGGTTGTCGATGATCTTGCGACCGTTCGGCGCACCGTTGTTCTTGTTCAACTTCTTGTTGACGAAGTCGAAGTACGCCTTGTTGTCATCCGCCGTCCCGCTCGGGACGAGTTCCGGATCCGTGGGGACAGCGGTTTCACCCGGTACTGGCGTCGAGGTCGACGTCGGGGTTTCTTCATCACCGGGAAGCGCGATCGGGTTATCCACCGCGGTGCAGCCTGCGAGCACGAGCCCGGCGATGAGGGCGACGACCCCGAGTTTCACGATCGCCACGGCGCCCTCGTTCGTGCTGCCCATTCGGGTTCCTCTCGCCGGCGCGCCTCCGCTGGCGAAAACGCGGAGTAGTCAAATCCTACGATGCGCGACCGGGCGGGTGTACCTAAAACGCCAGTCTTGCCCGGTGAGCCAGTCGTGCCCCGCAGGCAGTCGCGCTTAGAACGGAACGGGCACCGAATCGGGCCGTGAACCCTGACCGGGACCAGCGGATGTCGCCGGGTCGCCCTCGCCGTCCGTCGCTTCGTCGCCCGAGGTGACTCCCCCGGGCTCCGCTGTCGGCGCGCCACCGGGCACGCCCCAGCCGGCGGCATCGATAGCAGCAGCGTCGATCGCACTGCTGTCGGTGGCACCGCTGTCAGGGGCACCGCCGGCGGTCGGCGCCGCGTCGCCCTCGAACGGTGGGACAAAGCCGTCACCCTCGGCATCCGCTGGTCGTGAACCGGCGAACGACGAACTGACGCTGCGGGTGAAGTTGGTGGTGCCCCAGAGCAGGTCGTGCCCGATCGCGTCGGCGTCGATCTCGATCGAGGTGCCCTGCTTCGAGTCCTTTTGCCAGTCGCGAACGTGAACACGACCGGTCGCGATGACCCGGTCGCCCTTGCGCACCGAACCCGCCGCGTTGATCGCGAGCTGGCGAAAACCGGTGACGGTGTAGAAATTGGTCTCGGCGTCCACCCAGGCCGACTTGGTGCGGTCGTACCGCCGCTGGGTTGAGGCGAGACGGAACGAGGTGATTGCGAGCCCCTCGCCGGTGACAAGGTGCCGGGGCGTCGTCGCGACAAAGCCGACGACGGTGATCATGTCGGTCATGATTTCTCCATCCGTGGGGAACCCTGGGGATCCGTTGGCCGCCGGTCCGGTCGGCGCGGCAGCGGGGCGGATCCCGAAGCAACGCTCATGCCGGGAAAGCCGCCCCGGGATCCGCTGCGAGCAAGTGTGCGCCGGACGCGGGACACAGAAAACGCCGACCGCTCCGGTTGTGGAGCGATCGGCGTGTGCGTCTTCTGTGGAGAACTGGTGGTTCCCGGAAGGGTCGTTCTTAGTGCTCGTGATACTCCGGCAGGTCGCTGCCCGGGAGCATGTGCGAGTGCAGCGCACTCTGCGCTACGGCGAGGGAGGGATAGACTCCGCGGAATTCCGCATCGTTCAGCATCCGTACCCCGTAACCGTCGGCCGTGCGGTGAATCGAACCAACCGCTCCCGCGTGTCCGAATGCCACCCACACCTGTGATTTTGTACTTGTGTCGCTCATCGTTGAGCTCCTTTCCACTGCGCTCCGACGATACGACGAAGGCCCGCACCTGTCGAGATGCGGGCCTTGCGTTTCGCAAAATTACGAGGAACTACGAAGCGAGGATGTACTCCGAGTACGACTTGCGGATCTTGTTCACCTTCGGCAGCGCGACCGCCATGCAGTAGCCCTGGCCCGGGTTCTTCGCGAAGAAGTCCTGGTGGTAGTCCTCGGCGTCGTAGTAGTCGCCGAGCGGCTCGATGGTTGTGACGATTCCGCCGTCCCAGTACTCGGCTGCGCGGTCCCGGGCGGCTTCGAACAGTTCTTTCTGCTCGTCGTCCGTATAGAACATCGCCGAGCGGTACTGGGTACCGACGTCAGCACCCTGGCGGTTGAGCTGGCGCGGATCGTGCAGGCTGAAGAACACGTCGAGGATGACGGAGTCGGGGATCACGTCGGGATCGAACGTGACGGCAACGGCTTCGGCGTGCCCGGTCGTTCCGGTGCAGACCGATTCATAGCTTGGATAAACCGTGCTGCCTCCCGTGTAACCCGACACGACATCCTTCACGCCTTTCAGCGTGCGATAGACGGCGTCGAGACACCAGAAACAACCACCGGCGACAACGAATGTATGCATGAATAAACCCTACTTCTTCGGGTCATGACCCCAGTTCATCAACGAATACCGCCAGGTGGTTTCGGTGATGTCGCCATCGGGTCGCTGCTTGCTGTGACGCGCAACGTAGCCGACCACCTTGCGCATCCAATCGATGTCATCCTGCGTGAGCTCGTCCTTCTTTTTCTGCAGCAGGCCGACAATTCGACGGCCGGAGCGGTGCCCGGTGGTTTCACCTCCGTGGGATTCACCGGACGAGCGCGATTCGTCCGTCTCCAGCCAGTCCCCCAGCTCGGATGCCGTCAGGTTGACAGCCTGCTTCCAGTCATCCCATACCTCGGCCAGTTCGTCGTCGCGTTTCGTCATTCTTCGAGCCTTCCAGCGTTGAACGCCGAGAGCGCCGTCGAAGATCAGACACACGGATGCTTACCAGCCGACCTGGTCGCCGTGCCCGCCGCCGCGCCCGGTGGTCCTAGGCTGATCGGTATGCCTTACATCGCCGCTGATGACCGTTACGAATCCGTCGACTACACGCGCTCCGGAAAGAGCGGGCTGAAGCTGCCCCGCGTCTCCCTCGGGCTCTGGAATAACTTCGGGCACGACAAGCCGCTCGACAACCAGCGCGCCATTCTGCGCCGCGCCTTCGACCTCGGCGTCACCCACTTCGACATCGCGAACAACTACGGTCCGCCCGCCGGTTCAGCGGAGACCAACTTCGGGCGCATCTTCGCCGAGGACTTCGTGCCCTACCGCGACGAACTCATCATTTCGTCGAAGGCCGGTTACGACATGTGGGACGGCCCCTACCAGGACGGTGGGTCGCGCAAGTATGTTCTGAGCTCCCTCAACGCGAGCCTCAAGCGCACCGGGCTCGACTACTTCGACATCTTCTACTCGCACCGCTTCGACCCGGAGACCCCGCTCGAAGAGACGATGGGTGCGCTCGCGCACGCCGTGCAGTCGGGCAAGGCGCTCTATGTCGGCGTCTCGAACTACAGCCCCGAGCAGACCCTCGCCGCAGCCGCGATCCTCGCCGAGTACAAGATTCCGCTGACGATCCACCAGCCGCGCTACAGCATGTTCGACCGCCACATCGAAGACGAGGGCCTCTTCCCCGTGCTCGATCGCCTCGGCACCGGAAGCATCGTCTTCTCCCCGCTCGCGCAGGGACTGCTGACCGACCGCTACCTCGAGGGAACGGTTCCGGCCGGATCCCGTGCATCCGAGGGTCGCTGGCTGCAGCCCGGCGCCATCGGTGACGTCTACCTCGAGCGTGCTCGCGGCCTCAACGAGATCGCCCGCGGTCGCGGCCAGAGCCTCGCCCAGCTCGCACTGCTCTGGGTACTGCGCCAGCCGCAGGTCACGAGTGCGCTCATTGGCGCGTCGAGCGTCGCCCAGCTCGAAAACAACATCGCCGCTCTCGAGGGTGACGCTCTCACTGCCGACGAGATCGCCGCCATCGAGCCGTTCGCCGTTCACAACACGCAGCTGCGCTAGCCGCAGTGGGGTACGTCTACGCGCTCCTCGCGGCGGTTCTGTTCGGTGCCAACGGGAGTGTGACTCGCGTGGTGATGGAGTCAGGACTTACCGCACTTCAGCTCACCCAGTTTCGGGTTCTCGGCACCGCGATCATCGCCGGGGCAATCCTGCTCGTCGTCGATCGCGGAGCGTTCCGGCTGACCGGTCGCAAGCTGCTGGTGATGCTCGTGCTCGGCATCGCCGGGGTGGCGCTGCTGCAGGCAACCTATGCGCTGGCCATCCAGCTGCTGCCGATCGGCATCACCCTGCTGATCGAGTACCTCGCCGTGCTGATCGTTCCGATCATCGCCTTCTTCTTTCTCAAAGAGAAGGTGCGTGCCCGGCTCTGGGTGGCCATCGGCCTCGTACTGGTCGGGCTCGTCTTCGTCGCGCAGATCGGATCCGGATCCCTCAATCCGGTCGGCGTGCTCATGGCGCTCGCGGCCGCAGCGTCGCTCACGATCTACTTCATCGTCGGCGAACGCCAGGTCGGCGCAACGTCTCCGCTCGCCGTCGCCTTCTGGACCACCGGGATCGCCTCGGTCTTCTGGGCGTTCTTCAGCGGCTGGTGGCAGATCGACCCGGCGATCTTCGGCGAGCAGGTGTCGCTGAGCGGAAACCTCGCAGCGATTGTGGTCCCGGTCTGGATGCCGCTGGCCTGGAACGTGCTGCTCGGATCCTTTGCACCGTTCCTGCTCTCGTTCTTCGCGCTCAAGCACCTCAGCGCGACGGCCGCCGGCGTGGTCGCGGCATCCGAGGTGCTGTTCGCGTTCGTCGTCGCCTGGCTCTGGCTTGGCGAAGGGCTCGACGGCGTGCAGATCATCGGGGCATCCATCGTGCTGGTCGGCATCATCCTCGCCCAGACCGCGCGCGCCGGTAAGTCGATCGACGCGGATCTTGCCCTGGTCACCGGACCGATCCCGGTGGTCGAGCGCCGCCCGTAGTACGAGCACCGGCAATCACCGGTGTCGGTGGTCATTTGTAGTCTTTTCCCAACACCAACCGGGCCGGCTGAACTACGGAGAGACTCTTGACCACACTCGCCTTCGCAGACGCTGCGGCCCGCTCAGATCGCCCATCGACGGGCACATCGATCTCCCTGCCGAAGAGGAGTGCTGGCATCGACCTCGTGCAGTTGCATGACGCCCTCTGGCGCATCACCCGACCGACCGGCGAAGTGCTTGGCTACGTCGAAAAATTCAGCGAAACGGCCGGTGATCGCTACCGCGCCAAGCGCATGATCGTCACCCAGAACCGCTTTGTCTCGATCGGCGAATTCTGGTCAGCGGATGACGCGGTGGAGTGCTTTCGACTCGGCTGAGTTTCCGGGGAACCACAGCGAGCTTCCCGCCCTATTCCGTCAACACGCGAGCCGCTAGCGTCGGATACCCCCGTTCGGGGTTAGCGTCAGACCATGCAGTGGTGGAACGATTTTGTGGACTGGTTCAATTCGGACGACGGATGGCGAATCATCTCGACCGCGATCATCCCCTTCCTGGCGATAGTCGTGGCCGGAGTTATTGGCGCGCTCGTGGGTCGCGGTGCGACTCGCAAGCTGATTTCCTGGCAGGACCGCGAGCTGCAGTCAGCCGCCGTCGCCGCCATGATCAGTGTCGGTGACCGCGCCTCGATGTGGAGCAGCCTGCCGTCCGGCGAGAAGGATCACCTCGACGCGCAGATGAGCGCTGCGGACATCCGCCTGCGCCTTCTGCCGATCACCGGTTCCTCGGCCGCCGCCGACTGGGCATCGCACGAACTCTCGTCGATGCAGCACAATTCGGCGAACTTCAGCTTCCAGGCCGAGCAGAGCTTCATCGACTACCGCGACCGCCTGCTCGAGTGGCAGCGCCGCCCCGGTCGCGCCCGCAAGCTCTTCGCCGCCGACCTCGAGCGCTTCCGTTTCGAGAACTCGCAGGCCGATGACGAACTCGTCGAGCAGCAGCGCAAGTGGGCCGCAGAGCAGCTCGCCGAAGCCACGAAGGAAGCACCGCCAACCGCGGCCACCCCCGTCGTTGTGCCGACGATCGACCAGGAGCAGTTCAAGCCGGTTCCCGCGCCCGAGCCCATCGTTCCCGAGCGCACGCTCGCCGAGACCGCTGCAGCACAGAGCGCAGCCCCCGTTCGCGAAGCGATTGCGATCGAGCCTGTCGTAGCTGAGCCGGTTGTTGCTGAGCCAGTCGTTGCTGAGCCCGTTGCTGCTGAGCCAGTCGTTGCCGAGCCCGTCGCAGAAGAGCCCGCGGCTGAACCCGCTGTCGTTCAGTCCGCACCCGAGCCGGTTGCAGAAGAGCCGGTTGCAGAAGAGCCGGTCGCAGCAGAGCCCGTTGCGCCAGCGGCCTCCCCGCTCGTCGTTTCGACTCCGGTAGCGTCCACGCCCGCAGAGGCACCGGCGTCCAGCCCAGCCTCCCCGGCGGAGGCGACCACCGGCTCGACCGCGACCTATGACCCGCAGGAGACCCAGCCCTATACCGGTCCGATCCCGACACTGGCGAGCCGTACCGGCTCGATCCCGGTGCAGGACGACCGCTCCTAGGTGAGCCCGGAGACACCAGCCAGCGGCCCGGGCATCGATTCACCCGATGCCCGCGGTCGCATCGCCCTGCACACCACCGGTCTCGACCTGATTCGAAATCCCCGGGTGAGAATCCTGGGCGTCGAACTGCTCGCGAACGACTGGTACGTGCTGCGCAAAACCACGTTCGAGTACGAGGCGACCGACGGTACGCGCAGCGTTCAGTCGCGTGAGACCTACGACCGCGGTGATGGCGCGGCGATCCTGCTCTACAACCTCGAACGCCGAACGGTGCTGCTGGTTCGCCAGTTCCGCTTTCCCGCCTACGTCAACGGGCACGACAGCGGCTACCTCGACGAGGTTCCGGCTGGGCTGCTCGACGAGGACGAAGCGTCGGTGGCGATCCGCCGCGAGGCATCGGAGGAGACCGGCGTCGAGCTCGGTGAGGTCGAGGCGATCTTCGACCTGTTCATGAGCCCCGGGTCAGTTACCGAGCGCATCCACTACTTCGCGGCTCCGTACCTGGTTGGCGCGACGTCCGGTTTCGCGGGGATTGCCCACGAGGGCGAAGACATCGAGCTCATCGAATACGACATCGACGATGCAATCGCCGCAATCGGTTCTGCCATCGTCGACGGCAAGACCGCACTGCTGCTCTACTGGGCGATCACCCGGGGCCCGTTCTCGAACCGTTGAGGTGTGCGCCGATGCTGGTGCCCCCGGTTGGAATCGAACCAACGACCAAGAGATTAGAAGGCTCTTGCTCTATCCACTGAGCTACGGAGGCTCGGCAATCACGATACCGCAGCCCGTCGCGCGAGCGGACTCAGACGCCCGGAGCGCCGCTCCCTGCCCCCGAAACACTAAAGATGTTAGTGTCCTGAATTCCCCTCAGCCGACGAGGATTTTGCCGCTGATCGGGGCGTTTCTCTAGCTATTGTTAGAGCAGGATGTTGGAATCTACGCGATCGCCCGGTGACGAGGCCACGACGACCACCGGAGGCGGCACGAGTGCCGATCCGGCGCGCGACAAGTCGGGTCAGAAGAAGTACAGCACCCTCAACGGCCGCTACGCGATCCTCGCGGCGATCGGACGCGGCGGCATGGCCACTGTTTACCGCGCGAAAGACACGATGCTGGGCCGCGACGTCGCGATCAAGCTGTTCAACGCCAGCGCCGGCGACGAGGCGATTCCGCGCCGGGATGCCGAACTGAAGGTTCTCGCGTCGCTCAACCACCACGGGATCGTCACCCTTCTCGACGCGGGCGTGCACGTCGACGGCAAGGGAATCCCGCACCACTACCTGGTCATGGAACTCGTCGAGGGCACCGACCTGCAGCGCCGCCTGGCCGGCGAAGAACTCACCTCGCGGCAGATCGGCGAGATCGGCTACGACATCGCCGAAGCGCTCGAATACGTGCACGCGCGCGGCGTCGTGCACCGCGACATCAAGCCGTCGAACATCCTCGTCGTCGACTACCGCGACAACGCCCAGCGCACCCGCGCGCAGCTCACCGACTTTGGCATCGCGCGCACCGAAGAAGATCCGCGCCTGACCATGGAGGGCCAGACGACCGGCACCGCCGGCTACCTGAGCCCCGAGCAGGCGGCAAGCGAGGGCGTTGGGTCGGCAACGGACGTCTACTCCCTCGGACTCGTTCTGCTCGAGTGCTTCACCCGCAAGATGGCCTACCCCGGTGCACAGGTGCAGTCGGCGATCGCCCGGCTGCTCAAGCAGCCAGAGGTTCCGGACTCGATTCCGGCGGACTGGGCAGCACTGCTGACCGCGATGACGTCGCGTAACCCCGCAGCTCGTCCCGAACTACACGAGCTCGTCCAGGCAATCCGCCAGCTCATCATCGACGAGAGCGGTCGCCACAAAGACGTCGATCCCACGATCATCCCGGCCAACGAAGCCGAGCGGATGGATGCCGTGCGCCGTTATGACGTCCTCGACACTCCCCCGGACGGCACCTTCGACCGGATCACCGCCCTCGCTGCCCGCACCCTGAAGGTGCCGATCGCGATCGTCAGCGTCGTCGACTCCGACCGCATCTGGTTCAAATCGAGGCACGGTATCGAGGTCGCAGAGATCGGACGCGACGCCGGACTGTGCGCATCCGCCATCCTCAGTGACGACGCCTGGGTCATCAAGAACGCGAGAATCGACCCGCGCACGCTCACTAATCCGCTCGTCGCGAGCGAGTTCGGCCTGCAGTTCTACGCCGGTGTTCCGCTGCGCACCCGCGACGGTTTCAACCTCGGAACGCTGTGCGTTCTCGACTTCGAGCCGCGCGAGATCACCGCCGACGACCAGCAGACACTCACCGACCTCGCCGCACTGGTGATGAGCGAGCTCGAACTGCGGCTGGAGAGCCGGCGAGCCACCGAAAGCGCCGCTGCCGCGGTGGATGCCGCCGCGGTCGTTGTGGACACCGCAGTGGCCCTCGTCGACACCGCTTCCGGCACGCTGCGCACGTCGCCGCCGTTGCAGACGAATTCGACCGTCTACACGACGCCGTCGGCCGGCGAGCGGACGTCAGCCGACGCCGAGCTGCCCGCTAACCAGCAGGCGACCGGCTCTGCGGCATTCCCGCTCGAACCGCGCTAAACAGCTTTCGCGAGCGCGACCAGGACCTGGTTGAGGGTCGGTACGCCTTCGGCACGGAAGACTTCGTCCCCGGCTGAATTCACGACAACGACGGTCGGAGTCGAGCGGATGCCGGCTTCGCGGGCACGATTTTCGTCGCGTGCGACATCCAGTTCGGCGATTGTCGCCGCCGGCACGAGTTGCTCGACCTGCTTCAGCACCGCCCGCGTCTGAATGCACGGGTCACAAAATGCCGAGGAGAAAAAGAGCAGGTTCACGTCAGAGCCAACCCGCGCGACGGACGATCAATTCCGAATGAGGTCTGGCAGTTAGTCGCGACGCTCGTCGAGCGCCTCGAGTGGTTCGCTGTCGGCGGTGTCCCACGAGTACGTCACCTGCACCTGGTCGCCGACCTTGTGGGCGACGGGCGATGCGTAGACGACCTGGGTTTCTTTGCCATCGAGGGCGACGAGAACGGTCACTTCGGTGTCCCAGCTGCCGTCGGTGCTGACGCGCTTGTCGGACTGTCCGTCGTAGGGCCCGCCGGTGTAGAAGACGACGTATTCGTCGCCGCGGGCAATGGTGGGCTCGGTGTTAGTCATACGACAGTCCTACCAGACGCCGAGCAGAGAAAGCAGACCGGCGAGCAGCGACACGGCTCCGAGTGTTACGCCGACGATGAACAGCACGAGGTGAACCGTGAAGAAGGCGGTCGACTTGCCGGCGGCATCTTTCGCTCGCGGGTCCCTGGCAACCCGCCGGAAGAAAGTGGGCCAGGTGACGAAGTTGAAGACGCCGTTGAGCAGAAGGAGGATCGCAAGGGTGACGGTCATGATTCCCAATTTTACGGGGCGTTCGGTTCACCCTCCGCGAACATGCATACCTCGGTTATATAACTGAGTTATATACTTGACGCATGACCACAGTTTCATCAGCCACATCCCCTAGCAACGCCACGATCGAGTCCCTGCTCGCCAGCAACCACCGGCTCACCCGGTACGCGGCCCAGGCGACCGGCAGCACCGTGTCATCCGCTGTCTGGTCCACACTCTCGGTGCTCGTGAACGACGGACCGCGGCGAATCGGCGATCTCGCCCGCGATGCCCGCATCAGCCAGCCGGGAATGACCAAGGTCGTGCAGAACCTCGTGACGGACGAGTGGGTGTCCCGCATAGCCGACGTCGATGACTCGCGTGCCTGGCTCATCGTCGTGACCGACAAGGGCCGCGGTGCGCTGGACGCCTGGCGCGGACAACTAGCGGATGCCACCGGCCCGATCTTCGCGGACCTGTCGGACACCGAGTGGAAGGTTCTCGAGCACGCGGCGAAGATCCTGTCCGAACGGGTCAACCGTTCCGAGGCCGTCGCGTGAGCGCGGGCACGAAGACCAGCATCCTCAAGCAGCCGTCGCAGGTCTGGGCCGTCGCATTCGCGTCGGTGATCGCATTCATGGGAATCGGGCTTGTCGATCCGATCCTTCCCGCGATCGCGGACGACCTGCACGCGAGCCAGACCCAGACCTCGCTGCTGTTCACCAGCTACCTGCTGATCACCGGCTTCGCAATGCTGTTCACGAGCTGGATCTCGAGCCGCATCGGCGCGAAGAAGACGCTCATGATCGGGCTCGCGCTCATCGTCGTATTTGCCCTCGCGGCAGCGCTCAGCAACAACGTCGAGAGTGTCATCGCATTCCGCGCCGGCTGGGGACTCGGCAACGCGCTGTTCATCTCGACCGCCCTCGCGACGATCGTCGGTGCAGCCAGCGGCGGAACGTCATCCGCGATCATCCTTTACGAAGCCGCGCTCGGCCTCGGTATCGCCATCGGCCCGCTACTCGGCGGACTTCTCGGCGGCATCAGCTGGAAGGGACCGTTCTTCGGGACCGCCGCGCTCATGGCCATCGGATTTATCGCGATCACCGTGCTGCTCAAGCCGCAGAAGGGCGAGAAGCGTGAACCGGTCAGCATCACGGCGCCGTTCCGTGCGCTTGCCAAGCCCGCACTGGCCCTGCTCGCCGCCGCCGCGTTCTTCTACAACATCGGCTTCTTCGTGCTGCTCGCCTACACGCCGTTCCCCCTCGGGTTCGACGCCATGGGAATCGGATTCACGTTCTTCGGTTGGGGTCTCGGCGTTGCCATTACCTCGGTCTGGGTCGCACCACTGCTGACGGCGCGGCTGAAGCGGACAACCGTCCTCTCGATCGTGCTCCCGCTGCTCGCCCTCGACCTCGTCTTTGCGGGCCTCGTCACCACGACGCCGTCGCTGCTCGTCGTGAGCGTTGTCGTCGGTGGGCTGCTGCTCGGAGTGCTCAACACCGTGCTCACCGAGAGCGTGATGGAAGCCACCGACCTGCCGCGTGCCGTCGCTTCGTCGTCGTACTCGTCGGTGCGGTTCATCGGTGGGGCGATCGCTCCCCCGGTCGCGAGCCTGCTCGCCGGTGCCTTCACCGTCTCGACGCCGTACTACTTCGCCGCCGGAGCAGTCCTCGTCGCGACCATCCTCGTGATCGCCGGCTATCCCGTCCTCAAGCGCATCAACACCGAGCCCGAGTCACCCCTGGTCGAGGCCGATGCGATCTCGGTGGGCGAGTTCGCGTAATAGAGATTTCACTCAAACTCCTCGTTGTCGTAGGTGATGATTTCGATACACTCGCTGGCGCTCGCACTCAATCAACGGCTCGCGGGCACCGTCGGCCCTCGACGGTAGACTTCACCCCATGGGTACCGCTGCAGATCGTTTGGTCTGGATTGACTGTGAAATGACCGGACTCGACCTGACGGTCGACGAACTCGTCGAGGTGGCGGTGGTCATCACCGACTACGACCTCGTTCCGGTCGACCCGGGATTCGAGATCGTGATCAAGCCGGACGCATCCGCTCTTGAGAACATGAACGACTTCGTGCGCAACATGCACACCGAGAGCGGACTCATCACCGAGATCCCGAACGGCGTAAGCCTCGCTGACGCTGAGTACGCCGTGCACGAGTACATCCTGCGATTCGTTCCGACCGTCGGCCAGGCGCCGCTCGCCGGCAACACGATCGGTACCGACCGCGCGTTCCTCAACAAGTTCATGCCGCGGGTCGATGCGCACCTGCACTACCGCAGCGTCGACGTCTCGTCGATCAAAGAGCTCTCGCGCCGCTGGTTCCCGCGCGTGTACTTCAACGCCCCGAAAAAAGACGGCGGCCACCGCGCCCTCGCCGACATCCTCGAGTCGATCCGTGAACTCGACTACTACCGCAAGGCAGTATTCGTCGCGGAGCCCGGCCCCACGACCGAGCAGGTGCAGACAATTTCAGCGGATGTCGTTTCGCAGTTTTCGCCGCACCTCGCCTGATCCACGCGGTGGTTTGTCATTCGCGCGGCCGTTTGGGGCCCCGCACGGATAACAAAACCCCGCACTGTCACCCCGGCTCGGCCGGTGGGTGTCAAGACGAGCTCTGAGATGTATTAGACTCGTCTGGTTGCGTTCGCGCAGCGAGTTTGGTGGGCGTAGCTCAGTTGGTAGAGCGCTGGCTTGTGGAGCCGGATGTCGCGGGTTCGAGCCCCGTCGTTCACCCCATCACAACGAATGGCCCGGAGAAATCCGGGCCATTCGTCGTTAAGCCCTGACCCGCGAGTGCCCGTGCACAGCCCGCGCGAAGTTCCACGGCCGCCGCTGTGCAAAGCTAGAGAAGTGACACAGACCAGCGACGAGACCGGGCTCCGCGAGTCGACCGGTCTTCTCGAATCCACCGAGTTGAACAGCCCGTGGGTGACGATCGTCTGGAACGACCCGGTCAACCTGATGAGCTACGTGTCCTGGGTATTCCGCTCGTACTTCGGGTTCTCGCGCGAAGAGGCCGACCGCCTCATGCTGCAGGTGCACCACGACGGCCGCTCGGTCGTCGCAACCGGCAGTCGCGAAGAGATGGAACGGCACGTCGAGGCGATGCACGACTACGGCCTGTGGGCGACGCTGCAGAAGGCAGACGCATGATCCCGTTCTATCGAGAGTCCACCGGACTGATCACGGCATCCTTCACCGCCGTCGAAGCCGAACTCATTTCGAGCCTCGCAACTCAGGTCGCCGGACTGCTCGGCTCGGTTGCCGCGCGCAGTGACGACCCGGAACTCGCGGGCACCGGCATTGGCGGATCGACCGAGCGGGATGACGACCCGGCGATCGCTCGACTGCTCCCGAACGCGTACAACGACGATACTGACGCGTCCCGGGAGTTCCGCCAGCTGACCGAGCGCGGGCTCGCGAGTCGCAAGATCGACAACGCTGTCGCCCTGCTGCACTCGCTCGCGCCCATTGCCGCGGCGACCGCGGGGCTTGCGAGCGATTCGGACGACGATGAGCAGCAGATCGAGCTCGACGACCCGGCCGCGCTGGCGTGGATGCGGGCGCTCACGGACATCCGCCTGACCATTGCTGCCCGGCTTGGACTCGTCGCCGATGACGACGTCATCGACGAAGACGACGAGCAGTCGGTGGTTCTGCTCGACGTGTACTCGTGGCTCGGCGCCGTTGCGGAGTCGCTCGTGCAGGCAGTCGATACCGATCCGCTCTCCGCCGACGGGCCGGACCAGTAATGCCGGTGATCGGGCTGACCGCCGACGAGTTCGAGACGCTGTTCGTCGACGAGCTCGATGCTCTGCCAGACGACATGATCGACGGCCTCGACAACGTCATCTTCGTGACCGAGGATCGCCCGGAAGACGGATCGCTCGACCTGCTCGGCCTCTACGACGGCGTTGCCATCACCGAACGTGGCCAGTACGGCTTCGGCGAGCTGCCCGACCGGATCATCCTGTACCGCGAGCCGCTGTGCGACATTTCGGCGGACCTGGACGAGCTGAAGGACCAGATCCACATCACCCTCGTCCACGAGATCGCCCACTACTACGGCATCGACGACGAAGAGCTGCACAAGCTCGGCTGGGACTGACCCGACGTAGGGCGTGGTGTCGATATGCGGCCTCCGACCCGCCCTCGCCGGCTCGGGCGGCGCTGGGGTCGCGAAATCGCTGGCGCGATTTCCATAGCTCCACCGCGCCTACGCACTCACCTCGAGCGGGAGCGACGCATCGGCCGACCACTCCTCGAGCGATCCGTCGTAGATGCGCACGGCCTTCTGGCCGATAGCGGCGAGGGTGAGCGCGTTGGCCGAAGCCGAGATGCCACCACCGCAGTACAGCAGAACCTCTTCGCTGTTCTCGGCGACATCCACGCCCGCGGCGTCATACGCCAGGATCACCTCGACCCGGCTCTTCACCGTTCCGGCCTTCGTGAACAGGTCGCGGCTCGAGACGTTGACACTCCCCGGGATGTGCCCGCGACGCGAATACCGCGTCGCGTCGGTGCCGGCGAAGCTGCCAGCCGGCAGGCCACAGACCAGTGGACGCTTGTCGTCCGCCGCCCGTTCGGCAAGCTCCTCGCGGCTGACCCAGGCACGCCGCGCAATCTCTGCCTTCCACGACTCGACCGGTTTGGCTGCGGGTGCGTCGCCGGTGGCGGCATCCATACCCGCCGCGATCCACGCCGGGTAGCCGCCGTCGAGCACCCGCGCCGGAACGCCGATCCAGCGCAGCAGGTACCAGAGCCGCGCGGCCCACATCGAGCCGGTCGTGTCGTAGATGACGACGGATGCCCCGCTCGCGACTCCGAGGCGGGCCAGTTCATCGGCGATCTGCTGGGGTTCCGGGTGCGCGTAGTGCGTCGGCGCGCTCGTGTCGCTGAACTGCGTCGCGACATCAACATGCTGCGAGCCGGGGATGTGTCCGGCCAGCCAGCGCGGGCGACCGTTGTCGTAGCGGTAGTCGCCGTCGACCTTCGGCGCGTGCAGCTCGAGGCTCGCATCGAACACCACCGGTGGATTCGGGCCGCGAAGGGCGTCGTCGAGCTCGGACACTGAGATGAACGGGGAAGTCATTCCCCCACTCTCGCAGGGTCGATGATCGCGCGCCAGCGTGCCGCGGCCAGCGCGACATCGCGGCCGTCGACAATCGCATCCGCGAGTTCCCGCGGGCGTTCCCGCGCGATGAAGTCGCTCTCCTGCGCGGCCCATTCGTCCCAGTGCGGTGCGTACGTCTCGCCATCGCGGGCGAGTGCGCGGGCTTTGCGGGTGGGTTCGTCGAGCTCGACCCAGAGCGCGTAATCGGCGAAAGCCCGGTTCGAGCGGCTGAGCGCACCGGCGCCCTCGATGATGATCGGACGGGCGGGGTCGAGCTCGTTCCACTCCGCTGGACGACTCGCGAGCCAGTGCCAGCGACGCCAGCGCGGCGCGTCCCTCGCCAGCACCTCGTCGCGCACGTGCCTGCTGCCTTCCTCAAGCCCTCCCCAGCCCGGATACAGGTCGTCGAGCCGCACCAGCTGCGCCTCGGGCCAGCCGTCGACGAGGGCCGAGGCGAGGTCGGACTTTCCCGAGCCGGAGCGCCCGTCGATGAGCAGGATCACAGCAACGCCGCGATGGCATTCGTATCGACCCGCAGGCGCACGACGTCACCGGCGACGTAGCGCTGCTCCCCCGCCGAAATCGCGTCGACTTCGCCGACGCCGTCGACGAGCACCCGCAGGTGCGCGCCGGTCGCGGTCGGCACGTCGCGGATAACGGTCGCACTCACCGAGCCGGCCGGGTCTACCACGAGCGATTCGGGTCGCAGGGCGACGGTTCCGCCCAGCCCAAAGACTCCGGCATCGGTCGACACCGTCGTGTACCCGAGAAAGCGGGCGACGCGTTCGGTCGCCGGATGCCGCCACAGCGACGCCGGGTCGCCGAGCTGGACGAGACGTCCGGCATCCATCACTCCGATCCGGTCGGCAATCGCGAGCGCTTCACCCTGGTCGTGGGTCACGAAGATCGCGGTGGTCCCGGTGGCGGTGAGGATGCCGCGCAGGTCGGCGGCGAGGCGCTCACGCAGTTCGCGGTCGAGCGACGAGAGCGGCTCATCGAGCAGCAGCAGGCGCGGCGACGCGGCGAGAGCTCGCGCGAGAGCGACCCGCTGTTGCTCCCCGCCAGAGAGCGACGTGACCCGGCGCTTTTCGAAGCCCGGCAGGCCCACGAGCTCGAGCAGTTCGGTGACGCGGACGACCCGCGCTGCGGCATCCGCTCGCGCGATAACGAGCGGATACGCGATGTTCTCCCCGACGCTGCGGTGCGGAAACAGCTGGCCGTCCTGGAACATCAGCGCAAACCCACGACGGTGTACCGGCACCGCGGACAGGTCATCCCCGGCCCACTCGACCACGCCGGCCGCAAGCGGCTCGAGCCCGGCGATCGCGCGCAGCAGCGTGGACTTACCACTGCCGCTCGCGCCGAGGATTCCCAGCACCTCGCCGGGCGCGACCTCGAGCGATACGTCGTCGACCGCCGCCACGCTGCGGCCCTCGCCGGAGAACCTGACGCTGGCGTGCCGCACGAGTAGTCCGTCGTTCATCAGAAAGCCCCTACCGTTCCGACGCGCAGTCTCTCAACGAGCGCGATCACCGCAACCGTAATGCCCGCGAGCACCACGGATGCCGCAATCGCCATCCCGAAATTGTCTCCCCCGGGCTGCCCGATGAGCCGGTAGATCACGACCGGCAGAGTCGGACGGTCGGGCCGCGAGAGAAAACTCGTCGCCCCGAACTCGCCGAGCGCCACCGCGAACGCGAAGCCGGCCGCGGCGAGCACCGGGCGCGCAATGATGCCGAGATCGACGTCACGCAGCACCCGCAACGGTGGTGCGCCGAAGATCGCGGCCGATTCCCTGAGCCGGGAGTCGACGGCGTGCAGCGCCGGGAGCACCGTCCGAACCACGAGCGGTACCGCAACGAGCGCCTGGGCGATCGGTACGAGCAACGGCGACGAGCGCAGGTCGAATGGGGGCTGGTTGAGGGTGATCAGGAATCCAAAACCGACGGTGACCGCCGAAACGCCGAGCGGCAGCATGAGCACGCCGTCGAGTCCGGTGAGTGCGCGGCGGAGCCCAGCCGAACGCGGACGCCGGGAGATCACGAGGCTCGCGAAGAGTCCGATGACGAGCGCGAGCGCCGTTGCCGCGACGGCAAAGACGAGCGAGTTGCCGAGCGCCACCCAGACCGGCACCGCGAGGGCGTTGCGGCCGCCGGTGGTGCCGAGGGCGATGTAGTTCGCGAGGCCGAATCCGTCGCGCGTGGTGAACGAGCGTACGAGAAGGGAGACCAGGGGCGTCGCGAGGAAGATCGCAACGACGGTGGTGATGGCGACGCTGGCGGCATCCGTTCTTCTCGGTGTGCGGGGAGCCGAACGGCCACGCTCGGTGCCCGGCTTCGTGCGCAGCCGCCCGGCGACGATCAGCACGAGAACGACGACCCCGAGCTGGGTGACCGACAGCACGCTCGCACCGCGCAGGTCGAGAAACTGGGAGGTGAGCAGGTAGATCTCGGTTTCGATGGTGCCGAACTTCACGCCGCCCAGCACGAGCACAACGCCGAAGGCGGTCGAGCAGAACAGGAAGACGACGGATGCCGCCGAGACGATCGAGGGCGCGAGTCGCGGCAGCGTGATGGTCACGAAGGTGCGCGCTGGCGAGGCGCCGAGCACGCGCGCCGCTTCTTCCTGGCGGCCGTCGAGGTTCTCCCACGCGGAGCCGACCGTGCGGGCGACGACGGCGATGTTGAAGAAAACCAGCGCGAGCATGATCGCGGGGAACGTGCCGTCGAGGGCGAGGAATCCGAGCGGGCCGCCGTCGCGCAGCAGGGTGCGGAAGGCGACACCGACGACGACGGTCGGCATCACGAACGGGATGACGATGAGGGCACGCAGGATGCGGCGGCCGCGAAACCGCAATCGGTACAGCACGTGCGCGACGGGTACGCCGAGCACCGTGGTGATGACGGCGGCGAGGCTGGCCTGCCCGAGGGTCAGGCCGATGAGTCGCAGGGTGCGGGGCCGCGTCAGGACGTCGGCGAACCCGGTGAGGTCGAGGACCCCGTCGGGAAAGATGCCCCGCGCGAACATGGCGGCGACCGGCCAGAGAAAAAAGAGGGCGACGAACGCGAGCGGCACGCCCGCTCCGAGCACGACCGCGATGGTCGTGCCCGGGGCGAGGCGTGCCTTGGTGACGCGTGTCAGGGGCTGGCTCACGGGGTGGCGATAGCCGCCCACTCAGAGAGCCAGGTCTCGCGGTTCTTGTCGATCTCGGCCGGGTCGACCACGAACGGGTCGGGCGCTATTTCGGCGTAGTTCGACCAACCCTCCGGCAGCGTGGCCTTGGCGTTCACCGGGAACACGTACATGTTCTCGGGAATGTCGTTCTGTACCTCGACCGAGAACAGAAAGTCGACGAGCTTCTTCGCCGCGGTCGGATATTCGGTGCCCGCGATCACACCGGCGTACTCGGTCTGGCGAAAGCAAGTGTCGAGCAGCGCACCGGTCGGTGCGACGGTTTCGCCCTCGGGAACTTCAAACGGCGGGCTGGATGCGTACGAGACCACGAGCGGACGGTCACCCTCGCTCGACGGGCCGGAGAAGTCGACGTAGTAAGCGTCGCTCCAGCCGGCGTCGATTTTGATGCCGTTGGCGACGAGTTTGGTCCAGTAGTCCTGCCAGCCGTCGTCGCCATACTTCGCCACCGTTGCCAGCAGGAACGCGAGCCCGGGCGACGACGAGTTCGCGGCGGAGGTCACCAGAAGGTCCTTGTACTCGGGCTTCAGCAGGTCGTTGAGGGTTGCGGGCTCGGCGATTCCCTTGTCTGCGAACCACTCGTGGTCGACGTTCACGCAGACATCACCGTTGTCGATCGGAGTCAGTTGCTCGCCGCCCGATGCGGCGGGGAGCAGGTAGCCGGCTTCGGCATCCGTCAGGTCCTTGGAGGTGTAATCCTCGAGAACGTCGTTCTCGACCGCGCGCGAGGCGAAGGTGTTGTCGATGCCGAAGACGACATCGCCGAGCGGCGAATCTTTGGTCAGCACGAGCGTGTTGACCAGTTCGCCGGCGTCACCGGATGCCGTGACCTCGACCTCGATCCCGGTCTCGTCGGTGAATTTCGCGAGGGTTCCCTCGCTCAGCGCGAACGAGTCGTGGGTGACGAGCGTGAGCTTGTCGGGGGTCGCTTCCGGCCCCGCGGTGTCGGTCGGAGTGCTCGCGCATCCGCCCAGAATGATGGATGCCGCGAGCGCTATGCCCGCAACCTTAAGAGATTTCTGCACTGTAATCGTGCCCTTTCAGTCGCTGAAATGGGGCACGGGATAAATAGAGATTGCCTCCCTGCGCTGGCATGATCCAGATCAGGTTCGACGGTCGAAGCTTGGAGTAGCTTCCTCTCAGCCCGGCTCACCGGACTCCCGTGTTCGCTGGCAAGTGTAGCGCGGTGTCGGCCTCGCGGCAGTGCGCCCACTTGTTATCAGTGCGGGCCCGCAAACGGCCGCACTGATAACGGAGGGGCGCACTGTCGAGGCGACGAGGGCGCTAGTCCTCCATGCGCCACTTGAGATTGCCCTTGGCGGTGACTCGCGGTCGCTCGTACAGAATTTCGCCGCCCGTCTCGAGAGCAACCAGCAACTCGGCGAAGAATGCTTCGAGCGACGGCCAGGCCATGCCTTCAGTGCAGTCGACCGGTTCCCACTTGATGACGCATCCGTGGTTCGGCCCTGGACGAAGGTCAACTGCGAGAATCCAACTGTCCCAGCTCGCGAAAGGAATGAACTCAAGATTGAACCAGTTGTCGGCGAAGGATCCTGCCTCGCCGGGAACCTCATCTTCGTCATCGTCGACCTCAGCGATCACCGGGCGGGCACCCTCAGGGTCCTCGTCGTGGTCGACTGCGTCGGTCGTTGCCCATGACCTCTGCAGGGCAGCGAACTGCAGATCTAACGTTTCCTGATCCATGTGAGCCGGGTCAAGGTTTCCGAACACGCCGAAGGTGATGACGTTGCCGTCCTCGGAGAAGATCGACGTCGCTCGATCGCTAGCCAGATACTCGCCCATGGGAACCGACTGCGGTTCGTCGTCGTCTTCGTCATCGTCGAACAGGTCAATTTGCCACGGCTCCTGATCATCGTCGTCGTCGTTCTCCAGATCCTCGGCAATGCCGCGAAGCATTTTCCACGTCGAGAGCACACGGTCCAACGACAAAAGGCTGTATTGAGGGATGAGCTGGGACAGCCGTTCGTCTTCTCCATTGGCGACACGAAACAGGTCGCGCAGCTCAGCAGTCCATTCGAATCCAATTGCCGACTCTGCTGCTGAGATTTGCGCATCGGTTGCGCCCGGGTTAAACGCCGTCGCGGCCTTTGGAGCGTTGGTCTGGCACCACTCGATCACCCGTGAAAACGAACTATTTGTCGACATAGCAAAAATCGTAGCCGTGACCTGATGACAGTGCGCCCACTAGTTATCAGCGCGGGTCCGCAAACGGCCGCACTGATAACAGAAGGGCGCACGGATGCCGCGGGCAGCACATTCGGCGAGCGCGCAGGATGTTGCCAATAGTCTTGGTACATGGCATTGCCGGGTGACACAGCGGAGGGTTTGCCGCTGTCCGCACTCGTCGAACAGATTCTCGCCCGTGCCGCGACTCCTGAAGCCGCCCGCGACCAGCTCGCGCGGCTCGTCGCCGCCACCCAGGCCATCGGCACGGAGCTCGAACTCGCCAGCGCACTGCGCAACGTTGTCCAGGTCGCCTGTGACCTCGTCTCGGCGAGCTACGGCGCGATCGGCGTCATCTCGGCCGATGGATTGCTCGAAGAGTTCATCCACGTCGGCATGCCGGGCGAAATCGTCGAGCACCTGGGCGCTCCGCCGGCCGGCCACGGCATCCTCGGCGCGGTCATCGCCGACCAGGCCGCGATCCGCCTGCCCGACCTCACCCGCGACCCGCGGTCGGTCGGGTTCCCGAACGGTCACCCGCCGATGGAGAGCTTTCTCGGCGTTCCCGTGCGCATCCGCGACACCGTCTACGGCAATCTCTACCTCACCGGTGCCGCGAGCGGCGAGTTCGACGAAACCGACGAGCAGATCATCACGAGCCTCGCCGCGATGGCCGGAACCGCGATCGCCAATGCCCGCCTCTACGAAGAAGCGCGGCTCGGCCAGCGCTGGATCGCCGCCTCCGAAGAGATCAACCAGCGCCTGCTCGCCGGCGAACTCGCCGACGGCGACGTCTCGTTCATCGCGAGCCTCGTCACCGAACTCTCGGATGCGGTTTTCGTCGGCCTTGTCCTGCCCGCTGAAGACACCTTCGTGCTGACCTTCGGCCCGCTCGCCCACAACGAGGCACTCGAAGCGGATGCCGCCTTCGCGACGCTCGCCGAAGCGGTACGCAACACCCTCTCGACCGACGCGAGCCGTGTCTCCCTCCGCACCGTCGAACTCGCCGCAACCGCCGAGATCAGTGCGTTCGGGCCGGTCATGATCGTGCCCTGGGGCGAGAGTTCGACGGCCCCGGTCGGAGCGTTTGTCGTCGTGCGTGACCCGTCCGGGCATCCGTTCTCCAGCGCCGATCGCCAGATGGCCGAGCGCTTCTCACGCAGCGTCGCCATCGCGCGCGAGCTCTCCACTGCGCGAAACGACCGCGAACGCATTGCCCTCGCCGACGAGCGCGACCGCATCGCCCGCGACCTGCACGACCACGTCATCCAGAGCCTGTTCGCCGTCGGGCTCGGCCTGCAGAGCGTCGTCGGTGCGGCAACCCCGCCGGTCGGTGCGCGGATCGCCGCCCAGGTCGACGCCATCGACGTGACAATCCGGCAGATCCGCCAGACGATCTTCCAGCTCGGAAGCCCGCCAACGGCATCCGCGTACAGCCAAAAGCAGCGACTGAACCAGCTCGTCCGCACGATTCTCGAGGGCGAGGGCATCGACTCGTCGCTCGACTTCCGCGGCCCCGTCGACACCCTCATCGACAGCGAGCTCGGCGAAGAAGTCTCGGCGGTGCTGCGCGAAGCACTCAGCAACGTCGTGCGGCACGCCGAAGCGAGCCGCGTCGACATCTCGGTCGCGGTCTCCCCCACCGGCGTGCGCGTCGTCGTCACCGACAACGGTCGCGGGCTCGGCGAACTCGCCACACGCAGCGGTCTCGACAACCTCGCCACTCGCGCAGCCGTCCGCGGCGGAACGTTCACCATCGCCGCCCGAGCTCCTTCCGGCACCACCCTCGACTGGGCAGTCCCGGTGATCGCATGAGTGCGCCGGTCCGGATCTTCCTGCTCGACGACCACGAGATCGTGCGCCGCGGGCTTATCGACCTGCTCTCGAGCGAGCCCGACTTCGCTGTCGTCGGCGAGGCCGGCGAAGCGACGGGAGCAGCGGATGCGATCGTCGCGTCCGGCGCAACGGTCGCCATCCTCGACGGCCGGCTGCCCGACGGCAGCGGCATCGACGTCTGCCGCGACGTCAAGTCGGCGGATCCGAGCATCCGCTGCCTGATCCTGACCTCGTTCGACGACGACGACGCGGTACTTGCTGCCGTGCTCGCCGGGGCCGACGGTTACCTGCTCAAGGAAGTCCGCGCGACGAGCCTCGTCGACGGCATCCGCTCGGTTGCTGCCGGGCACTCGTTGCTCGACCCGGCGATGACCGATCGCGTGCTCGCGCGGGTGAAGGCGCCCGCGACAACACCGCTCACCTCGCTGACGCCGCGCGAAACCGAGATCCTGGCGCTCATCGCCGAGGGAATGTCGAACCGCGAGATCGCCGGCGCGCTCTTCCTGGCCGAAAAAACCGTCAAGAACTACGTGAGCGGCATCCTGTCGAAGCTCGGGATGCAGCGCCGCACGCAGGCCGCCGTCTACGGGGCCGAGCGCCTGCCCAAGCGCGACCGCTGAGCAACAGCCGGCGTTTGTGCCAGTTGGGGACGATTAATCCCCGGCGCCCGGGATAGATCGTCCCCAACGCGCACATTTGCTGGCCGAGCGGATGCCCCACCTCAGCCCGCGAGATCGGCGACGGTCGCGATCGTGATGAGCTGGCCGTCGGACGTCTCCGCGACGACGCCGAAACCGTTCGCCGTGTACAGCCCGAGCGCCGCCGTGTTCTCCGGCAGCACGTTGAGCCCGACCAGTGTCACGGTCGGGTGCTCCGCGCGCAGCCACCGCCCGATCTCGCGGATCGCCGCGCGGCCGTACCCCGCACCCTGCGAGCGTTCGTCGATCAAAAAGTGGTGGATCCACGCCGTCTGCGGAGCGCTCGGTCCGTCATCCGCGTCGACACCGACCGCCACAACACCGACAACGTCGTCGCCGCTGGCGATAATCAGCGGATGCCAGACCTGGCCGTCCGGTCGCACATAGCTCTTCGCGAGCAGCATGAGCGCGACGGGCTCGCGCGACGACACCCAGTGCAGCTTTTCCGGCTGCACGCGCACCTCGAGCGCGCGGCGCCAGTTCGCGGCGGTGATCGGAACGAGCGAGACGGAAACGGGCGATACGGGAAGGGGCGCGACCATCACTCCACGCTATCCGCTCGGCCCTCGCCGGCAACCTGCACACCCGCTCACCTGCTCACCTGCTCACCTGCAGCACCCCACCCCCTTCCAAAATTCAGGAACCTGTTGCCGACACGCCGGGCGGGGGCGCGCTCGCGGCGGCGAGTCGCGGCGGAGTTCCTGCGTTTTGGAAGGTGAAAGTGGGTTGATGAGCACGAGCTAGCACCGCTACCGCTACTTCGCACCGCACACCGCGCACCGGCACCGGCACCGGCACCTAGCCGAGTAACCCGCGGAGCTTGTCGACGGTGCGCTGGTTGCGCGTCGTCGCGGTGGGACCGAGCGCGCGGAACCACGACAGCGGCACCTTCGACTTCGAAACCCCCAGCGGGCACCACTGGTAGATCGCATCCGGGCCCACGACGAGCACTTCCGGTTCCAGGTCAGACGGCACCTCGAGAGACGCTGGCGGCGCCTCCGGCAGGAACGTGATCACCATGAGCGACGGGTTGTCCGCGACGCTCAGCAGCGGATTGGTCTCCGCAATCCTGTGGAAGCGGTCGGCCGCGACGAGCAGCATCCGCGCTCCAACGCCCGTGACCGATTTCAGTTCAGTTTCGAGAGCGGATGTCGCGGCCGGCCCGAGCGCACGCGTCGCCGAGAAGACCACGTTTCCGCTGCGCAGCAGGGTCTCGACGTCCGTGTAGCCGAGCGACACGAAGACGTCGCGCAGGTCGCTCATCGCGATCTGGTTGGCCGTTCCGACGTTGATCCCGCGCAGCAGGGCGACGTACCGGTGGGACGTAGACATAGCTCTCACCCTAGCTACCCCGTACGGCATCCTCACAGATTGTGATTGCCCGTCCAGCGCTGGCGGGTACCGTTAATCGACAGTAACGAGGAGACCACGTGGAAACATGGCCAGGAACCGCTTACCCGCTCGGCGCCACCTTCGATGGGAGTGGCACGAACTTCGCGATCTTCAGCGAAGCTGCTGAAAAAGTTGAGCTTTGTCTCTTCGAAGAGGACGGCACCGAAACAAAGGTCGAACTACTGGAGGTCGATGCCTTCGTCTGGCACGCCTACCTGCCGCACGTGCAGCCCGGACAGCGTTACGGGTACCGCGTGCACGGCGAGAACGACCCGAAAAAGGGTCTGCGCGCCAACCCCAACAAGCTGCTGCTCGACCCGTACGCGAAGGCGACCTGCGGAACCTTCGACTGGGACCAGTCCCTGTTCGGCTACAACTTCGGTGACCCGGACAGCCGTAACGACGAGGATTCCGCCCCGCACATGATGCTCGGCGTCGTCATCAACCCGTTCTTCGACTGGGCCGGCGACCGCCACCCGCGTACCCCCTACGCCCACACGGTCATCTACGAAGCCCACGTCAAGGGACTCACCAAGCTGCACCCCGAGGTGCCGGAAGACCAGCGCGGCAGCTACGGCGGAGTCGCCCACCCCGCCGTCATCGAGCACCTGCAGAAGCTCGGCGTCACCGCGATCGAGCTCATGCCCGTGCACCAGTTCGCCAACGACAGCACCCTCATCGACAAGGGACTATCGAACTACTGGGGCTATAACACCATCAGCTTCTTCGCCCCGCAGAACACCTACGCGGCATCCGGTGAACTCGGCCAGCAGGTGCAGGAGTTCAAGGGAATGGTCCGCGCACTGCACACCGCGGGCATCGAAGTCATCCTCGACGTGGTCTACAACCACACCGCCGAAGGAAACCACCTCGGCCCGACCATCAGCTTCAAGGGCATCGACAACGCGGCCTACTACCGGCTGATGGATGACGAGCCCCAGTTCTACATGGACTACACGGGTACCGGAAACTCGCTGAACGTGCGTCATCCGCACTCCCTGCAGTTGCTCATGGACAGCCTGCGTTACTGGGTCACCGAGATGCACGTCGACGGATTCCGTTTCGACCTCGCGTCGACCCTCGCCCGCGAGTTCTACGACGTCGACCGCCTGTCGACCTTCTTCGAGCTCGTGCAGCAGGACCCGGTGGTCTCGCAGGTCAAGCTCATTGCCGAGCCGTGGGACATCGGCCCGGGCGGCTACCAGGTCGGAAACTTCCCGCCCCAGTGGACGGAGTGGAACGGTAAGTACCGAGACACCATGCGCGACTTCTGGCGCGGAGAGCCGTCGACCCTCGGCGAGTTCGCGAGCCGCATCACCGGCTCCGCCGACCTCTACGAGCAGGATGGCCGACGCCCGGTCGCGTCGATCAACTTCTTCACCGCCCACGACGGCTTCACCCTCGCCGACCTCGTTTCGTACAACGAGAAGCACAACGAAGCGAACGGCGAAGACAGCAACGACGGTGAATCCCACAACCGCTCGTACAACCTCGGCGTCGAAGGTCCGACCGACGATCCAGAGATCCAGACCCTTCGCGCGCGCCAGCAGCGCAACTTCATCGCATCGCTCCTGCTTTCGCAGGGCGTACCGATGCTCCTCGGTGGCGACGAACTCGGCCGGACCCAGCAGGGCAACAACAACACCTACGCCCAGGACTCCGAGCTCACCTGGACCCACTGGGATGCCGCCGACCAGCCGCTCATCGAGTTCACCGCCGCGGTCGCGCGCCTGCGCAAGGAGCACCCGACGTTCCGTCGCACGCGCTTCTTCGACGGTCGTCCGGTCCGTCGCGAAGACGGCGCACCGCTGCCCGACATCGCCTGGCTCACCCCCGAGGGAACCCTGATGCAGCCGGAGGACTGGGACGAACGTCTCGGCCGCTCGCTCGGTGTCTTCCTCAACGGCGACGGCATCGCCGGTCGCGACCCCCGCGGCGAGCGCATCGTCGACCGCAGCTTCCTGATTTACTTCAACGCGGATGTCGAGACCGTCGACTTTGTCATTCCGGCCGACGAGCTCTCGCCGAAGTGGGAGATCGTGATCGACACCGCCGGGGCGGCCGCCGATACGCCTCCCCGCGACGCCGGATCGACGCTGAGCGTGCAGCAGCGTTCGCTCGTCGTGCTCCGCGCGTTCGTCGAGGCAGAGGTCGAGCCTGACCACTCCGTCGCGGCATCGCTCTCGGTGCTCGCCGGCTCCACCGCCAACAACCTTCCGTCGGGACCGGAGGTGTCCTAATGGCACTCCCCCGCTCCACCTATCGCCTGCAGATCCGCGAGTCGTTCGACCTGCGGACCGCGGCGCTCATCACCGAATACCTGAACAACCTCGGCGCCGACTGGGCCTACCTGTCGCCGCTGCTGAGCGCCGAATCCGGTTCTGATCACGGTTACGACGTCGTCGACCACACCCAGATCGACCCCGCTCGCGGCGGACGTGAAGGCCTCAGGGAGTTCGCGGATGCCGCGCGCGCGAACGACCTCGGCATCCTGATCGACATCGTGCCCAACCACATGGGAATCGCGACGCCGAAGCAGAACGAGTGGTGGTGGGAGGTGCTCAAGCACGGCCGCCGTTCGCGCTATGCCGAGGTGTTCGACATCGACTGGGATGCCGGAGACGGCAAAGTGCGGATCCCGGTCCTTGGCGACCCGCCCGAGGACGCCGCCGGAGACGGCATCGACGGCCTCACCATCGAGGGCGACGAGCTTCGCTATTACGACAATCGTTTTCCCATCGCTCCGGGCACAGCGGACGATGGAGCCGATGCGGATGTCGTCCACTCGCGCCAGCACTACGAACTCATCAACTGGCGCCGTGCCGACGCCGAGCTTAACTACCGCCGCTTCTTCGCCGTCAACTCGCTCGCCGCCGTACGCGTCGAAGTGCCGTGGGTGTTCCATGCCACGCACGTCGAGATCATCCGCTGGATCCGCGAGGGACTCGCGGACGGCCTGCGCGTCGACCACCCGGACGGCCTCGCCGACCCTGGCGGCTACCTCGACGACCTCGCGGCCGCGACCGACAACACCTACGTGCTCGTGGAGAAGATCCTTGAGGGCGAAGAGCAGCTGCCCGGGTTCTGGGCCGCCGCCGGTACGACCGGCTATGACGCTCTCGCCGACGTCGACCGGATCCTCGTCGACCCGGCCGGACGCAAGGCCCTCGACGCGCTCGACACCAGCCTGCGCGGGCGCGAGCAGCCGCTCGAGTGGACGACACTCATCCACCGCACGAAACGCGCTATCGCCGACGGCATCCTGCAGTCAGAGGTGCAGCGGCTCGCCCGGCTCACCCCCGAGCGCAATGATTCGACGCCGGACGCGATCGCCGAGCTGCTCGCCTGCTTCCCGGTCTATCGTTCCTACCTTCCGGTCGGGCTCGAGTACCTTCGGCACGCGTCAGAGCTCGCCGTCCGCCACCGGCCTGAACTGCGCGGCGAGATCGAGCGCCTCGAGTACCTGCTCTCCGATGGCACGACCGAGCTCGGCATCCGTTTTCAGCAGACCTCCGGAATGGTCATGGCGAAGGGCGTCGAAGACACCGCGTTCTACCGCTACAGCCGCCTGTCCTCGCTCAACGAGGTCGGGGCCGACCCGGCCGAGTTCTCGATCGGCATCGACGAGTTCCACCGCCGGCACCTGGTGCGCCAGGGCAGCTTTCCGGCCTCCCAGACCACCCTGTCGACCCACGACACCAAGCGCGGAGAAGACACCCGTGCGCGGATGTCCGTGCTCGCCGAGATCCCGGACGAGTGGGAAGAGACGCTCACCGCGCTGCGCGAGCTGTCGCCGATGGGCGACGGGCCGTTCGAGAACCTGTTCTGGGCGTCCGCCGTCGGCGCCTGGCCGGTGTCGCGCGAGCGCCTGCACGATTACGCCGAGAAGGCGTCGCGCGAGGCGGGAACGTCGACCAACTGGACCGGACCGGACGACGAGTTCGAGGCGAAAATGCATCGCACCGTCGACTCGGCATTCGACAACCCGGAGGTCGTGCGCGTCCTCGAGGCGTTCGTCGACCGGGTGACGGCTCCCGGGTGGTCCAACTCGCTCTCGGCCAAGCTCATCCAGCTCACGGCACCCGGAGTCCCGGACGTCTACCAGGGCAGCGAACTGTGGGAGACGAGCCTCGTCGACCCGGACAACCGCCGCCCGGTCGACTTCTCGCTTCGTCGGCTGCTGCTCGCGGCAATCGATGCCGGGGCGCATCCGCCGGTCGACGAAAGCGGAGCGGCCAAGCTGCTCGTCGTCACCCGCGCGCTTCGCCTTCGCCGCGACCACCAGGAACTGTTCACCCGGTACGCACCGCTTCCCGCGATCGGCGAGGCCGCAAAGCACGCCGTCGCCTTCGACCGCGGTGGCGCCGTCACCGTTGCGACGAGGCTCCCCGTACACCTCGCCGCGCGCGGCGGCTGGGGAGACACGACCGTGATCCTGCCCGGGCACCGCGTCACCGACGTCATCTCCGGACGCAGCTTCGACGGCAACGCGATCCCCCTTGCCGACCTGCTGTCGAAGTACCCCGTCGCACTGCTCGCACCGGAAGGAACCTCGGCATGACCGAACCCATCGCCGTCTGGGCGCCGCTCGCCGGCTCGGTAGACCTCGCACTCGGTGACGAGCGCATCCCGATGCGCCAGGACGACGGCGGCTGGTGGACCGCAGCGGATGCCGTGGCCGACGGTACCGATTACGGCTTTGTGCTTGACGGCGATGACACCGTGCTGCCCGATCCGCGCTCCCGCCGCCAGCCGCACGGAGTGCACGAGCCGAGCCGCACCGTCGACCTCGATGACCACGAGTGGCACGACGGCGACTGGACCGGGCGACAGCTCGCCGGTGGCGTCATCTACGAACTCCACATCGGTACCTTCACTCCCGAGGGCACCCTCGACTCCGCGACCGACCGGCTCGACTACCTCGTCGAGCTCGGCATCGACTTCGTCGAGCTTCTGCCCGTCAACGCCTTCAACGGCGAGCACAACTGGGGCTACGACGGGGTGCTCTGGTACACCGTCGACGAGGTCTACGGTGGCCCGCGCGCCTACCAGCGCTTCGTCGACGCGTGCCACGAACGCGGTCTCGGCGTCATCCAGGACGTCGTCTACAACCACCTCGGCCCGAGCGGCAACTACCTGCCGCGATTCGGCCCGTACCTGAGCGAAACGAGCAACACCTGGGGCTCGTCGATCAACCTCGCCGAACCCGAAGTGCGCAGCTACATTCTCGACAACGCGCTGGCCTGGTTCCGGGACTTCCACGTCGACGGGCTACGGCTCGACGCCGTCCACGCCCTCGTTGACGACAGCCCGAAACACCTGCTGCAGGAACTCGCCGAAGAGACGGATGCCCACAGCGCGTTCGTCGGCCGCCCGCTCACGCTCATCGCCGAGAGCGACCTCAACGACCCCAAGCTCATCCTTCCGCGAGAAGCCGGCGGCTACGGTCTCACCGCGCAGTGGAGCGACGACTACCACCACTCGCTGCACGTCGCGCTGACCGGGGAGACGACCGGCTACTACGAAGACTTCGCCTCGCTCGGCGCGCTCGCGAAGACGAGCGCCGCCGGCTTCTTCCACGACGGAACCTTCTCGTCGTTCCGGGGCCGCGACCATGGGCATCCGCTCAACCCGCAGATCCCGGCCTGGCGCCTCGTCACTTTCGCCCAGGACCACGACCAGATCGGCAATCGCGCGACCGGCGACCGGCTCTCGGCGACCCTCGGGTTCGACGAGCTCGCGATCGCTGCCGTCCTGACGCTCGCCGGGCCGTTCACCCCGATGCTGTTCATGGGTGAAGAGTGGGGTGCGTCCACACCGTGGCAGTTCTTCACTTCGCACCCTGAACCCGAGCTCGGCACCGCGACCGCTGAGGGCCGCATCCGCGAATTCGAGAAGATGGGCTGGGATCCGGCCGTCGTTCCGAACCCGCAGGATCCGGAGACCTTCACGCGTTCGAAGCTCAACTGGTCGGAGGCCGAGACCGGCGAGCACGCCGAGCTGCTCGACCTTTACCGTACGCTCGCGGTCGTGCGGCGGACGGTGCCGGAGCTCACCGACCCGCGCCTCGAGCTGCTGACAGCGACCTACGATGACGACGACCGCTGGTTCCGGCTCGACCGGGGCGACGTCTCGATCGTGGTGAACCTCGCGGACGAACCGCTCGACATCCCGGTCGAGTGCGAGGTGCTGTTCGTCACCAAGGACACCGCTGTCGGCGGCGGAGTCGTCACGATTCCCCCGGTTGCCGCCGTGATCGTTCGACGGGTCAGTTGAGCATTTCGGTCAACGCTGTAGTTCGGTCAACGCTGTAGTTCGGTCAATCCAGTAGCTCGGCGAGCTCCGGGCCGGTGACATACGAGTCGCCGATGCCACGCTTCGTCACAGCATGCGATGCCGCCGTGACGGCTCGGAGCACCGACTCGCGCAGGTCGAAACCGGCGCAGATCGATGCCGCGAGCACGCCGACAAAACCGTCCCCGGCGCCGGTTGTGTCAACGACCCGGTCGGGCTTCGGTGCCGGCTGGGTCCAGGCACCGTTGTCGTCGGCAACCGCGGCACCGGCAGCGCCGAGGGTGACTACTACGGCCGTTCCGAACCGGTCATGCAGGGCGAGCGCTTCGTCTTCGTGATTGGTCACAGGCGCAATATCGGCGCGGATCGTCAGGTCGAATGCCTCGGTCTCGTTGACGACGAGAACGGATGCCGCAGCGATCGCCTCGTCGCTCACCGCACCGATCGGCGCGGCGTTGACGATGAGCGGCAGTCCGGCGCTCACCGCGTGGGCGGCAACCGCGTCGTTGACCGCCGACGGCAGTTCACCCTGGATGAGCAGGATGCCGGTCGTCACGGACTCGAGTGCCGCCACAACGTCGTCAGCAGTGAACGCCGCATTTGCACCGCTGTGCACGATGATTGTGTTCTCGCCGTGGCTGGCGACAGCGATATACGCGGCTCCCGTTCCGACATCCGCTCGACGGGCGACGGCAGTGGTGTCGACGCCGTATCCGCGCATTGCGGTGAGGGCCGAATCCCCCGCGGCATCCGCACCGACCGCGCCGACGAATCGCGTGGTCGCACCGAGTTTCGCGGCGGCGACGGCCTGGTTGCAACCCTTGCCTCCGAGGCCGACCGACGCCGACTCGGCAAGGATCGTCTCGCCGGGCTGGGGAAAGTCCTCGACGAAGGTGAAGTAGTCCTGGTTGATCGAACCGACGACGGTGAGCGGCAGTGCTCCGGCATCCGACTCGGAAAAAGTGCTGGTGGTCACGGCGCCCTCGCTGAGAAAAGAAAACAATTTTAGTTGTTGCGACAAATTTTATCGGAAATCGGAATATCCACAGGTTCTATGCAATTGAATAGAACAGCGTCGATGCTCTGTCGACGCTCTTTTACTTAACAGGAGTTATCTCAATGAGCATCACCGCCGAAACGATCCCGGGTTACGCAGCAGGCACCTGGACCCTCGACCCGACCCACTCCGAGGTCACCTTCAGCGTTCGCCACCTCGCCATCAGCAAGGTTCGCGGATCGTTCAAGAAGTTCGACGTTACGCTCGTTGCCGGCGAAAACCCCACCGACTCGAAGATCACCGCTTCGATCGACATGGCCTCTGTCGACACCAACCAGAAGGACCGCGACGGTCACCTCCTGACCAGCGACTTCTTCCTCATCGAAGAATTCCCCACCATGGACTTCGTCTCGACCGGAATCACCAAGAACGGCGACGATTTCGACCTCGCCGGTGACCTGACCCTTCGTGGCGTCACCAAGCCCGTCGTCCTCAAGGTCGAGTTCGGTGGAGTTATCACCGACGGCTACGGCCAGACCAAGGCCGGCGCTGCCGCCACCACCAAGATCGACCGCACCGAGTTCGGCGTCAACTGGAACGCTGCCCTCGAGGCCGGCGGACTGACCCTCGGCAACGAGGTCACCATCAACATCGAGCTCCAGCTCGTTCTCCAGAAGTAGTCTGTTTCTCCAGAAACAGAAGTCCTAGCAGCCGGCGCTCATCCGCCCCGGCACTACTTCAGGCAACGCCGGGAGCCCACCCGAATTCGAGTGCGCTCCCGGCGTTTGCTGTTTCCGCGCTTGCTTAAGGGTCGAACATATGTTCGAATAAACCCATGCGGTGGGATGGACAGGCGATCAACGTCGAGCAACAGGATTCGCTGAGCGGGCTCGCGAAGCTGAGCAACGTCGTGCGCAGCGTTCAGACCCCGGAGTTCGCCGGAATCACCTTCCACGAGGTTCTCGCGAAGACCGCGCTCAATCACGTTCCGGGCGCGAGCAAGGCGATGCCGTTCGCCTGGACGATCAACCCCTACCGCGGATGCAGCCACGCCTGCGTGTATTGCTTCGCCCGCCGCACCCACACCTATCTCGACCTCGACGCCGGTCGCGATTTCGACAGCGAGATCATCGTCAAGCTCAACGTCGCCGAGGTACTCGCGAAGGAACTCGTCCGCAGGCGCGAGCCGATCCCGGCGGTCGCCCTCGGCACCAACACCGACCCGTACCAGCGCGCGGAGGGCCGTTACCGGCTCATGCCCGGCATCATCGCAGCGCTCGCGCACTCGGGAACGCCGTTCTCGATCCTCACCAAGGGCACGCTGCTGCGCCGGGATCTTCCATTGCTGGCCGAGGCGGCCAGCGTCACGACCGTCGACCTGGCGATGTCGATCGCGATCTTCGACGACGAGCTTCAGGATGCCGTCGAGCCGGGCACGCCGACCGCCAAAGCTCGCCTCGCCACGGTTTCGGCCGCTCGCGAAGCCGGCATGCAGTGCTCGGTCTTTATGATGCCGATCCTCCCCTACCTCACCGACACCAACGCCCACCTCGACGAGGCGCTGCGCCAAATCAAGGCCGCCGGCGCCACGAGCGTGCTCTACACCGCGCTGCACCTGCGGGCCGGCACCAAGGAGTGGTTCATGCAGTGGCTCGAGCACGAGCACCCGGAGCTCGTCGAGAAGTACGGTGCCATGTACTACGGCCAGAACGCGTATGCCCCCAAGGACTACCGCATGTGGCTCGCGAAGAAGATCAAGCCGCTGATTCGCAAGCACGGTCTCGAGAGAGGGTTCGAAGATCCCTCTACCGGCGGCGTGAAGTCGACCGTGCTGAGTGCCGGACGCTCCGCCGCCAATCGCGGGGGCGACATCCGCTCCACCGCTCTTGGATCGATGCGGGATGCGAATGGCGAACGCGTGCGGCAGTCGCTCATCGCCGAAGAGCTGCCGCCCGGAGCCGCGGTCGCTGCGATGAGTGCACCGACCCTGTTCTGAACTGCGCAATCCGCGCGTCGCGGGAATGCCGCGCGAGGTGAGAGACTTTTCCCCATCATGACCTCGACGGACGAATTCGACTGGCACGCCCTCCAACGCCGCGCACACCAAGAATTCGGGGCCCGCGTTGCAGCGGTCACCGACTGGGATGCCCCCACCCCCGACACCGACTGGAGCGTTCGCGACCTCGTGACTCACGTCATCGAGGAACAGCAGTGGGTTCCGCACCTGCTCGCCGGTCGCTCGATCCCGCAGGCGCAGCTCAGCATCGACAAGCTGCGCGACGACCTGGCCGAGGAGTGGTCGCTCTACTCGTTCGCCGCGACGTCCGCCTGGTCGGCGACGGCGAAGGACGCCCCGGTCCAGCTGTCCTACGACACGGTCAAGGCGACAGACTACCTGCGCGAACAGGTGGCGGACGTCACGATCCACACCTGGGACCTCGCGCGCGCGGTCGGCGCGGAGGAAGAACTCGACGACGAACTCATCCGCGCGGTCTGGACGGTGTTCGAACCGCAGAAGGACACGCTCGAAGCGAGCGGGCTGTTCGCTTCGCCGGTTCCGGTTCCGGATGACGCCCCGCTGCAGACGAGGCTTCTCGCGATCACGGGGCGAGACGCCCGGCGCTAGCAATGTCGCTGGCCCCGCTATCGCGGCGTCGGCACGTGTTTTGCCAGGCCAGCCGTAGCCGGGCCCTCGAGCCGCTCTCCGGTAGCGGCGAAACGTGAGCCGTGCAGCGGGCAGTCCCAGCTCTTCTCCGCGTCGTTCCAGCGCACGATCCCGCCGAGGTGCGGGCACACCGCGCTGAGCGCGCAGGTCTCGCCCTTCACCGTCGACACCGCGACCGGCGTCCCGTCGCTCCGGCCGACCACGCCGCGACCCTCGACCGGCGGGTCTTCCGGAACCTGCGCGAGTTCTCCCCCGGCCCAGCCACGCACTACCTGCGCGGCAACCGCCGCGCCCTCGAGCGCACCCGAGGCGATATCGGCGGGCATGGTGATCCGGCGTCCGATCACGCGGGCCCACGGCAGGGTCTCCGCGACATCCTGCCCGGTGATCTCCGCGGTGATCCGCAGTGCCGCCGCCGGGCCGTTCGTCATTCCCCACTTCGAGAAGCCCGTCGCGAAGTAGATGCGTCCTCCGCCCCGCGGCAGTTTTCCTACAAACGGGATCTCGTTGTGTGACGAGTAGTCCTGGGCCGACCAGGCGTGGGTCCTCACGGCACCGGGAAAGTAGCGCGTTGTCCACGCCTCGAGGTCGTCGATGAGCGCACGGGGAGACGGATGCCGCCCCACCGGATGCCCGTTTCCGCCGACGATGAGCACCGGTCGCCCCTTGACCGACGCCGTGCGGATCGACCGCGTCGGCTCGTCGACCGACAGGAACATGCCGGTCGGTAATTCCCCCGGCACGTCGAACGCGACGCAGTACGACCTCTGGGCCGCGACCTTGGCGAAGTAGAGGCCACGGTCGAGAAACGGCACCCCGGTCGCGAGCACAACCACGTGTGCTCCAATCCGCCCCGCGGACGTCTCAACCATGCAGATCTCCGCCGAATGCACGTCGGTCACGGTGACGCCCTGGTACAGCGGGATTCGCCTGCGCCGAAGCTCAGCGACGAGAGCGGCAACCACCTCCATCGGATTCACCTGAAACTGCTCGGCAAGCGCCACGGCGCCAGCGTTTGCGAACGGCACGTCGAGTGACGACAGCCGTTCGAGCGGGAGTCCGGCCGACCGCCCGGCCGCCAGTTCAGCATCCAGGACTCGTGTCGCTTTCGCCGTGGTCGCGAAGCTGTACGCGGTGCGGTGTTCAACCGGCACCCGGCTGGCACGGCAGAACTCGAGCAGCCAGTCCTGGCCGTCGCGGTTGGAGTCGACGTAGGCACGGACGAGGGACGTCGGATGATGTTTGGCGATCGTGCCGAGCCGGTTGCCCTGCAGCAGTGAGACCTTCGCGGTGGAGTGTCCGGTAGTGACAGCACCCGGCGTCCGCGCTTCGACGACGGCAACCTTGCGGCCGGCACGCGCGAGCATCACCGCGGTGCAGAGCCCGGTGATTCCTGCACCGATGACCACCACGTCGAACCGTCGACCATCCGGGCCCGCGGCCCCCTTCGCGGCAGACCCCCTGGCTGAACCGACGGAACCTTCCACCCAGAGCGACTTCATCGATAAAGCCTAGGCAGGCACCCGCTCACGGTTCTAGGCCTTGACGTTGCATCCGGATGCCCGCGCGCGCTTGGATTGGGGGACAGATTTCACGGTGGTGCAGCAGCGGCGCGCAACCCCTTGCGGGTAATTAGCTTCGGAAAACTTGACGTGGGTTACGCTCAACTGCGCCATCTGTCAGTAGGGTGAGCGAGAGAACTACCCGGGAGTTTCAGATGGGCAAGATCCTGTACGGCGATTCTGGAGTCGAGATCATCTTCGATGACCGCGCTATGGCTCATCTCCAGCTCGTCATCGGAGCAAAGCTTCGCCGCGGCGAAGGTTTCTTTTTCTCCTGGAAGGACGACCCGAGCGTCGGCGATGGCCGAAGCAGCGTCTGGCTCGATACGGGCATCCCGCTCTACTTCAAGTACCTCGGGTCGCGGCCCATTTCGATCAACCGCGAGTGGGTCGAGATCCTCACCCTGTCGGCCAACATGACCGGTGGGCTCCAGTTCACTCCGGAACCGAACGGCGAGACATCCAACCCGAAATCGAACGTGCAGCCCCGGTTCGAAGTGCCGCCGATTCGCGGCCAGTAGGCCACACTTCCGCCTTCCTGAGAGCCGTTCTGCGACACAGGTTGTAACACAATTCCGGCGCGCCACAAGGGGGTTTACTCCCCGGCACTGCGACGATTGACTTACTGTTACCCCCAAACGAGGGGTACATCTGCGGCGGCCCCCGACGCCCCCGGTGGAGTAAGGCCCGTTGTACGGCCGAGCGCGAGGGGATGAGGAACCATGGCCATCTCAATGCCGAGTTACAAGCCGGATGTCGCCCTGATTTCGGACGACCTCTACTGCGTCATGACCGAGACCGACACCCTGGGGTACATCCACAAGGTCGGCAACGTCTACGTCGCCCTGCGCGGATCCGCTTTCAACCACGCCGTCGAAGTTGGACAGTCGCTGTCCTGGGATACCGCACTCGAAAAGGTTCTCGCCGACCGTTAGTGGCGTCGGCCTGCCCGCCAACACCCGCCTGCCTGCCAGCCAATACCGACTTGCCCACTTTGGCCCCGTTCTCGGGCGAAAAAGGGGGCAAAGCGGGCAACTCGGTGAGGGAGTTGGCACGCGTCCCTGCAGCGTGGAGGTGCTGCGGCACGGCAGGATAGACACCATGAGCGCAACGGAACGTCCATGGTTGGCAAGCTATGCCGAGGGAGTCCCCCACGACATAGACGAGCAGACGGGTTCGCTCTACGATCTCGTCGAGGGTTCCGCAAAAGAATTCGCCGGTAACGTCGCGCTCGAGTTCTTCGGTGCCACGACCACCTACGCCGAACTGAGCGCCCAGATCGACCGTGCCGCCGAAGGTCTTCGCCTGCTCGGCGTGCAGAAGGGCGACCCGGTCGCACTCGTGCTGCCGAATGCACCCCAGCACATCGTCGCCTTCTACGCCGTGCTCCGCCTCGGCGGAATCGTCGTCGAGCACAACCCGCTGTACACCCCGCGCGAGCTTCGCCACCAGTTCGAGGACCACGGCGCGAAGGTCGTCATCGCCTGGGACAAGGTCGTCGCTACCATCCAGGACTTCCCCTCGGATGTCGCGGTCGAGACGATCATTTCGGTCGACATCACGCGCGCCATGCCCTTCAAGACGCGCGCACTGCTGTGCCTGCCAATCAGGAAAGCCCGCGAATCCCGTGACGCGCTGACAACGAGCGTACGTGGAACAATCCCGTGGAAGACCCTCGTCGACAGCGCGCCGATCGACGCGCACATCATCCGCCCGGACGCCTCGGATGTCGCACTCATCCAATACACGAGCGGCACCACCGGAAACCCCAAGGGCGCGACCCTCACCCACTCGAACCTCAGCGCGAACGCTGCGCAGTCCCGCGCCTGGGTTCCCACCGTTCCGCGCGGCACCGCCGTCGTCTACGCGGTGCTGCCGATGTTCCACGCCTACGGGCTCACCCTGTGCCTGACCTTCGCCATGAGCATGGGCGCGCGTCTCGTGCTGTTCCCGAAGTTCGACCCCGACCTCGTGCTTCCGGTGATCAAGAAGCACCCGGCGACGTTCCTGCCCGCCGTTCCACCCATCTACGAACGACTCACCAAGGCGGCCGCTGAGAAGGGCGTCTCGCTCGCCGGTATCGAGATCGCGATCTCCGGTGCCATGCCGCTCTCGGCATCCGTCGTCGAACCCTGGGAAGCCGAGACCGGCGGCTACCTCGTCGAGGGCTACGGCCTGTCGGAAACCTCCCCGGTGCTGATGGCCAACCCGGTCGCGCCGCACCGCCGCGCCGGCACCGTCGGGCTACCGCTTCCGAGCACCGAAGTACGCGTCGTCGACCCGGAGAATCCCACCGTCGATCGCCCGCAGGGAGAAGCGGGAGAGCTGATCGTGCGCGGCCCGCAGGTGTTCAGCGGATACTGGAAAAAGCCCGACGAGACCGCTGCGGTGTTTGTGCCGACGAGCGACGACGGCGCGGACTGGTTCCGTACCGGAGACATCGTGTCGATCGACACCGACGGGTTCGTGACGATCGTCGACCGGATCAAGGAACTCATCATCACCGGCGGGTTCAACGTCGCACCGAGCGAGGTCGAAGAAGCGCTGCGTGCGTTCCCCGGTATCGTCGACGCTGCCGTCGTCGGCCTGCCCGACGATCACAGTGGCGAGAAGGTCGTCGCTGCGCTCGTCCTCAAGTCCGGCACGGAGCTCGACGAGGCAGCCCTGACGGCGCACGCGCGCGATGCGCTGGCCGCCTACAAGGTACCGAAGCAGTTCTTCGTCGTCGACGAGCTTCCGAAGTCCCTCATCGGCAAAGTGCTGCGCAAGAAGGTGCGCGACTCCCTGACCAAGCCCGAGTAGCCATCTCCGTGCTGCAAAACTCGGGCCCCGGACCGGTCTCATCCCGTCACGGCGGCTGAGCGGGCTCCGCAGCCTGAGTTTTGCAACTAATTTGCGGGGCTGGGTTTGGCTTTTTCGATCGGGAAGACCAGGAGGGTGCTCGTGGCGGTCGCGACCAGGCGACCCTCGGCATCCGTCACCGTCGCTTCGGCGAACGCGACGCGCGAGCCCGGCTTCACGACCGTGCCGACTGCGGTCAGCGGACCGGTCGTTGTACTCACGGCGCGAAGGTAATTGACCTTGATCTCGAGCGACGTGTAGCCCATGCCCACGGGCAGGGTCGAGTGCACAGCGCAGCCGGCGACCGAGTCGAGAACGGTGCAGACGAAGCCACCGTGCACGGTGCCGATCGGGTTGTAGTGCGATTCGTTGGGCTCGCAGCTGAAGGTCACAACCCCGGGCTCGGCCGAGACGAGGTCCATGTCCATCAGGGCGATGATCGGCGGCGGCGGGATCTCCCCCGCAATCATCGCGCGAAGGTAGTCGAGCCCTGGCATCGTCGCCGCGAGCTTCGCGCCGATCATCGGATCCTGCCAGCTGATGGTGCGAGAGCGGATGTCGTCGGGTGCAGTCGTCATACTGCCATCGTCACCCGTCGCGAGCCGCATCCGCCGATTATTCGGAGGGAACCACAATCCACATCGCGATATAGATCAAAAACTGAGGGCCGGGCAACAAGCACGAGACGATGAACGCGAGTCGCACCGCGTTCGGCGACCAGCCGAATCGACGAGCGATGCCGGCGCAGACGCCGCCGATGACGCGACCGGTGCGTGGGCGGGACAACGAGGGAGTTGAGGTTGAAGTGGTCATGAAACAACCCTTCCACCGTCGTCGGCCAAGCACTATCGGGGTAACCCCCGATTTTGCCGGGAGACCCAGTTGAGTGGATGGGCCAGTCGAATGATTGGGCCAGTCGAAATCCCGGGTGTCGAGACGGAGGTTTCGACGGGCTCAGCGAGCGGCTACGGCGCCGTCACGAAGTCGATGAGCTCCTCGACGCGACCGAGCAGCACCGGTTCGAGGTCGGCATAGGTGCGCACCTGCCCGAGGATTCGCTGCCAGGCCCGTGCAATGTCGGCCTGCTCCTCGTGCGGCCAGCCGAGCGCGTCGCAAATGCCGTGCTTCCATTCGATCGACCGCGGGATCACGGGCCATTCTTTCATTCCCAGTCGCGCGGGCTTGATCGACTGCCAGATATCGACGAACGGGTGCCCGACGACGAGAACGTGGGCTCCGTACTTTCCGCGGGCCACGGCATCCGCTATCCGGCTTTCCTTGGAGCCGGCGACAAGGTGATCGACGAGGACGCCGATCCTGCGGCCCGGACCGGGAGCAAATTCGGCGACAATCGCAGCGAGATCGTCGACACCCTCGAGGTACTCGACGACGACGCCTTCGACGCGCAGGTCGGCGCCCCACACCTTTTCGATGAGCTCGGCGTCGTGCCGGCCCTCGACGAAGATGCGACTGGGCAGGGCGACGCGCGCAGTCTGGTTGGCAACGGCGAACGAACCGGATGCCGTACGCGCGTGCCCGGTCGGAGCTGCCTTCTTCGGCGCGACGAGCCTGATCAGCTCACCGTCGATGAGAAAGCTCGACCCGAGCGGAAAGACGCGCACTTTGCCGAGGCGATCCTCGAGGAGAACAGTCTGGCGTTCGATCCCGACTACGGCGCCGACGAAGCCGCTCGCGGCATCCTCGACGACCACGTCGCGGTCGGCCGCCACTTCCGGCAGCACGCGGGGACCCCGGGCAATCCTGAAGTCAGCGAGGGGGTCGGATGCGTATCTGTCGTCCACCGCACCATCCTGCCCCGCAAACCTGCGGTCGTCGGGGTGGCACGCTGGCCCTCGCCCATTTCTCGCGGAGGACGCCTACTTGGAGTTGATGTGCGCCCGGAGCCACGCCATCGGCTCGATCGCGCGGGTGCCGTCGAGGCGGATCGCGAAGTACAGGTGCGGCCCGGTGCTCTGGCCGGTGCTGCCAACGGCTCCGACGACGTCGCCACGCGAGATCTTGTCGCCGACCTGGTAGTTCATCGAGCCGAGGGCCATGTGGGCGTAGACGCTCGAGACGATCTTGCCCTCGATCTTGTGCTGGATGACGATGTAGACGCCGAGTCCGCCGGAAGGGTTTCCGACATCGGTGACGACACCATCCGCGATCGCTTCGATCTTGTAGCCGGCACCGGGAGTCAGGTCGACGCCCTCGTGGTAGCTCGAGCAACCGGCGCAGGGCGGGATCCGGTAGCCGAACGGGCTGCTGATCGGCGTCGTCATCGGGATCGGCGCCTGGACGTCGCTGTAGGTGCTCATCTTGAAGTCGCCGCGGGCGATATCGGGGGTGACCTCGGCCGCTTCGACCGTAAGAGTCTGCGTCTGGGCCTTCGCAACGGTCTCGGTTGGCTCATCCGCCGACGCGGGGAGAGCGGGGACCGCAGCCATCATGCAGGCAAAGGCGAGGGCGGTGACGCTGAGCTGGCCGCGCTTGATTCGCATGAATCCGAGGTGGCTTTTGTCGATTTTGCGTGGAGCAATCCGGGCACGGGAGTCCCGGTGAAGTGGTGCAGAGGGCAAGTCAAAGGCTTTCGATAGGTCGCGCCTTGCGCGGCGACGATCGGGGACCAGAGGGTCAGCACGTCGTCGAGCTTGGGGAGGCGAACCGACGGAGGCCGGTTACCGTTGTAGCTACAACCCTGACCCAGGAGACTGGGAAACCGGTGTGAGCGGCCGGTTTGCGCGGGATTTACCAGCCCGCGCACGGCGAACTCTTGCCGCGAGGATAGCCAGCGCGATGAGCGCGCCGATCATTGTGCCGGCAGAATTGGCGAATACGTCGCGGGCGTCAGCGGCGCGAGACGGTACCCAGATGTCCTGCGCGAGTTCGATCCAGCACGAGGTGAGCACCCCGAGAAAAACGACGAACAGCCACTTGCGGCGACCCGCAATCAGCACGAGCAGCAGGCCGAGCGGAACGAAGATCAGCACCTTGAGGGCGAATTCAACCCCGTCGGCCGTGACGAACTTCGTCGGGCCGAACTGGGCGAACCCTTCGACGATCCAGCTCACGAGATCCATCCGCTTCGACTCGAAGGTCAGCGGGGTCAGCGTCATGACCGCCAGTCCACCCAGGTACACCCCGGTGAGGGAGCTGAGGAGTGGATGTCGTCGGAACACTGGTCGATTGTGACAGCCGCGAATCAGCCTGAGGTGAGTGTTGCATGAGTGCGGGGTGTGAATCGAGCAAGGACAGGCTGAACCCACCAGTCATGGGATAGAGCCCCTCGTGCTCGGAGTCGGAGCGACCTACGATTGCCGCATGGAACAGCGACTGAGCCTCATCACCCTCGGCGTGCGCGACCTGCACCGCGCCCGAAATTTCTACGGCGAGCTCGGGTGGACGAGTGATGCCGCTCCGGACGACGACGTGGTCTTCTTCCAACTACCCGGAATGATCTTCGCGCTGTGGTCGCGTGAAGAACTGGCCACAGACTCGGTCGTGACTGACAGCGGAGGCTGGGGCGGCGTCACGCTCGCCCACAATGTGTCGTCGCGCGAGCAGGTCGATGACGTACTCGAGCAGGCCCGTGCTGCCGGCGGCGACATCCGCCGCGAAGCAGCCGAGAGCTTCTGGGGCGGTTACTCCGGAGTCTTCACCGATCCGGACGGCCACCCGTGGGAGGTCGCACATAACCCGTTCTGGTCGATCGACGCCGACGGAGCAACGCTGCTTCCGGTGCCGGACGACTCGGCGCCGTAGCGCCCGCGGTCAGGCCGGCGCGAGCAGGCCGAAGAAGACGAGTTCGCGGATCGTCGGCTCGACTTCGGCGAGCAACTCGTCGGCGTCGACCTCGAGGAGCTCGGCAACAGCCCCGGCAATGATGCCGAGCGGGAGTTCGCGGTCGCAGGCACCGACGACCGCGGCGAGCGCGGTTCCGGCGTGGATTTCGCGCGCGAATCCCCCGCCCTGCCGCAAGGTGATGACGGCCGGGTGCTCATCGCCCGGCCAGTAGTGCCGTTCTTCCGTGACATCGGATGCCACCGCCAGGCGTGCCTCGGCCAGCTCGGTGCCTGGACGCTGGGTGAGCCAGTCCCACGAGTCGAGCGTCGAGGCCAGGTGATCGCCGAGCCCGCCGCCGAGTGCCGAGCCGATTCGTTCGAAGCGTCGCAGCCTGGTCGCCGGAGAGTCGCCATCGACCGGACGCCGCAGTGTCAGGTAGCCGAAGCCGACGCTCGAAACGCCGCGGTCGACAAAGTCGTCGAGCCAGGCCTCGTAGAGAGTGTCGAACTCGGGCGTGCCCGCGCGGGTTCCTCCGTCGCGAATCCAGGTCTCGGCGTACAGCGCCGGGTCCTGCACTTCGCGCTCGATCACCCACGCGTCAAGGGAGGTCTCATCGAGCCAGGTGGCAACCCGGCTGAACGCGTCGCTGGCGAGCCGGTACTCCCAGTTGCCGAGCATTTGCGCGATCCCGCCGGGAACGAGATGCTCATCGGCACCGCGGATCACCCGCTCGACGAGCGCATCGCCGACGAGGCCGCCGTCGCGGTACTCATAGGAGGGAACACCATCCACCCGCGGGGTGATCACGAACGGCGGGTTGGAGACGATGTGGTCGAATCGCTCGCCGGCGACCGGCTCGTACAGGCTTCCGAGACGGAACTCGATCGAATCGATGCCGTTGAGCGCCGCGTTGAGGGCAGCGAGGTGGAGTGCTCGCTCGGAGATATCGGTGGCCACCACGCGCTTCGCGTGACGTGAGGCGTGCAGCGCCTGGATCCCGCACCCGGTGCCGAGGTCGAGTACCGAATCCACCGGCCGCCCGATCATCAGGCCGCTGAGCGTGAGGGATGCCCCACCGACCCCGAGAACGTGGTTCTCCGGAATCGCGCGCCCGAGCGCCAGCTCACCGAGGTCACTGGCGATCCACCACTCCCCCGGACCCCGTGAGTCGACGAAGCTGTACGGGCGAAGGTCGAGAGTGGGGTGCGCGCGGTCCGCATCCGCTCTCACCAGTCCGAGTCGGATGCCGCCCCCGGTACCCAGCGTCGGGAGCGCGGCAGCGAGGTCGCCGAGTGGCACGTCGAGCCCGAGCACGAAGAGCGTCGCGAGAGTCGCGAGCGGGGACTGCGCGGCAATCGCGCGGACCGCGGGAGCACGGTGTCCGCGATGAAGTGCGGCAGCGGCATCCGCACCCCACAGCCTGTCGAGCGCGGCAACGGTGAACCCTGCAGCGGCGAGGTCGGCGCGAAGCCGGGAGATGTCGCGCGGGTCGGCGCCTGGAACATAGCTGCCGGGAACTTGGGGGTCGCGCGCGGGTGAATTCACCCTCTCATTCAAGCTCATCCGCCGATCAGCAATCACGCGCGGCTGGGGAATTCGAGATTGTGGCGAACCGTTGCTCACAAATCAAGGGATTACTCGCGCCTCGACCTCGCTCTAGGTTGGGCTAATACGCACTGCGGTCGTGTGCGAATGCCCCCGGACCCGGGCTTCCACGACGCGTGAAACTGCATGTCCCGGAAAGGGCCCGATGAAGAGAATTTTTTACGCTGGCGGTTCAGTACTCGCGAGTGACGACATAGCGGATGCCGTGATGACCTACGCCGAGGCACTCGCGAAGAGCAGTCCGCAGGCCGATGTCGTGAAGATCCCCGTGGTACTCGACTCCGGGCATGCCGCCGAGGCGGCATTTCTCATCGGCCCGGCCAGCCAGCTGTTCAGCGTGACCGAAGAGGCTGAGATGCTCGCCGTTCCCGACGACTCCGGAGTTGCTCAGGAGCTTCTTCGCAAAGCACTGCTGGTGGGATCGCCTCGGCCGATGATCCAGGTGAACGGCGACTCAACGAGCGTCAGCACGGAGGAGTTCGAGGGTTAGCGCAACGGCGGGAGCTCCGCGGGGATTAGCGGTGCGGCGGGGTGACCGGTGCAGTCTCAGTCGGCTCTTCGACGACGCGAAGGCCGCCGGCGCTGTTCGCGGTTACCGTGAGCATTTCGAGCCAGGCCCGGTTGAGCGGCGGCTGCTTGCCCTCGCTGAACTTGAAGTAGAGCGGAATCGCCGGGTGCACCCAGATACTGCTTCGACCGTCGCCGACATCGGACGGCTCTTTCCACGAAAACGCGAACCCTTCGTTGCGCCGCAATTTAATGATCACGACAACCTGGATGTGAGCGAGCACCCGGTCGTCGAACTCAATCTGGAGTCCAGTGTTGCCGTAGACGAGGGTTCCCAACGCGTGTCGCCTTTCAGGCTCAGTAATTTTGCCGCCACCGTGCGACTGCCACCGTTAGTAAAACCAAACGAATGCTCGTTCGGAAGGGGTGGATATCGGGTGACCGACAGACTACGCTTTCACTCCGGATTAGTGTGAATCACCGTCATATTTGGTCGCTGACCGGCTATTCCTCGGTCGAAATCCCCCGTTTCGTATCGGAAACAACGTTCGGTGTGGTGGCGCTCCCATAGTCGTCAGCTCGGCCGTATGCTTCCCCGTCAGGCACGGCATCCGGGTCGCCATCCAGCGGATGCGCGATTTCGTCCGCGGGCAATCTCGCCGCGACAATCGCGATGACCGCGAGGACCACCGGAACGGCACCCGCGATGAAGAAGGTCAGCGGAAGGCCGATCACCTCGCCGACCGATCCGGCGACCGCCATTGACACCGGCATGAGCGCGAGCGAGACAAAGAAATCCAGACTCGAAACTCGGCCGAGCAGTTCGGGAGGTACCCGTCGCTGCAGCAGGGTGCCCCAGATGACAGTGGCGGCCGAGAATGCGAACCCGACGACGAACAGCGCCACGATCATCAGGCCGAGGCTCGAGGTGAATCCGACCACCACGAGCGGAACACATCCGGCTCCCCACAGCAGGTTCATGATCGTCAGATAGCGACGCGGCAGCCTGAGGGACGCCACCAGGAGCGACCCGATCGCACCTCCGATTCCGAAGGCGGCGAGCGCGAGCGCGAACTCCGGCGCACCACCGCCGGTGTTGTCGCGGACGGCAAACGGCAGGAGCACCTCGATCGGCCCCATGATCAGCAGCACGAGAACACAGGCGAAGAGCAGTGTCGCCAGCAACCACGGCGTGTGCACCATGTAGCGGAATCCGCCGGCGAGGTCGCTCGCGACAGCGCGAAGCGGATGCTGCGGGGCGCCCAGCTCGCGCCGTAGCTGCACCGGTCGCAAAAAGACCAGCACGGCAATAGCCGCGAGCTGGGTCACCGTGACGATGGCGAACGCACCGCCGGGTGACCAGATTGCAATGGCGGCGCTCGCAACGGCCGGCCCGGCCGCCTGCATGACGGCCGGTCGCAGCACTCCCTCGAATCCGTTCGCCGCGAGCAGGTCGCCGGCCGGAAGAATCGAAGGAAGCATCGCGGAGTAGGCGGGATAGAAAAACCCGTCCGCGACGCCGAGCAAAAACGCCACGATGGCCAGGTGCCACAGCTCGAGCGCGCCGGAGATGGAGAGCGCAGCCGCCGTCGCGATCGCAACGGTCTTCGCCGATTCGACGGTGACCAGGATGCGTTTCTGCGGGATCCGGTCGGCCGCCACTCCTCCGAGCAGCACCGCGAGCACGAGGCCGAGCGCCGCTGCCGCCGCCACGAGCGAAAGGTCACCGGGCCCGCCGCCCAGCTCGATGACCTGCCAGACGAGGGCGACCAGCCAGACTCCCCCGCCGAACAGCGACAGGGACAGCGCGGCGACGAGAATTCGGTACTGCGCCGAGAGGAACGGCCTCGCGACGCGGGGCAGGGCGGCCAGGGTTACCCCGCGGCCAGCACCGAGAGCACGTTGCCGGCCGGGTCGAGGAACCAGGCGATGTCCGGACCGTTTCCGCGCATCACTCCCTTGTCGTCCTGCGGCATTCCGTCGTACTGCTCCATGGTGACGCCGCGCGCGATGAGGTCGTCGACCGCTGCGGTGACGTCGTCGACGGGAAAGTTCAGGATCGTGAAGGACGCCGGTTCGTGGGTTGGTTTGACGTAGGCAAGCACCTTCGCACCGCTGTCGAGACCAAGCTCGATGAAACCCATCTCGTTTTCGGTCACGGTGAGCCCGAGAACCTCGCCGTAGAAGGTCTTCGCCGCCTCCAGGTCATTGATCGAAAACCCGCTGAAAGCCCCGCTTGGTGAAAACATCGCTGCTCCTTTGCCCTGCTGTACGAATCCTGCCTGCACGGTTCGCTTCCACTCTCGTCGCTTCAACGGCATCCGTAAAGCGGTAGTGCCCGGCGAGCACGCCGACGTTCCCACTTTCGCCGAAAATCCCGCTGCGAGAAGATGGTCCAACGACGAACCCACAACCTCGCGATCGCCACCGAAGGGACTCCCATGGCAGCATCCGCTATCTCTGACTACATTGCCGGACTCGACGAAACGCTCGGCGCAGTATCCGCTGCTCTCACCGCGCACCTCGATACCGGGCTGCCCGGCACCGTCGGCCAGCTCTGGCACGGCCACCCGGTGTGGATGAACGACAAGACCCCGGTCGCCGGGTTCAAGGCGTACCCGAAATACGTGACCTTCATGTTGTGGCGCGGCCAGGCGATCGATGATCCGAGCGGCACCCTGTCGCCGTCCGGATCCGCGGAGATGGCGACGCTCAAGATTTCGACCGAAGACGGATTCGAGGGCGCTGTGCTCGACGACTGGCTCGCGAAGGTTTCGGCGCTCTGATGGCCGAGTTCGACGCGGAACTGCAGGTCTCGGGAAAGTCGGCGACCGGAATTGCCGTTCCGCAGGAGGTCATCGACGGTTTCAACGCCGGCAAGAAAGTCGCCGTCGTGGTGACGATCAACGGACATACCTACCGGTCGAGTGTCGGACCGTACCGCGGAGCGAACATGCTGCCGGTCAGCGCCGAGCACCGAACTGCCGCCGGCATCGAGGCCGGCGAGACGGTCACGGTGACACTCGAGCTCGACACCGAGCCACGCACCGTCGAGGTACCGGACGATCTGGCCGCTGCCCTTGACGCGGATGCCGCCGCTCGCGCCGCGTTCGACGCACTCTCGGTCAGCAACCAGCGCGCGCACGTGCTCTCGGTCACCGGCGCGAAGGCAGCCGACACCCGCGCCCGCCGCGTAGCGAAGGTCGTCGAACAGCTCACCCCCTGACTCCTCACCGACTTGCCGACTTTTGCCCCTTTTCGCGCCGCGACAGGGGCATAAGTGGGCAAGTGGGAAGATGGTCGGATGACGACAGCACTCGCTCCGGAACACCCGATTCGCCGACGACTGGCTCGGATCGGCATCGCAGTGCTCGTGGTGATCGCGCTGATCGCGGTCGCGTTCGGCGTCTACGTGAACATGGTTATGCCGGGTGAGCGCGCGGAAGCGCTTCGGGTGTGGGACGACCGCGGGGTCTCGATCACGAGCACCGACCATTCCGTCGTTCTCGCTCCGACCGGCCCGGCGAACGGCACCGGTCTCGTCTTCATCCCGGGCGCCAAGGTCGACCCCTACGCCTACATGTTCAAGCTCTCGTCGATTGTCGAGGCCGGGGTGACCGTCGTGATCACCAAACCGACCCTCAACCTCGCCTTCTTCGACACCCGCCCGCTGTCGACGTTCACCGCTGACGCGCCGGACGTGACGGAGTGGTTCGTCGGCGGGCACTCGCTCGGCGGAGTCAAGGCGTGCATGCTCGCCGACGACCCTGCGGTCTCCGGTCTCATCCTGTTCGGCAGCTACTGTGCCAACGATCTCAGCGACACCGACCTCGAAGTCGTGAGCATTTCCGGATCAGAGGATGGCCTGTCGACGCCCGAGAAGATCGGTAACGCCGCCGCGATGCTGCCCTCCGACACCGAGTTCGTCGAGATCGACGGCGCCAACCACGCCTCGTTCGGCGACTACGGAGTGCAGTCCGGCGACGGTGAGGCGACAATCGACACCGACGCGGTGCGCGACGCGATCACCGCGGTGCTCGCGCCGGTACTCGAATGACCGGAGCGGACATCCGCTCTGGGGCCGTCGCTCGACCCCGATTTCTCACTATCCTCGCCACGATTGCGACCGGAGCGGCGGCGGGAGCGCTTGCGCGACTCCTGGCGAACGTTCTCGCGCCGGAATGGGCGACGCTTGCCAACACGAGTGCCCTCTGGGGTCTGGTGCCATTCGGAATCGTGCTGGTGCTGCGCGAGCGCGGCTGGCGCGCTGCCGCATATGGAGTGCTCGGGCTGAGCTCGATGATCGGCGTCTGGATTGCGTCGGCACCGGTGGCCACTGCCCGTGAACTCGTACTCTGGAGCGTCGCCGGGCTCGCGGCGGGAGCGGTCTGCGGACTCGCCGCCAGCGGAGTGCGAAGCGCTTCCCGTTTCAGACGAATCGCCTCGACCGCCGGAGTCGCCGGGCTCGTTGCGGGCGAGGGCCTCTACGGAATTCTGCTCATCGGTGGACCGCAGTGGATTCTCGAGCTGGTGATCGGTTTCGGGCTCGCCGTCGGTATCGGGGTCGCCGTCGCACCGGGTCGCCGAGATTCGGGTCGCGGAGATTCGGGTCGCGGAGCTTCGGACCGGATGCTTGCTCTCGCCGCAACCGCGCTGGTTGCCGTGGCGTGCGTCGGCGCGTACTTCGGCTACGACGCCGTGGCCGTCCTGTAGGGCACTGCGTCAGGGCGTTGCTTTGGGGCACTGCCGCCAGCCGCTCCCGGGTGAGATCATTGGTCGCGATGGCCACCTCCCTGCTCCTTCTCGCCGACACCCACCTGCCCAAACGGGCGCGGGAGTTGTCGGACGAAGTGTGGCGCGCGGTCGACGCGGCGGACGTCGTGATCCACGCCGGGGACTGGGTGGATGTCGCGCTGCTCGATGAGCTACAGGACCGCGCCGCCCGGGTGATCGGCGTGTGGGGCAATAACGACGGCGACGAGCTGCGGAGACGGCTTCCGGAGGTCGCGCGCGCAACGATCGACGGCATCCGGATCGCCGTCATCCACGAGACCGGTTCGGCGGCCGGACGGGAAGCGCGCAGCGACGCCGCATTTGCCGAGACCGACCTGCTGGTATTCGGGCACAGCCACATTCCGTGGGACAGCACCTCGCCGGGCGGTCTTCGGCTGCTCAATCCCGGCTCCCCCACCGACCGTCGGCGCCAGCCGGTGTGCACGATGATGACCGCGGTCGCCGACGCCGGTGAGCTGCGCGACGTCACGCTCGTGCCCGTCGGTCGAGCCTGACCAGCATCCAGTCCGTTCACAATCAGGGCGCTCACGACGGCACTCACAATCTGTGCGCTCACTGGGCGTGCGCCGCACTCTCTCGCGCACGATTGGCACCCGGCGTACCGTCGCAGCATGACTGACAACGATGATTTTGAAACCATCCGCACGATCGTTTCCGGCACTCGAATTGCCGTGCTGACCACCCGCGCGTCTTCCGGCGAACTGCACGCGAGGCCGCTCGCCGTTCTCGACTACCCCTTCGAGGGAACCCTGTGGTTCTTCACCCAGGAGCCGAGCCCGAAGACGGATGACGTTGCGAACGACCCGCAGGTGAACGTGTCATTCACCGACGGCAAGAGCTACCTCTCCATTGCCGGCACGGCCAGCGTCGAGCGCAACCAGACGCGCATCGACCAGCTGTGGAACCCGATGGCGGAGGCCTGGTTCGACGACGGCCGCGAGGACCCCAGCGTCGCGCTGCTGCGGGTCGATGCAACGAGCGCCGAGTTCTGGGCGATCGACAAGCCCAAGGTGGTTCGCGCGTTCGAAATCGCCAAGGCGGTCGTCACCAGGACGACACCGGATGTCGGCGAAAACAAGACGGTCTCGCTGTAACTTGACTGCGGCATCCAGCCCGCGTTCGGAGTCGCGTTCTAGCATCAGCACATGAGCAGACCGCAGCCCGTGAAACCCCGCCAGGGCCAGGAATCCGTATGGGACTACCCGCGTCCGCCGCGCGTCGAGCGCAGCACCGAACGCGTCGTCGTGCGACTCGGCGGCAAGGTAATCGTCGACACAACGGATGCCGTCCGGGTTCTCGAGACGAGCCATCCGCCGGTCTACTACCTGCCCCGCAGCGCGTTCCCGGCGGGTGCGCTCGTCGCGGCCGAGGGCTCTAGCTTCTGCGAGTTCAAAGGGGAAGCCGGGTACCTGTCGATTCGCGGCGGTGACAGTGTCGCTGAAAACGCTGGCTGGTTCTACCCCGCCCCAAGCAAGGGATTCGAATCGCTCGTCGACCGGGTAGCCCTGTATCCGGCGGCGATGGACTCCTGCGAGATCGACGGCGAACGGGTGACCGCGCAGGCTGGCGGTTTCTACGGCGGCTGGATCACCTCCCGCGTCGTCGGTCCATTCAAGGGTGAGCCGGGTTCGTTCGGCTGGTGAGCGGCCGGCCACAGGTCGGTTCGGTACAGGTCGGCGTGGCACAGGTCGGTGTGGCAGGATGCTGACAGCCGAGTTCCGTTGGGGGTATGGGTGAAGCCGAAGCGCAGTTTTGCGTCCGCATGGCTCTTTATCGGAGCCGCGAGCCTCCTGACCCGCGTGGTGTCCGGATACAGCCGGGCCGAGACGGACCAGGCCAGGGCTGACTACCTGATGCTGGTCGGCAGCATCACCGCCGGCATTCTTGTCGTGGCCGCCCTCGGCCTGTTCGTGTTTGCGACCGTCGGTCGCGCGACGCTGGCAGCGCTCCGCGACGAGAACATCAACGCCATCTTCTTCCGCTCGTCGCCGGCATCAGCGACCAAGAACGCCGTGCGCTACCTGCAGCGCGAAACGGGCCAGCCGCAGCGGTTCCTGACGGTGTACTCGCCGGCGGTCATGATCGATGACGCGCAGCTCACGATCTGGCGGGGATCCGGGCATCCGGAACTCGTTCTCGCCGTTCCCCGCTCGGTCATCCGCTCGGTGTCGGTCACCGAGATCCAGGACGGCTTTGTGCGGTACGCCGCCCTGCAGTTGACACTCGCCGGGGCGAAGGGCGAATCGATCCTTCCCCTCGCGGTGCTCCGCGAGGACAGCGCGCTGCGCAGCGGCAGCCCGGAAGAGGTCAGCGCTCTTGCCGGACGCATCCGGGACTACCTTGACCTTGGCGCGGATGCGCCCGCGGAGCCCGCAAGCTAGTAGCAGCCCACACTCAATCACCGAGGAGTTCCGCATGCCCATCTCACTGGAGAACGTCGGTATCGCCGTTCGAGACCTCGACGAGGCGATCGCCTTTTTCACCGACCTCGGCCTGACCCTTGTCGGCCGGGACGAAGTGAGCGGCGACTGGGCCGCCACGGCCGTCGGTCTCGACGGTAACCACGCGAGAATTGCGATGCTGCAGACACCCGACGGCCACGGACGAATCGAACTTTTCGAGTACATCCATCCCGACGCGATCGAGACGGAAGCCACTCTGCCCAACGAGATCGGGATGCACCGCGTCGCGTTCTCGGTCGACAACATCGATGACGCCCTCGCTATTGCCGCGAAGCACGGGTGCTTTCCGCTGCGTGGTGTCGCAAACTACGAAGACATCTACAAGCTCACCTATGTCCGCGGCCCCAGCGGCATCATTGTGATGCTCGCCGAAGATCTGCGCGCGAGCTGACGTCAGCTCGCCGCGATCGGCGCGAAATGCGTGACAACGGGAAACGGCTCATAGAAGCGGTGCAGCAGTTCGCGCCAGCGCTCGTACTCGGGTGAACCGCGAAAACCGAGTTCGTGTGCCTCGACCGACTCCCACTCGACCAGCAGCAGGTATTCGCTCTCGTTCTCGATTCCTCGCGACAGCGTGAGTCCGAGAAAGCCCGGCATGCTCGCAATGATCAGCTTCGCCTCGGTGAACGCCAACTAGAAGTCGGCCTCACGACCGGGAATGACGGGCAGGATGGCGTGTTCGCGAATCATGCAGTCAGCCTAGGGGCCGCTGAGCTCGGGGCCAGCTAGCGCTGGGGCGCTTGTTCGACCGCGGCTACGATTCCGGGCAGAACCTTACGCATGTACGGGGCCCACGCGAGCCGGACAATGGCCCCGACGAGCGCACCGGCTCCCCGCTTGGGGTGGAAGGTGTAGGTCCAGGCGATATTCGTTCCGCGCGGAACCTCGGTGTAGGTCCACTCGGCGCGTGCGCCCTTGACGAGATGCCCGAACAGCTTCTGGAAATCCGTCAGCTCGTAGGCGAAGAAGTTCGGCTGCTGCACGTTGCGGATGTGCTCGATCACACTTCCGCCATCGGACAGCATCAGTTGGCGCGTGCGCCCGATGGTGTCCCACGGACCCGTCTGGTTCTCGACCGCAATCACCGCGGGAAGAGGACCGAACTTCGGATAGAACTTCGTCGGATCCGCCGGAACGGAGACCCTCCAGGCGTGATCGATCGGCACCGCCGCCACCAACTCGACCGTGGCACTCGCGCCCCCGCGCTTCGCGCCCGAGTTGGTGGTTCCCTGTGTCAACGCCATCGTGTTGCCCCTCTCGCGTCGAACCTATCGTTCCTCTTACCCTCTATTCGGAACGAACCCCTAAATCGGTGTGTCTGCCGTGTGCGGTTTCGCACCGGACAACGCACGAACTACGCTGAATTGACGCGCGCCGCCCGAGGAGATCGTGAAACAACTCACTGAAACCGACATCCGGTCAAGCATTGTGAATGCCACCCGCGGAGAGATCGAGCGGATGCCGCTGCCCGGCCTGCACGAGATGCTCTGGGACCAGAGGGAGTATCTCGGCTGGCGTGACCACCAGGCTCCGTTGCGGGGCTACCTCGTGCACTGGCAGGGCGACGAGCCGATCGGCATCATGCTGCGCACGGCTGGCGTGCCGCTGCGCGCAGGAATCTCGGCCATGTGCTCGCTCTGCCACACCGCGCAGCCGTCTGACCAGGTCAGCCTGTTTTCGGCGCAGCGTGCCGGCGAGGCCGGTCGGAACGGCAACTCGATCGGCACCTACATCTGCTCGGACCTCGCCTGTTCGCTGATCATTCGCGTCACTCCGCACGGCACGCCGGAGGACACCGCGCGCCTCGTCGAACGGCGCGCGGCCGGCCTGCTCGAGCGGGTTACTCGCTTCACCGCCGACGTCATGAAGACGGCCTAGCCGGGGTTCGCTTCGGCCCTCGAGTGAGGGATGAGCGCGGTTTACCGATGCCGTGGTTCTAAGCTGGCTCCGTGATCGATGAAGAAGCCTCAGCCAGCGCAGCGACCACGAGTGCCCGGGAGGTGCGATCGCCGTCGGTGAAGGTGCCGTCCCCATCGGCCATCGACCTGTCCAAGCGCGACCTCACACTCGACCTCGCCCGCGTGTTCAGCGTCCTGCTCGTCGTTGTTGTCCACCTGTTGATGGTGGGCGTCGGCGCAGACTCGACCGGAGCGCTGTCCATCTCGCGACCGCTCGAGCAGCAGCCCTGGTTCGCGGCCGCGACCTGGTTTGGGCAAATCATGCCGCTGTTCTTCGTCGTCGGTGGCTTCGCCAGCCTCACCGCGTGGCGCAGCCTGGTCCGCCGCGGCGAGACGGCATCCGACTACGTACGCAACCGGGTGCTTCGACTCGCCCAGCCAGCGCTTCCGCTGTTCATCTTCTACGTCGTCGTGATCGGTGCAGCCACCCTCCTCGGGGTGGATGCGGGGCTGCTCGACGGCGTCGCCTCCGGCGCGGGGTTCCCGCTGTGGTTTCTCGCCGCGTATGCGCTGTGCCAGGCGATGGTCCCGACGATGGCGCGACTGCACGCTCGAGCTCCGAAGACCACCATTCTCGTTCTCCTCGCCGGTGTGGTGCTGGTCGACTCCCTTCGGTTCGGACTCGGGGTCGAAGACATCGGCCTGTTCAACCTGTTCTTCGTCTGGGTGCTCGTTCAGCAGATCGGCTTCTGGTACGCCGACGGCTGGTTCGCCAGGCGTTCCTGGTGGCAGTTGCTGCTCATCGCGGCGCTGAGCTACGCGTCACTCGTTCCGATGACCAACCCCGGCCCCTACTCCGTCGACATGCTCGCGAACCTCAACCCTCCTACTCTTCCGCTCGTCGCCCTCGCCCTCGCCCAGGCCTGCGTCCTGCGCCTGCTCCGCCCGGCGCTCGCGGCCCTGATGAAGACGAAGGGCGCCCGCGCCGCCGTCTTCGTCGTCGGCACCCGGCTGATGACCGTCTACCTATGGCACCTCCCGGTGATCATCGCCCTCGCCGGCCTTTCGCTCGTGATCCCCGGCGCGGGCCCCGCGCCAGCGAGCGCGGAATGGTGGCTGCTTCGCCCGGTCTTCTTCGTCGTCGTGATGGCAGTGCTGTTCGGCCTGTCGTTCATCGTCGGCCGCTGGGAAGCTCCGCGGGAGGTTGGCCCGACTCCCCCCGCCCCGGTCGTCGCGCTGGCCGCCGCGCTCACGTTCGTTGCGGCCTTCGCGGTTCTCGAGTGGTTCCTCGACCTCTCGCTCGCCATCTTCGGCGCGGTGTTGCTCTCGGCAGCGATCCTGCTGCTCGGACGCTGGCCCGCTCGCCGCACGACCGAGAGCGCTGGACAGCCCGTCGCTCAGTAACCCGCACGCCGCTCGTCGGCCAGTGCCCGTTTGCCCCGATCGATCTGCGCCCGGGTTTCGAGCAGGAAGCACGCTGCTCCCCACTCGTCGATGAGCATCTCGCGACAGAGGAAATCGAGCAGCGCGCTGACGAGAGCCAGCTGCCGGTGCCTCAGCAGCAGGTCGATGGCGAGCCACGGCGGTTCGAGAAAGCCGGTCAGTGCCACGAGCAGGTCTTCGGCGTGCATCGTGCGCGTGAATGCGCCGTTCGGCTCAAACGCGCGCTCAGCTCGAAGGATCGCGATTCCGGGATCGGTCAGGGTGCGCTCTCCCTCGAGTTCGAGGTAGCGACCGAGCATGGTCTGGACGGCCAGGTTGCGCTGCAGGATTACTCCTCGCTTGTGCGTGGTCTCTTCGTCGAAGAACTCGGCCAGGATGCTGCGAATTGTCGGTTCTGTTTTCATGCGTCGATGGTCGGGAGTGCCGCGGACACTGGCGCGCAGCATCCGCTCGTCCTGTTCGTAACTGTGCAGCTGCCAACACTGTGGAGGAAGCCTTTTGCCAACAGGGGGCTCGACCGTAGCGTCGGTGGTGCAGGGCAGAGTGGAGTCAGGAACAACGACACGAGGAGAAACGGTGAAGCTCGACGACAAGCGATTCGCGGAGTTGTTTCGCGAGCGTTACCTCGCGGTTCCGTTCGCGTCGCTCACCAAGAGCGAGAGCGACTACGTGCTCTTCTCCTGCCTCGTCGACGCTGGCTATCTCAATCGGAGCGATCCGATCTTCACCATTGCTCAGCGCCTTCGCGTTACCCCGACCAAGGCGAAAAATCTGCTCTACCAGTACGACCTGCGCACGCTGACCGACGAAGATGCCGCCCAGACCGACGCGCTCTCCGCCGCGATCGTGGTGGTCGGATACACCGAGGATGCCGACAGCGAGAAGGAGCTGCTGACGATCGGGATCGAGAACGGCTACCTTCGTGACGTGCTCATCGCCCGGCTCAAGAAAGCCGGGGTGTACACCGACACCAGCTTCAACCGCGAACTCATCGTCGTGAAGCTATACCGCTTCGTGCAGGCGTTCCGGGACCTGTTTCCCGACAGCACCTACGACGCGACGGTCGCCAAACTCGAGGCGGAAACCGCGCGCCGCAAGGGCCGCTCCCACGTCCACGAACTGCTGGTCGGCGCGCTTGCCGAGATCGCGACGACGACGCTGCGCACCGGAACGAGCGAGTCGCTCAAAGCCGTACCGCTGCGCGCCCTGCTCGACCGGGCGTTCGGAGTGTAGCCGCGCGGGCACTGATGGTCCCGCGGATCAAAAAGGGTCGCGTTGCGGCCACAACGAAAGGAGTCACCGTGGACTGGAAAATCGAACTCATCGGGGTTCCCGTGAGCGATATCGACCGTGCAATGGCGTTCTATGTCGACAAGCTCGGGTTCAACGCCGACAACGACGAACGAGTCAACGAGAACCTGCGGTTCGTGCAGCTGACGCCGCCCGGGTCCGCCTGCTCAATCACTCTCGACGACGGCCGGAGCGGCATGAAACCCGGCTCGCTCGAGGGCATCCAGGTGGTTGTCGCCAATGCGGACGACGCCCTCGCCCAACTGCAGGCTGCTGGCGTCGAGGCGCGGGGCGTCGAGGAGTTTCCGTGGGGTCGGTTCGTGTTCTTCTCCGACCCGGACGGCAACGGCTGGGCGCTACAGGAGCTTCCCGACTACTCGAAGCTCGCAGACTGGAAAGACGCCGGTTCACAGCTCGAGTAAATCGCGAAACCGCCTGCGGCATCCGCTTCGTCTGTGAGCGAGCCCGGCGCTAGAATTCGGGCACGAACAGACAAGGAAGTGCGCCAATGGCTCCGGAAATCAACTACATCGCGGTAGTGCTCGCAACAGTGTCGAGCATGATCGTCGGGTCGGTTTGGTACACGCCGAAAGTGTTCGGCAACTACTGGATGAAGGCTGCCAACATCACGCCGTCGGGCAAAGCGTCGGATGCCGTTCGCCCGATCCTGATCACCGTGGTCGTCAGCTTCATCACGGCCTGGGTGCTCGCGGGAGCCGCGTACATCTCGTGGGACTTTTACGGCGGAAGCTTCTTCGTGAACGCCCTCGTGACGACGATCATCTTGTGGGCGGGGTTCACCGCCGCGCGGTTCATCACCCACGACGCGTTCGACGGTCGCCCCGCCGGGCTCACCGTGCTCAATGTCGCCCACGAGTTCGTGACCCTCGTGATCATGGCGATCATCATCGGAGTCTGGCCCGCCTGATCCCGCATCGAGTTGCCCACTTACGCCCTGTTTTCGGCCGAAAATGGGGCAAAAGTGGGCAAGTCGGTGTGTCGCTCGAGGTGTCGCCAGTCCGGAAATTCAGGCAATTACGCCAGAAAGCCCGCGAAAGCGGCCACCAGATGGCGCTTTCGCGGGCAATCTCCTGAGTTTCCGAAGTGGGAACCGAGGGCGGCGCTAGTGGTGCCAGCGCGACTTCAGCGGGACGACCGTCAGCGATGCCGTCGGCTCTTCCGCAGCTGCGCCGGTCGTCACGTAGAGCTTCTTGCCGGAAATCTCGATTGCGGCCGGGCCCGCGAGCGTCAGGAACTTCTTAGCGACGCCGTGCTTGACCACCGAGACCTGGCCGCTGCCGCCGCCGCCGAACAGTTCGGCGACGTAGATCGTGCCCTTCGGCGAGACCGCGAGCCCGGTCGTGCCGACGAAGCCGGTCGCAACCACCTTCGACCTGCCCGACCACGGGCTCACCCGGTAGACAACACCGCGCGCTCCGAGGCTCGGGTCTTCCGGCCCGCCGGGAAGCGAGGTCACGTACAGGTACCCGTCGGGGCCGAGCTCGACATCCGTCGGCACCGACTCGAAGCGGTACTTGTACCCGACAACACACGACGGGAATCCGGCCTGACCAGCGAGATCAGCGGTCACCGTGACCGGTGCAGCCGGCGGCAGCACGGCCGTCGTCGTCACCTTGCCGTTGTAGCCGACCTTGAGAATCGCGTTGGCTCCGGCATCTGCGATGTACACACCGCTGCGAACGGCGAGCGACGCATACGGGTGGGTGTCGACGATGCCGGTGTACTTACCCGGGGCGAGCGCGTCGGCGGGGATCTGGTCGAGGCAGGCCTGCGGAAGGTCGGTGAACCCGTAGGTGGTCTTGCCGTCGGGGTTCGCCTTCGCTTCATAGGCCTGGATGTCGCCGATCTGTTTCGGGGTACCGCCCTTTGGCAGCGCCATGAGCACGGCGCTCGAGTGGTCGAAAGCGAGCTGGCTGTAGTACACCGTGCCGTTGCGGTACGAGACGGCACTCGTCTCAAGCCCCGGGGCGCTCGCGAGCGTGGTGACCTTTCCGTTCTTCGAGACCTTGCTGACGAGGCCGGCGAAGTTCTGGCTGAGATAGGAGTTGCCCTTCTCGTCGACGGCGAGCGAGAGCGGTGAGGAGAGCCCGCCGGCGATGACGGCGGGTGTTCCGGGTTTGACCGGCGGCCAGGAGCCGTGGGCAGAGGCCGGAGCGGATGCGGCGAGCACGGATGCGGCAACCGTGACGCATCCGAGAAGGGCCAGGGTCGTTGTTCTTCTGAGTTGCACGAGGATTTCCTTTCGCCCGGCAAGCCGTCGCGGAGGGCGGCATCGCCGAAGAGTAAGCCGCCGGGCGGACGCCAGGCGCGCAGGTGGATCCATCGTTCGGGTGTCCGACGCCGGGAGGCTAAAACAGAAACTGATACAAGCTCTAGCGGTTGGCACGGGGACGGGCCCGGCGTATCCTATGGCGGCTGATCCGCGCGGGCTACCGTCGCGCGGTGCGCTCGACTAGACCGTAGCCGGGTGCGTGGCGGCCTGCATCCGCTTCAATTCGACCGGCAGGTCTGCGGTGCGAACGGCTCCGACGACGACTCCGCGAAAGCGCACCGGGACGATCGTGAGTGCGAGCGGGATGCCGTTTGGCGGAGTCACGGTGAGCGCAAAGGCCGTGACCGTGCGGAATCCGTTACCGAAGCTGCCCGCGTTGGCACCGGTCAGCGATGCCAGCGGAATCGACAGTCGTTCGATCGGCTCGGCCAGTCCGTTGTAGATGCGCAGCGAATCGGTGTCGGCAACAAACGAGGCGTAGGTCGCGATCCAGATCTTCGGCCGCGGCAGCCCCAGCGCATCGGCGACCGCGCCAAGCTGAACAACCAACGGACCGGTCACGACGAGGTTCGTCACGAATGCATCGGGAAACTTCGCCACGAGCGCCGCGTGCCGCGCAGTGATGATGACCATCAACACGCACCAGCCGACGAACGGAATGACCGCAGCGACCAGCGCGATCTGCAGGAACGCGAAGAAATTGGCTAACGACATCTCATCATTGGCCGCCCTGTCAGCGAGCGCCCACAGGAAGAGGGCGACCTGGCCGAGAACGACTGCAAGCGAGACCGCAAGCCACACAGTCGCCGTTCGTAAGGATGTTGTGGTCATGTCGATTCCCCTCGATCGCTACACCGCAACCCTAGCTGGGAGTGCGAGTAGAACTCCGGTATGACCGTTTTGCGGAACGGAGGCGCGGACTACCGTTGCGACATGGCAGAGCTCAAGGTCGGCGACCGGGTCAGTTGGAACACCTCGCAAGGACGAACGCGCGGAAAGGTCGTCGAACGCAAGACCTCCGACTTCGAGTTCGCCGACCAGAAGTTCACCGCATCCGCTGAGGAACCCTCCTTCATCGTCGAATCGGAGAAGACGGATGCCCGGGCCGCTCACAAGGGCAGCGCGCTGCGAAAGCTGAAGTAGTTTCCGCGAACTGTCGATCGATCACTGGCTCACTCGTCATAGGAGTGTCAGTATCGAAACCAGCGGAAGGAACACCATGCAGTATTCACTCTTGCTCATCAGCCCCGAGGCAACCGACGTCGACATCAGCCCGGAGGTGATGGCCGACATGCAGGCCGCTTTCGGCGTCTACGGCAAAGCCCTCGTCGACGCGGGTGTGCTCATCGCCGCGAACATCCTGCAGCCGACGTCGGCCAGCACGACGGTCACGCTGCGCAACGGCAGTCTCGAGATCAACGACGGCCCCTTCGCCGACACCAAGGAAAAGCTCGGCGGAACCTTCGTCATCGACGTGCCCGACCTGGATGCCGCGCTCGCGTGGGCAGAAAAATGCCCGGCAACGCAGTACGGCGTGATTGAGGTGCGACCCTCGGCGATCGTCATCCGCGACGGCCAGTGGACGAGCCCGTCCTGAGTGCCGCGGCGCGGGCCGAATCAGTGGCCCGCGCCTCCTACGGACGGCTGCTCGCGCTGCTCGCCGCGCCCACCGGCGACATCCCGGCAGCGGAAGACGCCCTGGCCGACGCATTTGTGCAGGCACTAAGCACCTGGGTTTCGTCCGGTGTCCCCGACAACCCGGAGGGCTGGCTGCTCACCGTCGCCCGCAACCGGCTGCGCGACCTGTACAAGTCGTCCGCCGCGCGCACTTCGATTCCCCTCGAGGACATCTTCACCGTGACCGACACCATCGACATCGACGCGATCCCCGACCGGCGCCTCGCGCTGCTCTTCGTGTGCGCGCACCCGGCGATCGACGCCGGCATCCGCACTCCGTTGATGCTGCAGACCGTGCTCGGATTCGAGAGCGCCGACATTGCGCGCGCGTTTGCTGTGCCGTCGGCCGCGATGGCGCAGCGGCTCGTCCGAGCCAAGCGGCGCATCCGAGATGCGCGGATCTCGTTCGTGGTGCCGGATCGCGACGTGCTCGCCGACCGGCTGCCGGCCGTTCTCGAGGCGATCTACGGCGCGTATGCGATCGACTGGCAGCGGGTGTCCGGCACGACAGTGCGGGAATCTCTCGCCGCCGAGTCGCTCTTCCTGGCGCGCACGCTCGCCGAGCTCCTGCCGGGCGAAGCAGAACCACTCGGCCTCGCCGCCCTCATCAGCCTCTCGATGTCGCGTACCGCCGCGCGAGAGTCGAACGGCGAGTTCGTGCCGCTCGACGAGCAGGATCCGAAACTGTGGGATGCAGCACTGATCGCAGCGGGCGAGCGGATGCTGAAGCAGGCGAGCGCGCTCGGCACCATCGGCAGGTTCCAGCTCGAGGCCGCGATCCAATCCGTGCACTGCGAACGCGCACGTACCGGGCGCATCGACCGTGACACACTTCTCGTACTGCATCGCGGACTCGTGCAGCTCGCGCCGACACTCGGCGCGCACGTTGCGCTCGCGGCGACTATCGGCGACGTCGACGGCCCGGCCGCCGGGCTCGAATATCTTGACGCCCTCGACGCTGAACGCCTGGAACGGTTTCAGCCGGCGTGGGCGACCCGGGCACACCTGCTCGCGTCGGGTGGTCGCGAGGCTGAAGCGGATGCCGCCTTCGAGCGGGCGATCGCGCTGGCGGCCGACCCCCTCATCCGCTCGTATCTCGAACGACGCCGGTCAGCGCTGAACCGGTAGCGCCGCAATGCCGTGGTGAAATAGACGGGATGCTTACCCCCGATGCTCCGGCCCCTCGCTCTGTCATGTCGACCGACGGCACCCGGATCGCGACCTACGACTTCGGCGAACCCGACGCGCCGACTGTTCTTGCGGTGCACGGCTTCGCCTCGAGCGGACTACTGAACTGGCACGCCGCCGGCTGGACCCGCGACCTCACCCGCGCCGGTTACCGGGTCATCGCGATCGACCAGCGCGGACACGGCGCGAGCGCGAAGCCGCACGATCCCGCGAGTTACACGATGGACGCACTCGTCGAAGACGTGCTCACCGTGCTCGACGACTTCCTGCTCGACGAGGTCATCTACGTCGGGTACTCTCTCGGCGCCCGCGTTGGCTGGCAGGCGGCGCGCGAGCTGCCGGATCGCATTTCGCGGGCGGTGCTCGGCGGGATCCCGGACGGCGATCCGCTCACCCGTTTCCAGGTCGCGGATGCCCGCGCCCACATCACCCACGGCCACGACGTCTCGGACCGCCTGACCGCCGGGTACCTCAAGATGGCGCGCAGCATCAAAGGCAACGACCTCGAGGCGCTGGTGTCGCTCGTCGAGGGAATGCGCGGGGGTCCGCAGCCGGATGCCGCTAACGCACCATCGCAGCCGATCCTGTTCGCGACCGGAAGCGACGACGGCATCCTCGAAGCGTCGCGGGCCCTCGCCCTCGCGGCGCCGACCGCGTCGTTCTTCGAGATCCCCGGCCGCAATCACTTCAATGCACCGACGTCGCGCGCGTTCCGGGATGCGGCACTGGAGTTCATCGGCCCGGTCGAGTAGCTGCGCCGAGGTTGTTCGTTGGTTGGGTAGCGCCCGACGAAGGAGGCCGCGTATCGAAACCATCACCGACGACGCCGTCCGGCCCGCCGCAAAGTCGGCAACTCTGCGCGACACGCCACCCACCGGTGTCCCCCGCCGGCGTGCCGCGCGATCCTGCCGACTTTACGTCGCAGGTGGCAGGGCGAGAAGCCGCCCCGACGCCCGAACCCGGAACGCGACCGGCACTGCCGCAACAGCCAGCACCGCCGTCAACGCGAGTGCCGCGACGAAGCCGCCTCCGGTCGCGGCTCCGGCAGCCGCGAACAGCAGTCCCGCAAACGCGATCGACGTCGCGCCACCGGCGGCATCCGTGATCGACATCGCCGCGCTGTTGAACCCCTGGTCGCGTTTCGTCGAGTAGGCGAGCACGAGGGTTCCGATGCGCGGGAAGATGAGTCCCATCCCGCCGCCGGCGAAGAGCCAGCCGGCCGCTGCGACGATCGGTGACAGCACGAAGAATGCCGTGAGGAACTGGGTTGCAAGGCCAACCACGAGCAAAATCGCGCCGGTTCTCACCGCGGCGTCGTGCGACATCCGCTCGCCGAGTCGGCCCTGAACAGCGGATCCGATCGCCCACGAAACGGCGCCGACCGTCAGGATGAGCCCGGATGCCCAGGTCGCGAGCCCGTACTGCGACGACAGGAAGTACGGCAGGTATACCTCGGTGGCGAAGAAGGCCGCGGCGACCGCTCCGCGCAGCAGTACCGTCGCCGGAAGGCCGCGGCGCACGAGCAGCGTGCCCTTCGGCACGAGCGGGCGCAGCGCGACGATCACGACGGCGAACGCGACGGCGGCGATGATCCAGGTGATTGCGCCATCCGCTTCGGCGGCGAAGCTCACGCCGATGACGCCGACAGCGACGACGACCGACAGCAGTATGTTGAGGCCGAGCCGGGGCGATTCAGGTTCGTGGACATCCGAGGTCCAGAGCTGTTTGACCGCCGGCAGGATCGTTCCGCTCGCCGCAATCACGAGCACGCCGACGCCAAGGAATACCCAGTGCCAGCTGATGGTGTCCGCGACGACTCCCGCCACCGGCGGGCCGATCAGCGACGGAAGCACCCATGCCGCTGCGAACGCACCGAAGATCTTCGGGTGCATCGCCGGCGGGTAGATGCGCGCGACCACGACGTAGAGGCACACGTTGATTGCGCCGGAGCCGAGGCCCTGCAGCAGGCGGCCGGCGATGAACATCTCCATGTTCAGGGCGGCACCGGAGAGGATGAGACCGAGCAGGAACACGAGGATCGCCGTGACGAGTGGGCGGGCTGGTCCCCGGCGGTCGGCCCAGCCTCCGGCGACGACCATGCCGACGACGCTGGTGGCGAGGGTTCCGGAGAAGGCGAGCGAGTAGAGCGCTTCGCCGTCGAGGGCGCGGCTGACCGTCGGCATGATCGTGGTGACGGCGAGCGCTTCGAACGCACCGAGAAATACGAGGGCAAATGCGCCGATCGTGGTCCAGCGGTAGTCGCGCGAGAGGATGTCGCTGCTGGCGTTTACTGTCGCAGCGGGCGGTACTTCGGTGGTCATTGCCTTCAGTGGAGCGGGTACATGGTGCGCACCAGCCGTCCGAGCACGTGCGCGACCGCTCGTTCGGAGCGGAATTACTTACTCAGGGTATCGGGCGGTGCTGACAGTGTGGGTGTTGCTCGCCCGCGCTAGTCGTCGGCGAGCGCTGCCTCGACGCGCTCGACCTTTGCCGTGAGCTGGCCGGTGTAGCCGGGGCGGATGTCGGCCTTCAGTACCAGGGATACCCGCGAGCTGAACTCGCCGACCGCTTCGGTGGCGCGCTTGACGACGTCGAAGACTTCGTCCCAGTCACCTTCGATTGTGGTGAACATGGCGTCGGTCTGGTTCGGCAGGCCGGACTCGCGAACGACCTTGACCGCGGCGGCGACGGCCTGGTGGACGGAACCGGATTCATCCGCTGTTCCGGATGGGGCAACTGAGAAGGCAACAAGCATGGGAGCGACGCTACTCCGCTGGTTGAGCTTGTCGAAACTTCCGACGGTGAAAACGGTGTCGCAGGCCGGGGTTCGACGGGCTCAACTGGCGGTATGGGCGATCACTTCGTACTCGCTCGCGACGATCCCGTCGTCGAACTCGGCGGTGTCGAGCAGGCGCAATTGCAGGCGGTCAGCCCCCGCGGGATACCAGCCCCGGCCCGCTCCGATCACGACCGGAAGCACGGCCAGGCGCACGACATCCACCAGTCCAGCGGCGAACAGCGCGTCGGTCAGCGTCAGGCTCCCCCAGACGAGCAGGTCAGCGGATGCCGCGCTCTTCAACTCCCGCACCGCCGTCACCGGGTCGCCGGCTTCGATCCGAGCATCCGGAAACTCACCCCACGGAGCCTCGCGCAACGACTTTGAGAACACGATCTTCGGCAGCGCGTTGATCGCCGGGGCGGCCAGCTGATCGGATGCCGCGGGCGTCGGCCAGAACTCCGCGAATATCTCATAGGTGCGACCACCGAGCAGAACCGCCTCGACGTCCGCGAGACGCACAATGAGGTCGCGGTCGAAGTCGGGCGTCGCCGCGTCCTGGCCGAACATTCTGAATCGACCATCCGCATCCGCTGCGAACCCATCGGCGGACACTATCTGATGCACCAGCAGTTTGCCCACGACGGGCTCCCTCCGCGAGATCCAATTGAGTTGCGAGCGACAGTACGCCGACTCGAAAACATCAACAAGGGTCGCAACTTTTACGCCACGAGAGAATGCACGCCCCAATCAAGGCAATCCCTAGACTCTCGCCGCCCGCTGGCCCAGACTCGCAGTCATGATTCGAGCGCCGAGCACGATTCGCACCCCTGACCAGCGCTTACGCGTGTTCGTGAGCTCGACGCTCGTCGAGCTCGCCCCCGAACGAAAGGCTGTGCGCACCGCCATCGAACGACTCCGCCTCGCTCCGGTCATGTTCGAGCTCGGCGCGCGTCCGCACCCACCGCGCGACCTGTACCGCGCCTACCTCGACCAGAGCGACGTTTTTCTCGGACTGTACTGGCAGAGATACGGCTGGGTCGCGCCGACCGAGTCCGTCTCCGGCCTCGAAGACGAGTACCTGCTGTCGGGGTCCCTCCCCAAGCTGATGTACGTGAAAACTCCCGCGACCGAGCGCGAACCGCGGCTCGGCGAACTTCTCGACCGCATCCGCTCGGATGATTCGACGTCCTACAAATCGTTCACAACCCCCGCTGAGCTCGCCGAACTCGTCGAGGGCGACCTCGCCACCCTGCTCGCTGAGCGGTTCGACCAGAGTCGTCGCTCTTCCGACGCCGACCCGATGGTCGTCGACGCGCCCCACAACGCCGAACTGCCGGCACCGCTCACCGAACTCATCGGTCGCGAGACCGAAGTCGCAGCCGTGCAGCGGATGCTGCGCCGCGAGCGCGGACGCCTGGTCACACTCACGGGCCCCGGCGGCATCGGCAAAAGTCGCCTCGCTATCGACGTCGCGAACGGCATGGCCGACGAGTTCACCGACGGCCTCGCTTTTGTCAGCCTCGCGCCCGTCACTCACCCCGAGCTCGTGCCGGGCACGATCGCCCGGGCCCTCGGCGTTCGTGACGACGGGGGCGGCTCGATCGAAGAGAAGCTCGCCACGTCTCTCCGCAACCGGCAGCTGCTGCTCGTCATCGACAATTTCGAGCAGGTTCAGGATGCCGCCCCGCTGCTCACCAGGCTGCTCGCGGCTGCGCCCGAGCTGCGCCTGCTCGTCACGAGCCGTGCCGTACTGCGGCTCAGCGGCGAGACGACGTTCGAGGTCGGGCCGCTCGCGCTTCCGGTGGAGGGCGCCGTGCTCGCCGCGGTTGAGGAATCCCCCGCCGTCCACCTGTTTGTGGAGCGGGCACGAGCCGTCAAACCCGACTTCGAACTCACTCCCGCCAACGCGAGCGCGGTGGTGGAGATCTGCCGGGCCCTCGACGGCGTTCCGCTCGCTCTCGAACTCGCCGGTGCCGGCATCCGCCTGCTCACTCCCGCCGCGATGCTCGCGCGCCTTGACCACCACCTGACCCTTCCCGTCAGCGGGTCACGCGATATGCCCGACCGACACCGCACGCTGCGGGGCACCATCGACTGGTCGGCCGAGCTTCTCACCGACGGCCAGAGAGACCTGCTCGCAGTGCTGGGAGCATTCACCGGCGCGTTCTCGCTCGACGCGGTGGAGGCCGTCGCAGCGAGCAATGCCGCGGGCGCCGACGTACTCGGAGACCTCGGCGTTCTCGTCGACAACAGCCTGGTTCGCCAGCAGGATCGGGACGGACGAGCGACGTTCACGATGCTGTCAAGCGTGCGGGAGTACGCCCGCGAACAACTCATCGACAGCGGCACCCTCGAGCAGACGCGGGCGAAACACGCCGCCTACTACGTCGAACTCGGAGCGCGAATCGAGTTGGAACTCGAGGGTCCCCGCCAGCTCGAACTGATCGACGGCCTCACCGACGAGTACGACAACCTGCGAGCCGCCGTTCGATACCTGTTCGAGCAGGAGGACTGGGAAACGCTCACCCAGTTCGCGTGGACGCTGTACCTGTTCTGGTGGATCGGCGGGCATCTCGGCGAGGTGAACGGGTGGATGTGCGACGTGCTCGCCACCGCCGACACCCTGTCGGATCTGGCTCGCGCGATCGCCCTCTACTTCGCCTATGCGATCTCGTTCTGGCAGGACCCGGACAACCTGGTCGTTCCCGGACTCACCGAGAGCGCCGAGCTGTTCCAGCGCGCGCAAGAGCCGTCGGGCGAGGCACTCGCGAGAGTCTCGCTCGCGCTCGCGATGCTGTCGTCCGGCACTCCGGATCCGCTTCGAGCGGATGATGAACTCGAGTCGGCACTGTCGCTGTTCCGCCACGCGGACGACACCTGGGGCGAGGCCATGGCACTCGTCACACTGGGCCGGGTCGCTCTGCTGCAGCAGCAGGTCAATCGCGCGGTCAACCGTTTCGACGAGGGTCTCGCAATCGCCCGCCACGAGTCGGACGACCTCGGCACCACCATCGCCCTGCACCATCTCGGCTGGGCGCACGTGGTGCTCGGCGACATCGAGCAGGCCAGGGCGCTCTTCGAAGAGAGTCTCGCGAACTCCGCTCGAATGCACCACGACGACGGCACCGCCTACGGGCTGGAGGGACTGGTGGCGATCGCGGCGGCATCCGGTGATGTCGATCGGGCCGGCGAGCTGCTCGGAGCGTCCGAGGCACTACGCGAGCAGAAGGGCATCTACAACCTGCCGACGTTCTCGTTCCACCAGCAGTCGGTCGCCCCGATTCTCGCCGGCGAGCACGCCGACCGATTTCGGGCTGCGGTCGCACGCGGACGGCGGATGTCCGGGGCCGAAGCCACGGAACTCGCGCTGCACGGGCGGTCGGCGTCTGCCGCCGATGCCGCGGTCGGTGCGCCCGTCGACGCTCGCGTCTCGGAGCACTCCCCGTGAATGAGCGCGAGTGGCGGCATCCACACCATCGGGAGACGTTCGTCGAAGCGCAGGACCGCATCCTGCCCCTGACGAGGTGGGTGAGCGCGGCGATCGTTCCGTTCCTGGTTGCGGCGAGCGCCATCCTCTACCTGTTGCCAGACCGCACGGATCCGCTGTTCGCGTGGACGATTGAGCCGTCCCTCTCGGCGATGTTCCTCGGCTCCGCGTACATCGGCGGGATCTGGTTCTTTTCGGTGGTGCTGCGCCAGAACCTGTGGCACCGGGTTCGACACGGGTTTCCGGCAGTGGTGGTGTTCGCGACCCTGCTGTCGATTGCGACCTTCCTGCACTGGGACAAGTTCCACTTCGGCCAGCTTCCCTTCATCGTCTGGGTCACGCTCTACGTGACGACACCGTTCGTCGTGCTCGCGGTATTTCTGCTCAACCGCTCAGCGGATGACCGGCTTCCCGAACCCCGCGACATCCGCGTACCGCTCGCGTCGCGGCTCGTGGTCGCCATCATCGGCATCCTCGCGATGGTCACCGGGCTGATTCTGTTCATCAATCCCGCGCTGCTCATCGACAACTGGGCGTGGAAACTCACGCCGCTCACCGCACGTGTACTCGGCGCGATCTTCACCCTTCCCGGAATGGTCAACGTCTGGTTGCTCGTCGATTCGCGCTGGACCAGCTTCCGCTGGATATTCCAGGCGCAACTCGTGAGTCTCGTATTCATCATCGGCGCCCTTGCGCTCGGGCGGAATGATCTCGACTGGACCAAGCCCGCAACCCCGGCTGTCCTCGGCGGCCTGGCCGTGTCTCTTCTGGCCTACGTTGCGTTCTACTTGTACAACGAGAAGCGGATGCCGCGGTCGGTACGTCCGGACCGCTCCCGAACCTGACGTTCCGCAGAAAAACAAGAGGTCCCCCGTTTCCCGGGTACCTCTTGTTGTCGCCGGTGTGCGCGCGCCACAATGTCGCCAACGAAGGTGAGGCACCATGGCCCGCGACCCGAAAGCGCCCTGTGGACCGATGGGAATTCTGCGACGTCTTGGAGCGCGTGCGTGGATGGTCGTATTGGTCGTAGCGACCATGGCCAGCGCCCCGCTAGCTGATGCAGTTCCCGCGTCGGCCGAGCTCGTATCACCAGACGTGGCGGCGATCTGTGACGAAGCCGAACGTCTGTCTGCTGACTCAGCTGATGATGCGCTCGCTTTGATCGTGACTATCAGAGAGAACGCCCCGGAAGGCTCTGAAGCAGCAACGGCGTGCGAGGGTCAGCGCCTGGCGATCATTCTCGCGAGTGTCACCACAGCAGCCGATTCGGCCAAGACCGCTGACGACGCCGTGGATGAGCTTGCAGCCGTGTGCGCTGTCGCGGCTGGCCTAGTTGCCGACGACCCGCAGAAGGCACTGGATCTTGTCACAAAGGTGCGTGACTCCGCCCCGGCTGGGAGCGACGCAGAGAACGGATGTGAGGATGAGCGGTTGGCGGCCGTGACTGTGCTCGCGGACGGAAGTCAACCAAACACACCCGCTGAGCACGCCTCCGATCAGTGGACGAGCGCATTTGAGAGCTGGATCGCGCCTCTTGGGCAGTCGCTCTCCGCTGTACTCCTCCTGATCGTCATCGCTCTGATCGCCGCCCGACTTCTGGTGCTACTGCCGAGCGATCTCGCCCGGTCTCGCCTTGTGCCCGAAATCAAGGCTGCCCGATCACGGGCGATCCGCGGATGGCTTGGTCTAATTGCGCTCGTCGTTGGCTCTATTGCCATAGCAGCGCTCCTCGCTGGCCTTCCGCCCGCACCACTGGTCGACGAGATACTGCTCGAGAAACTCTTCCCGCTTCGAGTATTAGCGTGGGTGGGTTCCGCACTTCTCCTCCTCGTTGGAATCAGACAGGTGGCGAGAGCACTGGCAAGCACCCTTGCTCTCACAATCACAGTCCACGACGCCAAGGGGGCCGAGGACAAAGCACGCAAGTCGGCCCTCATCACTTACCTGGCAGAGTTGGGCACTAACCAGCCTCGCGGTGTGCTCATCCAGCAGGCGTCTGACATTACCGCCATGGCTGAAGCCGCTCTTCCTACTACGACGAATCCCGTGTTGACCGTACTCAGGAGCATCTTCACAACTGTCGTCGGGGTCACGCCCTGGAACGTATCCGTCGACAGCGTCAACGAGACCCGAACCGCCGTACTCATCTCACGAAACGGCCGCTCGGTGAGCAGTGCTCTTGTCTCAACGGAGCGCTGGAAACACGCCATCGGTGAGACCAAGCTTGACCCTGACAAGCTCGCAGCTGCAGCCATCATCGCGACTCTTGCCGACCACTATTCGGATTTCAACGGACTGAACGGTGCAACCCAATGGGAAAGCATTGGACTTCACTTCGTTGCAACGACCGACTATCGCTCCGCGCCGGAGACAAGAGCATTGATTCTCGCTGCGGCGCTGGACGTGGATCCGGGCAACAGGGCCGCTGCGCTTGCACTGAAACAGGCGCTCTACGGGGCTTCCGTGGAACCCCAGGAAACCCTGGACTACGCAATTTGGCTTCGCAAACTGTCTCTCACCATCGACGCCGAAACGAATGGCTCACTTAAAAGCCAGTCAGACGACGGCGTTCTGGATCTCCATCGCAGGGTGTTGGTGAACTTTTTCGTGGCTGCCGCAAATTTGGCCGCCGCTCATGCCAATTCCGGCGCTAGGTCTGCACGGCTCAATTACGCCTATATCCACGGCAGGGCAGCGCGCTTCCGCCAACTTGTCGGGCCAGACACTCCCGAATCAGGGGGATTTCGCGATCGGGTGAAGGGCTTCGCAGAAGATCCGCTCGCGGCCATCGAACGTCTTTACAGCGCTTCGCGGCTGCCGGTATCGAGGTCTGTCGCGGCGCTTGGCAACCGGAATGCCTACAACGCCGCTTGCACTCTGGTCCTTAGCGGCAAACGGCTGGACCGCGGCGTCCCCAGTGATCGTGCCCGTCTCCGCGAGTTGTTTCAGATTGCCTTCCAGGATTCGGATCTCAAAAAGCGCGCTCGGCAGGATCCAACCCTCCAAGCGCTGCACGGCGACGCCGAGTTCGCGAAGCTCGTTGAGATAGCGAGTGGATCCACTCTGTGGGATCTCAACCCATTCAAACCTGTGAAGCAAAAGTTGAATGACATCGGCGTCGCGAGCCCGTCGCAGCTCCACACTCGAAAAATCGACGCCTCTCTCGATTACTACCTCGGAATGGGCTCTGCACAGGTGCAGAATCTCGTCGAAGTCTCGAAACTTTTTCGGGCAGCCGAGGACGTGGCGTGGGCACACTCCACTAACTCGACAAGCAAAGAAACCATTGAGGTGCTCGCAGAGCTACTCAAGATTGGAGTCCGAGTTCCGATGGATATCCGCCCCGAGTGGACTGACACCACTTACCCCAACGACGGGCTCCCTGAAGACCCAAGTGTGATCGTGAAGATCAGCCACAACATCTACGACAGAACGTGGGAAGTCGTCGATCTCAAGCAGCTCGCGCAATGGCTTCGTGCGGTGCGGGAACGCGGCGCGGAACTCGGCTTCTAGGCTGGAGTGCCGGATACATTACGAGCACTGCGACGAATCGCTGCGAGTGCAAGAAGGTTTGCGACACAGAACACCACCGGCGCGACGAGCGACGCGACCGCGAGCACGTTGAGCATCTGAACGTCGCCGCTCGCGGTGCCCGGCGGGATCTGCACGGAACTCACCGCTCCAACAACCACAATGAGGCTGAGGACAGCCGCCGCTATCGGAACGATGATCCTTGGCTTCTGTCCAGCGGATAGCTGCGTGAGAGTGAACGCCACCGCCGCCAGCCGCACGACGAAACTCGCCAACGCCCAGACGAGCGCCCAGGCCCATAGGTCGATCTTGAACGACAGCAGCGCGACCACGACGATCGCGATCGTGAAGACTGCGTCGATTGCGGCGACAACAACGAGCGGCGTGACTGACGAGCGCGACACTGGGGCGACATCCGCTGGGCTTTTACTCATGCCCGACCGTAGCGCGGATGCCGCACCGGGCGGGCGCTTTTGTGTAGTCCCAGCGCGGAAAACTAGAGTGACGTAACGACGCTGACCCGAGGAGTCACCATGAACGCGCAGCCGATCGGAAACGGATAGTGGCCCCGGCCGTTACGAGCGCCGGCATACTGCTGTACCGGCGGATGCCGCAGCTCGAGGTGTACATCGCGCACATGGGTGGTCCGTTTTGGGGACGCAAGGATGCCGCATCCTGGTCGATCCCGAAGGGGCTCTACGAAGACGGAGAGTTGCCGCTCGCCGCGGCGATCCGCGAGTTCACCGAGGAGATCGGGGTCGCTCCCCCGGCGGTCGAGTACGAGTTGCTCGGCGAGTACCTGCAGCGCTCGAAAAAGCTCGTGACGGTCTTCGTCGCCGAAGCGGACTTCGCTGTCGACGAGGTTGTGAGCAATACGTTCGAACTCGAGTGGCCACCGCGGTCGGGGCGGATGCAGGAGTTTCCGGAGATCGACCGGGCCGAGTGGGTATCGATCGACGAAGCCCGGATCAAGCTCGTCGCCGGCCAGGTCGCGGCGCTCGACGCGCTCATCACGCGGCTGGCCTAGCGTCGGTGCCGACGCAGGACGAGCTTCGCAATCGCGCGCCAGCCGAGCAGGAACGCCGCGAGCACAATGCAGGTCACGATGATGAAGCTCAGCTGCACGCCCTGGCCGCTCGCGAGTCGCAGCAGCATTCCCACGATCACGGTGGCGCCCCACACCGGAAGACCGGTGCGAACGACCGCGAGCGGAGCTCGCCATCCGCGGCTCACTACCCACCCCACTGCGAGACCAGCGATAAACGGCCACAGGGTAACGAGCGCACCGAGCACGGGGTTCTCGTCATGACTCGCGCGCCCGATGAGAACAAAGACGAGTACGAGCAGGACGTCGGCGAGAAGAGCGAGCAGTACGGTTCGGCGCGAGGATTTCACCCTCCAACGCTAAGCCCTGCCGCATGACGGATTTCTCCGGCGATTTGCTCAGGTTCCGGATGCTGTTCACTCGAGTTCGAATGAGTCTCCCTCAATGTGAGGCAGTATTGAGGAAGCTACCGAAAGGCACTGCATGCGGAAGTCCGCCTCGATCGTTGTAATCTCTGCCCTCGCTCTCGGGGTCGTCACACTCGGTTCCTCTCCCGCGGCTCTCGCGGCAGACAAACCGTTCGACCTTGAAGAGGCGCTCTGGTACTACAACGACTACGGAGTCGACGAGGTTCACGCGGCCGGAATCACGGGCAAAGGCGTGACGATCGCGGTGCTGGACGGCGCGATCTACGCCGACAATCCGCTCTTCGACGGTGCCGACATCGAGGTGCAACCGGCACTGTGCAGCGTGCTGTCGAGTGATATCGACGAGGAGAAACAGCCCGCGACAAGCGACAGCTGGGACGCAGCTAATCACGGAACGGGCATGACCACCCTCATCGTGGGCAACGGCAAGGGCGGTAAGGGTGCACCGGTCAAGGGGATCGCCCCGGACGCCAAGATCCTCTACTTTCCGGCCAACCACGTCTTCTATGGAACCCAGATCGACTGCAACCGCCCCGGGATTGACCCCAACGACGCACTCGCTGACGCCATGGCCGCGAGTATCGAGAGCGCGCTCGACCAGGGCGCATCCATCATCAGCATCTCGTACAACACCGGCACTCCGACGCAGCGCCTCATCAACGTGGTTGCTCGCGCCAACCGCGAAGGCGCGGTCATCTTCGCGGGCCGTCCCAATGAAACCACCGTCGAAGTCGACTGGAAGAGCTCGATCGACGCCATGAACGGCGTTGTCACAGTGCAGGCAATGGCCCGTGACGGTTCAATCCAGGCCGCGAGCGCGGTCTCCGACCCGGCCATCGACGTAGTGAGCCCCGGAGTGGACGTACTCGGCGATGACGTCGACTGGACGGGCTCCCGTTACACGAGCGGAACCTCACCCGCGACTCCGATCACCGCCGCCTACTTCGCCCTTGCCAAGCAGAAATGGCCGGATGCCACGGCCGCCCAGCTGGTTCAGCTCATGATCCGCACCACCGGTCGCGAACTCCACGAACCGAAGAAGGACTCCAATAACTTCATCGGTTACGGCGCCGTGTCCCTGCGCGGCATGATCGACAACGACCCCTCTCAACTGCCCGACGACCTCAGCCCGCTGATCGTCGACACCGCTCCCGACCTTCTGCCCGAGGGTGTCCTGTTCGAGCCGATCCGGATGCGACCAACCGAGCAGGAGATCTACGAACCGGATGCCACAGTGCGGGTCGATAGCGAACTCGTCGCTCCCGAGGTAGCTGCCGAGGCTCCCCCGCTCGAGGGCGTGGGCATTGCGTTGCTGGCATTGCTGCTCGCCGGGGTGCTCGCACTACTGGCCGTGCTCGTCGTGCAGCTACGGCGCAGACCGCAGCCGATAGCCGATGCTGCAGCCCACAATTCCCTCGATCAGCAGTAAGGACGCGAACCCATGTCAACGACACAGAATGTCGCAGCCGCTGCATCCGCTCTTCTTATCGGCACGCTGCTCGCGGGTGCCGGTGCACTTCCCGCCAGCGCAGCCGATGCGGACGGGCTCTGGTACTACAACGACTACGGCTTGAAGGCCGTACACGATGCCGGTTACACCGGTGCCGGGCTGACGATCGCGGTGCTGGACGGTCCGCTGAACCGATCGATTCCGCAATTGGCAGATGCCGACATCACGATCGGCGAGGATAGCTACTGTGGTGACCCCGATCGGGACGGCGCAGTCACGCCCGCTGTGAGCGACGACTACCGCCTGGCCGTCAACGGCACGAACGTTGTGCAGTTGCTCGTCGGAAACGGCGCGCCGAATGGTGGTGTGCCGACGCAGCTCGGAATCGTTCCGGACGCGTCCATCCTCTACTTCGCGACAACAAACCGGCTCACCAAGCAAAACCCCACCTGCAACGATCCGGGCGTGAAGCCCGTCGACACCAGCCAGGACTCGAGCGCCGACGCGATGGCCGAGGGAATCGAAGCGGCTCTCGACGGTGAAGCCGACTTCATCCTGATCTCGGAGCCCAACTTTCTCGACTCTCCCTCGCTCATCGATGCGGTAGCCCGCTCGCTCGCCGAGAACGTTCCGATCATCGTGCCGCGCACGCAGAGCGCGGACAACTCCCGCGGCATCTCGCAGTTGTCCGGAGTGGTGACGGTGCAGTCGAAGGGTGCCGACGGGCGCATCCAGGCCTCGAGCGAGCGCCCCGATGTGTACATCAGCGTCACCGCGCCCGGCGCGGGAATCGTGTCGACGGACGTCGGATCCGGCGTCGACCGCCTGAAGGGTTCGTGGGACGTGGCGGCGCCGATCGACAACGTGTCGGCATCCGCTGCCGTTGCGACCGGGTTCCTGGCGCTCGCGAAGTCGAAGTACCCGGACGCCGGCGGAAACCAGTTGCTGTACTCGATGATCCGCAACACGACGGCTGGCTGGATCTCCGGAAACCTCGCCGACCTGCGCGGCGGCAGTGACTCGTACCGCGGGTTCGGCGACATCTCCCTCGACAACCTGCTGGCCATCGACCCGACCGTCTACGACGACGCGTTCAACCCGCTGTTCTTCGATCCGATCTCCGAGCCGACGTGGGATGCCGTGTATCCGGGAGACTACTTTCCGGCAGATTGGCAGTACACCGGCGCCAAGGGAGCGGTGAACCCGGCTCCGCTGAACGACACCTATGACCCCGAAGTTTCGTCACTGCCGGTGTCGATTCCGGTGCTCATCGGAATCGTGCTCGCGTTCCTCGCGATCGTGGTGCTTGTGCCGGTGATCCTCGTGGTGCGGAGTCGGCGCAAGGTCGCGTAACGCTACCGCAGGCTGCCGAAGAACCCGCGGAGCTCCCCGACGAACGTCTCGGGCTGCTCGAACGCGGCGAAGTGACCGCCGTGCTCGAGATCGTTCCACCAGCGGATGTCCACGAACCGCTTGTCAGCCCACCGCCGCGATGGACGAATCGTCTCTTTCGGGAACAGCGAGCAGCCGGTCGGAACGTCCACGACATCCGCTGCTCCGCTCGTGAACCACTCGCGTACGCGCCTGATGCTCTCCCAATACAGCCGAGCGGATGACGCGCCGGTACCCGGCAGCCAGTACAGCATGAGGTTGTCGAGTAGTTGGTCGCGCGAAAATGAGTTGAGGGCGTCGCCGTCGCAGTCTGACCAGGCGGTGAACTTCTCGAGGATCCACGCGCAGAGTGCGGCCGGCGAATCGACCAGCCCATAGCCGAGCGTCTGCGGTTTCGTCGACTGCTCGAGCGAGTAGCCATCCTCCCACTCGGCGGCGTGCGCGAGTGCGGCGACGGCATCCGCTTCGTCCGGCGTGAAGCTGCCGCGAGTGGCCGGGTCGGGACCGGCGAGCGGCGGAAAGAGGTGGATGCCGACGAGCCTGTGCGGTGCTCGTTGCGCCATGAGGGTAGTGATGCTGGTTCCCCAATCGCTGCCCGCGGCGCCGAACCTGTCGTAGCCGAGACGGCTCATGAGTTCGAGCCAGGCGCTGGCGATCCTCTCGATTCCCCACCCAGTTGTAGTCGGCTTGTCGCTGAACGCGTACCCCGGAAGTGACGACAGCACCAGGTGAAACGCATCCCTGCTTTCACCGCCGTAGGCGACCGGGTCGGTAAGCGGGCCGATCGCGGCCTCGAACTCGAGGAACGACCCCGGCCAGCCGTGGGTGAGGATGAGCGGGGTGGCCTCCGGATACTGCGACCGCACGTGCACAAAGTGGATGCCGAGCCCTGCGATTTCAGTGCGGAACTGCGGCAGCGCGTTCAGTCGCGCCTGCGTCGCGAACCAGTCGTAGTCGGTGGCCCAGTAGTCGCACAGCTCCTGCACCGGGCCGAGCGGAATGCCCTGCGACCAGTCGCCCACTGGCGCCGGTTCCGGCCAGCGCGTGGACAGCAGTCGCGCGTGAAGGTAATCGATCTGGGTCGCGGGGATGTCGATGCGGAACGGTTCAATGCTCGGGTGCATCGGCCCACGGTACGCATGCGCCGTGCCGGTCGTCGAGGCCTTGCATCCTGCTGCCTGAGCCAGCTCGCTCCCGGAGCCTGTCGAAGGGTACCCCTCTAGTCGACGAGCTCGATGGTGATCTCGACCGAGTCCCCCACGCCAACCCCGGCCTTGTCGCGCACGGCCTTCTTGATCGGCACGACGTAGGCGCCGTGATCTGCATCAGGGAAGATCGAAGTCGACCACTGGGACAGGCCGAGCCGCACTTTTACCTTCACCGAGCCGAAGCCCGATGGCGCACGCGGCTGGTCCGCGATCTCGTCCGAGGCATCCGCTGGCAGCGCCGCGAACACCCAGAGTTCCTTGCGTGCCGCCCACGCCCAGAGCTCGGCGGTGAACGTGTACGTGTCGCCGGTCATGGGTCCATTCTGCCGCGGGCAGAGCTACTCGATGACGATTTCTGCTTCGTCGATGGGAAGCGTGCCTCCGTCGACCTGCGGTTCTTGGGTCGGTTCTGGTTTGGATGTGTCGTGGCTCGGCTAGTCGCCGACATTCGCGTTTGCCGAGATCGCGTGCTCGCTAGTTTGTTTGAGTATGGCGTCCGGGCTTTGGTCCGCCGGCCACAGCTCAATCAGGTAGTCCTCATCGAGTACCGACTCGTCATCGTCGTCTCGATCGTAGAACGAGTCCATGTTGGCGACCGACAACCGCACTCGGTATTCGCCTGGATCGAGGGGTATCCCCGGATGCCACTCGCCATCGAGTTCACGCACGAATAGTTCGTCGGACGTGTGCACGAAGGGCACCTCGACTATGTCTCCGAAAGAGTCATCCAACTGAGGTTCGGCTGGTGTCACACGGACGAGGGCGTGAACATCTCCGTACTCGGCGCCGGTAATAACCCACAGCATCCCGTCGCCGGATCCATCTACCAAGCCGTTAGCCTGACCGTCGAAGGCTCGTCCAAAGTTCGGAAACGCGTCCTCGGTAGAGCTGATCATGAACTGAGATTCTTCGACGTAGAGGATGTCGTCAAAAAGAACGCCGTCGGTGATCGAGCTTTCTACGACAAACTCGCTGTCGTCCAACGGCTCAGGTGCAGGCTCACTCGCGCACCCCGCGAGCACTGTAAGCGCCGCGAGCGCTCCCGCGATGATGATCGCTTTCGCCATGTTTCCCCCGACAATCGTTCGTTTCAGATCGTAGAGCACTTCTCACTTCAGAGGAGCGCGATCGGGTCGGACGCTGGCGGCATCCGCTCAAACACGCCAGACTGGCCGCACTGATCGCTGCTCGACTGACCCGAGAAGGGTGCCAAGTGACTGAAGCCGCGAACGCGCGCGTCGCTGTATATATCGACTTCGACAACATCATCATCTCGAGGTACGACCAGTTGCACGGTCGGAAGAAGTTCTTCGACGACAAGATCCGTTACATAAACGTCTATTCAGCAAGTGCAGAAACGAAAGCCAAACTGAGCACAGCGACCGTCGACATTGGCGCCATCCTCGATTACGCATCGTCATTCGGCTCGATCGTGCTCAGCAGGGCTTACGCGGACTGGTCAGTAAGCGTGAACGCGACGTACCAACGCCAGCTCATTGAGAGAGCGGTCGATTTGACGCAACTCTTTCCCACTGCGTCCACGAAAAACGGCGCTGACATTCGGCTCGCGGTCGACGTCGTGGAGGACCTCTTTCGCCTGCCCGACATCACGCACGTCGTCATCGTCGCGGGAGACTCGGATTACATTGCGTTGGCGCAGCGAAGTAAGCGGCTTGGACGATATGTCGTGGGCATTGGCGTCGCAGGTTCGACAAGCACATCGCTCGCAGCAGCGTGCGATGAATTTGCCGACTACGACGCGCTTCCTGGATTGGATTCCAACGCCGACGCCGATGTATCAGTGCCGGACCCGATCGCCGTTCTTGAACCGGCCGCAGTCCCCACATCCGCTGCGCCTGTCAGCGCAAAAGCGAAGGCTGCCGCAAAAACGAGCGCCGGAAAGTCATCAGTTCCAGAGATCACGGCGGGGCTGGTCAAGACCGAGACAGGTGCAGCACAGAAGCAGGCAGCATCCCGTCTCATGGTGCGCGCCATGCAGCTCATCAGTTCGAAGGACGATGCCGATTGGCTGCTGAGCACCACGGTCAAGAATCAAATGCTTCGGATGGATCCGGCCTTCAGCGAGAAAGCGCTCGGCTATAAGACCTTTACGGATTTCCTCAAATCTCGTGGTGGGACCGTGGAGCTCGAAGAAGATGGCCTGATCCGACGAATTCGCCTTCGCCAATCGGCGACGCCGCAATAACTATTCGACTGCCACAGCGACGCGCTGAGCGTTCAGTCGCAGGATGAGCTGGGCGACCATCCGATGCGTCAGGCGGTGCGTGTACGTCGGGTAGAACGTCGACCGCTCAATGGCCAGGACGATGCTCACCGGTTCATCGTCGCTGTAGAGGTTGATATCGAGCGTCGCCGAGTGCTTCACGCGTCCCTTGACGACGTCGCCCACCGTGAAGCTCGCGATGTGCGCCCACGGCACCGAGAACAGCACGACCGACGGATTCTCGCCTTTCCAGAAGGTGAGCCCGTCGCCGTTGACGAGGAGCGTGATCTTGCGTCCGATGTCCGAATCCGCGTTGATGTCGGGTGCACCGCTGATCGAGTTCCGAATCGACTCGGCGACGGTCTCGTCGACCACCACTTGGGCGACAACGGCTCGTGGATGCGCCCGGCGAATCCCGACCAGCCGGCCATCGTGGCGCGAGTAAATCGCGAAGGCGATCATCGTCATGATGACGAATCCGACGGCGGCCAGGGCTGCGAGCGAGTGTAGGTCGACGTTCGCTTCGGCGGCGGTCAGCCCCTCGCCGTCTTCACTCGGTGCCAGTGGGCGAAGCAAGGTAAGAACAGTGAACGCGAGCACGAAGTACACCGGTATCCACCAGCGCTGCCACAGCAGCCTGCGCGGAGTGCGAATACTGCTCAGGTTCGACATGTGCCCACCCTAGTGAACAAGGTGCGGTTTTCTACACAGAATGGGATAGCCGCGCCGCCATCCTTCTCCTGCAAAACTCAGGCCCCAGACTTGTCTCACCGCCTATGGCGGGATGAGACGGGGCTGGAGCCTGAGTTTTGCAGAAGGTACAAGCGGATGCCGCACCGGGCAGCCGCACACGGCGTCACATCGAGATGACGACTTTGCCGCGCGCTCGGTGCTGCTCGAAGTACGCCATCGCGGCGGGTGCGCCGTCGAGCGGGAACACCTTGTCGACTGCGGGAGCGATCGTGCCAGACTCCAGCAGTTGTGCCAGCTCGGCCAGATCGGACGCCTTCACCAGCGACACCAGCCCCGCGAGCTTCTGCTTCACGAACGGCGACAACAGTCCGGCGCCCATCGACCGCTCGAGGCCCTGCAGCATCGGGCCTCCGCCGTCGCCTCCGACGATGATCAGCGTCCCGGTCGGCGTGAGCGCCCGCCGCGCCTGCGCGAGCGGACGATTGCCGCCGGTATCAATCACGAGATCAAACGTGCGGATGCCGTCCGTCACGTCCGTCGCCGCGTAGTCGAACACTTCGTCGGCCCCGAGTGAGCGGATGAATTCGAGCTTCGCCGCACTCCCCACCCCGGTTACCCAGGCGCCGCGGGCCTTCGCGAGCTGCACGACGAACGAGCCGACTCCCCCGGACGCCCCAAGCACGAGCACCGTCTGGCCGGATTCGAGACCGCCGGCACGCAGAGCCTGCAGCGCCGTCACCCCGGAGATCGCCGTGGCAGCGGCTTGCTCGAACGTGACGTTCGCAGGCTTCTTCACGATTCTGTCGAAGCGCGCGACGGCAAACTCGGCAAAGGTGGCGGTGCCGGCTCCGAACACTTCGTCGCCGACCGAGAATCCAGTGACGTTCGCACCGATGGATTCGATGCTGCCAGCGACATCCGCTCCCACCGTGCGTACCCGCGGCTTTCTCAGGCCGATCGCCAGCCGCACGAGGTACGGGATGCCGGTCATCAGGTGCCAGGCGCCCGCGTCGATGCCCGCAGCCTTGACGCGGATGAGCACTTCGTTCGGCTTGAGGGTCGGCACCGGGACATCCTCGATGCGCAGCACATCGCTCGTGCCGTAGACGTCCTGCACCACGGCCCTCATGCGCTCTGCCCCGGGTACTGGAAGACGTCGCCGAGCGGAACACCGAAGACGTTCGCGATCTGGAACGCGAGCTCGAGTGTCGGCGAATACTTGCCCTGCTCGATCGCGATGACGGTTTGGCGCGTGACGCCGATCCGTTCGGCGAGGTCGGCTTGGGTCATCTCGCCGTTGCTGAATCGCAGCGAGCGGATGTCGTTGGTGATCGAGGTGGGCTTTACCATTTCTGGAATCCCACGCGGTAGCCGACGATCTTCACGATCGACGCGAGAACGGCCGCGAGCACGAAGGCCAGGTAGATGACGTTGGCGATCCAGAACGGGTCGGCCTCGAGCATCGCCAGGACGAGGGCGGCACCGGCGCCAGCGAGCACGAGCGCGCGTCCGATGTACTCGCCGGTGCGATAGATGTGCCGGTCTCGGGAATCCTTTGTGCGATCCCGCTTGGGCGAGACGATTCCCACGACAATATTGAGGACTGCGTTCGCCAGGCTCGATCCGATGACCGTCGCAAGGAGCGCGGGAATGTAGTTCACGGCGCTGACCGGGCCGCCCTCCGCCGCAGCGAAGATCAGCGCCAGATAGACGCCGTACAGGACGATTGCAATAACGCCCATAAACCAGGCGGACTTCTCTTCGACAGCCATGCTCGTTCTCCAATGTAAGAAATTGTGTACATGAAGAATGTAAAGGATGCGTTACTCAGTGTCAAGGATTCTGTACATATCCTTCGCCGCTGATTGAGCTTGTCGAAATCTCTGTCGCCAACACGGAGGTTTCGACAGACTCAACCAGAGGCTCATCCTGTCCTCCACAGGCGCACGTTTCAGCACTTATCCACAGGAAATAGTGCCTTTGACCTGCACTAATCGAATGTCGGTGGGTGCGGGGACACTTCTTCTATGCGCAACCCGACCGAGATCCTCGCGCAGGCGGAAGCCGTGCTCAGTGAGCTGGCAGCGGTACCACTCACCGGACTCACCGACGCCGTTCTGGTGGCGACCACCGAGCGCACCGAACAGGTCGGGCGACTCCTCGACGGCGTCCGGGTTCAGGCCGCCGCAGAAATCGGGGAACGCTCCCGCGACGAACTCGGCCCCAACGGGCTCGCCTTCCGGCACGGGCAGAAGAAGCCCGCCACATTCCTGGAACAACTCACCCGCACCTCCGCATCCGAAGCCCGCCGCCGACTATCCCTCGGCCGCCACGTCCGCCCCCGCACGAGTTTCGCCGGCGAAATCCTGCCCCCGGAGTTCCCCGCCGTCGCCAAAGCCCTCACCACCGGGAGCATCGGGGTGGAAGCCGCAGCCAGTGTCACCCGCATCCTGGACAGTGCCGCCCGCAACCACGCCGCACCCGAACACGTAACAGCGGCGGAGGAGGCCCTCGTCGATTCCGCCGCCTACCTCTCCGCCGACCTTATCCGCACCCAGGCCGAAGCGTGGCGGGCAGCACTGGACCCCGACGGGGCAGAACCCCGCGACGCCAAAGCATTCAGCAAACGCAGCGCCCGCGCCGGCCAGGAATGCGACGGCCTCACCCCACTCACCCTCATGGTCCCCTCCCCCGATCTGGCGCTGATCCAGGCCGCATGGGACGAGGCGGCGAAGTTCGGCACCAAACCGAGGTTCCTGTCCGAGGAAGAAACCACCGCCGGAACCGTGTTTATCGAAAACGAAAACGGAGAATACGAAGAAACCATCCGCGACCCCCGCACCCGCACCCAACGCCAATACGACGTCCTCCTCGGCAACATCCGCGCCGGACTCCGCGCCTCAGAAACCGGCGACAACGGATGCCGCAGCCTCGCCAGCATCGCCGTGATCATCACCGCGGAAGACTTCCGCACCGGACGAGGAGTCGGCTGGATCGACGGGATCAACGAACCCGTCTCCGCCGGAACAGTCAAGCAAATGGCCGACTCCGCCGGATTCACCCCCGTCGTCCTCGACGAAAACGGGGCCCTCATCGCCACCGCCCCCAGACAGAGGTTCTTCTCCACGAAGCAACGGCAACTGATCATGATCCGCGACGGCCACCAATGCGTCTGGACCAACTGCCACGCACCACCAGGCTGGCTCGACGCCCACCACGTCCTCGACTACGCCAAAGGCGGGCTCACCACAATTGAAAACGGAGTCATGATCTGCCCACCTCACCACCGATTCCTCACCGAATCCGGATACCGGATGGAAATGTTCAACGGAACACCCTGGCTCCTCGCCCCCTACGAAGTCGACCCCACCCAAACCTGGCGACCACTCGGACAAAACCGGGCAACCATGACCAAAGCCATCGAACCCTTCCGGTTCTAGCTCCGGCGCGCGCGTCCGTTCGCCGCCGGTTGAGCCAAACGAAACCACGAGGTGCCACGCATCGCAAGAATGTTTCGACAGGCTCAACCGGCGGAGAATGCGGTTGACCGCGACCAGTGCCGAATTTACGATTTCAGTACTGACCCCCTAAAAGGGACATATACGAGAACTCGTCACATCGACATACTGGAAGCACGCCTCGGCCGGTGGCGTGCGGACGGGAAGACGGGCATGGCTGCCGGAGAATCTGCGACGTTCGAAGCAGAACGCCAGCGCTTACAGTCGCTGGAGTTCCAGCGACTCGCTGACCTGTCCCGCGAAATGCATCGCCGTTTCAGTGCTGCCGCAAGCAGCGAACGACGACTGTCCAGCACTCTGGACGTGCTCGAATCTCGCGGCTATACGCTTCTCGCCGATCGCCGCTGGCCCAACAGCCGCAAAGCACAGGTCGACTTCATCATGGTCGGGCCCGGCGGCGTCTTCGTAGTCGACGCCAAACAGTGGCGAGACGTGCACATCGCTGCCGGACACGTGTTCCGCGACCAGGACGACGTCACCGACGACTTCGCTCGCATTGCCGACCTTGCGGACTCGACCAGAACAACCCTCGCCGAACTCGGCCTCGCCCCCGGTGAAGTTCACGCCTACGCCGTCTTCACCAATCAGCGTTCGATGAAGCCGATCGACCTTTTCGGCGTGACCTTGTTGTCCGAATCCGATGTGATCACCAGCATTTCGCGACGCGGTACTCGGCTCACCGCCGTTCAGGTCCGCGACGTCGCGAACGCACTCGAACTGCTGTTTCCCGTGTACGGAATTCCGGACTCCGTCGAACTCGACTTCTCGATTCCTGAACCGGCTCTGCCAGCGTCCGCGACATCCATTGATCTCGCAGAAGTCGAAGAAGCGCCGCTGCTGACGGTCGACGAGATCGAATCCGCGCTTCTCGAAGGCGTACTTACGCAACCAATCGAAGAATGGATGGCGTTCCTTCATCCGTCCCAAGCGAAGCTTGTGAATCGGTCGTTCTCCGGACCATCCCGAGTCCGCGGCGCTGCGGGCACCGGGAAGACTGTGGTCGGCCTCCACCGGGCGGCTCACCTCGCGCGTTCGGGCCAGGGAACCGTGCTCGTGACGACGTTCGTAAAGACGCTTCCGCTGGTACTTGAATCACTGCTCGAACGGATGGCGCCTGATGTCGTTGGACGCGTCAAGTTCACCGGTATCTACGGTTTTGCCATCGACGTCCTAAAGAAGCGCGGAGTAGCTCACTCGCTGGATGTCGAAAGATCGAACAGCCTATTTAGGTCGTTACTTCGCACCTCAGGGTTACTCGACATCGATTCGAATGACCGGTATTGGGAAGACGAGATTCACGCTGTCATCAAGGGACGGGGACTTCGCCGTTTCGAGGAGTACGCCACACTTGCCCGGTCCGGACGTCGTCGCCGTCTCTCTGTTGATCAGAGGAAGATCGTCTGGAATTTCTTCATCGCTTATTCGCGTGCGTTGAGCGCAGACGGCATCTGCGACTTCCCCGACATCATCCGCCTTGCCGAAGCGTCACTTCGCGCTAACCCTGAGGTCGGGTACAGCGCGGTCGTGATCGATGAGGCGCAGGACCTCACCTGCATGATGATCCGGATGCTGCACACCCTCGTCGGAGACAACGCTGATGGACTCAACCTCATCGGTGACGGTCAACAGACGATCTACCCCGGCGGGTTTACGCTCAGCGAAGCGAACATCTCAATCTCCGGACGCGGAGTCGTGATGTCAACGAATTATCGGAATACCGCCGAGATTGTCGAGTTCGCCAAGTCCCTCGTGACCGATGACGAGTTTCTCGATATTGAGGGCGGCTCCGGTGTGCCGGATTCCACAACGACAGTTATTCGGCACGGCGACAGCCCGACGATCGCGCGGTTCAACTCCAAACGCGACCATGACGCGTCGCTGGTCAACCGCATCCGCTCGGTCTCTGAAAATCACGTCGCGTTTGGCGATATCGGCGTGCTCGCGATGACGAACTGGCAGGTCGCCGACGTCGTGAGGGCGCTCACCGCCGCTGGCATTCCGTCGATCAATCTGGAGCGTTACAACGGACGCCCAACGGATGCCGTCAAGGTCGGCACGGTGCATCGCGCGAAAGGCCTCGAGTTCAAGCAGGTGCTAGTTGCGCGCACTTCCCCCCAGCTTCTGGATGCGTCAGCCAGCACCGCTGACGACTCGGCACGCGAGCGCCGCGACCTCGACCGTCGGGCGTTATACGTCGCGATGACGAGGGCACGCGACGGGCTCTGGGTGGGCGTCGCCTCGTAGCGCAGCGAATCTCCCCAAATCGACCTAAACGAGCGGTTTTAGGTCGATTTGGGGAGTCTCGCGGGCAAACGCGGTTCGTGGGCGATGGCCTCGATACGCTCGCAGAGCTCGCACTCGACCAACGAGTAACTCGCTGGTTGAGTAGCGCGCGAGCGCGGTGGAGCTATGGAAATCGCGCCAGCGATTTCGCGACCCCAGCGCCGCCCGAGCCTGCGAGGACGGGTCGGAGCACGCGTACCGAAACCATCGCCGACGACTGCGGCGCAGGACCCTACAGGCCGTTGGCCTGGGCCACCTTTCCGTACCAGGCGGCGCTGGGCTTCGGGGTGCGGGCGAAGGTTTCGCGGTCCCAGGCGATAAGACCGAAGGTGGGCGCGTAGCCGGAGGCCCACTCGTAGTTGTCGAGGGCCGACCAGTGCTGGTACCCCAGCAGGTCGATGCCGTCTTCGATACAGGCATGCAGCCCCTCGAGCGCACCCCGGGTGTAGTCGATGCGACGGGCGTCATCCGCTGTTGCAATGCCGTTCTCGGTCACCATCACCGGAACGTGCTTGCTCAGCTCCCACGCCGCGCGAACGCCGATGCCGGCGGCGGGCGGAAAGTACTCCCACTCGGTGAGCGTCTTTTCGACCTCCGGACGCGGCGGACGGATGCCCTCCGGCCCCACGATGTTGCGTGTGTACGCCTGCACCCCGACGAAGTCGTCACCGGCGATGTTGGACAGGTACCAGTCCTCGGCGGCCGACGCGATCTTCTGCTTCTTCTCGAGAGCGCCCTCTTCATCCGCCGCCTCGAATGCCTGCGTCGCAATCGTCCAGCCGGTCTTCAGCCCGCTCACCGACGACAGCACCTCACGCGAGCGCTGGTGCGACTCGAGCAGGGCATCCGCCACCTGGAGGTCCGGCTTCGGCAGTCCGTACGCGACGAGGTTCGACGCGTCTTCACCGCCGGCCAGCATGGCCGCGATGTTCGGCTCGTTGATCGTGCAGACGTAGTTAACGCCCGACGAGACCACCGGCAGCGTCAGCTCGGTGTACCTCGCGAACAGGTCCGCCGCATCCGCTGCCCGCCAGAATCCGTCGCGCTCAAACCAGCGCGGAACGGTGAAATGCATGAGCGTCACGATCGGCTCGATGCCGAACTCGAGGCAGGTGTCGACCATGCGGCGATAGTGGTCAATGGATGCCCGCGAGACGAGTCCGCGCTCCGGTTCGATGCGCGACCACTCGATGCTGAAGCGGTACGAGTTGAGTCCCAGCGATGCGAGCAGCTGGATGTCGTCGCGATAGCGGTGGTAGCTGTCGGCCGCGTCTCCGCTGGGCTCGACGATCGTGGTGCCCGGCTCGTTCTCGTGCACCCACCAGTTGCTGTTGACGTTGTTGCCTTCGATCTGGTGCGCGGCGGTCGCGGCGCCCCAGAGAAATCCGTCGGGGAAAGTGAGCATGGGTGTCTCCTTAGGAGTTGGATGTCCAGAAATCGGACAGTGTTCGGGCGGTGAAATCGGGATTGTCGAGATTGGGTGAGTGGCCGGCGGCGGGGATCACGGCGTAGTCGGCATCGAGTTCGGTCGCCATCGCGCGCTGCGCGGCGATCGGCCAGGCGTCATCCGCGTCGCCGTGGGCGACGAGGGTTGGCACCCCGGTTGCGGCGAGCGCCGGTGTCGAGTCGACGGTGTCCTGCAGGATCCGCACTCCGCCGAGATAGGCGTCGGTGGATGATGCGGCGGCTCGATCGCGCAGCATCCGCTGTTCTGCGGTTTGCGCGCCGTCCGGATTATTGCGTTCCCAAAGAGCTAGCGGACCGTGCGCGGCGACGAATTGCCCGTCGTCTTCGTGGGATCCGTCGCGTCCGCCGGGGCCGGAACACAACATGGTGAGCGACGCGAACAGGTCAGGTCGAATCAGCACCGCCTGGCGCGCGACGAGCCCGCCGAGGCTGTGCCCGACGACGTGAATCAGCTCGCCGCCACAGTGTTCGAAGATGGTCAGCGCGAGGTTCGCGGCATCCGCGGCGAGCTCGGTGAGCGTGTAGTACTCGACGCCTACCGGAGCCGCAGACTCGTACTGTCCGCGCTGGCTGTAGGCGACGGCATCCCAGCCGAGTGCCGCAAGCGCGGGGAGCAGAAGTCGAAAGTCTTCCTTCGACCCGGTGAAGCCCGGCACGAAGACCGCCGCGCCCTTCTTGGTGCCGGTCGCGCGGATCCAGTACGCCGTCAGCGGGCCAGCATTGGAGTCAACGACGAAGTTCTCGAAGTCGCCCTCGAAGTCGCCCTCTGGAAATTCAGGCAATTCGGCCGCCGCCGCGGTGGCAACTCCCGTGTTTCCGGGGGTCGTCTCAGCCGCGATCGGCGTATTGCCTGAATTTCCGTGTTGGAACGCGTCGAAGGCGGACTGGTGGGCGTGGTCGGACTCGTAGCCGCGCAGGGGGTTGCCCAGACTCACGCGACGTCCCGGCCCGGGTTCGGGATGGCGTCGAGCAGGCGCACGGTGTACTCGTCCTGCGGATGCTGCAGCACGGAGGCCGTGTTGCCACGTTCGACCACCGATCCCCCGTTGAGCACAAGAATGTTGTCGGTCACGACTCGCGCCGACAACAGGTCGTGCGTGATGTACAGCAGCGAGACGCCCCATTGCTCGCGCAGGTCCTCAAGGAGCGCAAGCACCCCGGCTCGCAGCGATACGTCCAGCATGGATACCGGCTCGTCCGCAATGATCATCTGCGGGTTACTCGCGAGCGCCCGCGCGATGACGACGCGCTGGCGCTGCCCACCCGACAACTGATGCGGAAGCTTGGCCGCGAACTCCTCGACCGGCGACAGCCCGACGGTGTCGAGCAGTTCGAGCACGCGACGCCGGGCATCCGTTCCGTGCAGTCCGGTGAAGTTCACGACCGGACGCGTCAGCGTGTACTCGACGGTGTGCAGCGGGTTGAGTGCGGCGTACGGGTCCTGAAAGACCATCTGCACGTCGCGGTGCAGCGACCGGAACTGTGAACGGCGCAGCGACGCGACGTCCAGGTCGCCGAAGCGGATGCTTCCGCTCGACGGCTTCTCGACCGCCGTGATCATCTTGGCAATTGTCGATTTTCCGCTACCGGATGCCCCGACGAGCGCCAAGGATTCGCCCGGCTCGAGCGTGAACGAGACATCGTTGACCGCGGTCACCGGGCTCTCGCCACGGCGCGGCGGCGGGTAGACCTTCGAGACGTTGGTGACAACCATCGCCTTCTGGTCGGTGCGGCGCTCGCGCGATGACACCGTCGGCGGATGGGTCGCGCCAGCGGCGCGCTGCTTACCGGCCGCACTGCGCACAGCGCGATCCTCGAAGCCCGGAAGCTCGACGACCTCGGCGCGCGGGTCGGCGTAGTGCGACAACAGCATCCGCGTGTAGTCGTCCTGCGGGTGGTTCAGAATGTCGCTCGCGGAACCGTCTTCGACGATCTCGCCCTCGTGCATCACGAGCACCCGTTGCGCCGATTCGAGCACAATCCCGAGGTCGTGGCTGATCAGGATCGCGGTGAAGTTCTCCTTCTTCTGCAGCTCGATGATGGTGTTCATCACCGCGTGCTGCACGAGAACGTCGAGCGCGGTCGTTGGCTCGTCGAACACCATGAGCTGCGGTTCGAGCGACAGCGCGAGCGCGATCGAGATTCGCTGGCGCATTCCGCCCGAGAGCTCGCCCGGGTAGCGGTCAAGCACCTGCTCGGGCAGTTCGACCTTTCCGACGAGCTCGGCGGCGCGGTCGTTCCAGTGCGCACGTTCAACGTGGCCGTGCGCCTTGAAGATGTCGAGAAAGTGGTTGCGGATGCTGCGCACCGGATTGAGGGCGTTCATTCCGCTCTGCAGCACCATGGCAATGCCGCCGTGCCGCTGCTCGCGCAGGTCATCGGTCGAGAGGGCCGCGATATCCGTGCCGTTCAGCAGGATCCGTCCGCCTTCGACGTGGGCCGGCGGCTTGGAGAGGCCGGTGACAGCGAACCCGAGGGTCGACTTTCCGGAGCCCGACTCCCCCACGAGCCCGACGAACTCGCCGTGCTTGAGACTGAACGAGACGTTGCGCACCGCGTGGGTGGCATCCGCTTCGTAGCCGTAGTCGACGCTGAGGTCGACGACCTCGAGCAAGATGTTGGAAGCGCTGTGCGTGGTCATCGCTGCTTTCCTTCCCGGAGTCGCGGGTTACTGATTCCGTCGACGCCGAAGTTGATCAGGGTGAGTGAAGTCGCGAGCAGGGCGATACACAGGCCGGGCGCGAACAGCAGCGCCCACTGGCCGGTCAGCAGGGCGTTCGAGTTCTGCGCCCAGAAGAGCATGGTTCCCCAGCTGACGATCGTGGTGTCGCCGAGTCCCAGGTACTCGAGCCCTGCTTCGGCGAGGATCGCGGCGGTCGCGGCGCCGAAGAAGTTTCCGACGATGAGCGAGGTCATGTTCGGAAGGATCTCGCGGAACACGATGCGGAACGGACGCTCACCGCTGAACACGGCCGCCGTGATGAAGTCGCGGGACCGGAGCGACTGCGTCTGGCTGCGCAGCACGCGCGCACCCCACGCCCAGCCGGTGATGACCACCACGACGATGATCATTCCGATGCCGCCGCCGGAGAGGTACGCGGCGATGACGATCATGAGCGGCAGGCCCGGGATGACGAGAAAAAGGTTGACGATGAAGTTGATGACGTCGGCGCCGAAGCCGCGCACGTACCCCCAGCTGAGGCCGACGAGTACGGCGATCACCGTCGAGAGCAGGCCGGCGACGAGCCCGACGAAGATGCTGATCTGGGATCCCCAGAGCAGCTGGCTGAGTACGTCTTCACCGGCGGCGGTCGTTCCGAGCCAGTGCGCAGCCGAGGCGTCCTGGCTGCGCTCGAAGCTGTTGTCCGTCGCGGCGTACGGCGCGATGAGCGGCGCGAAGATCGCGATCAAAATGAACAGGCCGAGAATGATGATTCCGATGCGCGCCTTGCCGTTCGACCAGATCGTCGAGGCGACGCGAGCGAACACCTTGAACGGGCTCGGGGCATCCGCTATCGGAGCCTGCGTGGGCGGAGTGAGAGTCTGAGTAGTCATTGTCGTTGGCTCCGTTACCTGCGGGTCCGCGGGTCGAGAACCCCGTAGAGAATGTCGACGAGAAAGTTGGCGATGAGCACACTCACCGTGATCATCAGGAACAGCGCCTGCATGAGCGGGTAGTCCTGGTTGGTGACGGCGTTGAAGAGCAGGTAGCCGATTCCCGGGTAGCCGAAGACGCGCTCGACGAGGATCGAGCCGCCGACCACACCACCCAGGGCGAGTCCGAACGAGGTGAGGTTCGGCAGGATCGCGTTGCGCGCCGCGTACTTGAGGGCGACGGTTCGCGGATGCAGTCCGTTCGCCTCGGCGAAGGTCACGTAGTCGTCACCGAGGGTCGAGATCATCGTGTTGCGCATGCCGAGAATCCAGCCGCCGAGCGAGGTGATGAGAATCGTGAGGGCCGGAAGGAACGCGTGGTACAGCGCATCACCGAGAAACGCGAAGCTGAGCTCGGGCGTCGCGGTCGGGCCGTAGGCACCGGATGTTGGAAAGAGTCTCCAGACATAGCCGGCGAAGAAGAGCAGCAGCAGTGCCGTCCAGAAATACGGGAACGCGCTCGCAAACGAACCGCCGAGGGTCGGCAGGGTGTCGAGCCAGGTTCCGCGCTTCCACGCGGCGAGCACGCCGAGCAGGGTTCCGAGGATGAAGGCGATGATCGTCACGACTCCGACGAGCACGAGCGTGTACGGCAGCGCGGTCGAGACGAGTTCGGAGACGCTCTGCGGATAGAACGTGTACGAGATCCCGAAGTCGAGCGTGATCACCTGGTGCAGGTTCGCGACGTACTGCTCGAAGATGTTGCCGGTCGGCACACCGAGCTGGGCTTCGATCGCCGCCTTCGTCGCTTCGCTGACCGGGCCGTTCTGCGCGAGCTTGGCGAGCGCGGCATCCGTCGGTGAGCCCGGCATGAGGCGCGGCAGGATGAAGTTCAGGGTGATTGCTGCCCAGAGGGTGAGCACGAGGAGTCCGAGTTTGCGGGCTACATAGCCGAGTGCTCGGCGACCGCTACCTCCGCTCGGAACCGGGGCCGCGGCATCCGCTGGTTGGCCTTCAATGCCGCGGGGTGCGGCTGTCACGCTAGTCATCATTGACCGCCTTCAGGTGGGTGAGCACGAGCAGTGGAGTGGATTCGTAGGTCTTCGGCGACGCGTACGGGTCGTCTTCGGTCGGCCAGCCGGTGAACTTCGCATCGCTGACGAGGCCCCAGGATCCGCCGTAGTAGAGGCTGAGCACGGGCAGTTCGTCGTAGACGATGTCCTGTAGCTGGTAGCCGAGCTGCTTCTGCTCTTCGGGGTCGACCGCGAGCTTGTACTTGTCGAGAATGCGGTCGGCTTCCGGGCTGTCGAACCGCTCGAAGTTGTTGCCGGCCTCTTCGCCAACGGGCTTGAGGTAGTCGCTCGAGAGCAGTGCATTGAAGTCGCGGAAGATGGATCCGGTTCCTCCGGTTCCGCCCATCGCAAGGTCGTACTCGCCGTTGCGCAACGCGAGCTGGTACGCGGCCGGCTGCGGCGAATCGATCTTCACGTCGATGCCGATGTCGCCCCACTGGCGCTGGACTTCCTGCACACCCTTGAGCCAGTCGGTGTAGCCGTTGGCCGTCGTGATCGTGAAGGCCAGCTGCTCGCCCTTATCGTCGACGAGCTTGCCGTCTTTCTGGGTGTAACCGGCCTTTGTGAAGTAGTCGAGGGCTGCGTCGTCGTCTTTCTCGAGCAGACCCTGGTTCGGGATGTCGGGGTTCAGCGCGTCTTGCTGGAACGGCAGCAGGATGTTGGTCTGGCCGGCGGGCTCCATGTAACCCTCGGCCGCGGTGTCGCCGACAGCCGCGCGGTCGAGTGCCGCCGAGAGCCCCTTGCGCACGTTGAGGTCGTCGAACGGTGCCTTGGTCAGGTTCGGGAAGAGCGCGATGGTTCCCCCCGGCGGGAACCAGTAGGTGTTCTTGTTTCCCGCGGCGACCCAGGTGCCTTCGACGTCGCTGATGAACGAGTAGGCCCAGTCGTAACCCTTGGTTGCAACGTCGAGCTGGGTGTTCGTCGCGGGCAGCACGATGTGCTCGGCGGCGACCTTGTCGGCCTGCCAGTAGGTCGGGTTCTTGTCGACCGTGTACTGCTGGGCGGCGAAGTTGCCGAGCGTGTACGGGCCGGTTCCGACGGGGTCGGGATTGCGGAATGACTCCGGGTCTTTCACGTCTTTCCAGATGTGCTCGGGCACGATCAGCGTCGTGGCCGCGATCAACTGGGCGGCCGGGACATCCGCTGCGTTCAAATGCACGGTGACGGTTGTCGCGTCGCTCTCGACGCTGTCGATGTAGCCCCAGATGCCCTGGATGTCGAAGGCCGGAACCTGCTTGAGCAGGTTGAAGCTGTAGACGACGTCGTCGGGGGTGAACGGTTCGCCGTCGGACCAGGTCACGCCGTCGCGGATGGTGAACACGACGGTCGACGGGTCGGGCAACTCGTAGCCGGTGGCGAGCCACGGTGTCTCTTCGCCGGTGACGTTGTCGAGAATGATCAGCGGCTCGTACATGTACCAGGCGGCGATGCGCTTGTTAGCCATGTATGGGTTGAAGTTGCGCTCGAACAGCGGCGATCCGTTGTCGGCGGCGACGAGCATGGTGTCGGCCGGGATCGACGGATCGGGCGCAGCCTTGATCTGGATGCTGCACGCCGCGAGCAGGCCGGTCGCGGTGATGACCACCGCGACGGCGGTAATCGCGCGCCGTACCGGGCCGCGCTTCGTAAGTTCAAGGGATCGTGCTGGACGCATCTTCGCTACCGTTTCTCAGTCGTCGTCGACGTGATCATTCTTAACTGTAAGCGCATACATTTAACCATCGCAACTTAGTTCACGGTTCTCCCAGCTTCAGGGGCAGCTCTCGCGCAGCACCACTTGCACCGGCAGCGTGAGCGATTGCGGTGCAAGTTCGGGGTCGTCGAGCCGTGCCGTGATGGCATGCACCGCGGCTCGCCCGAGCTCCACCATCGGCTGGTGCACGGTGGTCAGCCGCGGCTTGGAGTGCCGCCCCGCGCTGATGCCATCAAATCCGGTAACAACGACGTCCTCAGGTACGCGCACGCCCTTGTCGCCGAGCACATCGAGCACCCCCAGTGCCATCTGATCATTGGCGCAAACAATGGCCGCCCGCTCGCCTGGGGCTACTCGTTGGTTGAGTCCCTCGTCACTCGCGACCTCTCGTTGGTCTAGTGAGTCGGAAGCTCGTTCCTCGCCCAATACTCGTTGGTTGAGTAGCCGAGCGAGGAACGAGCCCGGCGTATCGAAACCATCACGGCTGCAAAGTTCGGATGCTACGGCCCTCCCCCGTTCACGAGTGAAATCGCCGGCGATCACCTCAACGTTCGCAACCCCGCCACTCCCCACAGCATCCTCAAACCCCTGAAGCCGCTCCACAGCATCCGGCGAGTCCCCCGGTCCGCTCACGTAGTACGTCACCACCGGTTCATGAGCAGAAAACACATGCCCAGCCAACGCCCGCATCCCAGCCCTATTACTTGCGCTGACATGATCAAACTCATCCACCCGCTCGCTCCCCGCAAGCACGACAACCGGAATCCTCCGCGCAACATGCGCCAGCAACTCATCCGGAACAGTCCGAGCCAACACCGCCAACCCATCCACGCGCCCGGCAATATCGTTGACCAACGCTTCCCTGGATGCGCCTCGCCCCGCGGCGACCATCAACGCAAACCCGCGCCGCCAGGCCTCAATCTCCGCCCCGCGCAAAACCTCGTCGAAGTACAGGTTCTCAACTTCAACCTCGGCCGCCCCGTCATCGACAACGATCGGCACGTCGTCCGTCGCTGCCGGATACTCCCCCGCCGGCCCATCCACGTCATCGTGTCCAGGAAAGAACAACCCAATAACGTTCGTCCGTCGCGCTGCCAACCCGCGCGCGCTGGCACTGGGCACGTACCCCAGAAACCGAACGGCCTCCATAACGGTCTCGCGAGTCTGGTCCCTCACCGAATCCGGTGATTTCAGTACGCGAGACACGGATGCGATCGAGACTCCGGCTCGTTCGGCCACGTCATACACGGTCGGTGTTTTCAATCGATCCACCTCCCCGGTCGAGCGACACGATCGAAGACCATGTCGATTAGCTTCTTCCCGCTTCCAGCTGGATGCACCACGATACGCGAGCTACGAACCAAAAGAGGGGAGCCTGAGGAGAGTTCCGGTGGCTCTGGTGACCAACTTCCGGTTTGAGCTATCTGAATCCTCGACGCAACGCGTCAGCAAATTCGGCCTTAGTCAGGGACGGCGCATTGGCGGGGCGGATCACGAAGCCAGTTCGCGGATGGCGCTGATCGAAATTGAGTTCCATTGCGTTGAGCGTGGTGTAACCGGCTACTCGCTCGCGGATCTTGGCTCGCTCAATTGATAAGTACATGGCGGTGGCCGGGACGACGACGATTAGCCCGATGATTATGAAGACTGTCCCCGGCTGTGCTGACTGAGAGGTAATCATCGAGGCCACTCCGGTCCCGACAATCCCCCAGCCCGTGGCCGTGGTGCCGGCATATGGAAGGAAGGCCCGTCGCTGTGCTGCGTAGGCAGTGTTGCGAGGCATCCGGACCGGCGTCATTGACCGGAGAGTTTGCGGTGCGGCTACCGGTGCCAGACCGCGCACGGTCCGAATGCTTGCTAACGCCGCCCGGACATCCGACTCTGCTCCGATGGTCGCCATCTGAATGTTCCTGGGCTTGCGCTCGACGCCGACTACTTGCGACCGCGTTTCGTAGAGGTCATTGCGGACTACGAATTCAAGACCCGGATAGACCTGGGCATATTTGGTCTTCGGGATCCAAGCGACATCCAAACGCTCAACCTGGTTCCAACTCACGGTACCTTCCTTCACCGGATCCTTGGAGCCCGTCCACACCGATATCCCTTCATGATCGACCGAAACGGTGAACTGAACGGCGAACCGAAGTTGCGGCCTGCGAAGTGCCCACCGAAAGAAGTCCTGTGTGCCGATGTCGTTGCGGGACTGAAAGACAAACGCGCGCGGCAACATCTCCCGCACTATCGCAAGACGTTGGTCGGAACGGCCATGAACTGACATCAACAGCACTCCGACCACCAGCCCGCATAGCGAAGAGCCGGCCAGAACTACTACGACAAGCGTTGGATCGGTGGCGCGCAGTCGCGTCGTAAAACCCGTGACATCGTCAGGGCCCAAAAGTACACCCGTGAAAAAGAGCCCTGTCGCCGCGAAGAACGCGACTACGAACGCCACGAAGAACCAGCGACGCGGCAACATTCGAGTTAACACGCGACGCACCGGAGGCGAAAGCGAGGGGAAGTTGACATTCGGCCAGCGTATCGGCGATTAGAAGCGCCGCCGTAAGCAGTGCAGTCCGGGAAAGGTTGCTCGCGAGTTCACAGGTTTACGCACGTCCTCGCTCGCGCTCGGTCGAGCTACTCAACCAGCGGAGAGGAAAACGAAACTCCCCTAATCGACCCAAGATTTGGATTGTGGGTCGATTAGGGGAGTTTCGAGATACGAAGCGGTCCGAGCTACGAGATGTCGACCCGACGGCCCTCGCCGAAGGACTCGGCGTCTACCGTCGTGACCATCGCGTAGACACCGGTCGGCACGCCTGGACGGTTTGCGATGCGGGTCGCGATGTTCAGGAGGGTCTGCTCGTCGGCGGCGTTGATCGTGAAAACGTAGACGTCACCGAACTCCTCGCCGTCGTCATACATGGCAGCCTCATCGCCCTCGTCGAGGTCGAGCAGGTACTCGGTGATCTCTTCGATCCACGGGAACTGGTCTTCGTCTTCGGGGATGTTCGCGTCGACCGCGAGCGGGATGTGGACCTCGACGAGCAGGTCGCCGTCGTCGATCACTGCTGGGCCCGCTCGAGAACGAGTTCGCGGACGCGTGCAGCATCCGCTGTTCCGCGCATTGCCTTCATGACCGCACCGATGACTGCACCGGCGGCCTGCACCTTGCCATCGCGGATCTTCGCGAGCACATCGGGCTGGGCAGCGAGGGCTTCGTCGATGGCGGCGATGAGGGGGCCGTCGTCGGAGACGACGACGAGTCCGCGAGCCTTCGTGACCTCGGCCGGCGAACCTTCACCGGCGACTACACCCTCGAGAACCTGGCGAGCGAGACGGTCGGTCAACTCACCGTTCTCGATCATGGCGACGAGTTCGGAGACGTGCAGCGGCGAAACCAGCGACGTCGCATCCACACCGGCAGCGTTGGCGAGACGAGCGATCTCCCCGGTCCACCACTTGCGGGCCTGCGCGGGCGCGGCACCGGCGGCAACGGTCTCTTCGACCTCGACGAGGAGGCCGGAGTTGAGAACGTCCTGGAACTCAAGGTCGGTGAAACCCCAAGAGTCCTTCAGGCGCTTGCGACGCAGCGCGGGAGCCTCGGGCAGAGCCGCACGCAGCTCTTCGATCAGCTCGAGCGACGGCTCGACCGGCAGCAGGTCGGGCTCGGGGAAGTAACGGTAGTCATCCGCATCGCTCTTCGGACGACCAGCGGATGTCCGCCCGGTGTCCTCGTGCCAGTGGCGGGTCTCCTGAATGATCGTTCCGCCGTCGTTGAGAATCGCAGCCTGACGCTGGATCTCGTAACGGATGGCGCGCTCGACCGAGCGGAGGCTGTTGACGTTCTTGGTCTCGGTGCGGGTTCCGAGCTTGCCGGATCCGCGCGGCGAGAGCGAGATGTTGGCGTCGCAGCGGAGGTTTCCGCGTTCCATCTTCGCTTCGGAAATACCCAGCGAAACGACGATGTCGCGAATCGCGGAGACGTAGGCCTTCGCGAGCTCCGGGGCGTCGTGCTCTGCACCCGAGATCATGTTCGTGACGATCTCGACGAGCGGAACACCGGCACGGTTGTAGTCGACCATCGAGTACTCGGCACCCTGGATGCGACCGGTCGAGCCACCAACGTGCGTGAGCTTGCCGGCGTCCTCTTCCATGTGGGCGCGCTCGATCGAGATCTGGTACTTCTTGCCACTCGCGAGTTCGACCTCGACGTTGCCGTCGAACGCGATCGGCTCGTCGAACTGGCTGATCTGGTAGTTCTTCGCGAGGTCGGGGTAGAAGTAGTTCTTACGGGCGAAGCGCGAGCTCGGCGCGATCGAGCAGCCGAGCGCGAGGCCGAGGCTGATCGAGTACTTGATCGCCGTCTCGTTGACGACCGGCAGGCTGCCCGGCAGCCCAAGGTCGACGGGCGTGATCATCGTGTTCGGAGCGCCCTCGATGGCATTGGATGCCGCCGGGTTCGGTGCGTCGCTGAACATCTTCGTCTGCGTGTTGAGCTCGACGTGCACCTCGAAGCCGAGCGTTGGCTCGAAGAGTTCGAGGGCTTTGTCGAAGTCCATGAGGTCTGCTTTTGCCATTAGAGGGATCCGTTCGACTGGCTGAAGTTTGCGGCAGTGATGGTTTCGATACGCGTGCTCGTTCCTCGCGCGCTACTCAACCAACGAGAGTCGCAAGTAATGGTTTCGATACGGGCGGCGCTCGTTCCTCGCGTCGACCTACTCAACCAACGAGAATGGGCGATCAAACCGCACCCCTTGAAGCTGCGAGCATCTCGGACTCGAGTAGGTCGGGGGCCTGGGAGAGCAGGGTGTGACCCCACTTCTCCTCGAGCAGGCGCTCGAGGGTCGCACCGACCTTGTAGAGACGAGCATCTTCGTGCGCGGGCGCCATGAACTGGATGCCCATCGGCAGGCCGTCTTCTGGGGCAAGCCCACCGGGAAGGCTGATACCGGGGATTCCGGCGAGGTTCGCCGGGATCGTCGTGATGTCGTTGAGGTACATGGCCAGCGGGTCGTCGATCTTTGCACCGATCTTGAACGCCGTGGTGGGAGCCGAGGGCGAGATCAGGACATCCGCTTTGTCGAAAGCGGATGCGAAGTCGCGCTGGATGAGCGTGCGCACCTTCTGCGCGCTGCCGTAGTACGCGTCGTAATAACCGGCGCTGAGAGCGTAGGTACCGAGGATGATGCGGCGCTTGACCTCCGGGCCGAAACCGGCCTCGCGGGTTGCGGCCATGACGTCTTCGACGGTTCCGCCACCGGCCGGGTTGACCCGCAGGCCGAAGCGCACGGAGTCGAACTTGGCGAGGTTGCTCGAGGCCTCGGCTGGGAGGATCAGGTAGTACGCCGCGATCGCGTACTCGAAGTTGGGCGCACTGACCTCGACGATCTCGGCGCCGTTGGCGGCGAGCAGGTCGAGGGTTTCGTGGAAGCGCTGCAGCACTCCGGCCTGGAAACCGGGAGCATCGAGCTCTTTGACGACTCCGACGCGCAGCCCCTTGAGGCTGTCGGCTGCCGCACCCTCGCGGGCGGCGGCAGCGAACGACGGCCACTGGTCGCGAAGCGAAGTCGAGTCGCGCGGGTCGTGCCCACCGATGACGTCGTGCAAAAGGCCCGCGTCGAGAACCGTGCGCGTGACCGGGCCGACCTGGTCGAGGGATGATGCCAGTGCGATGGCGCCGTAGCGCGAGACTCCGCCGTAGGTGGGCTTGACTCCCACCGAGCCGGTGACGGCTGCGGGCTGGCGGATGGACCCACCGGTGTCGGATCCGAGCGCGAGCGGCGCCTCGAAAGCGGCGACGGCGGCAGCGGAGCCACCACCGGAACCTCCGGGGATGCGCTCGAGGTCCCACGGGTTGTGGGTCGGGCCGTAGGCGCTGAACTCGGTGGAGGACCCCATGGCGAATTCGTCCATGTTGGTCTTGCCGAGGGGAACGAGGCCGGCGGCCCGCATCCGCGCGACGACCGTTGCGTCGTACGGCGGAACCCAGCCCTCGAGAATCTTGGAGCCTGCGGTCGACGGCATGTCGATGGTGCAGAGAACGTCCTTGATCGCGACGGGAACACCGGCGAGCTCGCCGAGCTTCTCCCCCGCTGCGCGACGTTTGTCGATACCGGCGGCGGTCTCGAGCGCGTTAGCCGAGACGTGCAGGAAGGCGTGGACGTCACCGTCGACCGCTTCGATGCGGTCGAGGTGCGCCTGGGTGGCTTCGACGGACGTGACGTCGCCGGATGCGAGCTTCGACGCGAGGTCAGCCGCAGAGAGTCTGGTGAGGTCGGTCATTACTGTTCTTCTCCGAGGATCGCAGAAACTTTGAATCGGACGCCGTCGTGCTCGGGGGCTCCGGCGAGCGCCTGCGCGGTCGTCAGGGTGTCGCCCGGGATGTCGGAGCGGAAGACGTTGCTGAGCGGAATCGGGTGGCTCGTTGCTGGCACGTCGGCGGTGGCAACTTCGCTCACCTTGGCGACGTTGTCGACGATGGCGCCGAGCTGGCCGGTGAGCTTCTCGATCTCTTCGGACGTCAGCGCGATGCGGGCGAGGTTCGCCAGGTGCGCAATCGTCTCGGTCGTGATTTCAGACATGGGGCTCCGTGGAGGTTGCGCCGGCGGGAGTGAACCGCACCGGGCGTTCAGGGCAAGCGAGGGCTTGCCGGAATGACAGTTCAGTCTATCCGGGCGCTCTTCGCGTTGGGTGAGCGCGGTGGAGCTATGGCAATCGCGCCAGCGATTGCGCGACCCCAGCGCCGACCGAGCCTGCGAGGTCGGGTACCAACGAAGCACCCCGTAGATGCCGTCAGGCACAGCAATGATCTCGATACACTCGCTGGCGCTCGCACTCGATCAACGAGTGTGGCGGGGAAGCTACGCGACGAGGAGGTCGTTGATGCGACCGACGAGGTCGGACGACGTGTACGGCTTCGAGACAACGATGTTGATTCCGGCGGCGTACGCGCGGTCGTAGTCTTCGGCGGACGACTTGGCCGTCAGCATGATGAGCGGGGTCTCGGAGATCGACGAATCCGCACGAACCGCTTCGCAGACTTCGATGCCGTCCATGCCGGGCATCATCCAGTCGATCACGACAAGCTCGGGATGCGACGAGCGGATGGCGGCAAGTCCGCTCTCGCCGTCGTGGGCTGAAGACACTTCGTGCCCGGCGCGCGTCAGACGGATCGCGGTGAGTTTTGCGAGATCCAGGTCATCGTCGATAACGAGCAAGCGAGCCATAAAAGTGCCTTCCAAACGTGCAGTACTCTCGACCTTATGTAGTTCTGCATTTTTCTGCAGCGATTTGTGGGGGCAAATCCGGTGACATTTCCGAATCTAGCGTCAAGTGCCCGCAATTTGCGCGGCATTCATCTCGTGCTTCTCGTTGCGTTGTTGCTTCTGGGATCAGTCATTCTCGGCTACCTCTCTGCCCACCAGGCTCCCGGTCCTGCCCGCCTCGCAGCGTGGTGGCCGGCGGCGGGAATCAACGTGGTCGCCGCCGTTGCCGTCACTCGTCGCCACCGACCCATCGTGCTCGCGCTCATCGCAATCACCACGCTCCCCGTACTGCTCTCGGCCGGTCGGCCAGTCGGCGTCGCCATCGCTATTTCGATCGCCATGGCCCTCGAAGCCCTCATCGTCACCCAGTTCTCGGTCAATTCCAAAGATCGCCCGCGGCTGACCACGATGACCGATGTCATCCGGTTCTTCAGCGGAGCGCTCATCGGCGCCGCAGTAATCGGTATCGCGGCCGGGGGCGCATCCGCTCTCTTCATCGGTCGTGACTTCTTCGATATCGCCTTTGCGACGCTCGCCTCCCACGCCTCGGCGATCGCGGTTATCGCACCGATCGCGCTCGTCAGCCGGCTGAAGAAGCCGAATCGCAAGCCGCTCACTCGACTCGCACACGCGGTCCTGCTTACCCTGTCGATTCTCGTGTCGTTCGCTCCCGGGTCATTCGCGCCGCTCAGCTTTCTTCCGGTGCCGTTCCTGGCCTGGGCCGCCTTCACCTTCAGCATGGCCTTTGCCCTGGTCGAGTTGATCGGTGCGGCGGCTCTCGTCGTGGTACTGACTGGGCTTGGCGGTGGCGCGTTTGCGACATCCGATCATGCCTGGCTCGACTCGGCCGCACTCATGCAGCTCTACGCGCTCACCCTCAGCGTCACCACGCTGCTCATCGCGGCAGCCCGCAACGAGCGGATGCGACTGGAAGAGAAACAGAGCGCCACCGCGCGACTTCTGCACGAGGGCTTTGAACAGTCACACAACGGTTTCGCGCTGGTGCAGAAGGAGGGCGAGATCTTCCGGGTGATGGAGGTCAACTCTGCGTCGCTCATCCTGCTCGAGACGAGCTTCAGGTTCGGCCAGCTGATCGATAACTCGGCGCTGCATCACCTGTTCATCCAGCTTTTTGCAGAAGAGAAGAACGAGCTCGTCGCCACCTGGGACGAAGAGGACTCCATCCCCGTCACCATCACCGTGACCCGCGCCGTGAACGCGCGGTTCGGCGAGATCCTGCTGATGTCGGTCGTCGATTTGCGACCCGTCCGCGCCGCGGAAGCAGCCATGCAGATGCAGCTCGATCGCGAGCAGGCTGTCGTCGAAGAGCTGCGCGCGCTCAACCAGCAGAAGGACGACTTCGTCTCGTCGGTGACGCACGAACTGCGGACGCCGATCACCACGATCACCGGATTCAGCGACGAGCTCGAGCAGACGCCGCTGGATGAGGAACAGAAGGCCTACCTCGCGATCGTGCAGCGCAACGCCATGCGGCTGCAGAGCGTCGTTGAAGATGTGCTGACCTTCAGCCGGCGGATGCCGCAGGCGGCAGCTCCGGGCCTGGTCGACGTCGATTTTGTCGAGATCATCTCGTCGACCCTCGATGACCTTCGCCACAGCATCTGCGATAAGCGAATTACCGTGACCAACACGCTGCCGGCCGAACCGCTGCTCGTCGTCGCCAATGCGAACGACCTCACCCGAGTCGTGATCAACCTGCTCACCAACGCCGTCAAGTTCACCCCGATGGATGGAACTCTCGACCTCAGCGCGCTAGTCGAGAACGGCAGTCTCACCATCACGATCGTGGACAGCGGACCCGGCATCGACCCGAAAGACATCGAGAAGGTTTTCGACCCGTTCTATCGGGCATCCCGCTCCGCCCACGATGGCGTTCCCGGTACTGGTCTCGGCCTCTCCATCGTTCGCGACCTGGTGACCCACATGAACGGGCAGATCGCCCTCGAGTCGGACGGCATCAAAGGAACCACGGCCAGGCTGACGCTGCCACTGAGCGCGGGGGTTCCGGCGGTCGCGTAGATCCTCATACTGGGATGTGACGTTCCGGTTGGTGCCGGACACGTACAGGTGACGGCGGCGCGTCATCGAGTGAGAATCCCTGGGAGTGATCGATGAATCGTTCTTTACCGACAGCGCTGCTGGCCGGGATAGTGACGCTACTGCTGAGCGCCTGCGTTCAGGCGCCGAATTCGACAGCATCCAGCGACCAGCAGGACCTTCTGAAGGGTCGCTGGAAAGCCGCCGACTACCTGCTTCCGTCACTGTTCGGCGATCAGGACTCGGTGACTTTTTCGGCAAACGGTTCGGTGATCGGGAACAACGGATGCGAGCAGTACTCTGCCAAGTACGCCTCAGAAGCGGGCGGATCACTGCGCATCTCAGAGATCGTCACGGACACGGCACTCTGCTCGTTTCCGTGGGAGCACGGGGTTGGTGGGTTCGGCGATGAGATCGCGACTGACTTGACGTTCGCTGTGCCGGACGACGACCGGCTGATTCTGACCTCCGCAACTGGTCGGCAGTTCAGCTTCGAGCGGGCGCCGTTGAGAGTTTCCGACCTTCGAGGCAACTGGGCTGTTACCGGATGGGTCGATGCCGATGGAGAAGCCATCCGCACTAGTGTCGGACCTGAAGGCTTTCTTGGGGTAGATGACGATGGCGTCGTCGGCTATGACGGATGCAACGGGCTCGGGTATTCCGTCGACGAGGACAAGGTCTTTGGGATCCTGGAAAGAGAGTTCCCGATCGAATTTGAGTCGAGCACGGATAGGGCCTGCGTGCTGGCGGGTGCAAGCGGGTCGGAGCGTATTTCAGATTTCTCTCACCGCTTTCGAGACGTCATTCAGAACGGCACGAGCGCCCACTTCGAAGGCGACGAACTCGTGGTCACCGGACCTGGATCCTCGGTGACTTTCATCGGTCACGAACCAGAAGAATCCGATTAGTCAATCGCGCACGAGCGGATGTGACGTTCCGTCGGGTGCCGGACAGGTACGAGTGAAGGCAGTCAGCTGCCAGCCCTTACCGAGGAGTTCGCAGTGAGACGTTTGATTGTTGTGGGGATGGTGCTGTTGGCGGCGCTGTCGGTCAGCGGGTGCGCGGCTCCGGAGACGTACCAAACTCTGCGGTTTGTGCCCGGACCCACAATCCACGGGAGATGGGTGACGGCCAACGGGTCTGACTCGATAACGTTCTCGCTCAACGGTTCCGTTTTTGGAAGCGCAGGCTGCGAGACTTTCACCGGTTCATTTAGCGGAGCCGGTTCGAAAACCACGGTCGACGGAGTGGTCTTCGATGATTCGAGATGTTCCGGGGAACGCGGCAGTGAGATGCGCGACAGTTTCGCCAGCGAGTTCACCGCAACCGCGCCGACAAACGAAAACCTGTCGATCTCTTCGCAGTCTGCCGACGTCACCACCAAGTTGGTCCGGACGCGATTGAAAGTGTCCGACCTCCGCGGCGTATGGCGGCTGGTGAGCGGGCATGATGACACTGCGGAGATCGCTGTGGACGCCGGCTATGGCGGCAAAACGCTGTCGTTTGATGACCACGGTGTGGGCGGGTCCGACGATTGCAATTCGTTCGGCTACACCTTTGAGGGCCCCGAAGAGCCATCGATATTTGACTGGTCGTTTCCGTTAGGATCGCTAGTCTCGACGGCCCGGGGTTGCAGACCCCCGATGGGTGATGTGCCCTTGGCTACGACAGCGCCGTCCGGTCACTACTCCGTCGCGCTTGCAGCGGTCAACGAGGCGAGCTTCGAAGGCAGCGAGCTCGTTCTTCGCGGCGGCGATAGCGAACTGCGATTCGTGGTGTGAAGGTGATTCAGATGAAACGAACCCCTCTGGCGATAGCGCTGATTGTTGCGGCCGCCCTCGCTATGAGCGCGTGCACGTCTGCAATCGACGTGCCCGACCCCAACAGCACGGCAGGTGAGTGGCGACTCATCGGCGGAACGGATGCCGACGGTGCCGCGATCAAGGTCGCGTACCCCGCACCGACGGTCGTGATCGTCGATCGTGCGCCACAGCTGTTCCAAGCTTGTGAATACTCACCTCAACCGTCCTATCGCCAGAACTACGAGTGCGCGCAGAATGACGCATCGGAGAAGCTCGTGGATGCCGTCGCCGCGTCATCCACGGTCGCTCGCGACGGTGCAGCGCTGGTTCTGACGGGCGACGATCCCGACCTGCGGCTGCAGTTCTATCCGGTCGAGGCAGTGACGACATCCGATCTGGTCGGCTCGTGGACATCGACTTTGCCCTCGTCCTTCCAGTTCGCACCGACCTCGTTCGTCATCGACGCCGACCGGTCACTGAGCGGAACGATCGGCTGCTTAACCGTCACCGGTCGCGCCGTCGACAACGATGCGGACGTTGCACAACTCGAAGACATCGCCCTTGAATACCTCACTTCGACCGAAAACTACTGCCCGCAGGAACGGTCAGCGCAGCTCACCAGCGACATTCGCTCGCCGGCGGTGTTCCACCTCGACGAATACGGGCGCCTGGTGGTGCTCGCCGCCAGCGGTCGTTCGTATGATTTCGTGCGAACGGGCGCCCTCGAGCTGCGCGACCTCGACGGCGACTGGTACCTGACATTTGGCGAGGACTCGACCGGACAATTCGCGACCGACATCGGCCTGCGGCTGAGCGTGTCCCTCGATGAAATCAGCGGTGGGTCTTCCTGCGAGACCTTTGTCGCACTGACCAGCGACCAGCGCAAGGAAGCCCGCGAATCCGTACAGAACCTCATCCCGATCCAGGCCCGCAGCACGGCCACGGTCCGTGGGTGCGCTGACACCGGGCCGCTGTTGCTGCGGTACACGGAGGCGGTCGCCGCAGTCACGTCCGGCTTGCTCGACGGCAGGGCTCTAGTGCTGTCCGGCGACGGGGTCGATCTGCGATTCGAACGAGCGGAGATCGCAAAATGACGACTCGATCGGCGGCGGCGCTGTGCGCTGCTTTACTGGGCCTCGCGCTGCTTGCCGGCTGCACCGCGCAGCCGCCAACGGCATCCGCGCCGCCTATCGACGCCGACGGCGACTGGGTCTTCGTTGCCGGAACCGACTCCGGGGGAACCCTTTTCGACAACAGCGCGACTCCCGCGCACGTGGTGATCGCCGATGGTGCCGCCACGATCTACCAGCCGTGCTCTCCGGTCGTCGCCGTTCCTAACGATCTCGTGCCCACTGTCGCTCAGCCCTTGTGCAGCGTCGATGCCGAACGATTCGCGGATGCCGTGGCCGAGATCACGACGTACGCCCGAGACGGCGAGACCCTGATTGCCGGCGGCAGCGACCCCGAGCTCGACCTCCGCTTCGTGCCAGCACCAGCTATAAGCATCGAGCAACTCGCTGGACGCTGGACTCAGACCGGCCAACCGCTTGACCTTGAAAGCGGGGCCAACGCCCTCACCATCGAGGCCGATGGCACGGTGTCCGGGCGAGTGCTGTGCACCATCTTCAGCGGGAGTCTCAGCGGTTCCGTGACACGAACGGTGAGCAATCTCGAGTTCGAGCCCGGCGCGTGCGGCTGGACCCAGTCCGATTCGTTCAAAGACACGCTCGAGGGATCATTCGTGTTTGCGCTGACCGACGCACAGCAGCTCACAATTCTGCAGCCCGGCAATCACGACCCGATCGTTTTCGAACCGGTCGCCGAATCGCTTACCCTCGACCAGATTCGCGGCGACTGGTACCTCATCGAGGCCGAGGATGCGAGCGGCGAGATCCTTGTGCCTGACGCGGTTGGCCTCACCATCACCGCGAAATATATCTCAGGCAGCGATGGATGCAACCAGTTCGGTGCCGACCAGGAGATCCAGCCAGAACGCAAATCATCGGATCACGGTTTGTTGCCGATCAAATACGCCTTCCACACGCTTGTCCTGTGCATCGATAACCAATTCCCCGACCGGTACATGGGTCTCTTGGAAAGCGTGGAAACCGCACAGGTCGTCAACGGAGCGCTTGTCCTCCGGGTCGGCGAATCGGAACTGCGGTACGTGCCTGCCCCCTCGACAGACGAATAGGCATCCGGCCCGCTCGCGCCATGCTCTCTCCGCACCAGAAGAATCGTCAAAACGGGTTCCGGGGTAGGGCAGTAGCTGCGATAGTGAGCGGGTGTCTACTATGCGAGCGGGATGGAAGGCGGCCGCGTGATGACGCTGCAGCTTCGTTTTCACTTCTCGTGTGACGAACGCGCGGCTGCCGGACAGGTACAGGGTGAACGCACCTGTACGACCGGAGGACTCCATGGGTAAACCAACGAACGACGAAGCGCTCATCGCGCTGCTGCGGCGCGGAGACCCGGCGAACGGGGACGGCGCAAGTGAGTCATCCGTCCACCGCCTACTCGGGGATTCGATCGACTCCGCGCAGGCTCCGTCGCGGCGACGCTCGAGACAGCGCCAGGCCTGGTTCGCCGGAGGGCTCGCGGGAGCGCTCGCGCTCGCGCTATCCGCGCCGGTGATCAACGCGGTGGTTGCGCAGGGCGAGAGTCAAGAGGTTCAGTCGGCCACCTCTCAGGAGTTGGTCACGACCCCGACGCCCAGTCCCACGTTCCAAGTCGGACAAGGCAGCATGCCGATCGAGGAGGGAGTGGCCGAACCTGACTCGGCTGTGATCGTACGGGGGGCCCAGGCTGCGTCAACGGGTAGCGAAGTTCCTGCCTACATCAGTTTCCCCGCGGAGGAATCGTCGAACGTGTCCTACAGCGCCGAGGCCGTCGAGAGCCAGATGTTGTCGGCATCCGGCGAGTTCAGTGCCGCGACGGTCGCCCCGACCGGCGTCGCCGCGGTCGAGGCTGGCGCCCGCTGCGCCTGGACGCAGGAGTGGCTCGTCGCAACGGCCGCGGAAGACGACGAGCGAGCGGATGCTGCGGCATCCATTCTCAAATCCGCCGCGACCTGGCCCGCGACGCTCAGCCTCGGAGAATCCGTGGTCAGCGGGTTTGCGAAGGCCGCGGAAGCAGCCGCGAGCGGAGACGTCATGGCGGTGCGGGGCGAGTTCATCCACTCGTGCACCGCGCTGCTCTTTTCGCCGGATCGGGAGGATGAGTGAGCCTCGGGCAGGTGGCGACGTTTCAGCACGCAGCGAGCGCGGAGCGCGATAGCCGCCTCGAATTCGAGCGCGCCGTCGCTCCGATCATGCCGGACGTCCTTTCGTACTTCGTGCGCCGGGTGCAGCCGCGGGAGGATGCCGCAGACTGCCTGTCCGAGACGATGGTCGCTCTGTGGCGGCACCGATTGATGCTCCCCCGCGACGAGTCGAACCGCCGCGCGTGGGCGTTTGGCATTGCCCGGAAAGTGCTGCTCAACCAGCAGCGCGGGCGCTCACGCGAGGTCAAACTCGCTGATCGTGTGCGCAGTGAACTGCGGGTCGCATCCGTCGCCGATCCGGACGTGACCGCGACCGTTGGCGACGCTCTCGAGCAGCTCAACGAGACCGACCGGGAACTGGTGCGGCTGATCGTGTGGGACGGCTTCGGAGTAGCGGATGCTGGCGCCCTGCTCGGGCTGCGTCCGAGCGCGAGCCGCATGCGCTTCGCCCGCGCGAAGGACAAGCTGCGGGGGTTGCTGCTGTGACCCATCGCCGTCTCGCTGCCCTCTCCCTTCTTCCAAAACGCAGGAACTTCCAGCGACACGCCGCGCCAGTAGCGCAACACGCCGGGAGCCAGCCCGGAACTCCTGCGTTTTGGAAGAGGGCGGGCTGGAAGAGCGCGGGGTTGAAGCGGGCAAGCTGGCTGGGGGCTGTCGCGGTGGTGCTGGTCGTCGCGATTTCGGGATGCACGAGTGCGGAAACCGGCGCGGGCACGAACCCGGGGCGAGCGACGTCAAGCCCGGAGGAAGCCATGCCCGGGCCAGCAACGCTTGCCCCCATCGCCAATCCCGCTATCCCGCTCGATGACCTCGTCGGCTACTGGGAACTCATCGAGTTCACGGCCGAATCCGGCGAAGTTCACATGGTCGATCCCGTCTTTGACGAGCAAGATAATTTCGACGAACGCGGCCAGTTGCAGATCTACTCGAGCGGAAGGCTTCACGACACCTCGCTCTGCAATTCGTTCGACGGTCCCTACCTACCGACCGACGGAGTTGTCACGCTCAAGAACGTCGGCATCAGCACCGTGCTCTCGTGCGCGAACTACGCCGGCTCGGCCTGGCTCTGGGAGCGCGGAGTCCTCCTCACACTCGATGGCGATTCGCTGACAGTGACCGCTGCCGGTGACCTGCGCACCGAACTGGAGGACCCCATCCGCTCGTTCGAATTCACACGAACCAGCACCGACCCCGATTGGGGCGGCTCGTGAAACGTCTCCGGCCCAGTGTCCGAACGCAACTCAGGCAGAATGTGCAACGCGCCGCTCACTTTGGCCGGATGGGTGCCGTTGTGCGAAATCTGCCTGAGTTACGTGCACGCACGGTGAGCGGATGCGCGGCTACGGCCGTTCTTGCGCTCGCGCTCGCGGGGTGCACGGCCCTGCCGGCGCCCGCACCCACTCCCGCGTCCACGCCGCTCGCATCTCCGATCGCGACGGCAATCCCGGTCCGGGACCTCGTCGGCGCATGGCACCTGACCGAATTCTCGACCGACGGGGTCGCCACCGAGGTCCCTGACGCCAGGGACACCCTGTTCGTCTTCGACAACGGAAGGCTCGTCGAGAAATCGCACTGCGCTGCGTTCAATGGGTACTACATCCCGACCGACGGCACGCTCACACTTCGAAACGACGTTGGGGCCCGCACCGGTTGCATGTCGAACGTGATTCCCGGCAACGTGATGTCCACCGGCTTCACGATGCACCTCTCGGACGACGACACGCTCACACTCACCTCCACGACCATCGAGCTGAAGAAACCCGATCCAGAGAAGTTCCGTCCGGCGAGCGTCTACACCTACGAACGCTCCAGCACCGACCCCGGTGAATTCCCGGCCCTGTCCACGATCGAGCTCCCCGCTCCCCCGATCCCCGTCGAGAAACTCGTCGGCGAGTGGAAGCTCACCGAGTACGTCACCGTCGGCGGCACGCGCGTCACCGTCAACGACCGCGGGGACAGCGTCCTGTTCTTCGCGAACGGACGCCTCTACGACACCGCCCTCTGCGACACCTTCCGAGGCGACTACACCGAGGGCGACGGCACTCTCTACTTCACCAACGAGATCACCAACCAACTCGAGTGCTACAACGCCACCGGCTCCGGTCACGTCTGGGCGTCCGGCGTGCGAATGTACCTCGACGGCGACGAACTCAGATTCGAGTCGACCACGGCCCGGGATCCAGCCGCACCGGACCAGGCCACCTACGATGATGCCGCACAGATCTTCACCTTCCACCGGGTCAGCGATGACCCGGGAGCTGAACCGAAATACTAGCCACACCAACGAATCCGTTCGGTTGTTCGTCCGTAGTAGTAACCGAGAGGATTTACCCATGCGTCTTTCAGTACTCGCCGCCACAGCAATCGCGGCGCTGGCACTCACCGGCTGCGCCGGAATGGCCGGAACCGGAACCAACGACGAAGGCCCCGTCGACATCCGCGGCGAGTGGAAGCTCGACTCCGCCACGAAGGACGGCACCGAGGTCATCGCCCCGAGCTACGGGATGACCATGGAGTTCAGCAACGGCAGCGCCCGCGTGCGCACCGGATGCTTCTCGTTCGACCAGCCGATGACGGCAGATCTGGATGTCGTCACGGCGTCGTTCCGCACCGACGACGTACGCGCCTCATGCATGGGACTCGAGCCCGACGTCGAAGCCGCCATCAAATCCATCGGCGATCTCTCGACCGCTGAACGCGACGGCGACTCGCTCACCCTGCTCGGCGACGAGCTCGAGTTCAGCTTCACGCTCGTGCCGGCCGCGACATCCGACCAGGTCGTCGGCACCTGGGCGCTGACCGGTGTGCTGCTCGGTGACGCTGTGCTTCCGCCGATGGGCGCCGGGCCGGAGATCACGTTCGGCGACGATGGCACCGTGTCGGGATCGACCGGCTGCGCCGACTTCAGCGGCAGCTACGCCCTCGTCTCCGGAAAAAACGTCATCGAAGATCTCGAATATGTCGACGGGGTTTGCACCGCGGAAGAGACCCAGACGATGATTGATACAAACGTGCGTGAGGTTCTCGACAACGGATTCCTCATCCACCCGAGCGAGGATTCACTCAACCTCGTCTCGTCCACCACAGATACGACACTCATCTACGCAACACAGGCGTGACCTCGACAGGGGCGTGATCCCGATGGCTCAACGAACCGGACTATTGATGGCAGCGGCGATCGCCGTTCTCGCCCTGGCGGGCTGTGCTGGCTCGCCGGGCGAAACGGAAGACTCGCTCGAGGGCAACTGGGTGCTGACGAGCGGGTCGGATGCCGCGGGCGCCCTCGAGGTCGGTGACGCCACGGTCACGCTCGGCTTCAACGAGACCACCGGCGGCACGGCCGCGTGCAACGGATACACGGCCCAGATCGTCGGAGGTCCGGGCACCGTGTCGGTGCGCCAGATCACCCAGACCGAGATGGCGTGCGTTCCGGCGTCTCGGATGGAGATCGAGCAGCGCTACCTCGCGGCGCTCGGCGAGGTGAACCGTGCGGAGTACGAGGGCTCGGAGCTGGTACTGACGGGGCCGGATGTCGAACTCCGGTTCGGCGAGGGAGTTGCGGCGGTCAGCGGCACCTTCGTGCCGGGCGATCCGGACACCCCCGTGACGGGCTGCGACGACAAGGGCGCGCAGGACGACGCCGAGGTGGTGTGCCCGCAGTGACGCGGGACCGCTTCTAGTGCCGTGCGCGCCAGAGTTGCAGTGCCGCGAGGGTGATGCCGTCGACCAGACGGCCATCCGCAATCCAGCCGTCAACCTCTGCCAGCGGCACGAGCGCAAACTCGTCGATGACCTCGTCGGGATCCTCGGGACGCAACGCCGCGGCATCAACAGCCCCGACCCTCGCCTCGACGACGATAACCTCGGCCGACAGGATTCCCGGGTCCGGCAGAATGCGTCCGAGTTCGGTGAGCGCGGCGCTATCGATGCCGGTCTCTTCCCGCAGCTCGCGTGCAGCGTCGGCCACGGCATCCGGTATACCGCCGTCGGCAACCGGTTCGCCGAACCCGCGCGGAAACTGCCAGACGAACTCGACCACGGCAGCGCGCCACTGTTTCTGGAGCACAATCGCAGCGCCATCCGTCACCACGATGACAACGCCCGCCTGGCCGTTCTGCACGGTCAGCCAGTGCAGGTACCGCCCGCCATCCAGCGGAATCCTCAGAAGGTCGAGCACCGGCCCGACGTCGTAGCGATAGACCGATTCCGCGGGCATCAGACCGGCTCCCGGATGAACGCGCGCTGGTTGCGGAACACGAACCGGAACACCGTCACCAGGTCCGTCACCGGTGCCTGCAGCAGCGCGCCGACGATCGCCAACGGAATCGCGAGCGGCCGGAGGGAGTCGTCCGGTGGCGCGAAGGTGAAGACGACGACCCCGAACCAGCTGAGGATGCGCAGCGACGTGAAGACGAGTTCGAGAATCGGCTTCGGGGTGCGAGTGGCTTCGAGAATCGAAACCCCGAGCCTGAACCGATTGCGGGCGGTCGGATGCCGCTCGTAGTCATTGAGGATCGACAGCGCGTCCGAGCGCAGCACCGAAAAAGCGGGGCCGGACATCTCTGCAACGCGAGAGATGACCACGCCCGGAATGCCGGTGGAGCGGCGCAGGCGTCGCCCGCCCACGGCGGTGTCTTGACCTGACCTGCCGCCGCTCGTTGAACCGATCCAAGTGGCCCCGTGCTGGAGGGCGATGGTGTCCATGTACGACGAGTCCCACCACACGGTGACGGTCTCGGCATCGTCCGCGCTGAGACCGGATTTGGCAATCAGCGTGAGCGCGGTCGAGCGGGTCGTGACTTCGATGAGGTCATCGATCACGGCGGACTCCAGCTGCGGGCGCGAGTCCTTGAGCCGGTCGCGCAGGCTCACCAGGAAGTCGAAATCGGTCGGCCAGACGCTGATGGTGAATTTGCCGGACTCGATCGCCCGCACCCACGCCTCCCGGCGCTCGTCGATTTCGCGCCGGGACCAGTCGAGGGTCGAGACCTGCGACAGCAGCCGGCTGCGACCGGTGAACCGCTGGCGCTTGAGCAGGCGCTCGAGGGACACCCTCGCGCTCTCGTCACGCAGGGCGATCACGACTTCGGGCGAGCGGTGCGTGGTTCCGAGCATTTCGGCAAGTCCACGCGGTCCGAGACTCAGCAGAAGTGCACCGTCGAAGATCTGGGCGTCAGTGAGAACGAGCTGCTTCGAATACAGCACGGCCGCACGAAACTGCCCCGCGATCGCCGGGTACCAGTCCTGGACGGGGTCGGCGATGGCGGCGACATACAGTTCACGCTGGGTAATGCTGTCCGCATCCTGAACGAGTGCCCGGTTCGTCGCCATTCGTCGAGGCTAACGGTCTGCGCGAGGTGCCGCCTACTCGGCGAAGGCTGAGGGGCCCTCGGCGAGCAGGGTACGGAACTGGTCGGCGTCGAGGATGCGGATGCCCAGCTCTTCGGCCTTGCCGAGCTTTGAACCGGCACCGGGGCCTGCTGCCACGAAGTCGGTCTTCTTCGAGACGCTCGACGCCGCCTTGCCGCCCGCGGCGATGATCGCCTCGAGCGCACCCTCGCGGGTGAAGCCCTCGAGCGATCCGGTCGCGACGACCGTGACGCCCACGAGTGGGCCATCCGCCCCCGCAGCAGCGCCCGGACCGGGGTGGCCGGGAGTGGCGAACTGCACGCCTGCAGCGGCCCAGCGATCGATGATCTCCTGGTGCCAGTCGACGGCGAACCAGTCGATGAGGGCGTCGGCAATGATTCCTCCGACGCCGTCGACGGCTGCGAGCTCGTCGCGGCTGGCGGCGCGGATCGCGTCGAGCGAGCCGAAGTAGTTCGCCACGGCACGCGCGGCGACCGGGCCGACGTGCCGAATGCTGAGAGACACGAGGATGCGCCACAGCGGGCTCGTCTTGGCCTTTTCGAGGTTGGCGATGAGGTTCGTCGCGTTGCTCGACGGTACGCGGGTCTCGTCGCCGGCGAACTCGGTCGCCTCCGGATCGAACGCCGGATCGGTCTTCTTGCGCAGGCGCTGGAACGGGGTTACCTCTTTAGGGACGGAGGCTTCGAGTGACGAACCGTCGCCGGCGGCATCCGTCAACTTGACCTCGCCGGTCTCGTTGTCGCGCACGACCACCCGGATCGGAAAGAGGTCTTCGACGGTCAGCTCGAAGAGTCCGGCCTCGGTGACGAGCGGGGGAATCTCGGGGACGACCGGCTGGGTGAGCGCCGCTGCGGTTACCTCGCCGAGCACCTCGATGTCGAGGGCGCCGCGGCTCCCGACGTGCTCGACGCGACCGCGAACCTGGGCGGGGCAACTGCGCGCGTTCGGGCAGCGCAGGTCGATGTCGCCCTCTTTCATGGGGCGGAGTTCGGTTCCGCACTCGGGGCAGTTGGTCGGCATGACGAACTCGCGCTCGGTGCCGTCACGGAGTTCGATAACCGGGCCGAGCACCTCTGGGATGACGTCGCCGGCCTTGCGAAGCACCACCGTGTCGCCGATCAGCACACCCTTGGCCTTCACGACGTCCTGGTTGTGCAGTGTCGCCTGGCGCACTACGGAACCCGCGACGCGCACCGGCTCCATCACCGCAAACGGGGTGGCGCGGCCGGTGCGACCGACACTCACCACGATGTCGAGCAGTTTGGTGTTGACCTGCTCCGGCGGGTACTTGTAGGCGATCGCCCAGCGCGGTGCACGGTTGGTCGCGCCCAGTTCGTCGTGCAGTTCGAGCTCGTCGACCTTGATCACGATGCCGTCGATCTCGTGAGAGACACTCCCCCGGTGCTCGCCGTAGTACTCGATGAACTCGGCGGCCTCCTGCTTGGACTCGACGACCTTGAAGTACGGGCTCGTCGGGAGCCCCCACTCGGCGAGCAGTGCGTAGGTCTCGGACTGGCTCTTCACCGGCGGATTCGCCCACGCACCGATGCCGTGCACGAGCATTTCGAGCTTGGCGAGGCGGCGGTGCATTTGCGCGAGCTTGTCGGCGGACTTGCCCTCCGCCTTCTGCCGGAGGCTTCCGGATGCCGCATTGCGCGGGTTTGCGAAGATGCGGTCGCCGGCGGCGGTCTGTTCGGCATTGAGCTCGCGGAACGCCTCGACGGGAATGAACACCTCGCCGCGCACCTCGACGAGCGGCGGATGCCCGGTGCCGGCGAGCTTGGTGGGGATCGACTTCACGAAGCGGATGTTTTCGGTCACGTCTTCGCCGACGACCCCGTCACCGCGCGTGGCGGCCGTGGTGAGCACGCCATTCTCGTAGCGCAGGTTGATCGCGAGGCCGTCGATCTTGAGCTCGCACAGGTAGTCGACGCTGCGCCCGGAGTCGCGCTCGACCTTCGTCGCCCACTCGGTGAATTGTTCGAGAGAGAACACGTTGTCGAGGCTCAGCATCCGCTCGGCGTGTTCGACCGGGTCGAAGAGTGATTGCACCCGGCCGCCGACGGTCTGCGTCGGGCTGTCCTGGCTCTGCAGTTCGGGGAACAGCCGCTCGAGCTCTTCGAGCCGGTGCATCGTTGCGTCGTACTTTTCGTCGCTCGCGAGCGACGCGTCGCGCTCGTAGTACGCGTCTCGCAATTCGAGAATGCGTGCTGTCAGCGTCTGTGCTTCACCCTTGGCCGCTTCGAGTTCATCGGCGCTGTATGTCTCTGCCACCGCCCCAGTTTAGGGCTGGGGTGTGACATCGCCCCGGGGGTCGAAGCGAGTCTCAGCAGATCCGACGGCACCGCCGCGCACTACGGCCGGTTCGACTCTCCGTGTTTTCTTCGAGCCACAAACCCGTCCACACCGTCACTATTGAATCGTTTTTGATTCACGCGTGTGAACAAGTCCTGTAAAAAGTGAGCTGACCCCCAAAGGGGGCACATTTAACGAGCGAACTGCGCTAGCCTCCTCGAATGCCCGGTCCCCGAATACCTCGCTTACCCACCGCCCCGCCCGACTCAACCGCCACCAGCAGCTACAGGTTTGGCTATCTCATCTACATTCCCGTGCCCTTTGTGTCGACCATTGCCGCAGGCGCAGCGATGGTTGCGCTCTACCCGCGCTACCGCCGCGCGGGCGGCGTTGCCGCCGAGAATGGGCGCCGCGCTGCGAACTGGGGGCTGACCGTCCTGGCGGCAATGCTCGTCGTCACTCCGTTCCTGGGAACGGCCGCGAGAGTCGCGGGCGAACAGCGAAGCGCCTGGCTCGCCTGGGTTTTGGTCTCGGCCTACCTCTTCATTTCGGCCACCCACATTGCGGTGGTGACCTTCGGACGGGCGTTCGCACACCAGGGTCGAGTTTTCGAAAACCCACTCGCGATTCCGTTCATCCGGTCACGGACATCCACTGAATCGATCGTTCCCCAACGCGCCCGACACCTGTCGTTCAACGGGTTGCCGCCCAACCTGCGCTAGCCTCCGAGAGTGCCAAATGAGAGATCCGCAACTCCGGCCGTGGGATCCGCTCATCCCACCGGTGCTCTTGCCTACGGCCTGGGCTTTCTCGCGTTCCTGGCCGTGCCCATCGTCGCGGTGATGATCGCCGGCATCGTCATGGTCGCCGTGTTCCCGGCGCAGAGGAAAAAGGGCGGACTGGCTGCCGAGAATGGCCGACGCGCAGCCAACTGGGGCCTGACCATCAATGCCCTGATGATCCTGGTTCTTGCGTCCCTCGGATCGCTCTGGCTGATCTTCGGTGACTCCCGGGAGTTCTTTCCGGTTGGCACACCGATCATCTTCTACGTCGTCTTCGCCGTCACGCACGTCTCGGTGTGCATTCTCGGTGTCGCGAAGGCACGCGCGGGTGAAGTGTTCGACAACCGCCTGGCGATCCCGTTCCTCAAATAGGAACGTTCACGAACAGGAGCGGCTACGCACTAACCGGTACCGCGCTGACGGTGCGGGCGATCGTGCACTGTCCGAGCACGCGCGTTCCGACGTAGACAACCGCGGTCTGGCCGGGTGAGACACCGATGAGGGGCTCGTTCGGACGGATCATCAGTTCGGCGACCGTCTGGCCGTCCGCATCGATGCGGTCATGAACGACCGCCACTGCGGCGACGGGGTCGGCGTGTGCGCGGATCTGGACTTCGCAGTCGAAGCTGTCGGCGGCATCCGCAATGATTCCGGATGCGACCGGGTCGAGTCCAGCCCAGCTGAACTTCGTGCCGGCGATCTCGGCGATCGCGAGGGCTTCCTTCGGACCAACGACAACGGTGTTGGTCTTCGGCTGCACTTCGAGAACGAAGCGCGGCTTGCCGTCCGCGGCGGGGTAGCCGATCGAGAGTCCCTTGCGCTGGCCGACGGTGAACGCGTGTGCGCCCTCGTGGGTGCCGAGGATCGCGCCGGTGCGGTCGAGGATCTGCCCCTGTTCGGCGCCGACCTTGTCGGCGAGCCAGCCGCGGGTGTCGCCGTCGGGAATGAAGCAGATGTCGTGGGAGTCGGGCTTGTTCGCAACGCTGAACCCGCGCGCGGCGGCTTCAGCCCGGACCTCGGCCTTGGACGGCGTCGTGCCGAGCGGGAACATGCTGTGCGCGAGCTGCTCGCTCGTGAGCACGCCGAGTACGTAGGACTGGTCTTTCGCCCAGGTCGCAGCGCGGTGCAGCTCGCGATTTCCGGCGTCATCCGTGCGGATGTCGGCGTAATGTCCGGTCGCGACGGCGTCGAACCCGAGGGCGAGGGCCTTCTCGAGCAGGGCGGAGAACTTGATGCGCTCATTGCAGCGCATGCACGGGTTGGGGGTGCGTCCGGCGGAGTACTCGTCGATGAAGTCCTCGACGACGTCGGCCTTGAACCGCTCGGAGAAGTCCCAGACGTAGTACGGGATGCCGATGATGTTGGCTGCGCGCTGGGCATCCATCGAGTCTTCGATGGTGCAGCAGCCGCGGGCACCGGTGCGCAGCGTTCCCGGCATCCGGCTCAGCGCCAGGTGCACACCTACTACTTCGTGCCCGGCCTCAACGGCGCGCGCTGCGGCAACCGCCGAGTCGACTCCGCCGCTCATCGCTGCCACAACTCTCATGAGGTTAAGTGTACGTGCCCGATTCTGTGCGCCCCACAGCCTGTCCCAGCTGCAAAACTCAGGCCCTGGAGCGCTCTCATCCCGTGTGGGCGGGTGAGACGGTTCCGGGGCCCGAGTTTTGCAGGTGGAAGCAGCGGTTAGCCGGGGAGGCCGATGCGGCGCTCTCCGGAGCGGAGCTGCTGGATGACGACCGCGACGACGAGCAGCGCGCCCTTGGCGACGTTCTGCCAGAACGAGTTCACGCCGAGCAGCGTCATGCCGTTGGTGAGAATTCCGAGCAGGATGACCGCGAGAATCGTTCCGGCGATCGTGCCCTTTCCACCCTTGAGTGCAGCACCACCGAGCGCGGCAGCGGTGATCGACTCGAGCTCGAGGCCCTCAGAGCCCGACACCGGCTGCCCGGATCCGGTGCGCGCGGTGATGAGCACACCGGCGATGGCGGCAACCGCACCGGTGACCATGTAGACGCCGAGGATGTAGCGGTTGATGCTGATGCCGGCGAGGCGCGAGGCGATGTCGTTGCCACCCACCGCGTAGATGTTGCGGCCGATGGTCGTATAGCGAAGTACAACGTGCGCAAGGACGGCGAGCACTATGAGCACCCAGATCAGCGTGGGAACGCCGAGCAGGGTTCCGCGGGCGAGGAAGACGAAGAAGCCGTCAGCGCCGGTGTAACCCTGGGCGCGACCGTCGGAGATCAGCTGCGCGAGTCCCTTATAGGCGGCAAGGGTTGCGAGCGTCGCGATGACCGGGTTCACCCGGCCGAAGACGATGATGCAGCCGTTGACGAGGCCGCAGACGACGCCGATTCCGATTGCGCCGACCACTCCGAGGAACGGCCCGCCGGTCGCGGTGAAGATCATCGCCGACGTCACCGAGGTGAGCCCGGCGATCGATCCGACCGAGATATCGAGCGCACCGAGGATGATGACGATCGTCTGCACGACGGCGAGGAGTCCGGAGATCGCGATCGCCGTTCCGATGACTTTGAGGTTGCCTACGGTGAAAAACAGCGGGTTCTGCGTGCCGATGATGATCACGACGAGCGCGATGGCCATGAGCAACGAGACGTTCTGCACTCCGACGACCGCGAGCAGTCGGCGGGGAAGGCTGGGGCGGGGTCCGACTTCGAGCGGAGTCGTTGGCTGCTTTGGGGCAGCGATCTGGGTGGTGGGCACCGGAGTGCTCCTTTCGAATGAGGGGGTCATGAGTTGGTCAGGGTGGCGTCGGCTGATTCGTCCATCGCGAGTGCGAGGATCGCCTCTTCCGTGGCATCCGCTCGGCTCATCTCGCCGCTGATGCGGCCGTGCGCCATGACGTAGATGCGGTCAGAGAGACCGAGCACTTCGGGCAGCTCGCTCGAGACCACGAGCACGGCGACGCCGGCGTGGGCGAGTTCGTCGATGATTCCGTAGATCTCGGCCTTGGCGCCGACATCCACCCCGCGGGTCGGTTCGTCGAGTACGAGCAGTTTCGGGTTGGTGGCGAGCCACCGGGCGAGCACAACCTTCTGCTGGTTTCCTCCGGAGAGGTTGCCGACGATCTGCTCGGATGACGGGGTTCGGATTCGCAGTCGCTCGATGTATTCATCGGCGAGTGCTTTCTCGGCGGCAGGTTTGACGAAGATCCAGCGCGACAGCTTTCCGAGCATTGCGAGCGCCATGTTGTCGCGCACGGTTCGCTGCAGCAGGAGTGCTTCGGCCTTGCGCTCCTCCGGGGCGAAGCCGATGCCGGCGGCGACGCTGTCGGCCGGGCTGCGGAAGCGGCGAGTAGTGCCGCTCACGAGCAGCTCCCCCGCGTCGACCCTGAGGTCTCCGACGATCGTCTTCATGAGCTCGCTGCGACCGGCACCGACCAGGCCGGCAACGCCGACCACTTCGCCGGCGCGCACGATGATGTCGACCCCGTCGACGTGGTCGTTGGTGACGCCTCGCAGTTCGAGTACCGGCTCCCCCGGGGTGACCGGGTCGCGGTGGAAGAACTGCGAGAGGTCGCGGCCGACCATCATGCGGACGAGTTCGTTGTTGTCGGTCTCGCCGACGAGCTTGCTTCCGACGAACCCGCCGTCACGAAGAACGGTGATGCGGTCGGCGAGCTGGAAGATCTCGGCCATCCGGTGCGAGACGTATCCGATGGCGACGCCCTGGTCACGCAGCTTGCGGATGACCGTGAACAGGATGCCTACTTCTTCATCACCGAGGGACGACGTCGGTTCGTCGAAGCAAATGACCTGCGGTTCGGCGACGATTGCGCGCATGATCTCGACGATCTGGCGCTGTGCCGGCGAGAGGTCGCTTCCGATGGTCTCCGGGCGGATGACGTTCTGGAAGCCCCACTTGGTCAGATCGGCGGTGGCCTTCTCGATCAACGCGCGGCGGTTGAAGAAGGCACCGGATGCACCGAGCGAGCCGATGTAGATGTTCTCAGCGACCGAGACGTGCGGCACGATCTCGGGCTCCTGGGCGATGACGCGAAGCCCGGCCGCCCGTGAATCGCTCGGGTCGGTGAAGGCGACGGGCACGCCGGCCAGGCTGAGCGTTCCGGCATCCGGTCGGTAATCGCCGGTGAGAATCTTGAGGAGCGTCGACTTGCCCGCCCCGTTCTCTCCCATGAGCGCGGTGACTTCGCCGGCGCGCAGTTCGAGTTCAACGCCCTTCAGCGCCCGCACGGGGCCGAAGTTCTTCTCGATACCGCGGGCTTCGAGCGCGATGCCGGGTGTGACGTCGCTCATGGTTCCTTCTTTCACTTCGTTGTGGTGGCCGGGGCGAGTGGCACTCGCCCCGGCCGTTCAGTGCTGCTGGTGATGCTTAGGTGCAGACGACACCTTCAGCTTCCCAGTTGTCCGCGTTCACGATTTCCGTGTTGGCGATCGACTGGGGAGGCAGCGGGGTTCCGTCGCGCAGCAGGGCGACCATCGAGTTGATGGCGGCCTTTCCGACCTCGGCACCCGAGATGAACAGCGCGGCCTTGTTGCCCGTGTCCTGTCCGGCAGCCCAGTCCTTGCAGGTCAGGTACGCGCCGAGACCAACACCGGCGATGTCAGCGGGAGCAACACCCGAGTTCTGCAGTGCCGTCACGACACCGGTCTCGTTCTCATCGTTGCAGCCCCAGACGACCCAGTGCTTGACTCCGGCGTTCGCGGTGATGACCGCTCCGGCCTGGTCCTGGGCGTCGGTTGCCGAGTTGTCGGTTCCGATCTCGACGAGCTCGGGAGCCTCGGCGTCGCCGAGAGCCGCGGTGAACGCTGCTGCTGCGCCGTCGACGCGATCCGTGCAGACCGAGAGGTCCTGCTTGTACGCGGAGAGGATGCGGGTGTCAGCGGCGTCCCAGCCGGCTGCCGTGTAGAGCTCGGCGGCTGCTGTACCGACCTCGGTGCCCATCGCGGTTCCATCGAAGCCCGAGAACGGTGCCTCGGCTCCGCTCGCGTCCTTGATGATGTCGTCGGAAGCCATGATCGGGATTCCGGCGGTGTTCGCGGCCTCGATGACCTGCGGGCCGATCTGCTGGTCGGGTACGACGATCACGATGCCGTCGACGCCCTGCGCGATGACGGAGTCGAGCTCGCTGATCGCCTTGTTCGAGTCGGTGCCGAGGTCGACGACCTTGATCGTGACGTCGCCGGCCTCTTCAGCCGCGGCCTTTGCGCCGTTCGCCTCGTCGACGAAGTACTGCTGGTCGCCCTGCTTCTGCAGGTAGGCGATGGTCAGCGGACCGTCCGTGGGGCCCGCTGCCTCTCCGGGATCTGCGGTCTCCATGCCCGAGGAACAGGCACTCAATGAAACGACAGCGGTGAGGGCGAGTGCAGCAACGAGAACGCGGCGGCGCGATCCCAGTGCGGTAATTCGGTTCATCGTGATTTCCTTTTTCTCTTGGGTGCTACCAACAGCTTCACTGCTGTTGGGGTCCGGTCGCGGTTACGACCGACTCGATTTCGCTGCGGCGCAGGTGATCGAGCTGGTTGGTGAGCGCTGCGACGGTGGCGTCGCGCGCAGTATCGGGGTCGTCGTGAAAGAGCAGCATCGACGGCAGTGAGGTGGCGAAGTAGTCGACCTTCGCCGGGGTGACGGCGAGCGTCGCGGTGAAAGCGGAGAGCTGTTCGACGAGATCGGCGGCCCGGGCGCCCTCGCCGAGGCGACGAAGGGCGAGCACTGAGAACGACGTCTGCGGGCTGAACGGCTGCTCGCTCATGTTGACGAAGTCGCCGGTCGATTCGGCGGCCCGTCGCCAGGCGCTGGTCGCGTCGTCGGTGAGACCGAGGGCGGCGTTCGCCTCACCGAGCAGCCAGTACAGGTCAGCAGCGTTGGCGAGCGGATGCCGCGCCTCACCGAGACTCACCGGCGGCCGCAGGGCATCGCGGATGAAACCCCGTGCCGCCGATGCGTCAGCGACCTCGAGAGCGCGGGTAGCAAGCGCGATCATCGAGCGGTCCCAGGCTGCGAGAACCTGGCCCTCGCCGCCTTCCCACGGCTGGAACTGGCGGCCAAGCAGCAGCGTGCGCGCTTCGCTTGCCCGGCCGACGGAGACGAGCAGGTTGGCGAGAACGACGGTGAGGTCGTCGCGTTCGGCGACGAGCGCGTTCTCGCGCTCGAGCCGGTCGAGGCGGTCGTCGTCCGTCGAACCGGTGCGCGCGAGCAGCTGGTCCTCTTCGTAGAGGAGTTTCGCGTCGCGCGGGGCGGCAGCTCTCGCGGCTTCGAACGACGCGAGCGCGAGCCCGGTGTCCGACAGCACGTTGTAGGCGGCAATACCGAGGTTGCGATTGACGAGCGCGGAGGTCGCCGGGTCGATGTCTCCCGCGAGCGCGAGCCTCCACGCGGCGATGGCATCGTCGTACCGGCGCTTGTCGTAGTACCAGCTTCCAATGAGGGATGCCGCGGTTGCGTCGGTCGGATCGACGGCGACGGCGCGTTCGAGCGCTGCGACGTCGGCAAGACGCGACGCGAGGCTGTGACGCGCATCCGCGGTGCGGGCTGCGCGACGGGCATCCGCTGCGGCGACGGTATCGCCGGCACGCTCGAGGAGCAGCGCGCGGTGGTACTCGACGAGCGGTGCGACCTGCACCTGGCCGAGCGCGGTGTGGGCGCTCGCGGCGGCGGCAAGGTCGAGAACCCGGAGGGCGTCGGCGGTGAATCCGGTCTCGGCGTACTCGAGGGCAACATCGAGCAGGGTCGGGGCGTCCACCGTGAGCGTCTCCCCGGCCAGGTCGCGCGCCCACTGGTCGAGCCGGTCGCGGGTGCGGTGCGCGGCGAGGATGCCGGTGGCGGCATCCGCCTCTCCGAGCGTGCGCAGTACGAGGACGAGCAGGTCGATCGCCTGGGCATGGTTCGAGTCGAGGTCGAGCACCGAGCGAAGTGCGGTCTCGCTCGCGCTGTAGTCACCGGCGCGGGCCTGCAGTTTCGCGATCGCGAAGCCGGCGGCGGTGCGCCAGGCGGAGTTCCAGGTGGCCTTGGTCAGGAACTCGAGTGCTTCGGCGTCACGGCCCTGGTGCACGAGCGAAATGCCGAGACGGTAGTGCGCTTCGCCGTCGGCGGGGTTGGGAACGCGGGTGAGCAGACGGGTCGTGGCGCTGCGCAGGTGCTGCTCGGCTTCGACGGAACGCCCGGCCTGCTCGAGGCGGGCAGACAGCGCGATGTTGGCGCGGACGTCGGACGGGTCGCGACGAATCGCCTCGAGCCAGTACGGCTCCGGGGACCTGGTCGCGTGCCGGTACTGCTCGAGGTACTGGCCGGTGTAGAACAGCTCGTCCTGTGACGCGATGTCGGCGGGTGCGGGCGGTTCGGTCGCGGCGGCCGGGGCCTCGAGGGTCGAGGGTGTGGAGCGCGGCGTCCATTCGACGAGGGTGACGCCGTTTTCGCTGAGAGTGAGGGTGAGGTCCGCGGCGGGCACGTCAGCATCGATGATGAGGGGCGAGCCCGGGCGGATGGTCGAGGTCGACTCGTGCACAACGGTGCCGTCGGCCGTCGCGAGCGTGACCACGGCATCCGTCAGTACACGCGTTGCGGAAACCCCGATGCGGGCCGTCGTTCCGGTGACGTCGAGGCGAACGGCCGCGTCGAGGCTGGCCTGGTGTGCCGGTCCGATGCCCTGGATCGGAAACCAGTACTGGCTGAAGGTCTTCGTCTCGCCGGGCGCGATCCAGGAGAAGTCAGGCTGGTTGTCGGTGAAGGCGCCGGCCATGAGCTCGACGTAGGGTCCGTCGCCATCGGTGAGGTTGCGGTCCCAGGCCCAGCCGAACTCGGCGTTGCCCCAGGTCCACTGCTTCTTGCCCGGCGCGATCCCGCGGTCGGCCCAGTGCACGAAGCCGGCCTGGCGACCGTGGTCGTAGCCACCGAAGAAGTCGTCGTCGGTCGCCGCGACCATGTACGAGGTCGGCACGGGGATGTTGCGGTACCAGTCGAGGCGGTCGCCATCCGGGGTCTCGGCGGTGACCTGCGCCGGGTAGTCGACGCCGTAGTAGCGACCGTCGACCTGCGGGAAGGTGGCGACGGCACGCTTGGCGTGGTCGGCGACGAAGTGCACGTCGGTCGGGAAGAATGACTGGTAGTCGTCGTTGACGGCGGCGGCGACGTTGGCCCACCAGAGGAACGTCTGCGTGGTGTCGGTGCGGTTGTACAGGCGGACGCGCGCCTCGATAACGCTCGAATCGGGGCGAAGGCGGATGCCGTGCATGCCCTTCATCCGGTTGATCGGATCGTGGTCGGAGCACCAGACCGTCACCGCTCCGTCGTCTTCGTATTCGATCTCGAAGTCGGTCGGCAGGAAGGTGGCCGGGCGGTGGTGCTGGGGCCAGTTGAACTCGACGCCGCCCGAGATCCAGGGACCGGCGAGGCCGACGAGCGCTGGCTTGATGACGTTGTTGCGGTAGAAGAAGTCGTAGTCGGCAACCTTGTCGTAGCCGATGTGGATGCGGCCGCCGAGCTCGGGAAGGATGACGAGGCGGACCCACTCGTTCTCGAGGTGCACCGCCTGCCACTCGTGCGCGACCTTCTCCTGTGCGATCCGCTCGTGGAACGGCAGCGGGTAGACCTTGCCGGATGAGCCCTGGTACACGCGGGACTCAAGGAAGGCCGGGTAGTTGTCGGGCTCGGCCGGAAGGTACGAATCGATGATGAGTGGCTGGCTCCACGCGGCGACGCCTCGGGTGGCCTGGTCGGCGGGAACAGGGGGAAGCACCAGTCGAGACGGGGCGGAAGGATTCTCAGCGTTGAGCACGTATTGACGATACGAGCGGATGCTGCACTCGACACAGCAGATTCCGGTGATGATTCTGGACAAAACGATGATTTGCAGCAACACTGTGCAGATGTCGATCGCCGATGGATTTCCGGGACAGCGGATGCTGGTGCTTCCGAGGCCGCGCGTGCGCGAGGCCCTGCAGCAGCCGGGAACAGCGCACCTTGTCGTTACCGACTGCGGGTACTTTCCGGAGGCAGAATCGCACGGGCGGGCTCGCAATACCGGGATTCCGCAGGCTGTCGTCATCGTCTGCGCGAAGGGGCGGGGCTGGTGTGAGACGGATGCCGGCAGGTTCGAGGTCAGCGCGGGGCAAGTCATCATCCTTCCGCCCGGTGAGCGGCACGCGTACGGTGCGGACGCGGACGAACCGTGGACGCTGTGGTGGCTGCACGTCACCGGTCGCGACCTGCCCGAGTTCCTGGCCGCCGCAGGAATGACGAGCGAAGCGCCGGTGCGCAACCTGTCGGACGTCTACCGGGTCGTCGCGCTCATCGGCGAAGTGCTGCAGTGGATGGAACGGGACTCGACGACCGCGAGCCTGCTCGCTTCGGCGGGGGCGGCCTGGCACCTCATGGCGCTGCTCGCTTCGGATCGCACGGTCGGCAACGGACGAAGCGGAGTCATCGACCGCGCGGCCGACTACCTGCGCGAGCACATCGGTGAGCACGTCTCGGTCGGTGAACTCGCGGCGATGGCGCGGTTGAGCGAGTCGCACTTCGCGGCGCTATTCCGTAAGCAGTTCGACTACCCCGTGCTGCAGTACCAGACGCAGCTGCGGATGGCGCGGGCCCGCGAGCTTCTCGACACCACCGACCAGCCGATCGCGACCGTCGCGGCCGCGACCGGGTATCCGGACTCGTTCTACTTCGCACGCCAGTTCAAGCGCGTGCACGGGGTCACCCCGTTCCGGTATCGCGCCCAGCACAAGGGGTAATGGCGCGAGCCGCCGCGACCGTGCTGCGGTTTATTATCCGTGCGGGCGCTCAAACGGCCGCACGAATAACAAATCACCGCGCGGTGAGCTTACTACGGGGCGGAGAGTTCGTGGGCCAGGGTGCGGGTGGCCTCGTAAAGGCGGCGGAAGCGGGCGTAGGCGGCGTCATAGGTTGCCGTGAGGGACGGGTTCGGCGTCACCGTTCGCGCGTAGGTCACGGTCGCCGCGGCGGTCGCGAGCGAATCGAATAGCCCGACACCGACCCCGGCGCGCAGCGCGTTGCCGAGCGACGCACCGATCGTCTCGGTCGGCACGTACTGGGTGAGCCCGGTGACGTCCGAGACGAGCTGCAGCAGCAGTTCGTTCTGGGCTCCCCCGCCGACCGCGAGAACGCGAGCCGCCGGGTAGCCCTCCGCCGCCATCCGCTCGGTGTTCTCGCGAATGCTGAAGGCAATCCCCTCGAGCAGCGCCCGATAGACGTCACCGCGGGTGTGCGCGAGCGTCAGCCCGAGAATCGCGCCGCGGGCAAGCGGGTCGTCGATCGGGGTGCGCTCCCCCGACAGGTACGGCAGCGCAATGAGCCCGTTGGCCCCGGGAGCGGATGCGGCGGCAAGTTCCGCAAGAGCTGCGAACGCGGGTGCTCCCCCGTGGTGTTCCTGCGCGATCTCAAACGGCGCGAACTCGTCGCGGAACCATGCCGTCACATTCCCGAGGTTGTTCGTGCCACCGGCGAGCGCGAACGTTCCCGGCTCGAGGAAGTGCCCGGGCCAGAAACTCGTCTCGCCCGGAAGTGACTCGCAATGCAGGATGAAGAACGCGGTCGATCCGTACATGAGCATAAGGTCGCCGGGCGAGGCAAGCCCCGCGCTCGTGGCTTCGGCAGCGGCATCCGCTGTTCCGGCGATGACGGGCGTGCCGACGGCGAGTCCGGTCAGCGCGGCTGCAGCCGGCGTGATCGTGCCGACGACATCGGTGCTCCAGACCAGTCGCGGAAGCAGGTCGACCGGGCAAATGTCGCCGAACTCCGGCAGCCACGACTCGCCGTCGGCGGCGACCAGCGGCGCGTAGCTGCCGGAGAGATAGGTGTCGAGGGTGCGCTCGCCGGTCAGGCGCAGCACAAGGTACGCCTCGGCGCCGACGATCGACCTGGTCGCGGCCCACACCTCGGGCTCGTGCTTCTGCAGCCAGAGCAGCTTGGGCGCGACCGACTGCGAGGACAGCGAGACGTCGACGCCGCGAGCGGCGAGCGACGACTCGAGCTCCCGGCACTCAGCGATCGCGCGCGAGTCGATGCCGTACAGGATTCCCGGTCGCAGTGGTCGGTCATCCGCGTCAAGCGGCAGAACGCACGGTCCGATCGCACTCACCGACAATCCGACGATGTCGCTCGCGTCGATGCCGACCAGCAGCTCGCCGCACAGCGTGACGAGGTCCTCCCACCAGACGGCATCCGCGTCCTGCTCGAAGTGCCCGGGCAGCGGCGTCTCAACACCGTGCGGAACGCTCGCGGATGCGACGATCGCACCGGCCTCATCCGTCAGCACGCCCTTCGACGAGGCCGTGCCGACGTCGATTCCCAGCAGCAGGCGCATCAGCGCATCACCGAAATCGAAACCGCCGGGTTAAAAGCTGTACGCGCCATGCTCAACAACGGTACGCCCGTCGACCTGAACCGAACCGACAGAGCGGATGTCCTTCACGATGTCCCAGTGGATCGCCGACTCGTTCGTGCCGCCGCATTCCGGGTACGCACGACCGAGAGCGATGTGGCAGGTGCCGCCGATCTTTTCGTCGAGCAGGATGTCGTTGCTGAAGCGATCGACGAACTGGTTGGTGCCGATTGCAAATTCTCCGATTGCGGTCGCTCCGCCGTCGGAGGCGAGGATCGTCGTCAGGAACTCCTGCTCGGTCGACGAGGTCGCCGAGATAAGCGTTCCGTGCTCCCAGGTCAGTCGAAGGTCGTGCACGAGCCGCCCGCCGAGAACCGCGGGGTTCTCAAACCAGATCGTTCCGTGTTCGGTGCCGGTGACCGGCGCCGTCATGATCTCGCCATCGGGCATGTTGGTGAAGCCGGGAGACGCGATCCAGGTGCGGCCCTCGACCGAGAAACTGAGGTCGGTTTCGGTGCCGAGAATACGCACCGTCTTCGAGCCTTCGAGGGTGTCGGCCCAGGACTGCCAGATGCCGACTTCGGTCGGCCAGTCGATGAGGCAGGAACGGAAGAACATCTCGGTGAGCTCTTCGAGCGTGCAGCCGGCCTGTTCAGCGAAGTGCTCGTCGGGGATGCGCACGAGTGACCAGCGGGTGTTCTGCCAGCGAAGAGCAGACACCTTTCCCTGCGCGGCCTGGTTGACCGCGAGTCGGCTGGCCGGAATTGAATCGTGGATCGAGATATCGAAACCGCCGCGGAGGGCGATGTAGACATCCGCCCAGTCCATTCCGTAGGCCTCGATCTCGGGCACCCACGCGAGCTGCTCGTCGGTGCCGTGCTCGAGGATCGAGTGGCGGGTCTGCTCGGACAGGAACTGCACCTGCGGAAAACCGCCGGCCTTGATCACCGCCTCGAACACGCCACGGGCGAGCGGGAACGACCCGATCTCGCCCATGGCGATCATCACCTTTTCACCCGGTTGCACCCGGGTGGAATGGTTCACAAGGATGCTGCCGAGTTCGCCCCAGCGCGGGTCAGTTTCGAACCCGGCCATGGTTTAGTTCTCTCCGCGGAAGTCGCGGGCAGCGGTCATGAGGGCGGAGACCCGCTCTTCGCTCGCCTCGTTCCAGATGTAACCGTCGCGCTTGAACGCGGTGCCGATGACGGCGCCGTCGGCGATCGCGAGCTGGCTCGCGACGGTCGCGACGTTGACGCCGGTGTTCGCGAAGACGGGCGTCTCGGGAACGGCATCCTTCACCGTCTTGAGGATCGCGGCATCCGTGGTTGCACCGGCGGTAAGGCCCGAGACGCACAGGACGTCGGGTCCGCAGTTGAAGACGGTCGAGCGGGCAACCGACGCGATGTCGCGCTCGGCGAGGTAGACGGCCGACTCCGGGACGATGTTGTACATGAGGCGAACACCCATGCCGTCGACCTCGCGGCGGTGACGGGCGACCTCGCCGCTGTTGGTGTTCCACAGTCCATAGTCGCTCGCATACACGCCACTGAAGATCTCGCGCACGAACTGGCCGCCGGTGGCGACGGCGAGGTCGATGCTCGCGGTCGGGTCCCAGAGCACGTTGACGCCGTAGGGAACGGTGATCTCGCTCTTGAGCTCGCCGATGACGCGCGCCATCGTGGCCGTGGTGATCGGGTTGACCTTGAGCAGGTACGGAAGGCTTGCCTCGTTCGAGAACATGATGGCGTCGACTCCACCGTTCTGCAGCGCGTGCAGGTCGCGGCGAGCGGCTTCGAGAACCTTCTCGACCCCTCCGTCGGCGTCGTAGCCAGGGTCGCCGGGCATTGCGAGCAGGTGGCACATTGCGACCACGGGCTTGTGGGTCCCGTAAACGTCCTGGATCCAGTTCATGTCATTCTTCCTTCTGTTGCTGGTGGAGTCTGTGGTGAAAAAAGCGGTGAGTATTAGGCGGTCGACGAGTGTTCGTCCGCGAGCACGACGGCTTCGGCGATGATGACCTTGACGCCGTTGATGCGCAGTTGTTCGGCGAGTTCGCCGGTCGGGGCGACGTCGGTCACGAGCTTGTCGATGATGTCGAGCCCGGCGATGCGTGCAAACGCGACGCGGCCGAACTTGCTCGAGTCTGCGACGACGATGACCTCTTTCGCGGAACGCACCATCGCCTGCTTGACGAGTACGTCATCCCAGTTGTAATCCGAGATGCCGAAGTCGGCGTCGAGTCCGGCTGTCGCGAGGATGAGGCGGTCAACCGAGAGGTCCTGGAACGCGCGGGTCGCGAAGTCGCCGGTGAGGGATCCCTCGCCCGGGCGCAGCATTCCGCCGGTGAGAACGACCCGCAGCTCCGGCTCTTCGAAGAGCGCCTGCGCGACGCGCATGGCCGGGGTGACGACGGTGATGTTGCGGCGTCCCTTGAGCATGCGGGCGACTTCGAGGGCGGTGGATCCGGTGTCGATCGCGATCGAGTCGCTCTCGGCGATGAGGCCGGCCGTCGTACGAGCGATGCGGGATTTAGCTTCGGATGCTTCGTTCTCGCGCACGAGATACGGCGGCTCGAAGCTGCGGCCGCGCCCGATGACGGCGCCACCGTGTACGCGGCGCGCGAGTCCGGCTTTCTCGAGGTCGAGCAGGTCCCGGCGCACCGTCATCGGTGACACCTGGAACTTTTCGGCTTCGTCGACAACCGAGACCGAGCCGCGCTCTTCGAGCGTCTGGAGCAGTTCTGACCTTCTGCGATTCAACTTCATGACACACCCTTCGTTGGGAGTTCGGTGAGTGATTCTGTGGATGATTCAGTGGATGGTGCGGACTTCTTCTTATTGACCCGGCGGGAGATCGCCTGGCTCGCAATTACGAGCAGCAGCAGTGCGCCCCACGCGAAGTCGCGGAAGAAGTTGCTGTCGCCGAGCCCGACGAGCAGCATGTTGAGTCCGGTGGAGAGCATCTGCAGGGCGATGAGCGCGAGCACCACTCCGCTCACACGACCGGAACCACCGGTCACCGCGACCCCGCCGAGTACGACGATCAGGATGGTGACGAGAACGTAGCTGGATCCGTAGTTCGGGTTCGCGGCATCCGTGCGCGCCATCACCACGATGCCGGCGAGGGCGGCGAGCAGGCTGCAGATGATGTGCGTGATGAGCACAACGCGACCGTTGCGCACACCCGAGAACAGCGACGCTTTCGGGTTCGCGCCGAGCAGGTACATCGTGGTGCCGATCGGCGTGCGGTTGAGCAGCACCCAGACGGCGACGATCACAACGATGAGAATGAGCGTCGGCACCGGAATGTAGGCGATCGCGGCGCTGCCGATTGCAGCGAGTTCGGTCGGGAACCCGTACAGCGAGACACCGTTGCTGAGCACCGTGGCGATGCCGCCGAACAGGGTGAGGGTCGCGAGCGTCGCCAGGATTGCCGGAACCCCGAGGTAGCCGATCAGTACGCCATTGACGATTCCGCAGAGCAGGCCGACGAGCAGTGCGACGACGATTCCGACAACGAGCGCACCGGGACCGGATGCCGCCTGCAGCGGGGCCATCGCGATGGCGGCCGTCACCGCGGACAGGTTGGCAACCGCGCTCACCGAGAGGTCGATGCCTCCGATAACCATGGCGAGCATCATTGCGAGGGTCAGGATGCCGAGGTCGGAGACCTGCAGGGCCATCGACGTGAAATTGCGGCCGCTGAGGAACGTTCCCTGCTTGAGCGCCGAGAGCAGTACGACGATTCCGAGGACAACGCCGATGAGCAGGCGGATGTGGCGGTCGGCCGGCCAAATGACCGACAGGGCGCGGGATGCTGTGCTGGTGTTCGACATTCAGGAACCTCCGTTTGCAGCGCGACGCTGGCGAAGAGCGCGCAGAGCGGGCACTCCGGTGCCGATGATCAAAACGATGCCGACGGCGACCTGCTGCCAGGTGGCCGGAAGACCGACGAGAACGAGCGAGTTCTGCACGATGCCGATGAGCAGCACACCGAGCAGCGAGCCGATGACCGTCCCGCGGCCACCGGTGATGAGCGCGCCGCCGAGGACGACAGCGGCAATGACCGCGAGCTCTCCGCCCTGCAGTCCGACCGGGTTCGCGTTGCGGTAGAGCGTCGCGTAGGTCACGCCGCCGATCGCGGCGAGCCCGCCGACGGTGGCGTAGATGATGTACTGCACGCGGTGAACGTTGACGCCCGAGCGTTCAGCCACGGTCGGGTTGCCTCCGAGCGCGTAGATCTGGCGGCCAAGAGTCGTGTGGTTGAGCAGCAGCCAGACCAGCACTGCGAGCACCGCGAGGATCAGGACGGCCGGGTGCAGGCTCGTGGTTCCGGTGCCGCTGGGGTTGGGAACGGTGATGAGGCTCGCCTGCGAGAACTCGATGGTTCCAGCCGGGAGTGTGAAGATCGACTGTCCTCCGAGGAAGAACAGTGCGGCACCGTAGAACAGGCTCGACGTTCCGAGGGTCACGATGAGTGTCGGCACCCGGAACCGGGCGACGAAGAAGCCGTTCAGCAGGCCGAGCACGATTCCGATCGGAGTAGCGATCAGATAGAAGACGATACCGCTGCCGTTGAACTGGGCGGCGAGCAGCATGGTGGCCGCCGCGAAACTCGAGACGTTCGCGATCGCCGGGAACGAGACATCCACTCCCCCGGAGATCATCACGAGCAGCACGCCGAGCGACAGGATGCCCGTGACCGTGAGCAGGCGAAGCAGGTCGAAGATGTTCGAGACCGACAGGAACGCGGGGTTGATGGCGGTGATTACGATGCTGACCACGATGATCGCCACGGCGATCGTGAATTCGTTCGACCGCAGGATCCGCTTCGCGGTGCGGCGACGGGCACTCGTGACGGGCTTCGCCGTCTCGGTCACGGCGCTCACGATGCCACCAGCAGAGTGTTGAGTTCCTGCTCGGTGATGTCTTTTCGAGCGAACGTGTCTGTCACGTGTCCTCCGCGCATGAGCAGGATGCGGTGGCACACATCGAGCAGTTCTGGAATGTCATCCGAGATGACGACGATGCCCATCCCGTTGCCGGCGAGCTCGCGCAGCAGGTCGAGGATCTGCGCCTTCGAGCCGATGTCGACGCCGACCGTCGGTCCGTTGAGCACGAGGATCTGCGGGTTCGCGGAGAGCCACTTCGCGAGAACGACCCGCTGCTGGTTTCCGCCGGACAGCGTCGAAACAGCCTGGGTAACCGTCGGCGTCTTGATGCTCAGGTTGGCGACCCAGTCGACGGCGAGCTGTGCAGCCTTTTTCACGTCGAGCAGGCCAAATCGGTTGCGCAGGTCACTGACCGTGCGGATGACGATGTTGTCTTTGATCGAGTGGTCGAGAAAGAGGCCCTCGGTCAGTCGGTCCTCGGGGACGAACCCGATGCGGTGGGCGATGGCGTCCTGGACGGAGTTCAGTTCGACCGGTTCGCCGTTGATGAAGACGTTTCCACTGGTGGGCGGGAGCATACCGAACAGGGAGAGCGCGAGGGTGTCGCGTCCGGACCCGAGAAGGCCGGTGATGCCGACGATCTCGCCGGCCTTGAGGGTCAGGTTGACGTCGGTGAAGCAGCCGGGGCGCGAGACGGAGTCGAGGCGAAGCAGCACGGGGCTGTCGGCGGCGACCGGGGTGGCGATGTTGTGCCCGTACTCGATCGCGCGGCCGGTCATCGCGGTGACGAGTGCTGCGCGGTCGAAGGCGTCGGCTGCGGCATCCGCGACCTTCGTTCCGTTGCGCAGGACGACCGTGTGGTCTGAGATCTCGGCGACTTCGTCGAGTTTGTGGCTGACGAACAGGGTGGAGATGCCCTCAGCCTTGAGCCCCTTGACGACCTCGAGCAGTGCCTGCACTTCGCGCTGCGAGAGGGCGGTGGTCGGTTCGTCCATGACGATGAGCTTCGCGTCGGTGACGAGGGCTGCGGCGATAGCGACGAGCTGGCGGTCGACCATGGGAAGGTCACCGGCGAGCGCATCGAGATCGAGGTCGATGCGGATGCGGCGCAGCACTGCGCTCGCGATCTCGTTGACGCGCTTGCGGCTGAAGCGGCCGACGCGACCGGAGATCTGGGAGGCGAAGGCGATGTTCTCGGCCACCGTGAGGTTCGGAAAGAGCGAGAAGTCCTGGTAGATGACCTGGATGCCGGCCTTGAGGGCATCGACCGGGCGGTAGCTGTCGCGCTTCTCGCCGCCGATGACGAACTCACCCGCGCTCGGGGCGTGCACCCCGGCGAGGATCTTGATGAGGGTGGACTTTCCCGATCCGTTCTCGCCGACGAGGCAGCAGATCTCGCCTGCGCCGATCGTCAGGTCGACGTCGTAGAGAGCGGTGACCCCGGCGAAATCCTTGCCGATCCCGGTCATGCTCACGATCGTCTCGCTCACGGGTGTGTCCTTTCGGTGGTGGACCCTGCCCGCCGGTGTTGGCCGGCGGGCAGGGGTCGTGCTGGTGTTGGTACTGCTGGTGATGCTGGTGGCGACTTAGAAGTTGTAGTCGGCCATGTTCTCTGCGGTGATGTCGACCCAGGCGCTGCCCGTGATGACCTTGCCGTCGAGCGTGATGGACTCGAAGCCCGTCACACCGAGGTCGGTTCCTTCGGCGATCTCGTCGCCCTGGAGGATCATCAGCGCGACCTTGTTGGCGGCGTAACCGGCGTCGGCCGGGTCCCAGGTGGTGACGAGGTCGATTGCACCGGTCTTCAGCAGGTCACCGGCGTAGGAGACGATGCTGGTTCCGAGTACCGAAACGGAGTCCTGCAGGCCCGCTTCTTCAACGGCCTGGCCGGCACCGACGACGTCCAGTGCGTCACCGCCGATGATTCCCTTGAGGTCCGGGTAGGTGGCGAGCAGCTGCTTCATCTGCGCGTAGGAGGTGTTCTGGTCGGAGCCGGTTACCTGGCGGTCACCGACGAGCTTCATGTTCGGGTAGGTGGTTTCGGCGTACGCGATTGCCGCATCCATCCACTCGTTCTGGGCGGTCGAGTCGAGGCTTCCGACGAAGACGGCGAAGTCGCCGGTCTCGCCCGAGCGCTCGGCGAGCTCGTCCATGAGGTGCTCGCCGTAGGCGGCGTTGTTGAACGCTTCCACGTCGTAGACGGCGTTTTCGACGTTCGATGCTTCGTGGGTGACGACGACGACGCCATCAGCCATTGCCTGCTTCATGACGGGTTCCATCGAGGCGACCTCGGTCGGGACGACGACGAGTGCGTCGATGCCCTGTGCGAGCTGGTCCTGTGCAACCTGCACCTGCAGTGCCGGGTCAGCTGTGGAAGGACCCTGCTCGAAGGCGGTGACGCCGGTGTCGGTGCCGAACTTCTCGACGCCGAGTTCCATGCGCTTGAACCAGTCGAAGCCCATCGACTTGACGTTCGTGGCGAAGGTCAGCTCGGACGCATCCTTGCCGGCGCCCACCCACTCGGAGTCGGTTCCCTCGGCGGCCGGGGTGGTGGTGCTCGTGCAGGCGGCCAGGGAGATGGAGACGGCCAGTACGGCGAATGTTGCCGCTACTCGTGTGGTGCGCATGGGTGACACTCCTAGAAAGTCGATCGCTGGTGGGGCGGGATGTGCGGACCGGAGTAGATGTTCGTTCGTACATCGTACGTGTTGCTTTGGCCCGAATTCGCACAACGGTAGCAGGACGTTTCGGGTACACGCCAACGGGAAAGATGACAGTGAATCATTGCCTTTCGCCTTACGTTTCAGGCATGTTACGCGGGAGTGACCCCGGTGTATCGGGCGGCTGGCAATCGAACATTTTTCGCACAAACGAACAGAAATTGGACGGGTCTCGACGTGCCGAAAATGTTCGAAAAAAGTTTGGGCGGCGGGGTCGTGGCGCGAGGTCTTCGGCGTGTTCCCGGAGTGAGCCGCCGCTATCGCCGTCAGGGCTGCTCTCCCGCCGAAGCTTCCAAAATTCAGGAACTCCGCGGCGACATCCGGCGCGTCGCGCGATGACACGCCGCCACTAGCTCGGCGCATCCTGCGTTTTGGAAGGGGGGGCGGATGTTGTGGGTGAGCGAGAAGGCCAGCGCGGCAGGTCAGGCCAGTGCAGCCTCGAGCTGGGCGGCGAGGGCGAGCAGCGTGGCGTCGTGCCAGCGGCGGCCGATGAGCTGCAGTCCCACCGGCAGCCCGTCGGCGGTGAAGCCGACCGGAACGGTGATGGCCGGATGTCCGCTCAGGTTGAGCGGGTGCGTCAGGGTGAAGCCGATGGTGGTTTCTGTCTCGACCCCGTTGACTGACGTCGGCCCGACCGTGCGGCCCCACTCGCCGTTCTCGACGCCGGCGACCGCGAGGCACGGTGTCGCGATTACCTCGCAGCGCTCGAGGGCGTCTTCGATCGCGTCGAAGACATCGGTGCGCAACTCGTGGTCTTTCGCGTGGTCGACGGCTGACTTGCTGAACCCGAGCTCGATGAGCGCGGCAAGTTCGACCGGGATGTCGTCGCGGTGCGTACCGAGCAGGTCGACGCCGCGCTCGAGGAACGAGGCGGCGTTGTGGGCGGTCTGCACCGAGATGATGCTGCGCCACAGTTGCGCGAGCTCGAACTGGTCGGCGAGGGCGACGCGGGCCTCGGTGACGCGCACGTCACGAGACCCGGGTGCGCCGGCAAACAACCCTGCGAGCGTGGCGAGTGCGTCTGCGGTGATCGCGGCGACATCCGCTGCGATCGGAAAATTGCCGAAGGTCGGGTCGAAGCCCACGACGAGTTCCCCGGTGCTCTCGGGGATCGGGGCGAAGGCGGGCACCGAGTGCGGGTCGCGGCTGCTGTACCCGGAGAACGCCGCCGTTCCGACGACCGTGTCGGCGACGGTGCGGGTCAGTGCGCCGATCGACTGGAACGGGGTCGACGCCTGGAACGCGTTCGGGCGGCGGGTTTCGGGAATGAGGAATGCCGAGGACTTGATCCCGACGAGACCGGACATCGCGGCGGGGATGCGCACCGAGCCGCCGCCGTCCGAGCCCTGGCCGATGACCGCGAGTCCGGCAGCGACGGATGCCGCGGCACCGCCCGAGGAGCCGCCCGCGTTGTGCGCGAGCGAGTGCGGGTTGTGCGTCGGACCGAACAGCAGGTTGTCGGTGATGCCCTTGTGGCCCATCTCCGGAGTGTTCGTCTTGCCCACGATGACCGCTCCGGCCGCGCGGAAGGCGGTCACGTGCAGCGGGTCGAAGTCCGAGACGTTGTTGGAGAAAGGCACCAGCCCCATGGTGAACCGGACGCCGGCCATCGGTTCGACGTCCTTGACCGAGACAGGGATGCCGTCGAGCGGTCCGCGGGGCTCACCGTTCCGTCGGCGGCGGTCAGACGCATCCGCTTCGGCGAGCGCCGCGTCGTGCAGCACGGTGACGTAGGCGGTCAGCGCCGGGTTCAGGCGATCGATGCGGTCGAGGTGCGTCTGCACGAGTTCGCGGGCGGTGTACTCCCCCGCGTCGAGCGCGGCCGAGAGCTGGGCGACGGTGGAAAAACAGACCGCCTCATCTCCGGTGGCGGAGGTGAACTCGTTCGGGCGCGCGGTGGTGGCTGACATGGCGCCACCCTAGGTCGGCCACGTGTCGGGGTTGTTACGCGTTACACCGCAGCGTTCGTGCGGTGGTTTGTTACCAGTGCGGGTGCTCAAACGGGCGCACGGGTAACAAACAACAGCACGGTCGCGCTAGCGACCGAGGGTCGTTTCGCGGTCGGAGAGGCCCGCGAGGGATGCGCGCGACACCGCCGAGGGCAGCGCCGCGACGAGCGCATCGACCTCGGCGTCCGTGGTCTCGTGGCCGAGGGTGAAGCGCAGCGCGCCCCGCGCATCCGCCTCTGACAGCCCCATCGCAGTCAGCACGTGCGAGGCCTCGGGAACACCGGCCTGGCAGGCCGATCCGGTCGAAACCGAGAACCCGGCGACATCGAGCAGGAACAGCAGCGAATCGCCCTCGCAACCCGGAAAAGTGAAGTGCGCGTTGCCGGGAAGGCGTCCAGCCGACTCCGGATCACCGCGATAGACCGCCGACGGCACGGCAGAGCGGATGCCGCCCACCAGCCGATCGCGCACGGCACGCAGCCTGGACGCCTGGCCGTGCAGATCGGCCGTTGCGCGCTCGGCGGCGAGCCCGAACGCAACCGCACCGGCGGCATCCTGCGTTCCCGAGCGAGCGCGCTGCTGGTTGCCGCCGTGCAGCAGCGGCACCACCGTGGCTGACCGCGCGATGAGCAGTGCACCCGCGCCGACGGGGCCGCCGATCTTGTGGGCAGAAATACTGATCGCCGCGACACCGACGGCGTGGAAGTCGATCGGAAGATACCCGTACGCGGCAATCGCGTCGAGGTGAACCGGAACGCCGTGCACGGCGGCGAGCGCCGCGATCTCCCGAACCGGCTGGATCGTTCCGACCTCGTTGTTCGCCCACAGGGCGGTGACGAGCGCAACATCGTCGCCGAGCGCTGCTTCGAGCGCGGGAAGTGAGATGCGTCCGAGTTCGTCGAGCGGGATCCACTCGATCACGGCACCCTCGTGCTTCTCGAGCCACTCGATCGCATCCATGGTTGCGTGGTGTTCGCCTTCGGGGACGAGGATGCGCGGACGGCTACCGGCGGTATTCCGCGCCCAGTACAGGCCCTTTATGGCGAGGTTGACCGCTTCGGTTCCGCCGCCGGTCAGGGTGACCTCGACGGAGTCGGCACCCACCGAACGTGCGATGCGCTCGCGGGCTTCCTCCAGCATCCGCTTGGCGTTCTGGCCCTGGCTGTGGATGGATGCCGGGTTTCCCACTACGGTGAGGGCGTCAACGTAGGCAGCGAGCACGTCCGCGGGCATGGGCGAGGTCGCCGCATGATCCAGATAGATGGGCACTTCTACTCCTGCACAGGTATGCGTGTAACAAACATGACTCACACGGTGATTACTCTAAGTCTCATGCCTGAAAGCGATGCTCTGCACGATCTCGGCGTTCGCTCGACGGCGGACGGCGGAGAGATCCGCGTCTGGTCGGCGAGTGCCACCGCCATCGAGCTGTGCATCTTCGATGTGAAGGACACCAGCTGGGTCGTGCAGTCGATCCCGCTGGTCCGCGGTGACGGCGGAGTCTGGTCGGCGACATCCGCTGCACTGATCCCGGGCGCCCCGTATTCGCTGCGCGCCAAGGGACCGAAGGGCCCGACGCACCGCTTCGATCCGAAGCTCGACCTGATCGATCCCTACGCTCGCGGGCTGCAGCGCACGCGCGCAGGCGGATGGCGCTCCTACGTACAGGACGACGCGTTCGACTGGGGTGGGGTGGCCAAGCCGGCGATCCCGATGGACCACACCGTCCTGTACGAGGCGCACGCCAAGGGCATCTCGAAGCTCAACCCCGCGGTGCCCGATCACCTGCGCGGAACCTACGCCGGACTCGGTCACGAATCCACGATCGCCTACCTCAAGGACCTCGGCGTCACCACGGTGGAATTACTGCCGATTCACCAGTCGGTGAGCGAGCAGCGACTGATCAAACAGGGCCTCACCAATTACTGGGGCTACAACACCCTCAACTTCTTCACCCCGCACGCCGAGTACGCGACCGCCGAAGCCCAGACCGGCGGAACCGGTGCGGTGCTGCGCGAGTTCAAGACCATGGTCAAGAACCTGCACGCCGCCGGCCTCGAAGTCGTGCTCGACGTCGTCTACAACCACACCGCCGAGGAAGGCCCGACCGGCCCGACCACGAGCCTGCGCGGAATCGACAACGCCTCGTACTATCGCCAGCAGCCCGACGGCAGCTACATCGACGTCACCGGATGCGGCAACACGGTCGACTTCTCGCAGCCGGCCGCCGTGCGGCTCGTGCTCGACTCGCTGAAATACTGGGCGAACGAAGTGCAGATCGACGGCTTCCGCTTCGACCTCATGGCCACCCTCGGTCGTGACGAGAACGTGCACTTCGACCCCGAGCATCCGCTGCTCGAGGCGATCCTCGACGACCCGGATCTCGCCGGCGTCAAGATGATCGCCGAACCCTGGGACGTCGGAATGGGCGGCTGGCAGGTCGGCAACTTTCCGGACGGCTACTCGGAGTGGAACGACGGTTACCGCGACCGGATGCGCGACTTCTGGCTCACCGACATCGGCGCCGCGCGCGCGAACGGGATCGCCCCCAACGGCATCGGCTCGCTCGCCCGTCGGCTCGCCGGATCCGCCCACGTGTTCTCCAACGAGCGCGGCCCGCTGGCCTCGGTCAACTTCATTACCGCGCACGACGGCTTCACGATGGCCGACCTGACCGCGTATTACACGAAGCACAACATCGGCAACGGTGAGAACAACCGCGACGGAACCAGCAACAACCACTCGTTCAACCACGGTGTGGAGGGACCAACGGATAACGCGGTCATCCTGACGACCCGCCAGCGCGCCCTGCGCAACCTGCTCGGCACCCTGCTGCTGAGCGCCGGCATCCCGATGATGACCGCCGGCGACGAGTTCGGGCGCACCCAGCGCGGAAACAACAACGCGTACTGCCACGACAGTGAGCTGACCTGGCTGTCCTGGGCGCGCGAGCCCTGGCAGAACGACCTCTTCGACGTGACGAAACTGCTCATCCGACTGCGCAACGAGAACCCGGCGCTGCGCCCGGTGCGCTTCGGACGCTGGGGAGAAACGGTGCCGAGCGCCACCCAGATGGACTGGTACAACAAAGAGGGACTCGCGATGACCGAGGACGACTGGGACTCCCCCGCGGAGCGCACCCTGCAGTACCTCGCGGCATCCACGCCTGAATTCGAAGAGTTCAACCGCATCCTGCTCGTCGTGCACGGTCTCGAGCAGGGGGTGACGGTCACGCTTCCCGAGCACGAGGGCGTCGAGTCGTACACGCTGCTCTGGGATTCCTGCAACGACGACCTCAGCGGCGTCGAACTCGAGCACGGGCCGGGCAGCGAGTTCACGGTCGCCGGCACCTCGATGCAGCTGTTCCGCGCACACTAGCCACCCGTCGTTGCCGGCAGGCGCGTTGCTGGCAGAACGCATCAACGGCCAGTCTTCCAAAATTCAGGAACCGCGTCAGACCTCCCGGCGAGCCGTGAAACTTTTGCGGCGTGTTGCCCCGCAGTTCCTGCGTTCTGGAACGAGCCGGGCAAGCAATGAAGGCGCGAGTTGCCGGAGCACGACCACGCGGCGCGTCTCTGCACGGGCGCTCTGGCAGGATGGATGCCGTGGCCTCAGGAACCCCCGCAACCGTCGCGCTGGCCGCGGCCGGCATCCGCTTCACCGCCCATGCCTACGAGCACGACGCCGCGAACACGAACTTCGGGCTCGAGGCGGCATCCGCCCTGAAGCTCGATCCGGAACAGGTTTTCAAGACCCTGTTAGCGGATGTCGACGGCTCGCTCGTGGTCGCGATCGTTCCGGTCACCGGAAAGCTCGACCTCAAGGCACTCGCATCGTCCATTGGCGGCAAAAGAGCCGAAATGGCGGACCCGAAAGTCGCCGAGCGCAAGACCGGTTACGTGGTCGGTGGCATCAGCCCGATCGGGCAGAAGAACCGGCACGCGACCGTGCTCGACGAGACGGCCGAGCTCTACGACACCATCTTCGTCTCGGGCGGCAAGCGCGGCTTCGACATCGAGCTCTCCCCTTCCGACCTGCTGAGCATCACCGCCGGCACGGTCGCGGCAATCGCGCGCGACTAGGCAACTCCCCCCGTTCCCCCTCCGCTCCCCTTCCAAAACGCAGGAATCGCGAGTCCACTCGCGGCGTGCCGCGCAATTCTGGGCGGCGTGTTGCTGGAATTTCCTGAATTTTGGAAGCCTCGAGTTGGCGAAGGTTCCATGCAGCTACTCCAGCCCGCTCATCCAGCCGGGAACCTTCCACAACGCAGGAACTCAGCGGGGACTCGCGGCGCGCCGCGCGAGAATGCCCGGCGTGTTGCCCGAAACTCCTGAATTTTGGAAGAGGAACTCTCTTGGAAGAAGCACTCTCTTGGAAGAAGAACTCTCTTGGAAGAAGAACTCTTTTGGAAGAAGAACTCTTTCGGCGAGAACTCTCTTGGCGAGAAAAAGTACCCGCCCGGCTACTCCATCACGGCGATGAGGCCGAGCTCGGCCGACGACGCGAGCAGCGGATGCTTGGGTACGACGCGCACGTTGTAGCCGAAGCTTCCCGACTTGGCGAGCGGCACGGTTCCGCCGAAGGTTGCGGCGGCCCCGAGCTCGTGGGATTCGAGCGACAGGGTCGCGCGACGCACGTCTTCGATCAGGTCGCTGTCGCGTGCCCGGCCGTAGACGAGTTCGACCGAGACGTCGTCGGGCGAGAGCCCGCCTAGCTCGACGTGTGCGCGAACGTGCAGGCTGTCGCCGACCTGCGGCACAGCATCTACCCCGCCCGATTCGACGTGCAGGACCTGCAGCGACGGCCAGGCCGCGACAACGCGCGACTTCCACACCGAGAGCTCGCGCGCCGGCTGGTACGAGTCAGCGCTGATTGCCGCCTCGGCCGTGGACGCCGGAATGTACAGGCGCTCGACGTACTCGCGCACCATCCGGTCAGCCGACAGCTGCGGTGACAGCGTCGACAGCGTGTGGCGGATCGACTCGACCCAGCGGGTCGGAACTCCGGCCTCGTCGCGGTCGTAGAAGCGCGGCGCGATCTGGTTCTCGATGAGGTCGTAGAGCGCGAGCGCCTCGAGCTTGTCGCGCTCGGCGCCGTCTCCGGCCGAGTCGGCGGTCGGGATCGCCCAGCCGTTCTCCTCGTCATAGAACTCGGCCCACCAGCCGTCGAGAATCGACAGGTTCAGCGACCCGTTGAGCGCTGCCTTCATGCCCGACGTTCCGCACGCCTCGAGCGGGCGAAGCGGGTTGTTGAGCCACACGTCCGTTCCCGGGTAGAGCAGCTTCGCCATGGCAATGTCGTAGTTCGGAAGGAACACGATGCGGTTGCGCACATCAGCCTCTGCGGCGAACTCGACGAGGCGCTGGATGAGGCGCTTGCCCTCGTCGTCGGCCGGGTGCGACTTTCCGGCGATCACGATCTGCACGGGGCGCTCCGGATGCAGCAGCAGCGACCGCAGGCGGGCCTCGTCGTGCAGCATCAGGGTCAGCCGCTTATAGGTAGGAACGCGGCGCGCGAATCCGATGGTCAGTACGTTCGGATCGAGCAGGTCGGAGTACCACGACGGCGCCCCGATGCCCGGGTTCTGCTCGTGCCAGGCGTCGGTCACGCGACGGCGAGCGTCGTGCACGAGCTGCTCACGCATCCGCCCGCGTACCTGCCACAGGTCAGAATTCGACACCGCATCGGATGCCCAGTCGACGGCCGTCGTATCGGACCAGCCGAACTTCGACTGTGCAAGCTCGAGCATCATCGGGTCGGTCCAGGTCGGCGCATGCACGCCGTTGGTGACCGATGTGATCGGCACGTCGTCCGCGTCGAATCCCGGCCAGAGCGTGCCGAACATTCCGCGCGAGACCGCGCCGTGCAGCTTCGAGACGCCGTTGGCGCGCTGGCCGAGACGCAGCCCCATGACCGCCATGTTAAAGAATGCCGGGTCGCCGCCCTGGTAGACCTCCTGGCCGAGCGCGATGACCGACTCGGCCTCGACCCCGGGCAGAAGTTCGGTTGAGAAGTACCGCGTCATGAGCGCGACCTCGAAGCGGTCGATTCCCGCAGGCACCGGCGTGTGGGTCGTGAAGACCGTGCCCGCTCGAACGACCTGCAGCGCCTCGTCGAACGAGAGCCCCTCACCGATCAGGTCGCTGATGCGCTCGAGACCGAGGAACCCGGCGTGGCCTTCGTTGGTGTGGAACACCTGCGGCTCGGGCGTGAGCGTCAGCTCGGTATACAGCTTGATTGCGCGCACTCCGCCGATGCCGAGCAGCAGCTCCTGCAGCAGGCGGTGCTCGCCCGCACCGCCGTAGAGACGGTCGGTCACCGAGCGGTTTTCGTCGGTGTTCTCGGGAATGTCGGTGTCCAGAAGCAGCAGGCGGATGCGGCCGACCCGCAGTTGCCAGATGCGCGCGTAGAGCGCGTTTCCGTCTGGCAGCGCGAGGGTTACCTGTGCAGCGCGGCCGTCCGGGTGGCGAAGTACCGAGAGCGGAAGTCCGTCGGGGTCGAGCACCGGGTAGCTCTCCTGCTGCCAGCCGTCGCGGGAGATCGCCTGGCGAAAGTAGCCGGCACGGTAGAACAGGCCAACGCCGATGATCGGCACGCCGAGGTCTGATGCGCTCTTGAGGTGGTCCCCGGCGAGAATCCCGAGTCCGCCGGAGTACTGCGGAAGAGCCGCCGCGATGCCGAACTCCGGCGAGAAGTACGCGATCGACGAGGGGGCATCCTCGAGTCCCTGGTACCAGCGCGGTTCGGTGAGGTAAGTGGTGAGGTCGTCGCCGAGCTCGTTGGCCCTCGCGACGAATCCCTCGTCGGCGGCGAGCTGGGCGAGGCGTTCCGGCTCGACCGCACCGAGCAGTCCGATGGGATCGTGCCCGACCTCTTCCCAGACCGCGGGGTCAATCGAGACGAAAAGTTGGCGGGTCGGCTCGTGCCACGACCATCGAAGGTTGGTGGCGAGCTCTTCGAGCACGCGGAGCGACTCCGGCAGGACGGTACGAACAGTAAATCGACGAATGGCCTTCACGCAGACGAGCCTAGGGCAGCGAGGTTGCCGGGAGGTTGCGTGGGTGTGGGCTCTCAGGCAAGTGCCCGCTGGGCCCGTCGGCGCTTGCGGGCACGGCCGGCGAGCCCGCTCGCGAACATGTAGCCCGCGTAGAGGAACAGCGCGATCGCAATGGCCGGCACAATCCACGCGCGGTGCTCACCGTTGACGAGGGAGTTGGCGTATCCGATCCACGGCACGCTGTACCAGACGGCGCCGCGCACCTGCACCGGAAGCACTGCCGCTTCATCCGCTACGGCGTTGTTGTCACCCTTGGTAATGAAGGACAGTCCGGTCGCTGTGGAGGAGATGATGGTGGTCACACGGTGCGTGACGACGGCGGGTTTTCCGGATTCGATTTGATAGGTGATCGCGTCACCGATCCGGATCGCGGCCGGATCGATGGGTTTGACGATGATGAGCGTTCCGGGCGGGTAGGACTGCAGCATCGAGTTGGTGAGTACCGTCATCGGCGTCGACCCGGTCGCGAACGGCACCACGATCACCATGACGCCGACCAGAGCGACGACCGCGAGCAGTCCGGCACTCAACCCCACGCCGAGATAGTGCAGCACCCCGCGTTTTTTCTCTGCTTTTCTGCGTGCACTCATACCGGCACTTCCTTATCTCGAAGATCTTCGTCGTCCTCGCGCTTGCGGCGCCTGCGGGCAACAAGCCAGAACAGTCCGGCGCCGCCGAGGAACGCGAGCACCGGGACCAGCACGTAGTACTCCTCGAACAGGTGCCAGGTGTTGATGGCCACCGCGAGCAGTCCGCTCGCGGGCGGCGGGGTGTCGTCGGGGGGAATCACCGACGGGGTGGGCGTCGGCGTCGGGGTCGCCGAATCCGACGGCGTGGGAGTCGGGGTGATGACGGGCGGAGTGATCGCCACGCCACCAGCGGTGCAGTCGGTCGGCTGCTGGGTGCCCGGTTTCGTATCGCTGAGCGTCACGCGGATCGCGAGAGAAGCGGATGCCGCCTGTCCGGTATGTCCCGCAAGGTCAGCGAGGGCGAGCAGCGTCGACACTTTCACTACCTGCCCCGGACGAACACGCAGGCCTTCGTTGAGCACAACGCACGGCTTCGCATCGCTGAGCGCAACGACCTCGCCGTCACTGTTACCGGCGGTGACGGAAAGGGTCAGCGCACGAGCGTAGTACGCGTCGGAGGCGACGACGTCACGAAGGGTGATGCGAAGAAAGCCCGACTCCTCCCCCGAGTTGCGCAGGTAGAACTCCTCGGCCTGGGTATCGGTCGGCACGATGTTCGCGATGTCGCCGAACAGCCCGCCCGGAAGCCGGGCGCCGAAGTGCACGCCGTCGCTGCTGAGCTCGAGCTCGTCGGCCGCCCATGCCGGAGGGGCGGCAGCGAGCGCGATGACACTGCCGACCAGGGCAGCGACAACGGCGCCACGGACGAGTCGTGTTCGAGTCAGTGGCATTGCAGTTTCGGCGCGGAGTTGGTCATCACGAGCGTGCCGGTGCCGGTCACCGTCCACTCGCCACCGAAAACTGATTGCTCGACGACGATCGAGTGGGTACCGATGCCGTGTGAGTAGAGCGTCGCGTCATCGTGCGAAAACTGCAGGTTCGGGTCATAACCGGTCGCTCTGGTGTAGCCGCCAACCATGACCACACCGTCCATCCTGACCCGGTAAACGACGTTGCCCGTATAGGAGGTGAGAATCGGCCAGCCGAAGACCGCATTCCAGCCGCCACTGTCAGAGCAGGTCAGGGTTACGGCGGGAGGAACTACCACCTCGAGCATCACAATCTGGAACTGCTGGGCGGCGTTGTTGGCAACACACGGGATCACTGTCAGGTACACCATGACGGCCGTGCCCGCACCGGTGACCGCGGCGCACAGGGTGAGGTCCGAGCGAAGCTTGAACGTCGTCGTGCCGTTCGCGTTCGCCGACAACAACCACTGGCCCGTAGTCGCCGTCGTGTCACTCATCCGCAGGTACTGGTTGGCCTCGCCCGCAGCGGATTTGCTCCACCCCATCGTCGTCGAGTTGCGGCTCGTAATCCGGTAGTACCCGTCGCTGGCGGGAACAAACTTCCAGTACTCGTTCTTGTTGCTCTCCTGTTCAGCGATCGTGTTGCAGTTCTCCTGCCACAGCGGGGTACCGGAGGTCTGGCCGTAGTACTCGGTCTGCACGCACCGCACCGGGTTGAGCGTCGTCTTGATCCAGTACCAGGCCGTGTTGCTGACCGCGGTTGTCGTCTGTGCCGGCGTCTGCTGGGTGAAGGTCGCGGCCGCACTCGTCGCGGACCAGGTGCCGGCGGTGACGGTGCTTGTGACAGTAGCGACGACCGACTTGCTGACGTTGGCAGCGACGTTGGCCGCCGTGATCGAGGTCTTGAGGCAGACGATGACGCTCGCCCCCGCAGCGAGGGTGCCGCTGATCGCGACGGCGGTCGAGCCGAAAACCCCGGTGACGGGCGAAACCAGGGACGTCGACGTGGTGCATCCGCTCGTCACGATGCCAAGAGCCACCGTGACGAGTCCGGCAAAGGTAGTCGAGTTCGTCGACGCACCGGTCACGCCGAGCGAGAAGGTAGACGAGCGAGTACCGGTGTTCTTCACCGTATATGCGCCAGCTGCGGCGAGCGCCGTCGAAGAATAGGTGATGTCGAGAGTGCTGCCCGATACCGCGGTCTGGGTGACGCTGACGGTGGCGGCCTTCGCCGTCGACGAGACCTGCGCGGTCGCTGACCAGAGCGCATACGAGGTGCCGGTGCCGGCGAGCACGGCGAACGTGACGATGCCAGCGATGACCGCGAGCCGCGACGACAGGCCGAGCCTCAGCGGACGCCGGGCGCTCACTACTGAACCTGCCCCGCGGTGATCGTCGTGGTGAACGCGACGACCTGGCCCTGTACAGCACCGGTCGCGAGCTTTACTTCGACGCAGACCGTCGACGTTGCCCCGGGTGCGATCGTCGGAAGGACCTTCGGAGTGACGGTCGCCGAGGCACCGGTGAGAGCTGCCGTGCAGGCACCGGATGCGAGGCGCACTTCGAGAGCGGTCGTCCCGGTGACGACGCTGCCGCTGAGGGTGGCCGGAATGTTGCCGGAGTTGTGAATCGTGAATGGCTGCCGGGCAGTTTCGCCGACCAGGAGGTTGTTCCACTGCGTCGCGTCGAATGCTTCGCTCGCGGTGATGGCGAGGGATCCGGAAGTCACAACGGTCGAGTCGATGTCGGATTCACCGTTCCATAGCGCAAAGGTGCCGCCGGAGAGTCCGGCACCGATCAGGGTCGCTGCGGCGATGGCTGCTGCGGGCGCCAGGAACGACGCAGGGCGCAGTCCGCGAAGTGCGCGATGACGCGCGGAGGTGGTCGAACGAACCACGGGCATTGCAACACCTCCCCGACGATGGGGTGAAAAACGGGTGTGGAGGGAGCGGGCAACGCCAGCAGGAGCGGGGCGCTGTCCCTGGGGGCGGATGCCCTGCCCCGGGGAGGGCAGGACATCCGCGCGAGGAGAAACTAGTTCTGCTGGAGCACGAACGCGAGGTTGGCGAGGTTGACGCTCTCGCTCTGGGCCTCATCACCGACGACGTCACCGACGGTGGACGGGAAGGTCACGGTTACCTTGACCGGAAGGGAGTAAGTGCCGGCGGTCTGTGCCGCGACCGCAAACGTCCCGTCGGTGTTCGCCGTGATTCCCGCCGGCAGGGCGCCAACCGGCACGACGTCGATGTCGAGCGCGGCCTTCAGCTCGGTGCTCGTCGAAGTGATCGAGCCTTCGTCGACCGAAAGCGTCGCGTCAAGGTTGTCACCGGTCGCGGCGATCGTGAGCGTCGTGGCGTACTCGAACGAGTCACCGGGAACCCAGAGTGCCGGGTTGGTGTTCCACGTTCCGACCGTGCTGTCGAGCGTCAGCTGACCCGAGTTGACGGTGGTGTCGGCGATGGACGACGAGTCGTTCCAGAGCGCGAGCGTTCCGGCCCCTCCGAGAAGCAGGGCGATGCCTGCTGCGGACGCGATCGAGCCTTTGACGAGCTTGTTCATGTGACGGTTCCCCTTGTTCGGGCGCAACAAATTGCGCCGAGCCGTACTCGTCCGGCGCCAGCGGGTAACTGGAAGGGTGTGCCGGCCACGTACAGCGGTATTCACTGGAAAAGAACGAGTTACGAATGCAAAACGTCCTGGTGAAAAGAACTTCAAACGAGAAAGCCGGTCTGCTAGGTGCCGCTCAAACGCGAGAAAGCTTATTCCCCAGTGCGACGCTACATCTCGCCTGATAGCACGGCAATGCGATTAGCCAAGTTTCTCTCACCCAGAAAGGGGGGTACAAAGTCGGTCCTCCACTGTGCCGACAAACGTCTGTACCCCGGTTTTGTACCCCGCTATGTACCCCGGGCCTGTACCCCGTTTTACCGGGCATCCCGCAGGTGTGAAACGGCCAGTAAACACGCAGACTGCACTCGCCACGGTGAGCAAAGGCGGTACGGTCTGATTGTGGCGACGGTAGACAACGGCAAGGCAGCCGACATGAATCTGACAGGTCCGAATGTAGCGACGAGCATCGCGCAGTTCCCGGGGCGCATCGGCCGAATTCCGATCCGGCAGCTCTCGCCGGTCGAGACGGAGAACGGCTGGACGGCGAAGGCGTACGCGGGCGAGGTAATCCCCTTTGCGGCGACGGTCTTCCGCGAGGGTCACGACCTGCTCGGAGCGGCGCTCGTCCTCACCGACCCTGCCGGAGTCGAGACAATCGTCCGGATGACGCCGGGCGCTAAGGGAACTGACCGCTGGCATGCGAGCGAGCTGCTCGACCAGCTCGGCGAGTACCGCTGGCGCATTCGCGCCTTCAGCGATGACTGGGCCACCTGGCTGCACAACGCCGAGATCAAGATTCCGGCCGGAATCGACGTCGAGCTGATGTTCGCCATGGGAATCGAACTCGTCAAGCGCGCTGGGCGACTCAAAATCTTCGCGGATGCCGCCCGCATTTTCGCGGACACCTCGCTCTCCCCCGCCGCGCGCCTGAAGGCCGCCACGGACCCGAGGCTCGAGAAAGCCATCGCCGCCCGCCCGATCGTGAGCCTCGTCACCGAAAGCGAGACCCACAGCATCCGCGTCGAGCGATCGCGCGCCGGTCTCGGTTCCTGGTACGAATTCTTTCCGCGTAGTGAAGGTGCAAAGCAGAACAAGGACGGCTCGTGGGTATCCGGCACCTTCCGCACCGCTGCGAAGCGCTTGCCCGCCGTTGCAGAAATGGGCTTCGACGTTCTCTACCTTCCGCCGATCCACCCGATCGGCAGGTCGTTCCGCAAGGGACCGAACAACACTCTCAATGCCGGGCCGAACGACCCCGGTTCGCCGTGGGCGATCGGAGCAGCCGAGGGCGGGCACGATGCAATCCACCCCGAACTCGGAACCGTCAAGGACTTCAGCTACTTCCTGGGCCAGGCGAAGAAGAACAACATCGAGGTTGCCCTCGACCTCGCGCTGCAGGCGTCGCCCGACCACCCCTGGGTGACGAGCCATCCGGAGTGGTTCACCACCCTTCCGGACGGCAGCATCGCCTACGCCGAGAACCCGCCGAAGAAGTACCAGGACATCTATCCGATCAATTTCGACAACGACCCGGCCGGCATCTACGCCGAGGTCCTGCGGATCGTGAAGTACTGGATCAGCCTCGGCGTGCGCATCTTCCGCGTCGACAACCCGCACACCAAGCCCCTGCAGTTCTGGGAATGGCTGCTGCACGAGATCTACGTCGAATTCCCCGACGTGGTCTTCCTCGCCGAGGCGTTCACCCGCCCGGCAATGATGCAGTCGCTCGCGGGCGCCGGATTCCAGCAGTCCTACTCGTACTTCACCTGGCGCAACACGAAGGTCGAACTCGAGGAGTACTTCGTCGAGGTGTCGAAAGAGACCAGCGGCCACTTCCGGCCGAACTTCTTCGTCAACACCCCCGACATCCTCACCGAATTCCTGCAGTTCGGTGGCCAGCCCGCCTTCAAGATCCGGGCCGCGCTTGCGGCGACGGCGAGCCCCAACTGGGGTGTCTACGCGGGCTTCGAACTGTTCGAAAACGTCGCGCGCCCCGGGGCAGAGGAGAACATCGACAACGAGAAGTTCGAGTTCAAACCGCGTGACTTCGCGGCGGCCGAAAAAGCCGGCCGCTCGCTCGCCCCGTACCTCACGCGTCTGAACCTCATCCGCGCAGCCCACCCGGCACTGCGGCAGCTGCGCAATCTCGACGTCCACTGGACCGATGACGACTCGATGCTCGTCTACTCGAAGCACCTCGACGCCCAGTTCACGGGAACCAGCGCGCCCGACACGATCATTGTCGTCGCCAACGTCGACCCGCACTCGGTTCGCGAGACAATGGTGCACCTCGATCTCGCAAAGCTCGGCCTCGAACCGGACCGCGAGTTCACGGTGACTGACCTGATCACCGGTGAGTCCTACCGGTGGTCGACCGATAACTACGTTCGACTCGATGCGTTCACCGAACCGGTGCACATCCTTCGCGTCGAGCACGACAGCTAGCTCGACACGACGGCTCGCTTGTACATAAAGTTCACGATCCACCCGAAAGGCACCTGATGGCCAAGGCACCCGCTCTTCCCGAGCTGCACCCCGACCACATCGCGTCACTCGTCGCCGGTGCTCACCCGCAGCCGCACCACGCGCTCGGCCAGCACCCGTTCGAGGGCGGATTCCTGTACCGGGTCATCCGTCCGCTCGCCTCGTCCGTCACGGTCGTACGCGCAGACGGATCCGAGGTTCCACTCGAGCACACCGCCGGCGGACTGTGGCAGGGCTGGGCGAAGGGCAAGGGGCAGGCCTATACGGTCACCACGAGCTACGACAACGGACCGGACTGGATCGCCGATGACCCGTACCGTTTTGTGCCGTCCGTCGGCGAGATGGACCTGTACCTGTGGGGCGAGGGTCGCCACGAACAGCTCTGGCACGTGCTCGGTTCCCACTTTCGACCGCACGAAGACATCGAGGGCACGTCGTTCTCGGTCTGGGCCCCGCACGCGAAGGCCGTGCGGGTGCTCGGCGACTTCAACGGCTGGTACGGCCTCGGGCACGCCATGCGCCGCCTCGACGACAACGGCGTCTGGGAGATCTTCGTTCCGGGAGTCACCCCGGGCAGCGCCTACAAGTTCGAGATCCTAACGGCGGCCGGCGAATGGGTCAAGCGTGCAGACCCGATGGCCCGGTACACCGAGGTCTCCCCCGCGACGGCGTCGAAGGTCGGCCAGTCGCTGTACGAGTGGGAAGACACGAGCTGGATGTCCGCCCGTGGCGCCCGCGACCCGCACAACTCCCCGATGAGCGTGTACGAGCTGCACGTCGGTTCGTGGCGACCCGGTCTCGGCTACCGAGAACTCGCCGACCAGCTGATCGACTACGTCACCGAACTCGGCTTCACGCACGTTGAATTCATGCCGCTCGCCGAGCATCCATTCGGCGGTTCCTGGGGCTACCAGGTCACCGGATACTTCGCGCCGACCTCGAGGTTCGGTCACGCCGACGATCTCAAGTACCTGATCGACCGGCTGCACACCGCCGGTATCGGTGTGCTTATGGACTGGGTACCCGGGCACTTCCCGAAGGACGAGTGGGCGCTCGCGAAGTTCGACGGCCAGGCGCTGTACGAGCACTCCGACCCCCGCCGCGGCGAGCAGATGGACTGGGGAACCCTGATCTTCGACTTCGGCCAGTCGCAGGTGCGCAACTTCCTCGTTGCCAACGCCCTGTACTGGCTCGAGGAGTTCCACATCGATGGCCTGCGCGTCGACGCCGTCGCCTCGATGCTGTACCTCGACTACTCCCGCGAAGCCGGCGAGTGGGAGCCCAACATCCACGGCGGCCGCGAGAACCTCGAGGCCATCAGCTTCCTGCAGGAGGTCAACGCGACCGCCTACAAGCGCAACCCGGGCATCGTCATCATCGCCGAGGAATCTACCTCGTTCCCCGGCGTCACCAAGCCGACTTCCGGCGGCGGCCTCGGCTTCGGCATCAAGTGGAACATGGGCTGGATGCACGACTCGCTGCAGTACATCGAGCGCGACCCGATGTACCGCTCGCACCACCACGGTGAGATCACCTTCTCGTTCCTGTACGCGCTGAGCGAGAGCTTCCTGCTGCCGATCAGCCACGACGAGGTCGTGCACGGTAAGGGATCACTCCTCGCGAAGATGCCCGGCGACCAGTGGCAGAAGCTCGCGAACGTTCGCGCCTACTTCGCGTTCATGTGGGCACACCCCGGAAAGCAGCTGCTGTTTATGGGCAGCGAGTTCGGCCAGCCGTCCGAGTGGAGCGAAGAGCGCGGGCTCGACTGGTGGATCCTCGACCAGCCGGTGCACCAGGGGCTGTCGAAGCTCGTCTCGCAGCTCAACCGCATCTATCGCGAAGAGCCGTCGCTCTGGCAGCGGGACAACGAGGAGGGCGGCTTCGAGTGGCTCGACGGCGGCGACTCGACCAACAACGCCGTGACGTTCCTGCGCTGGGACAAAGAGGGCAACCCGATTGCCATCCTGATGAACTTCTCCGGGGCGCCGGTCGGTCCGTACCGGGTCGGCCTGCCGTTCGCCGGCCAGTGGGATGAACTGCTCAACACCGACGCGCTCGAGTACGGCGGAAGCGGGGTCGGCAACTACGGCTCGGTGACGGCCGTCGACGAACCGTGGGCCGGACGTCCGGCATCCGCTGAAGTGACCCTGCCTCCGCTCGCCGGCCTCTGGCTGAAGCTGCGCAAGTAGAACTACTTACCGACTGCAAAACTCAGGCCCCGCGGCCCGCTCAACTCCCCTCAGGGGATGAGACGGGCCCGGGGCCTGAGTTTTGCAGTACGAAAGGGGCTAGTAGAGCAGCGCGGTGAGGCGACGGCGACCGGCGATGACGCGGGGGTCTTCTGCTCCGGCGATCTCGAAGTAGTCGAGCAGCCGGGTACGCACGAGGTTCTTGTCGGCCGGCTCGAGGCTGGGGAACAGCACGAGCAACCGGTCGATCGCGTCTTCGACGTGTCCGCCAGAGACATCGAGGTCGGCGACGGCGAGCTGCGCGGCAACATCGGAGGGAGCGGATGCCGCAGCCGAGCGCACGGCATCGAGGCTCACGCCGTCGAGGCGGTGCAGCAGTGACACCTGCGCGAGTCCGGCGACTGCAAGGGCATCGCGGGGGTCCTGTGCAATCGCCGTCTGGTACTCGGTGATCGCCGTGGCGTAGTCGCCCGCGGCGATGGCGTCGTAAGCCTCCTGGTGATGCGGGGGCAGTGGTTCTTCGACCGGCTCGGCCGCCGCATCCGCCTCGCCCTCGACCGGTGCGGGAACCGAACCGGTCACACCCTGCTGGGCGGCGAGCTGCAGTACCTGGTCGAGAACCGCCTTGAGTTCTTCGTCAGCGGGGAGGCCGACGAACAACTGCACCGGGCGACCGGCGATGACCGCGGCAACCGTGGGCACCTCGGTGACCTGGAACGCCTGCGCGAGCTGCGGGTTGGTCGTGCCGTCGACGGTGGCGAGCACGAGCTTGCCGCCGAAGCTGGCGACGATGTTCGCGAGCGACGGCTCGATGCCGTTGCCGTGGAATTCGACGATCACCGGCACGCTGTTGGACAGCTCGAGAATGCTCGTGAACGTCGCGTCGGTCGCCGCAACGACAACCGAAGACGCTCCGCCCGCGGCTGCTGCCGCCGGCTTCTTCGGAGGGTTGACGAGCGAGGAAAGGTCTACTGCGCCGCGAAGATTGCCGGGGAGTGGGTTGGTCACTTCTTCTTTACCTCTTCTGCGTCAACGAGTCCCTGGCTGTAGCCGAGCAGCACGATCTTTCCACCGGCTGTCTCTGAGGGCACGTAAAACAGTAGTTGGTCGGCGTAGGTTGCTTTGAGCCCCTTGGTGCTGAGCGACTTTCCGAGTAGCGCCTTGACGTCCTTCGGGGCGTTCACTGCCGCGCCATCCTGTACCGGTTTGACCGTCTCGGTCTCGGTCAGTTCGACCGCGACGAGGGTTCCGGCGTCATTGGTCCCGAGCACGATCGTCTGGCCGAGGCCGGGCGCCGTGGCGAAAGTGAGCTTTGCGGTGTTCGGGAGCTTCTTCTGGCGAACCTTCTTGGCTTCGACACCGACCTCGGTGCGGAGGGTGTCGCCCTCGGCTTCGAACAGGTCGTAGTAGGTGCTCTTCTCACCCTTCATCAGGATGTCGCCGTAGGCCTTCGCCACGAGCGACGGCTCGAGGGTGAGGAACGGGGCATCCGGTGAGATACGCGGGGCGCCGACGGTTGCCGACGCGAGCCCCGGCAATACCGAACCCGGCTCGAGCGTCATCACGTAGTGAACCTTGTAGAGCGCTCGCGGGTCGTCCTGGATCAGCATGTACGCGACGGTCGGGATCTTCTCGTCGACGTCACCGAGCGTGACGGCGAAGACCGTGCGGGGCCAGCCGTCGTTCTGTCCGGGAAGGGTGACGTCAACCGGGCCGGCCGGGATCGACAGCAACGCGTCGAGGTCCTTGTCGGCCTTGTGGATCTTGTACGCGGCGGTGCGGCGCTCGAGAGCCGGGCCGGCGAACCGAGTCGCGAGGAGCTTGGTGTTGTTAGTCTCGTCGGCCTTCGCCGCAACAGCCGACACGTCGGCGATGATGCGCTTGGCCTGCAGCACCGTCACAGCGGGCTGCTCGTTCGCGGCAGCCGGAAGGGCATTGGTCGAGTCGGCCGACACCATCGGGTCGGGAACGACGGTCGTCGCGGCGGGCATTGCGCTGCACGCGCCGAGCGACAGGGAGGCAACCAGGACAAAGGGCACGGCGATCATGCCGGTACGGGTGGAACGACGGCCACGGGATGTCGTGGCTGGCAGCGCGCGTTTGGTGGGTTTGTAGCGGGGCTGCTTGGGAAGTTTGGGCATCTTCGGCATTTTCGGTTGCTTTCGGCGCGGACCACGCGCGTTACGGAGGTGGGTGATCGCCCACACCATGAAGACGAGGCCGAGCAGCAGCATGAAGCCGCCGGCGACGACGAGCGGGGTCGACCACGGGGTCGAGTTGTCGAGGGGCCAGCTGACCGAGATGTCGGCCGGCGCGGGAGTCGTACCGTCGGCGACGATGATGATGGAAATGTCTTCCGGCACGTTGACGGTGAATTTGAGCGAGTTCTCCGACGAGTAGTCAGAGAGCCAGAGGTCGCTGTCGACCGGGCTCGGAACGGTTTCTTCAGTTCCGGGAACGGTCTCGGTCGTGAGCTTCGCTGTTTCGGCGTCGTATCCGACGGTGTTGTAGCTCGACTCACCAACCCAGGCCAGCACATCCGTCGTTCGACCGTAGGCGGCAAACACTTCCGGGCTGCCACTGATCTCGATCGTCTGGCTGCGCGGGAACGCGTTGAGGGTCGCCCCATCGATGACGGTGACCGGGGCAGTCCCGGTCACGCTGATGTTTTCGGTTACGCGGTCGGGCGCGGCAAAGATCGTTTTTTGGGCTATACCTGCCCCGATCAGGACCGCTGCGAGCAGGAAGCTCACAATCGCCAGTACGAATCGCACGAATTATCTCCTTTCGTGCTGCCGGTCATAACGGGAAGGTTGCCCCCGGACGCAGCGCGAGGGAACTCACACCGGTGCTCCACGCACAGCGCGAGAGTAAGGGATCAACCTGCGCCGGTAATCGGGTTGGCAGCAGCAAAGACGTTCAAGATTACCCGATACAACACACAGACGCCTAACAGGAGCGCTGGGAATAGCCTGCCAAACCCCCGGACTTCACTGGAAACACGCTCGCACTACCGCTGGTTGTGCGCCCACTAAACTCGGAAACGTCCGGTTCATCGACAAGGAGCAATCGTGGCTGCTGACGACGCAGATTTCGGCACTGAACTACGAGGTTACAAAAAAGACCTCGTTGATAAGGCAGTTCAGGACCTTCGCAGGGAACTGATCAAGGCCAACGCCGACCGCGTTGAAGCCCAGAAAGAGGCCAAGCGCCTCGCCGCGGTCGCTGAAGACCTGCAGGCTGAGCTCGACGAAACTGGCACTCCGACCTACAGCGGGCTCGGCACCAAGCTCGAGAGCACGCTCCGGGTTGCCGAAGAGCAGTCGACGAGACTCATCAGCCAGGCCGACATCGACGCAGAGAAACTGCGCAATTCGGTTCGCGCCGAGGTCAACAAGCTGACAACGGATGCCGCCGACTCGGCTAACGCGCTGCTCGCCGAGGCGACCGCCCGCGCCAACAGCGGACTCGACAGTGCCCGCTCCGAAGCCGAACACGTACTCACTCGTGCACAGAAGGAAGCCGCAGCCCTCGTCGACGAGGCAATGCGCGAAGCCGCAAGCATCCGTGGCGCCGTCGCCACCGAGGCCGCTGAAGCGCGCGCGGTTACCAAGCGTGAAGCCGCCGCCCTGCGTGCAGAGGGCGAACGCGAAGCAGCCGAACTCAAGGTCGTTGCCAGTCGCGAGGCCGCCGAGGCGCGAGGCTCCGCAGCGGAGCTCGCCCGCGAGACCGAAAAGGGTCGCGCCGACTACGAGGCCGAGAACTCCCGCCTGCGCGGAGATCTCGCCCGCGACATCGAACAGGGTCGCGCGGAGCTCGCCCTCGAGATCGAGACGGCCCGCGCCGAGCTCACCAACGACACCGAAGCGGCTCGTGCCGCGCTTGAGAACGACACCGCGGCGGCACAGGCGAACCTCGCCAACGAGACCGAAGCGAAGACGACCGCACTTCGCGGCCAGACGGCGGCCGCTCGTGCAGCTCTCGACGACGAAACGATCGCCACCCGCGCTGCGCTCGAGAACGAAGCAGCAACCGTCCGCGCCGCGCTCGAGGTCGAGATCCAGACCGCCCGCACCGAGCTCGAGCGCGACACCGCGTCGGCGAGGTCCGAACTCGAACGCGAAACCGCAGCAGCGCGAATCGCCCTCGACAACGAGGTAGCGACAACCCGCGGCGCACTCGAAAACGAAGTGTCGACCGCTCGCGCGACGCTCGCAAACGACGTCGACACGACCAGGACTGCCCTCGCCGGCGAGGTGGAAACCACGAAGGCAGCTCTCGCCGCCGAGGTCGACAACACTCGCACCGCACTCGAGGGCGAAGTGGAGACCACCAAGGCAGCCCTCGCAAACGAAGTCGAGACCACCAAAGCGGCTCTCGCGAACGAGGTCGAGACCACCAAAGCGGCTCTCGCGAACGAGGTCGAGAGCACCAAGGCTGCACTCGCGAACGAAGTCGATACCACGAAGGCAGCACTCGCCAGCGACGTCGAAACCACCAAGGCTGCGCTCGACAACGAAGTGACGACCACCCGCTCGGCACTCGCCGGAGAGGTCAACACCGCCCGGGCCAACCTTGCCAACGACGTCGACACGACCCGCGCAGCACTCGCGAGCGAGGTCGAGAGCACCAAGGCTGCACTCGAGCAGGAACTCCTCGCTGCCCGCGAAGATCTCGAAACCGAGCTGGCCGCCGCCCGCGCCGACCTCGACCTCGAGATCTCCACGGCTCGCGCGGCGCTGGATGCCAACGAAGCCGCAACGCTGGCTGCGCTCGAACAGCAGACGACATCCACTCGCACCGCGCTCGCCAACGAGACGGCGAACGCCCGTGCGACCGTCGCGAGCGAAGTTGCCGCAGCCCGCGCCGAACTCGAAGCAGACATTGCGTCAGAACGTGCCCAGCTTGCCGCCGACACCGCGGCCGCCCGCACGGCTCTCGCCGACGACCTCGGCCTGCAGAAGTCGACGGTAGAAAACGAGGTGGCCCGCCAGCGAGCCGCGATCGCCCACGACGTCGAGAACACCCGTGCGGCAATCGCGCACGACCTCGACGAAGCCCGCACCGCGATTGCCCGCGACGCCGAGCAGGCGAGACTCGACCTCGATGTCGAGCTCAAGGCCCGTCGCGACGAGGGCGAGAAGGAGTACCTCACTCGCCAGCAGGAAGCATCGGTCCAGACCGAGAAATACCTCGCCGAGGCGCAGGCGCAGCTGGAGGCGGCGACCAAGCGCGCCGCCGACAAGCGCCAGGAGGCCGCAAACCTCGAGGACGAAGCCCGCGCAACGGCGATCGACGCCGTAGCCAAGGCTGACGCCCAGGCGACGGAAACAATCGCAAACGCTGAGGCACACGCAAAGGAACTTCGCAGGTCGTCCGAGGAGTACAACGCAAAGCTCGTGTCGGATGCCGAAGATCGCCTTTCGCAGATCAGAATCGAACGAGAATCGGTCGCCGGCTACTTCCAGAACCTCCGCGGCATCCTGTCGCAGGCCGAGAAGGTCAACAGCGATTCACTCGCCCCCGTCGCGCAGGATGATGACGAGGACGACGACGAGAGCCCCAGGGCTTAGCTCCACCACAACTTGCACCGCTACACAACAGAAACGAGCAGCGTGAAGATTCAGAACCCGTATCGACTCGGGCTGCTCGCCGGCCTCGGAGTGCTCACCGCCCTGCTCATCGGCGGTGCGCTGACGAACCTCGCGACGATCCTCACGTACATCGGTGCTGCGCTGTTCCTCGCGCTCGGCCTCGACCCGCTCGTGACCTGGCTCGAGAAGCGCAACGTCAAGCGGCCGATCGCGATCCTGATCGCGCTCGTCGGCGTGATCGGCGTCTTCGTCGGACTCGTCTTCGCGCTCATCCCGGTCATCGTGGAGCAGGTCACGAACGTCGTCACGCTCGTTTCCGAAACCGTGATCCCGTCGATCCAGAACAACACTCTCGCATCCGACATCAAGAGCTACCTGTCCTGGGCGGACCCGGCGACGATCGACACGGTCTTCAACTGGGTGAACGAGTTCGTCTCAGACCCGACGAACTACGCCAACCTCAGCTCGGGCGTTCTCGCCGCAGGCGTAAGCGTGGGTACCGGTGTCTTCGGCGCCATCATCGTGCTGATCCTGATGATCTACTTCGTTGCATCGCTCGGCAACATCAAGCGCGCCACCTACCAGCTCGTACCCGCGTCGACCCGCCCGAAGTTCATCGACCTCACCGAGCAGATCAGCGACGCTGTCGGACGCTACGTGATGGGCCAGGTGAGCCTCGCCCTGATCAACGGCGTCGTATCGTTCATCTTCCTGACCGCGATCGGCGTCAAGTACTCGGCGCTGCTCGCGTTCATCGCGTTCCTCGGGTCGCTCATCCCGCTCGTCGGAACGCTCTCGGCATCCGTCATCATCATCCTGTCGACGCTGCTGTTCATGGGCGCCGACTGGCACGTGATCGTTGTCGCGATCTGGTACATCGTCTACATGCAGGTCGAGGCCTACGTACTCAACCCGCGCATCATGACGCGCGCGGTCAAGGTGCCGGGAGTTGTCGTCGTCATCGCCGCGCTCGTCGGTGGCACACTGCTCGGTGTTCTCGGGGCGCTCATCGCGATCCCGGTCGCCGCCGCGGTGATCCTGATCATCCAGCAGGTCGTCGTTCCGCGGCAGAACGAGCTGTAGTTCCGCTCAATCCTCGAATGTCGTCGGCAGCGGTGACGCTGCCGGGTTGAGGCGCCCGACGATTTCGTTGAGCACGCGCGTGGTCTGCGATTCGCCGACCCACAGGTGCTTTCCACCGTCGACGTTGACGAGTTCGATCTCGGGAACGCTCGCGAACCGCTCGGCCGCTTCGGCCGGGCGCAGGTAGTCGTCGAGTTCGGGGATGAGGGCGACCAGTCGCTTGCCGCTGCCGGCCCACGCGGCGACCTCTGCATCCTTCGCCCGGTGCAGCGGCGGCGACAGCAGGATCGCGCCGACGATCGGATGACGTAGCCCGAACTTGAGAGCTACCTCGGTACCGAACGACCAGCCGACGATCCACGGGTTGGGCAGCCGGCGCTCGGCGACGAACGCCATCGCGGCCTCGAGGTCGTGCTGCTCATCGTCACCGTGGCCGAACTCCCCCTCGCTCGTGCCCCGCGGTGAGGTGACGCTGCGAAAGTTGAACCGCAGGACGGCAATGTCAGCGAGGGCTGGCAGTCGGGCGGCGGCCTTGCGGATGATGTGCGAGTCCATGAAGCCGCCGTGGGTGGGCAGCGGATGCAGCGCAACGATCGTCGCAACCGGTTCGCGGTCGAGGGGCAGCGCGAGTTCGCCGACGAGGGTGAGCCCGTCGGCGGTGTGCAGCTCGATGTTCTCGCGTCGTGCGGGAAGTTCGACTCCCCCGCGGATCTCGATGGTCATGGATGTCCGTTCGGAGTCGGTCGGGTGGCGAGGGCGGAGCGGCGGGTTACGGCTTGATCTTCCAGCAGTGGGTGTGCCAGTGGCGGCGTCCTGCGACGTCATCCGCTTCTCCCATGATGCCATCGGCGCGCCAGGCGACGATGTGAGCCGTTTTTGGAGCTATTTCGAGCCCGCACCCCGGGCAGGTGTACGTTTTGGCCGCAGAGGCGGCTCCAAGCGGCTGCACGTTCCACGCGAAATCGCGCTTGCGCTCGATGCGGTGCCGGCCGACCAGTGCGCGGGACAGGTCGATCTCGTCTTCGTCGTCCTCGGCCGGACGGCGTCCGCGGGGTCGGTTGGAACGAGGCATTGTTCAAGCTTACGAAAATTCAGCTGCCGCTGGGATTGTCGATCTGCTCGAGGCGGGTTTCTTCGAGGTCGAGCATTGCCTGGGCGCGGGAGAGGATGCGCGACGGGTACTGGCCGCTCGAGCGGGCGTCGAGCAGCGCTTCGCGCTCCGCCTGAAGGACCTCGCGACGGAGTGCCCGGTACTGCTGGTGCGGCGACTGGGCGATTCCCTTCGCATCGACACCGTGTTCGGCGCGTTCCCAGGCCGACTCTGCGCTCAGCAGGGTGTCGTGCCTGACCCGCTCGATGACCTCCGGATCGATGGTCTCACCGTTGGCGAGACTGAACGCGGGGTTCTCGAGCACCGTCACGCCCGCCTCCCCCATTTCGTCGAGCAGGGACGCGAGTTCACGCCGGTCGGCGACCCGGTCGCTTCCGCTGATGCGGGTCCAGCGGATGAGCCAGGGCAGCGTTCCGCCCTGCACGAGCAGGGTGGTGACGGCCACCACGAAGGCGATCAGTACCAGCTGGGACCGGTACGGGATCTCGCCGTTCTCGGGAAGCGACTGCGCGGCCGCGAGCGTGACCACGCCGCGCATTCCGGACCAGCTGAGCACGGCCCCACCCCGCCATCCGAAGCCCTCGCTCTTCAACTGGTCGAGGTCGGTCTGGCGTCGCTCGTAGATGCGCTGGGCGCGGTCGGTTCGCCTCGTGAGCCTCGCTGTCAGCTCCATGCTGCGGATGCGCGCGATCGCGTCACCGAGCCTGGACTGCGCTCGTTCGACCCGCGCCTCGCGCTTTCGCAGCACGAGGATGAGCGGAATGATGAACGCGGTGCGGATGACGATGATGAGCAGCGTCATCAGCAGGCCCAGTCGGATGGCGACGCTGACGCCGGTGTCCCCCGCGACGTCGTCGATGATCGTCTTGATCTGCAGCCCCATCAGCAGGAAGACGCCGTTCTCCAGCACAAACTGCGCCGTGCGCCAGTTCAGGCGCTCAGAAATACGGGCCTGCGCCGAGAACTTGCGCGCGCTCGCGTGGCCGGAATACAGTCCGGCGGCAACGACAGCGAGCACGCCGCTCGCCCCGAGGTATTCGGCGGGGAGGAAGGCGAGAAACGGCACGGCGAACGAGATCGCGGTGTCGAGCTTCGGGTCGCGCAGCTTAGAGCGCACGAAGACGGTGGCCCAGCCGATCGCGACGCCGATGAGGATCGCGAGGGCGACGGCGTAGGCGAAGTCGCCGACGATGCCCCAGAACGTCACGGTGGTCGCGACCGCGGCGACCGCCGAGCGGAGCAGCACGAGTGCTGTGGCATCGTTCACGAGGCTCTCGCCCTCGAGGATGGTCACCAGGCGCGGGGGTAGTCCGAGTCGTTTTCCGAGCGCGGTCGCGGCCACGGCATCCGTGGGGCTGATGACGGCGCCGATTGCGATTCCGCCCGCGAGGGTGAGGTCGGGAAAGACGAGGAACAGCACGTACCCGGTGACGAACGCGGTGACGAGGACGAGCACGACGCTGAGGGCGGAGATCGTGTTGAAGTTGCGCCGGAAGTCGACGACCGGAACGTTGATGGCCGCCGAATAGAGGATCGGGGGCAGCAGCCCCATCAGGATCAGTTCGTGCGGGATGACCGTCGGGGCTCCGGGCAGGTAGCTGAAGACGAACCCGATGACGATGAGGATGAGCGGGGCGGCAACGCCGAGTTTTTTACTGAATGCTCCGGCCGCGACGATGGTGATGATGCCGACGACACCAAAGAGTCCGAGCTCCAGATCCATCCCGCAAGTTTACGGGGAGCGGATCGGAGCCGGCCGCAGGGGTTGCTAGTACCAGCCGCGCTGCTGCGAGCTCGCCCAGGCGCCACACGGAGTGCCGTAGCGACCCTCGATGTAGCCGAGGCCCCAGGTGATCTGGGTCTTGGCGCTGGTCTTCCAGTCGGAGCCGACCGATGCCATCTTCTCGCCCGGAAGCGCCTGCGGAATACCGTATGCACCGCTGCCCGTGTTGTGGGCGTAGACGTTCCAGCTGGATTCCTTGTTCCACAGGTTTACGAGGCAGGTGTATTCGGAGTAGCCCCAGCCGCGCTTCTTGGTCATCTGCAGGGCGATGTCCTTTGCGGAGCCCGGGTCGGGAGTGCCGGCCGTCGGATAGTCGTCGGCCTCCGGCTCTTCGGGCTCGGGCGCGATGACCTTGTATTTTCCGCGGTCGACATCCGCGTTCTCAGCACCGAGGGCGGTGAGGAACTGTCCGTCATCGGCGGCACGGGCCTTCTCGATGACGACTTCGCGGTTGAGCGCGAACGCTGCGGAAGGGTCGACCATCGGGACGAGAACGAGCGCGAGGCTCGAGCCGAAAGCGAAAAGGGGAAGTCCGATTCGGGAGCTGGAGCGGAGCCCAAAACGGGGTCCGCGTGTGCGTTCCTGCCTGGTTCGGGGAGCCAGACCGCTGTTGTGCTTACCCATAGAAGACCCAACTTTAGCCCAGAAGCACGGATCGATGCTGGAAAAGCCCACAGAATGGGCATCCGCTGAATTAGCGAACGGCGAGCATGACCTTGATCACGGTGTCGAGCAGCAGGTCGACCTGCGTCTCGTCGTAGCCGCGCTTGACGCTGCGGAACGCGACGGTACGAACGTCGTCGACGCTCATCGCCTTGCCGCGCTGGAAGTAGTCGGTGAGACGCTCGGCGAAGTCGTCGACGTCTTTGGTCGCGTAACCGAGGGTGAGAAAACCGGTGCGCTTGAACTTGCTTCCGGCCGGGCGGTCGAGGCGATCGAGGATCTCCTGCGCCGTCGAACGGGCCGAGTCGTACCAGGCGGCGTCGCCGCCGGACTGCGAGAAAGCACGCTCGCGCTCGCGGGTGGCGAAGGCATCCTCGAGGCGTTCGAGAGCCGCGTCAACGTGGGTCGACGAGTAGCCGCCCTTTTCCATACCGAAGGACGTCGTGCGGATCGACTCGGACGACACGACGCCGGGAGCGCTGGGGTCGGCCGAGTATGCGCGACGGGCTTCTTCGAGGAAGTCTTCGACCTGGTCGATGTTGTAACCGCGCTTTGACCTGCGTACGCGGGGAAAAGTTGTGCTCACGTGACTATCTTGCCCTACGTGAAGATGAGAAAGAGCGCATAGGCGACCGGCGCCGACAGCAGGATGGAGTCGAGACGGTCGAGCAGGCCCCCGTGGCCCGGCAGCCAGGAGCTGATGTCCTTGATGCCGAGGTCGCGTTTGATGAGCGACTCGACGAGGTCACCGGATACTGCAGTGAGAAGCATCGTGACCGCGAGGATCACACCGACCCACCACTGTTGCTGCAGCATGAAGATCGCGAGCAGGATGCCGGCGATGATTGCGACGCCCGCGGCACCGGCGAAGCCTTCCCAGGTCTTCTTAGGGCTGATCTTCGGAGCCATCGGGTGCTTGCCGAACCGCAGCCCGGTGGCGTACGCCCCGACATCCGTCGACACGACGATGATCAGGAAGGCGAGCGTCCACCACTGGCCGCCGTCCTTCGCCGTGAGAACGACGGTGAAGGATGCAAGGAAGATCACGTAGGTCATGATCAGCACGCCGCCGGCGAGGTCTTTGAGTACCTCGTTCAGCGGTGCCCGTCGGGACGGCCAGATCAGTTCGACCAGGCGCCAGAGAGTGACGAGCGCAATGCCGAACAGGATGGCGAACCAGTGTCCGGCATCCCGCCCGAAGCCCAGGTCAGTCGAGAGCGGGAAGAACGACGCCGGCACTGCCACGAGTGCGGCGATGACGATGGGTACGCGAGGGATGTCGCGACCGGATGACCGGAGCGCGCTCGCGAGCTCGATCGCTGCGACAACGAGCAGGAAGCCCGCGAACAGCATAAAGAGCGCTTTGAAGATGAGCAGGCTCGCCAGCAGGCCGCCACCGAGGCCGAGGCCGATGAGCACGGCCATGCCGAGGTTGCGGCCGGAACGCGCGTTGATCTTGTCGCTGCGCGCTCGCATCTGCGCTTCGACGTCCGCGAGTCCCGCCTGGATTTCGGCCCGGGTCGGGGGGTGCTTTTTGGCCCGGCCGTGTGGCGCGCCCGCGTCATCCGACATTTATACCTCGAGAAGCTCTGCTTCTTTTCGACGAAGGGCTTCGTCGATAGCGTCTACGTGGGCTTTGGTGGTTGCTTCGAGGTCCTTCTCGGCGCGCTCGATTTCGTCCTTGCCGACTTCCTTGAGGGCGTCGAGTTCGTCCTTGGCTTTGCGGCGCAGGTTGCGCAGGTTGATCTTCGCCTGCTCGCCCTTTTCGCGGACCAGCTTGACGAACTCCTTGCGGCGCTCCTCGGTCATCTCGGGCAGGGTTACGCGCACGATCTCGCCGTCGTTGCCGACGTTGGCACCGAGGTTCGGAGCGGCGACGATTGCCTTCTCGATCTCCTTGAGTGCGGTCTTGTCGAACGGCGTGATGATGAGGGTGCGGGCTTCGGGGTTGTTGAGCGAAGCGAGCTGCGCGAGGGGGGTCGGGCTTCCGTAGTAGTCCACCAGGATCTTCTGGAACAGCATCGGGTTTGCGCGCCCGGTGCGTACGGTGCCGAAGTCGTCTTTCGCGCCTTCGACGGCCTTGTTCATCTTGTCTTTGGCTTCGGCCAATACGTCGCTAATCACAAAAAACTCCTTCGCGTCTCGACGAGTTTACCGGCACCGACCTGCGAGCCCTCGCCCGCCCAGCCGCCGATTTGCCCACTTCAGTGCCGATTAACGCTTCATTACCCGCGCAGTCCCCTCACCGCGCCCTGTCATCTTCCAAAATTCAGGAAGTCCGGCGGCTGCTGCGGCGAGTCACGCTGCAACACGCCGCGAGGGGTTTCTCTCTTCCTGCGTTTTGGAAGATGGCGGGGTCGGGTGCCGGCAGTGGCGGCCCGAACTGGGGAGTGTGCCGGTGGACACTTGCTGCCAAGGTCAAGGATGCCCGATATCGTCACAACCATCGCCATCATCGTCGCCAGCCTTATTGGATTCGTCATTCAGTACCTGGTTATCAAGAGCGCCGTTGGAGCAGCCCTGTCTGAGCACCGCAAGACAGTCCTCCAAGAGGAAAAGCTGGCGGCGACACGTGCCAAGTACACCGGCCCGCAGGCCGAGTAGTCGCTAGACGCTGACGCGGGTACCGATGTTCTCGCCGCGGATGGCCCTGGCGACGTTGCCCGACGGCTCCATGCCGAAGACCACCATCGGCATCGAGTTGTCCATGCAGAGGCTGAACGCGGTGGAGTCGACGACCTTCAGGCCCTGGACGAGCGCATCCTGGTAGGTGATGTGGTCGAGCTTCGTCGCGGACGCATCGGTGCGCGGGTCGCCCGTGTAGACGCCGTCGACGCCGTTTTTCGCGACCAGCACGACATCCGCGTCGATCTCGAGCGCCCGCTGCGCTGAAACGGTGTCGGTGGAGAAGTACGGCAGGCCGGCACCGGCTCCGAAGATGACGACGCGACCCTTTTCGAGGTGGCGTTCTGCACGGCGCGGGATGTACGGCTCGGCGACCTGGGTCATCGCGATGGCGGACTGCACGCGGGTGGCGGCTCCGGCCTGCTCGAGGAAGTCCTGCAGCGCGAGTGCGTTCATAACGGTTCCGAGCATGCCCATGTAGTCGGCGCGGCCACGATCCATGCCGCGCTGGCTGAGCTCTGCGCCGCGGAAGAAGTTGCCTCCACCGACGACGATCGCGATCTCGACCTCGTCGACGACCGATGCGATCTCCTTGGCAATGGCACTCACCACGTCGGGATTTACACCGAGGGATCCACCGCCGAATGCTTCTCCGGAAAGCTTGAGAAGAACCCTGCGTTTCTTTGTTCCGTCAACTGACATACGTGACTGGTCCCTTCCATTGGCGCCCATACGAGGGTACCGGACCGTCCTCCGAAAATTCACCGAATGGTCGCCGCATCCCCTCCCTCGTCCCGCCTCAACTTCCAAAATTCAGGAGATCGGATGCCGTTGCCGGCGCGTCGCGCGATGACACGCCGCGAGGTGCTCGCGACTTCCTGCGTTTTGGAAAGTGGGAAGGAATCCAGGCGGGTGCGAAGAGGTGCGCGGGCGCGGGTTATCGGGAGACCAGGCGGGTGCGAAGTGGTGCCCGGGCGCGGGTTAACGGCAGAAGGGCCGCAGACGAATCTGCGGCCCTTCTGACTACTACTAACGCAGCTACTGCTGGTGGATGCTTACGCGCCGACCTTGAAGCGAGCGAATCCGCTCACCGTGAGTCCGGCATCGGCGAGAACCTTGGTCACGGAGACCTTGTTGTCGCGTGCGAAGTCCTGCTCGAGAAGTGCAACCTGCTTGAAGTACGCGGTGACGCGACCTTCGATGATCTTCGGAAGGGCAGCCTCAGGCTTGCCCTCTCCGCGGCTGATCTCCTCGACGATGCGACGCTCGGACTCGACCAGGTCGGCCGGAACGTCTTCGCGTGCGAGGTACTGCGGGTCAGCGAACGAGATGTGCTGCGCGATTGCGCGAGCGGTCTCTGCGTCGTCTCCCGAGTATCCGACGACAACGCCGACCTGCGGGGGCAGGTCCTTGCTCGTCTTGTGCAGGTACACCGAGAACTTCTCACCGGAGATGAGAGCAACGCGGCGCAGTTCGATCTTCTCGCCGAGGATTGCTGCCTCTTCGCCGATCAGGTCGGCAACGGTGCGGGCGCCGGCGGGAGCCGCGAGGGCTTCCTCGAGCGTCGCTGCACCGGATGCTGCAACAGCTTCTACGACGTTGTCACCGAGAGCGATGAACTTGGCGCTCTTCGCAACGAAGTCGGTCTCGCACGCGAGCTCGATGAGCGTCGTGGTCGAGGCGTTCTCCTTGGCGGCAACGAGGCCCTCGCTCGTGGAGCGGTCGGAGCGCTTTGCATTGCTCTTTGCACCCTTGAGGCGAAGCAACTCGGTTGCCTTCTCGAGGTCTCCGCCGGCTTCGACGAGAGCGTTCTTGCTGTCGACCATGCCGGTGCCGAGGCGCTCGCGCAGGGTCTTGAGGTCAGCGAGGCTGAAATCTGCCATCGTGATTCCTACTTTCTAGATCAGTAAAAAAGAGTTACTTAGCGGCCTTGGGAGCTGCCGGCTTCTTCTCGGCGGGCGTCGCTTCGGCTTCGATCTTCGCTTCGGTCTCGTCGTCCGACTCGACGGTGTGCTCGGGAACGATGGTCGCGTCAGCGGCGGCCTCGTGCTCGGCGACAACAGCGTCAGCGTCGTTCTCTTCGACGGGAACCTCAGCGGCGACTACCTCTGCAACAGCAGCTTCGTCGGGCGTGGTCGAGGTGACGAGTCCGTCAACGGCCTCGATCTTCTCGGCCTCGGTTGCGGGGGTCTCGGATGCGGCGAGAAGCTCAGCTTCCCAGGCAGCCAGCGGCTCAACTTCGGCGCCGTCTTCGGGCTTCTGGTGACGCTGGACGAGGCCCTCGGCAGCTGCATCCGCGATGATGCGGGTCAGCAGTGCGACGGAACGGATGGCGTCGTCGTTACCCGGGATCGGGTACGCAACTTCATCGGGGTCGCAGTTCGTGTCGAGGATCGCGATGACCGGGATACCAAGCTTGTGAGCCTCGTCAATGGCGAGGTGCTCCTTCTTGGTGTCGACGACCCAGATGGCCGACGGGGTCTTCGTCAGGTTGCGGATTCCGCCGAGGCTCTTCTGCAGCTTGACGAGTTCACGCTTCTGGATGAGGAGTTCCTTCTTCGTGAAACCACGCGTGGTGTCGTCGAAGTCGACCTCTTCGAGCTCCTTCATGCGCGCAAGGCGCTTGGAGACCGTCTGGAAGTTGGTGAGCAGTCCGCCGAGCCAGCGCTGGTTGACGAACGGCTGGCCGACGCGAAGCGCCTGCTCTGCGATCGATCCCTGTGCCTGCTTCTTGGTACCGACGAAGAGGATGGTTCCACCGTGTGCAACGGTGTCCTTGACGTAGTCGTAGGTCTTGTCGATGTAGGCAAGCGACTGCTGAAGGTCGATGATGTGGCTTCCCGAACGCTCGGTCAGGATGAAGCGCTTCATCTTCGGGTTCCACCGACGAGTCTGGTGTCCGAAGTGGACGCCGCTGTCGAGCAGCTGGCGAATGGTTACAACGGCCATGGCCGTGCTCCTTTTCTGGCAGGCGCATTTCTGCATACTTCTGCCAACTCAGTTGTCTTTCGCCACCGGTTGGGGCGAAACCTGGTGCCCAGCACGCATCCGCTGCACTCTTTCGAGTCAGACTGAGTGGATGCGTAGCACGTCGTGAAACGACGCAATGGGCACGCGTAGTCATCCCGCACACGGCGAGATGCTCCCGAAAGCATACCAGCCCCTCACCATCCGCGCGCGCACGGTGTTTTGCACCGGTGGACGGTCACATGGACAGCGGATGCCGCACCCGGTTCACGATGGACGGATGCTTCGGTCTTCGGTTCTCATTCTGACAGTCATCGCTGTGATCGGCGCGGGTGGTGGTGCGCCCACCTCAGCGATGAGAGGACCGGAGGCCGTTGCTTCGTCCGACGTCGCGGTCGCGTCACCGCAGTGGAGCTGGCCGGTGACCGGCGCGCAGGCGATTGCGCGGCCCTATCTCGCTCCCGCGACGAAATACGGTGCCGGGCACCGCGGTGTCGACCTCGTCGGATCGGGAGAACTCCTCGCTCCCGCGGACGGAACGGTGCACTTCGCCGGACGGGTCGTCGATCGCGGGGTGCTGTCGATCGACCACGGCGGTGGCCTGCTGTCGAGCTACGAACCCGTCGAGACGGAGCTCGTCGCGGGCGATCCGGTGCATCGCGGCGATGTCATCGGAGAAATCCTGCCTGGGCACTGCCGCTCCCCCTGCCTTCACCTTGGCGCGCGAGTCAAGCGTGAGTACGTGTCGCCGCTGCTCTATCTCGGAGGGGTGCCCCGCGCGATCCTGCTGCCGACGAGGCGGCTGCCCGGCGAGTAGCGCCGGTCTGCCAGCCCCGCTGGTTGAGCCCGTCGAAACCGGGATCGCCTGCAGCTACGCCCGCGGATGCGCGAGCGAGTACGACTCCTTGAGCCGCTCGGTCGAAACGTGCGTGTAGATCTGGGTGGTACCGAGGCTCGCGTGGCCGAGGAGTTCCTGCACAGCTCGCAGGTCGGCTCCCCCGTCGAGCAGGTGCGTGGCAGCGGTGTGCCGCAGCGCGTGCGGGCCGGATGGACCGGAGCCGGGCACGTCCTCGAGCAGGCTCGAGACCAGGGAGTAGACGGAGCGCGTTCCGAGCCGCTTGCCGCGCGCGCCGAGGAACAGCGCGTCGGAGAGGCGAGCGGATGCTGCCGCCGCTGCAGGAGCGGAAGTTCCGTCAGTAGAGACGGCGAGCACGTCGTCGCGCACGCTGAGCCAGGCGACGATGGCGTTCCGGGCCGGGACACCGAATGGCACGATCCGCTCTTTCGAACCCTTACCGAGCACACGAACCGTGAGCCGGGAGAGGTCGACGTCGCCGACCGCGAGTCCGACAATCTCGCTGACGCGAAGCGCCGAGGCGTAGAGCAGTTCGATCACGGCAAGGTCGCGAATCGCGCCCGGGTCGCCGGTCGAGGCGCGGGCGGACAGCCCGCCGAGCAGTCCGTCGATCTGGTCGCGAGTGAGAACCCGAGGCAGGTGGTGGTCTGCCTTGGGCGCGCGAAGCCGTGCTGCGGCATCCGTCGGTGTCTCGGCAGTGCGGGCGAGCCACGAGCTCAGCGACCGGGCAGCGGCGGAACGCCGAGCGAGCGTCGATTTGGCGAGACCCTGCTGGGATCCGTTCCAGAGCCAGCCGCGCAGAAGCTCGAGGTCGATGTCGGTGACGGTCTCCGCGCCGGTCGATGCCGCGAACTCGACCAGGTTGGCCAGATCCGACCGGTAGGAGCGAACGGTGTGCGCGCTGAAACCGCGTTCCGCGCTGAGGTAGCGCGAGAACTCGTCGACGACCGCTTCGAGCTGCATTGGTCAATCGTCGCTCATGTGCACGCGGGTGGGGGTTTCGACACTTCGACACGGCCCTAACGGGCCTGCCCAGTGCAGGCACTTTGACACGACACGGCCCTAACGGGCTTGCCCAGTGCAGTCCACCGCGCGCTACTTCGCGTGCACCTTCGACGGCCACCAGAACTTATCGCCGGCGATGAACGCGAGCGCCGGAACGATGACCGTTCGCACCAGCAGGGTGTCGAGTAGCACACCGATGCAGACGATGATGCCGATCTGGGTGAGCGTTATCAGCGGAAGCACTCCGAGCACCGCGAAGACCGCGGCTAGCAGGATTCCCGCACTCGTGATCACGCCGCCCGTGGAGGACAACGCCCGGATCATTCCCTGCCGGGTGCCGTGAACAACGGACTCCTCCCGCGCTCTCGTCACCAGGAAGATGTTGTAGTCGACACCGAGTGCGACAAGGAACAGGAAGCTGAACAGCACCACGTTCGTGTCGATCGCCGGGAAGCCGAAGACCGACTCAAAGAGCAGCCAGCTCGCGCCGATGCTCGCAAAGAACGATGCGACGACGGTGAGCAGCAGGAGCACCGGTGCGACGAGTGAACGAAGCAGCAGGACGAGCACGAGGAAGACCAGTCCGAGGATGAGCGGAATCACCAGGTCCTGGTCGTGTACCTGGGCGGTGTTGACGTCGAGAGCCTGCGCGTCGAGGCCACCGACGAGAGCATCCGCGCCGTCGATAGCGCCGAGTTCGGAGCGCAACTCCTCGATCGTCGCGAATGCTGCCGGGGTCTCGGCCGCGGCATCCAGCGTCACGTTCACCTGGGTGATGTCACCGTTCGTGTCACCGACGCTGACCGAGTCGACGCCGTCGAGCTTCTCGGCGGCCGCGGCGACCTCGTCCGCGGAGGCGGCGTTCACGATGACCGCGGCGGGTGATCCACTGCCGGCCGAGAAAGCATCCGCGATGATCTGCTGGCCGGTGACCGCTTCGGGCACGGACGTGAACTTGTCCGTCTGCGCGAGGCCGACCTTGATAGTCGGTACGGCGAGCGCGAGCCCGCCAAGCAGCAGCGCACCGACGACCGCGACGGCGACCGGCTTGCGGGAGACGAGCGTGCCGAGGCGGAACCAGACGCCGCGCTCGGTCGTCGGCTCGGATCCGAACTTCGGAACGTACGGCCAGAACAGTCGCCGCCCGAACAGGACGAGCGCGGCTGGCAGCACGAGCAACGCAAACAGCATGGCGATGACGACACCCACGGCGCAGGCGATTCCGAGCGCGCGGTTGCCGGTGAGCTCGGCGAAAACGAGGGTGAGCAGGCTGAGCACGACGGTGCTTCCACTGGCGATGATTGCCGGCCCCGCTCCGCGCAGGGCTTTCGCCATCGCCTCACGGCGATCTTCGTTCACCCGCAATTCGTCGCGGTAGCGCGCGATCAGCAGCAAGGCATAGTTCGTCCCGGCCCCAAAGACGAGGACGGAGAGGATGCCGGTGACCGACGCGTCGAGGGTGATGCCGGCGAGGGCGGCGACCCGTGTTGCCACAATGCTTGCCAGTCCGTCGGCGAGTCCGACGACGGTGAGCGGAACCAGCCACAGCCACGGGCTGCGGTAGGTCACGAGCAGCAGTACGGCCACCACGAGCACGGTCGTCAGCAGCAGCGTGAAGTCGGCACCCTTGAAGACGGCGGCAACGTCGACCTCGAATCCTTCCGGGCCGGTGAGGAGCGCGGTGAGCCCCTCCGGCAGACCGGTGCGGGAAATCTCGCGAAGCTCGGCGGCGCGGTCGGCCTGGGCGGAGACATCCGACTCCTCCTCGAGGGGAACCACGACGAGCGCCGCGGTTCCGTCATCGGACACGGTCGGCGGCGGCACAAAGCCGTCGAGTGACAGCTCGGCGAGATCGGCCGTCGTCGCCGTCACCGCGGCAATGTCGTCGTCGGTGAGTTCCGCGCCGTCCCGGCTGAAGACGATGAGCGCGGCGCTCGAATCGGCCGACGGAAGGTCCTCCTGCAGCGCCGCGACCTGTGCCGACTCAGCGCTGTCCGGCAGTCCGGATCCCGGGGATGTCTCCCCGTCCGCGCCCGACCCGATCGCAAAAACTGCACCCGCGGCGAGCGCGGCGGTCACCAGCACTATCCACGAGGTCTTACGTGCGGTGAGGAAGCGGGTGAATCTCTGCATGGCAACTCTTTTGCTAGAAGAACTTATTATTCGATCGTTTAGCTACCTTAGCGGTAAACTAAATTCATGACCAAGCCCGAAGGAACTCGCGGAAGCGTGCGCGTCCACGACGCGACGAGCCTCCTGCGCGAGATTCGCGAGGTCGGCGCGGCCTTTGAAGCACACCTCGGATCACAGCTCACGGTCAACCCCACCGACCTCGAGGCCATGGAACACCTGATTCAGGATGGCCCGCTCACGCCGACCGAGCTCTCTCGCCGACTCGACGTGAGTACCGCGGCAACGACGACGATCATCGACCGGCTCACCGCGGTCGGGCACGTCAGCCGGATCCCGAACCCCGCCGACCGTCGCGGCATCCTGGTGGTACCGGCCCCGGCATCCGTTGACCGGGCAATGGGCGCCATCATGCCGATGGTCGTCGGCATCGACCGCGTTCTCGCCTCGTACACTGACGAAGAGAAGACCGTCATCACCGACTACCTCGCGCAGGTAGTCGCGGTCTACCGCAGCCACCTGCCCGAAGAGCAGAGCAAAGGCTAAATTTCGCCGCGGTTGAACGCCGAGCCTTTGGCCGAGAAGGTGTCGAGTCGCTCGTCGAAGCTCATCGCTTCGATCCGGGAGATGAACTCCGTCGAGAACGAACTGATCTCGGGCTCGTCGCCGATCGGCACCGTCGTATGCACGATCGAGTCCTCGTAGACGTGCACGAGGTTCATCGCCTGGTTGGCGTTATTGCCCGACAGCAGGCGGTCCTTAACCGTCAGCCCGAGCGTGTAACAGGTTGCCGCCGATACCGACACGGGGATGCCGGCAAAGGTGCCGTGCGTCGAGTAGTGCAGGTGTCCGCCCAGAATGCCCCGGACATCCGTGCCCTCGAGCACCGCCGCGAGGCGGTCCTGGCCGTGGAGTTCGAGCATTTCCATCGCCCAGAGCAGCGGGGTCGCGATCGGCGGATGATGCAGGGCGAGCAGCGTGCCGTGCGGCGCCGGGGTCGCGAGTTCGTCGGCGAGCCAGTCGAGCTGCTCGTCGGTCATCGCACCGTGGTGGAAGCCGGGAACGGTCGTGTCGAACGAGATGATGCGCAGGCCGTTGATGTCGTAGACGCGGTCCTGCGGGCGGGCGCTCGGCTCTTCGCCGAACAGCTGGCTCGAGTACTCGGGGCGCTCGTCGTGGTTGCCCATCACCCAGATGATCGTCGTTCCGAGCCGTTCGGCGGCCGGCTCGACGATCGCCTTGAGACGCTCGTAGGCATCCGGCTCACCGAGATCGGCGAGATCGCCGGTGAAGACGATGGCTTCGGGCCTGGTTCCGAGGTTCTCCAGCTGGGTGAGCGCCTGTACGAGGTTCTTCTCGGTTTCGACCGCCCCGTACAGCAGCTTTCCGCCACCGAGCAGGTGGGTGTCGCTGATGTGCGCGATGAAGTGCGCGGGCGCGGGGTGCTGGCCGAGAGGGATCATGCCCCAACCCTACGTCTCGGCCTTCGGCGGAGCGCCTATCGTTGAAGGGTGATCAGCAGACGTGAAGTGGCCCTTCGGCTCGATATTCCCCTCGAGATGGCGAACCGCCACGGTATCCCCGCGAAGATGACGGATGCGGAGTTCGCCGAGCTCGACTCCAACCCTCCGCCGTGGCTCGTGCAGTCCCGTGCGAACCGCACCGGAAAGCCGGTCTGGGTGCAGCTGACCTGCGACGTCTGTGGCTACACCGAAGCCGCCCGGCCCAAGAAGTGGTGGCCGGCGTTCACCTACCTCACCTGCGAGCACCACGAGATCGGGTCGGTGCCCGAGCCCGCGGCCGGTCTCTACCGCTCTGAGGTGGACGGCATCGGATCCCGCTTCGTCGGCATCGTCGACGCTGCGCCCTAACCACCTCTCCTTTCTTTGGGACCAAATGAAGGAACAGACGCACTAGCCGGCATCCCCCGCCGCGGAATCCAACGCGCGACCCCTGGGCGGTTCCTTCATTTGGCACTCTTGTTCAGTCTGGGTGAGTCCCGAAGCGTCCATTACGCCCGGCGCATCCACCCGCGCTCTGACTCGCGCACCTCGCCGTCGAGCTCGAGCGCGCCCAGCAGCGACTGCACCCTGGCGATCGACAGGCCCGACCGCGCCGCGAGATCGGCGGCGGTTCGCGGCGAGCGCGCGCTGAGGGCATCAAGCAGGCGGGTGTGTTCAGCGGATGCCGGATCACCGGGCACCGCCTTGCGGCCCGCTGCCGCGCGCTCCGACTCGGCCACTGCGTCCGCTGTGCGGCCGGCGATCGGGGCGAGCTCGGCCATCTCGTCGACGTTCGTCACGCAGACCGCGTCGTAGTCCCGGATCAGCCGGTGGCATCCGGCAGATGCCGCGCTCGTCACCGGTCCGGGCACGGCACCGAGGGGTCGTCCGAGGGATGATGCGTGCCCGGCGGTGTTGAGCGAGCCCGAGCGCCAGCCGGCCTCCAGCACGATCGTCGCGAGGCTCGATGCTGCGATCAAGCGATTGCGCTGCAGAAACCTCCACTTGGTCGGCGTCGTACCGCACGGCACTTCCGACAGCACGGCCCCGGACTCCGCGATCCGCGTGAGCAACGCTTCGTGCCCGCTCGGATAAAACCGGTCGAGTCCCCCGGCGAGAAACGCGATCGTGAACCCGTGGCTCGCGAGTGCGGCCCGGTGCGCCATCCCGTCGATTCCATACGCTGCACCGGACACGATCGAGTAGCCGCGGTCGACGAGCCCTGCGGATGCCTCCATCGTCACGTGCTCGCCGTAGCCGGTGGCGGCCCGCGCCCCGACCAGCGCGATGCCGGTCTCGAGCGACGCGAGCGCGGCATCCGTGCCCCGAACCCAGAGCGCGAGCGGTGCGAACGCCTCGAGGTCGGCGAGCCGCGCCGGCCACAGCGGATCGCTCGGCACCAGCAACCGCACGCTGTACCGCCCGGCCTGCCGCAATGCCCGCAGCACGGCCTCCGACGACAGCCGCGGCGACCACCGCGCGAGCGCATCGGCAATTTCTGGCTGGTCAACGCCGTCGCCCCCGGTCGCCTCGCGCACGCGACGCACCACGTCCGACGGAGACCCCCGCTCGATGATGACCGCGAGCGCGTCGACACTCCCGAGGGCTGCGACCAGGGCACCGGCGTGCCGGTCCCCCGGTTCGGCGATCGCCGTCCACGCCGCGCGCGCGAAACGTTCCTGCACTTCCTCCGGCGCGACCTCGCGCCCGGTCGCCGCGGCAACGAGCGCGGTCAGATCTTTCTCGTCGAGTCCGAACATGGTCATGTGCTTCTCCTTCGGTGGTCCGGCATCACGAGAACAGCGCCTTGCGAAAGTAGAGGGCTCGGCCGACGTGGTCCGGACCCGGCCGGTCGACGGCATCCAGGTCGGCCAACGTCCACGCGACCCGCAAAACCCGGTCATACCCGCGCATCGTGATCCCGCCGCGTTCGAGCGCTCGATCAATGGATGCGGTGGTCTCGTGCGGCAGCCGCACCGCCTGCCCGCGCAACCACGCGCCCGGAACCTGCGAGTTGAGCGTCCACGGCGTCGACGCCAGCCGGTCGAGCGCCCTCGCCCGCGCGGCGACCACCCGTGCGCGTGCTTCGGCCGTGCCGAGCCGGGGGCTCTCGTTGGCCAGTCGCAACTGCGCTGACGTGATGCGGTTCACCCGCAGCTGGATGTCGATCCGATCGAGCAGCGGACCGGAGAGGCGCCCGAGATACCGCCGCCTGATCGTCGGCGAACAGACGCAGTCCGAATCCCTCGCCCCGTACTGTCCGCACGGGCACGGGTTCGCGGCCATCACCAGCTGGAACGCGCCGGGAAAGTGCGCCACAGCGTTGGCACGATGAACACTGATGGTCCCGGACTCGAGCGGTTGCCGCAGCGCGTCGAGCACCGCCATGTTGAACTCGGGAGCTTCATCCAAAAACAAGACACCCCGGGACGCGCGGGATGCTGCACCCGGGCGGATGACGCCGCTTCCCCCACCGACGAGGGCGGCGGCCGTCGCCCTGTGGTGCGGTTGCTCGAACGGCGGGCGCGTTTGCAGTACCGTGCCGACCGGCAGGCCCGAAAGCGAGCGAACGGAACTGACCTCGAGCGCGGCATCCGCATCCAAATCCGGCAGCAGTCCGGGCAGGCGCGACGCGAGCATTGTCTTGCCGGCACCCGGTGGCCCGAGCAGCAGTACGTGGTGCCCGCCCGCCGCGGCGACGAGCATCGCGCCGACCGCGTCGTCGTTGCCGATCACATCGGCGAGATCACCGTCGTCGATCGCGGGCTGAACGATGGCGGCCCGCAGGATCGGCTCCGCGACCTCGGGCTCCAGTTCGGCACCGTGCCAGATCGCGGCATCCCGCAGGGAAGCGAGGCCGACCACCCGGATGCCGGGGACGAGCGAGGCTTCGTCCGCATTGCCGACCGGCACGAGAACCGTCGGATACCCCGCCTTCGCCGCGGCCATCACAGCGGGAAGGATGCCGTTGATCGGCCGAAGCCGCCCATCGAGCCCGAGCTCGCCGAGATGCACGACGCGCTCGATCGCTTCGGCGGCGACGTAGCCGGCTGCGACGAGAATCGCGAGCGCGATGCCGAGGTCGAACCCGGATCCGTGTTTCGGCAGTGCTGCCGGCGACAGGTTGACGGTCACTTTACGGGTCGGAAAGTCCATCCCCGAGTTCGTGATCGCCGCCTGAACCCGCTGGCGCGCCTCGTTGAGCGAGGCATCCGGCAGCCCGATCAGCACGATTCCGGGAAGCGTGGATCCGATGTGCGCCTCGACCTCGACGACCGCTCCCTGCAGCCCGAGCAGGGCGACCGCCCTCGTGCGACCGACCGCCATCAGTACACCCCTTCGAGGTGCTCGATCGTGACCGGTCCCGATCGTGGCGCGATGACCGCGATCGCGTCGATGCGAATGCTGCTGTACCGACCGGGATGCGCTTCGCACCAGGCACCCGCGAGGCGCCGCAGTCGAGCGAGTTTTTGCACCGTGATGGCTTCGAACGGATGCCCGAAGCCGACGCCCGACCGCGTCTTGACCTCGACGAAAGCGAGTGCACCGCCGATCGAGGCCACGATGTCGATCTCACCGAGCGGGCACCCCCAGTTGCGCTCGATGATGACGTATCGCTTGCCCTCGAGGTAGCTCGTCGCGAGCTGCTCACCGCGCCTGCCGAGATCGTCTTTTGCCGCCATGCCTCGAGAATCGCCGACCGCGCACGGCTCGAACGAACGGAAGTTTCAACTGTGCAGAGATCGCCGGATCAGCGCCGGGGGTGGAGAAGCAAAATGGCCCCGCACCGCGTTAGCGGTCGGGGCCAGTCTGGTTGTGCGGGGCGCATCCTCGAGGGTGCGCCGAGCCGGTCATTAGAGGGTGCGCCGAGCCGGTCATTAGTCGGCCAGGATTCCGTAGAGCGCACGACGGGTGTCGTCGAGCGCCTTGACGGCGGCTTCGCGCTGCGCATCGGTAGCGGCAAATCGGAACTGGTGGATGACTCCCATGAGCTTTCCAACACTCTCGTGCAGTCCGGCATCAGCCTGGATCTGCTCCGAGGCACCGGCCCAGAGGGCAGCGAGTTCGTCGGTGTGCTCGGCGATCCAGGCGCGTCCGGCATCCGTCAGCTGGAATTCGGTGCGCTTGCCCTCGCCGATCGACTCGATGAGCTCTTCGTCGACGAGCTGCTGCAGCGTCGGGTAGACCGAGCCGGGGCTCGGCGTCCATGATCCGCCGGAGCGCTCCGCGATCTGCTTGATGAGTCCGTAGCCGTTGGACGGCCCGTCGGACAGCAGCGACAGGATGCCGACGCGGACATCGCCGCGACGCTTGCGCTGGGGGCCGCCGAAGCCGCCGGGGCCGAATCCGCGCGGGCCGAAGCCGCCGGGTCCGCCAGGGAAACCGGGAAAGCCCGGTCCGAAGCCACGTCCGCCGCGGCGGCGTTCGTGATCGTGGTGGTCAGTGTTGTTGTGGTGTTTGCGGAATTCGCTGTTCATTGCGTTTCCAGCCTTTCGATAACGGGCCGCAGCTTCTTGAGCTGGGGCGCTCTTCGTGCCGAACGATTGTTCGGCGATGTGTTAACGATATATCGGTAGTGTTCCGAATGCAAGTGGGTACACAAAAAAATAGCCCGCCGAATCCGGCGGGCTATTTTAGAAAGAGAGGAGGCTACTCGTCGAGCGCGAGTTCCTTGGGCAGTTCGAGTTCTTTATTCGAGAGCTCTTCGACGTTGACATCCTTGAACGTCAGTACGCGGACGGCCTTGACGAAACGGTCGGACCGGTAGACGTCCCAGACCCAGACATCGTTCATCGTCAGCTCGAAGTAGAAGTCGTGCTCGGTGTCCTGCCGCACGAGTTCAACCTCGTTGGCCAGGTAGAACCGACGCTCCGTCTCGACGACATAGCGGAATTGGCCGACGACGTCGCGGTATTCGCGGTACAGCGCCAGCTCGACCTCGCGGTCGTAGTCTTCGAACTCGTCTTCATCCATGCTGTGATCAGTCTACGCTCTGAGGGTCGGTGCCGTTCTTCAACCAGGTGTGCCGGTGAAGTTCGGTCGCACCGAGTTCCGCGATCGCCGCGAAGTGGCCGGCAGAGCCGTAGCCTTTGTTTCCCGGCCAGCCATAGCCCGGCCAGGTCGCATCCGCGTCGATCATCAGGCGGTCACGATTGACCTTGGCCACCACGGATGCCGCGGCAACCGACGCGCAGTCACGGTCGGCCTTGACGCGCTTCTGCACGCGCACCGGGCTCGACAGCGCCGGATTCAACCAGTCGAACGCCCCGTCGAGCAGAACAACACTCTGGCGGATGTCCGCGCCTGCTTCGTGAAGAAGTACCAGCGCACGCTTCCCTGCGAGTCCGAGCGCCCTCGAAATGCCGAGCTGGTCGACCTCGAGGGCGGTGGCGGAACCCACGGAGGAGAACAGCGCCCACTCCGCGGCGAGCGGCGCGAGCAGCTCGCGCTTCTTCTCGCTCAGCATCTTCGAGTCGCGCAGCCCGTCGGGATGCGCCCCGATCGTCACGTCGACGACGGCAAGGCCCACCGAGACCGGCCCGGCGATCGCCCCGCGACCCACTTCGTCGCATCCGATCACGTACCGCGCACCGGCGGCGTGCATCTCGCGCTCGACGTCGAGCGTCGGATCGGCGACGGCCATCACTCGGGGTCCCTGCTTTCGATGCCGGAGAACACCACCGGGTAGTTGTCGAGGGTGGTCCAGCGGGCGACCGGCCAGCTGATCACCATGGCGCGGCCGACGACGTTCTCGATCGGCACGAACTCGAATCCGGTGTCGTTGGCATGCTGGTACGCGGAGTCGGCGGAGTGGTAGCGGTTATCCCCCATCACCCAGAGGTGACCGGCGGGAACCGTGATGTCGAACTCCGTCGGCGCCGCGGCCGAATCGGGCGTATCGAGCTTCGTGTACGGCTCTTCGAGCGGCACACCGTTGACCGACATCTGGCCGAAGTCGTTGCAGCAGATGACGTGGTCGCCCGGCAGGCCGATGACGCGCTTGATGAGGTGATCGTTGCTGTCGGGGGCCGTGAGTCCGACGACGCTGAGCGCGCCGTCGACGATCTTCGCGAGCTGTGAAGTCTGCGGCTCGGGCGTGAACGGAAGCCAGCCACCGGGATCGGTGAAGACTACGACGTCACCGCGGCCGACCGGGATCAGGTCGGGCGTCAGCTGGTTGACGATGATGCGGTCGTTGATGAGAAGGGTGTCTTCCATCGATCCAGACGGGATGTAGAACGAGCGGATCAGGAACGTCTTGATGAGGAACGAGATGATGATCGCGGCGAGCAGTATGAACAGCACATCGCGCACGAACAGCCCGAAGCTCTTCGAGCGTGAGCGGGGCGGCTCGTCCGCGTCGTCCGAACCGTTCACGTGCGAACCCGCCTCGCGTGGATCGCCGCCGACGACATCCGCTTCGGTGGTTCCCGCAAGCGGGGTCGCCGAGTCGCGCGCAGCCGAGTCGCGTGCAGCCGAGTCAGGCGTCACGTCGTTTGGCCCATCGCCGGCCGAGGAATCGGGCGTGTTGTTTGGCTCCACTGTTAGTCGTCCTTCTTCGCTACGCCGTCGAAGACGACGGGGTAGTTGTCGAGCCAGGTCCAGCGTTCGACCGGCCAGCTGATGAGCAGTGCGCGGCCGACCACGTTGTCGATCGGAACGAACTCGCTGCCGGGGTCGTTCGCGTGATGGAACGCCGAGTCAGCGGAGTCGTAGCGGTTGTCTCCCATGACCCACAGGTGTCCCTCGGGAACGGTGACGTCGAAATCTGTGGGCGACACGTTCGAGTCCGCGCTGGGGAGGTTGATGTACGTCTCGTCGAGCGGGATGCCGTTGACGGACATCTGCCCGAAGTCGTTGCAGCAGACCACGTGATCGCCGGGCAGCCCGATGACGCGCTTGATGAGGTGGTCGTTGCTGTCCGGAGCACTGAGGCCCACGACGCTGAGCAGGGTGTCGACGACTTTCTCGAGCGGAGGCACGTCGGGCTCGGGAGTGGGGTCAAGCCAGTTGCCCGGATCCTTGAACACGACGATGTCGCCGTTCTGGATCGGCATGAGCTCCGGCGTCAGCTGGTTCACGATGATGCGGTCGTCTTCGTGCAACGTCTCGAGCATCGAGCCCGACGGAATGTAGAACGAGCGGATCAGGAAGGTCTTAATCAGGAACGAAATGACGATCGCTGCGACGAGGATGAACGCCACGTCACGCAGGAACAAGCGGATGCCGCGGGACCTCGACGGGGTATCAACGGCCGTCTCGCCGGTGGTCTCATCCACCGCGTCGTCATCCGCTTTGGTGCTGATCGCACCCGACTTGTCTGTCATTAAACCCCTGAGCTCCCTGCAAGTTTACGTTGCAGGGAGCTCAGGAAAGTTCATACGAACTGTAGAAAGTACGACTTACGCGTCGCGCTTTTCCTTGATCTTGGCCTTCTTGCCACGCAGGGCGCGCAGGTAGTAGAGCTTGGCGCGACGGACGTCACCGCGGGTGACGACCTCGATGTGGTCGATGACCGGGGAGTGCACGGGGAAGGTGCGCTCGACGCCGATCTGGAAGCTGACCTTGCGAACCGTGAAGGTTTCGCGAACGCTCTCACCCGAGCGGCCGATGACGACGCCCTGGAAAACCTGGATACGTGCGCGCGTGCCTTCGATGATGTTTACGTGCACCTTGACAGTGTCGCCGGCACGGAAATCGGGGATGTTGTCCTTGAGGGATGCTGCATCTAGTGCGTCAAGGATGTGCATGGTTGTTCGCTCTCTGCAATCGCCACAGGTCGACTACCGTCTCAGTTTTTAGGAAAATTGAGTGGCTTCTCGAGTGAACGATTCCCCTGTGGCAGAACCGTGCGGAAGCACAAGGGGTAATTCTGCCACAGAACGGCCCCCTCGCGCGACTGCGGCCGTTTAGTTGAGCGGCTCGTTCGGCTTGATGACGATGACGCGGGCGTCAGTGGGGAGCACGCGCGCCTCGGTCGGCAGCGCTGTCGTTCCGCGGGCCTGGTCGTTGATGTCGTCGACGAAGCCGCGGAAACGCTCGCGCGCCTCGGTGATCGACTCCCATACGACTAGCCAGAACCCACCGATGAGGGCGAGGACAACGACAACCGCGAGGATCGGCCAGGCGACGAATCCCATTGCGATCAGCGCCGCATACAGAACGAGAAGAATGCCGGCGTCGTACCAGGACACGGCCTTCGCGCTGCGCACCGACTTTCGCGACATCGTGATGCCGGCGATGGCGAGCATAAAGACGAACAGTGCGGGGCAGACGAACAGGTAGGCGACGATGTCCCAGCCGAGCCCGTCGTCGATGATGCCCTTGGAGATGAAAATCCACAGCGGAAGAACCACCGCAGCACCGAACTGGGCGTAGTACAACGCGCGCCGAAGGATCATGCTGCAAGATTAGCCGCCGAAGGCTGGCGATTCACCCCGTGTTCGCTCAGCGCTCACTGCCGCGGGGGTGATTGACTTGGACAAATGATTGAACTGAGAACCCCCGAAGAAATCGCGCAGATGCGCATCGCTGGCGAGTTCGTGGCGAGCGTGCTCGAAGCGACCCGGGATGCGGCCGCCGTCGGTGTCAACCTGCTCGCCCTCGACAAGCTCGCGCACTCGATGATCCGTTCGCGCGGTGCCGAGAGCTGCTACATCGACTACCACCCGTCGTTCGGCGCCTCGCCCTTCGGCAAAGTGCTGTGCACGTCGGTCAACGACGCAGCACTGCACGGGGTGCCGTTCGACTACCGCCTGCAGGATGGCGACGTGCTGAGCCTCGACTTCGCGGCATCCGTCGGCGGCTGGGTCTGTGACTCGGCGCTCACGATCGTCGTGGGCACACCCCGCGACGAAGACCTTCGGATGATCGACACGGTCGAGCGGGCGCTGGCCGCCGGCATCGCGGCGGCCCAGCCGGGCGGACGAATGGGCGACGTCTCAGCGGCAATCGGCGAGATCGCCCGCAACGACGGCTTCGGCGTAAACACCGACTTCGGCGGCCACAGCGTCGGTCGCACGATGCACGGTGACCTGCACGTTCCGAACGACGGTCGCGCCGGTCGCGGCTTCCCGCTGAAGCCCGGGCTGGTCTTCGCGATCGAGCCGTGGCTCATGCTCGGAACCGACAAGATCTACACCGACAAAGACGGCTGGACCCTCCGCAGCGCGGACGCCTCGCGCGCGGCCCACGTCGAGCACACGATCGCGGTGACCGAGGACGGCCCCGTCATCCTCACGGCACGTAAGTCCTAGGCGAAAGGTAAATACTCCCCCTGTGCACCAGGGTGTGAGTGTTCAGCCGCTGTTAACCCTCGGGCGCTGAACGCAACTCAGGCAGAATTCCGTTTGCCAGTGTGGAACCCCCGGAATTCCGCGGTTCCCTTGGCGCACGTCGACATACTGCCTGAGTTACGTGCGGTGGGAAGCGGATGCAGCGGGCTTAGTCAGAGAGCGGCGGCAGCAGGTCGGGGCGCACGCGTGCGGTCCTCTCCATCTGCTGCTCGTGGCGCCAGTGCGCGATCGCGCCGTGGTTGCCGCTCAGCAGCACCGGTGGCACCTCGCGCCCGCGCCATTCGGCTGGCTTGGTGTAGCTCGGGTACTCGAGCAGGCCGTCCTCGTGGCTCTCTTCGGTGAGACTCGCCGGGTTGCCCACGACTCCGGGGATCAGTCGACCAATCGCCTCGATCATCGCCATGACGGCGACCTCTCCCCCGTTGAGCACGTAGTCGCCGAGGCTGATCTCGCGCACCCGACCGCGGGATGCCGCGTACTCGATGGCGCGCTGGTCGATTCCCTCGTAGCGGCCGCAGCCGAAGACGAGGTGCTCTTCTTCGGCGAGCTCACGAGCGGTGGCCTGGGTGAATCGCTCGCCGGCCGGCGAGGGGAAGACGATAACGGACGGGGCGGCATCCGCCCCCGCCGTTTCCGCGCGCGCGTCGAAGACGGCGTCGAGCGCTTCGCCCCACGGCTCGGGCTTCATGACCATTCCGGCTCCCCCGCCGTACGGGGTGTCGTCAACGGTGCGGTGCCGGTCGTGCGTGAAGTCGCGAAGGTCGTGCACGCCGAGGTCGATGATGCCCTTCTCACGGGCCTTGCCGAGAAGGGAGATGTCGAGCACTCCGAAGAATTCGGGAAAGATGCTGACGATATCGATGCGCACAGTTCGACCCTAACTAGTCATGACGGCGATGGCAGGAGATTGACCGCCGGATACGTAAACTGCCTCGCGCCGGAGTCGAAACTCGAGCGCGAGGCAGTTGGTTCGCCGAAGCGAAGGGTGTTACTTGTCGTCAGTGTCGTCATCGGACGGGATGACGGCCTCGGCCTCGGCGAGCGCTGCCGCTGCCAGGGCCTCGGATGCGGCATCCGGTTCCGTCGCGGGTTCTTCGGGGATTTCCTCGAAGAGTCCGGTCGGCGGGGTGACCGTGAGTGTGCCGGCCGAGATGTCGACGGCCGAAACGATTGCCTTGACGAACGGAACGAGCACGTCACCGGTCGCGGTGGTCACCGTGAGGAGGTCCTGGGCCGGGAAATGGTCGATTTGCGCGACCGTTCCGACCTTGACACCGTCACGAAGTACCGTGAGCCCGATGAGCTGGTGGTCGAACCAGGCATCTTCTTCGCCCGAGACTTCTTCCAGATCGTGGTCGACCCAGAGGATCGCCTTGATGAGGGTTTCAGCTACCGAGCGATCCGGGACGTCCTTGAAGAACGCCACCGGATGGCTGTTGTAAAACTTGAGTTCAATGAGCTCGAGGGTCTTGCCGTGCCAGGGCGAACTGGTCGGAACCTGCAACGAGAACACGGCACCCGGAACGAACCGGCGAGCCGGGTCATCCGTGAAGAGTTCGACCTTGATCGCACCCTTGAGGCCGTGTGCCTTGGTGAGGCGGCCGACGCGAAGTTGTTCCTTCGCGGGCTGTTCTGCGCTAGCCACCGTTAGTAATCGGTGTCCACAACGTCAACGCGCACCTTGCGACCGTCGGCCAGGGCCGTGATCAGGGTGCGAAGCGCCTTCGCTGTGCGGCCGGCGCGGCCGATGACGCGACCGAGGTCCTCGGGGTGCACGCGCACCTCGAGAACCTCGCCGCGTGGTGAACTCTTTGCTGCTACCTGAACCTGGTCAGGGTGATCGACGATCCCCTTGACGAGGTGCTCGAGAGCGGGAGCGAGCATGCTTAGGCCTTGTCAGCGTCGGCTGCGGCCTCGGCGGGAGCTTCGGTTGCCTCGTCAGCGACGGGGGCTTCCTCGGCGGGAGTCTCGACGACTGCCGGCTTCTCCGACTTCGGCTTCAGAACCGGCTTCTTCTTCTCGTCGGCCTGGAACACAACCTTGGCTTCCTTCACCTTGACGGTGGAGACAGCGTTCTTGTCGCCCTTGAAGATTCCCCAGTCGCCCGTGAGCTTGAGGATGGCTTCGACCTGCGGGGACGGCTGAGCGCCGACGCTGAGCCAGTACTGGGCACGCTCGGAGTTGACCTCGATGAACGAGGGCTCTTCGGTGGGGTGGTACTTTCCGATTTCTTCGATCGAGCGGCCGTCGCGCTTGGCGCGCGAGTCGGCTACGACGATGCGGTAGTACGGTGCACGGATCTTGCCCATGCGCTTGAGACGAATCTTTACAGCCACAATTCTCCTGAATTAGTGTTTGCCCATAGGGGCAAAATGTTTTAGGTGGCGAACCGCTAGCCGTGAGCGTGGGGGCACACTCGGCACAAAAGCTCTAAGGGAATCCACTCGGGCCTGATTAGAGGGTCGGGCTGCGAGGGACTCGACTGGCTATTCTGCCAGATTTTTGGCGTTCCCGCGCGCCACTCGGCCCAATCGTTGCCGATTGCGGAGGTACAGGATGCCGGTGGCGAGCTGTGCGAGCACACTCGCGGCGGCGAGGACCCACCCGAGGAAGTTGTTGAGACTGCCGGCGAGGACCGCGATTACCGCGATGAGCCCGGTAGCGAGCAGCGCGTAGCGCGCTGCACCAACGGCGATTCCCGCGCGCGCGATGACAACGGCCCCGATGAGCCCGGTGATGACGGCAAGCGCCTGGAACAGCTCGGCCGTCGCCTGGATCCCGCCGGATTCCGGAAAGCTCACGAAGAAGAACCCGAGCCGGGTGAGCGGTGCGAGCACCGTGAATCCGCCGAAGGCGACGAGGGCAACCCGACCAGTGACGGAGGCACCGACGATGCCGTTGGTTCCGTTCGAGCCGAGCGCGAGGGGGAAGGCGGCGAGCAGGATCGCCGTTGCAGCCAGCAGCGGAAACCCGTCGGCGATGGCGAACGCAACGCTCGGCATCCGCGTCGCTGTGAAGTAGTAGCCCGCGAGTCCCGCACCCTGCAGGACCGCGGCCGCGATCAACCCGCCGCCACCCCACCGCTGCCAGCGGGCTGGCGCGGATGCCGCTGATGCCCGTTCGCGCATGTCGCCCCCGAAGTCAGTGCTCCCACACGAGCACGCCTCCACCATATTGCCCCGGTGGCTGCAACAATCGCTTCATGGAAATCGAATTCGGCTCGTCGCCTCGCTCCAGTGTCGGAATCGAGTGGGAACTCGCCTGCGTCGACCACTCCAGCGGCGAGCTCACCGCGGCCGCCCCCGAGGTGCTTGGTGCCCTCGCGTCCGACGACAGCGTCTTTCCCCACGTCACCCAGGAACTCCTCACCAACACCGTCGAGGTCGTCAGCGGCGCGCACGAGAAAATAGCGGATGCCGTCGCAGACCTCGAGAAGATGATCGGCCAGGTGCGCGAGATCACCGACCCGCTCGGAGTCGACCTCATGTGCGCGGGCACGCATCCATTCAGCCAGTGGTTCCAGCAGGAGGTGACCCCGGGCAAGGAGCGATACGAGACACTCATCGACCGCACCCAGTGGTGGGGCCGCCAAATGATGATCTGGGGCGTGCACATGCACGTCGGCATCGACGACCGCGACAAGGTGCTGCCGATCGCCAACGGCCTGCTCGGCTACTACCCGCACTTCCAGGCGCTGTCCGCGTCGAGCCCGTACTGGGTTGGCGAGGCGACCGGATACGCGTCCAACCGCGCGCTGATGTTCCAGCAGCTTCCGACCGCCGGGCTTCCCCCGCAGCTGGGTGCCTGGGCGAACTACGAAGAGCTCGTCGCCGATCTCACCCATGTCGGCGTCATCGACGACCACTCGGAACTCCGGTGGGACATCCGCCCCTCTCCCAAGTGGGGAACGGTGGAGCTGCGCTTCTGCGACGGCCTCTCGAGTGCCGCAGAGGTTGCCTCGCTCGCCGCGCTCGCCCAGTGCGCGGTCGAAGAGTTGTCGACCAAACTCGACAACGGCGAAGAGATCGACACCATGCAGCCCTGGTTCGTGCGCGAGAACAAGTGGCGCGGCGCGCGTTACGGCATGGACGCGATCATCATCCAGAACTCCGCCGGTGAGGAAGCGCTCGTGCGCGACGACATCGCCGAGATGCTCGTGCGGCTCGAGCCGATTGCCGACCGGCTCGGCTGTCTCGAAGAGCTCGCCGGCGTGCAGGCGATCCTCGACAAGGGCGCGAGCTACCAGCGCCAGCTTGCCGTCGCCGAGGCCAACGGCGGAAGCCTGAAGGCCGTCGTCGCATCCCTGGTGACGGAACTGCGCGACGGCCTTCGCTAGCTAATTACTGTCGGCCGTTTACGCCCGGCGCCTGAAGATGAAGAACGCCGCGGCGCCCAGGACCAGCAGGGCAAGGATGCCGCCGCCGATCAGCAGGGTCGTCGAGTTGACCGGTTCGATGGCCCCGTCGGCGGTGGGTTCGGCTGAGGGTGTGGCCGTCGGCTCTACCGGTTCGGTCGTCGCTGCGGGAGTCGGTGTGGCCGTTGGGCTCGGCGTCGCTGTCGGGGTTGCCGTCGGCGTCGGAGTCGGGGTGGGTGTTTCTGTTCCCGTTACCGACGGCTTAGCCACTCCGGCGCCGGGTGCCACACCACCAGCAGCCGACGAGTTGCAGTTGGGCTTGGAGAGGTTCGGGTCGAGGCCGATGCTGGCAACAACCGCACCACGGTCCAGCGTGCCGAGCTTGACCGAGCAGGACCTGGATCCTTGCTTGAACGTGCCCTTTTCTGCAACAACGATCGACTCACGCACCGGAATCCACCGGTCGTTCTTCTTGAACTTCAAGCGGTAGGTGCCGGGCTTCAGGCTCGCCGTCTCGCCCTTCAGAAGTCCCTTGGGGAACGCGACGTAGGTTGCGCCCTGAATTTTCTGCACCTTCTGGTGACCGGCGGCCTTCCAGCCGTGATCGGTCAAACGAGACAGGTAGACGTCGACTCCGGAGAACGGATCCGCGCGTTTGCCGTCGTACTTGAGAATGACGCCGAGCAGATAGACCGGCGCGTCCTCGAGCGAGAAATCAATTGCGCGGGGAAAGTCACCGCCGGTCGTTGCAGTGATGCGTTCGGCAAACATGGGGTCGGTGACGTTATCGAAATACTCGGTTGAGTAGCCGGGCGAGTAGGCGCCCACAACGACCTGAACGTCGACCGGAACCGCGAGCTCGTACTCACCGTTCTTGTCGGTCGAGGCTCCAAAGCCGTCGAATCCCTCTTCGTCGTCAAGATCGATCGCCGTGACGTACGCGTTCGCCAGCGGCTTGCCCGCCGCGGTTACCGTGCCGTGCAGGATGGCGGCTGCCTTGACAGCAATGTCACGGTTGGCAGTGGACTTGCCCGCCGCGACGGGGAAAGCCGACTTGACGATCGTCGCCTCGGAACTATATGACTCGTAAAGGTCGCCGTAGAAAGTCGTGAAGAATCGAGATTTCTCAGTCTGGGGGTCAATGGCCACGGTGTACTTGCCGGTCCGATAAACGGAAGGAAGCGAGTAAGTACCGTCGGCTGCGACATCCACAGATCCGCGCCAATCGAAGTCGTAGTAGTCCTCGTCCTCGTCTGTATACGTTTCGACCCGGTAGAGACTCGCCGTCGCCGATTCGCCGACCGGGATGCCGGTGACGGCACCCGAGACTACGCCGGCGGTACCTTCAGCACCGCAATCGTTGCTTCCCGTCGTGCCGGTCAGGTAGATCTCGAGGTCGAGCACATCTCCCAGGCGCTTGCGGTCGAAATCGTAAGAGCAGGCGTCAGTGGTTTCGGGATACGACTCATCGTCGTTGAAGTCGTACCCGTCGAAGACGCCGATCCACGAGTTGCCCTTGGAGAATCGGAGTCGGTAGTCGCCAGCGACGATGCCTTCGACGGTCGCCTGCGGGTCCGAGACCGCGGTATCGACCTCGGTGTATCCGTCTTCGCCGCGAAGGTAAAGGTGCACGGTCACGTCGTTGACGTCGACCATCTCTTCGTAGTCTTCGTCGTCCTCGTAGTCTTCGTCGTTCCACGCCAATAGCGTCATCCCGAACGTGACCTCGTTTGGCGATGCCGCGATTGCGGCCTGCGAGACGGCGATAGACGAGGGAACGACGAGCGCGAGAAGGGCAAGCGCAGCGACGCCGAAACGGGTGCGGGAGTGGGTCATGACACGACTTTCGGATGCGGTTCAGGGCGCGACCGGAAAGCCGACTGGAGCGAACTTACCAGCTTCGTTGAGCACGACTCGTCATTCTCGGGGATGAGTTATGCGTTCGATGCGTGAGCTGCCGCATCCGCTCGTTCCCGACGAGAGATCGACAAATCGAGTTGGTGAGAACCGTCGTTATCAAAGACTCATAACAACGGTTTTCACCAACTCGATGCAATTACGCGTTCGCGGCGTCGCGCCAGGCCAGCCAGTCGTGCACCGGAGCCAGGTCGTAGTCCGGGCCGGTGATGCCTACCGTGAAGAGGGATGTGCCGAGGGCGCGCTTCTCGTCGGCTTCCTTGACGGTTCCCTTGCCGATCTCGGTCGAGATCTCAATCTGGCTGGTATCGCGACCGACCTCCGCGCCGTGTTCGGCAAGGATTCCGAGCTTGCGCTCGAGCGTCGCGGCATCGCCGAAGCTGTGCCAGATGTCGGCGTGCTTCGCGACGATGCGCAGCGTCTTCTTCTCGCCGCCACCACCGATCAGCACCGGGATCTTGCGGGTGGGCGCCGGGTTAAGCACCGACAGGCGCTGCTCGATCACCGGCAGGTTCGCGGCGAGGGCATCGAGGCGCTGGCCGACCGTTCCGAACTCGTAGCCGTACTCGTCGTAGTCGCGCTCGAACCAGCCTGAGCCGGTTCCGAAAATGAAGCGGCCGACTCCGGTTCCCTTTTCGCTGATGTGGTCGATCGTGCGGGCCATGTCAGCCTGCAGGTTGGCATTGCGGTAGCTGTTGCAGTTCACGAGCGCACCGATTTCGACGCGACTGGTCTGTTCGGCGAGGGCGGCGAGCATGGTCCAGGACTCGAAGTGAAGGCCGTTGGGCTCACCCGTCAGCGGAAAGAAGTGATCCCAGTTGAACAGGATGTCAACGCCGAGGTCTTCGAGCTCCGCCGCGGTATCGCGGATTTTGGAGTAGTGGGCGTGCTGAGGGGCGATCTGCACGCCGAGGCGTACCGGGCGAGTTGTCATTACTCGAGCCTATCCCCGCCTCTCGCCGCGGCAGGGCGGCACGTCGAGACTCCCACAATCGACCCAAACCCGGGGTTATACATCGATCTGGGGAGTCTCGAGGAGCAGAGCGGATGCGGGACGAGCGGATGCGGGACGACCCGCGTCAGCGCCCGAGGAACTTCTGCAGGCTCGACAGCTCTTCGTCGGTCGGGCCGCCCTTGGGAGCTGAGCCGAGTCCGAAGCCGGAACCCGCGGCGGGAGCCGATGCGCCGATCTTCTCGCCCGCCGCAAGCGCCGCGTTCTCGGCAGCGCGCTTGGCCGGGTTTCCCGACTTCGAGCCCTTCTTCTTCTGCTGCTGGGGCTTGCCGCCGCTGAACTTCGCGCCGGGGATCGGGCCCATGCCCGGTACCTGCGGCATTCCGCCCTTTGCAACGGTCTTCATCATCTTCGCCGCCTGCTCGAAGCGGTTGACGAGTCCGTTGACCTCGGTGACCGTCGTGCCGGAACCCTTGGCGATGCGCACGCGACGCGATCCGTTGAGCAGCTTCGGCGTGCGGCGCTCCTGCAGCGTCATCGACTGGATGATCGCCTCGGTGCGGGTGATCTCGGACTCGTCGAAGTTGTCGAGCTGCTCGCGCATGCCCTTGGCTCCGGGAAGCATTCCGAGCATGTTCTTGAGCGAGCCCATGTTCTTGAGCTGCTGCATCTGGCTGAGGAAGTCCTCGAGCGTGAAGGTGTCGGTCGCAAACTTCTCGGCGACCTTCTTGGCTTCGTCTTCGTCGAAGTTCTTCTGCGCCTGCTCGATCAGGGTGAGGATGTCACCGAGGTCGAGGATGCGGCTCGCCATGCGGTCCGGGTGGAACGGCTCGAAGTCGTCGAGCCCTTCACCGGTCGAGGCGAAGATGATCGGGCGACCGGTCAGCGACGCAACCGACAGCGCTGCACCACCGCGCGCGTCACCATCGAGCTTGGAAAGCACCACAGCGGTGAAGTCGACGCCGTCCTGGAATGCCTTGGCCGTGACGACGGCATCCTGACCGATCATCGCGTCGATGACGAAGAAGACTTCATCCGGGTCAATGGCCTTGCGGATGTCCGCAGCCTGCTTCATCAGTTCGGCGTCGACACCGAGACGGCCGGCCGTGTCGACGATGACAACGTCGTACTGCTTGTCTTTGGCGAACTTGAGCGCGTTCTTGGCGACCTTGACCGGGTTGCCGACACCGTTGCCGGGCTCGGGAGCGTAGACCGCGACCCCGGCCTGCTCGGCAACAACCTGCAGCTGGGTGACGGCGTTCGGACGCTGGAGGTCGGCCGCGACGAGCAGCGGCGTGTGGTTGTCAGCGGCGAGCCACTTCGCGAGCTTTCCGGCGAGGGTCGTCTTACCGGCACCCTGCAGGCCCGCGAGCATGATGACCGTCGGACCGGTCTTCGCGAACTGGATGCGGCGGGCTTCGCCACCGAGGATCGTCACGAGCTCGTCGTTGACGATCTGCACTACCTGCTGGGCGGGGTTGAGCGCCTTGTTGACCTCGTCACCGAGGGCGCGCTCGCGCACGCGGCCGGTGAAGTCCTTGACGACCTCGAGCGCGACGTCAGCGTCCAGCAGCGCGCGACGGATCTCGCGAACGGTGCCGTCGACATCCGCTGCGCTGAGCTTGCCCTTGCCGCGCAGGTTCTTGAAGGTATCCGCGAGGCGGTCGGTGAGGTTTCCGAAAGTTGCCATGATGCGTTTAGTTTAACGCCCCGCGACGCCGTTCACACTCAGGGCCTCGACAGCTTGAGAGCAGCCCCATGCCCGATTTCAGGGCAATCCTCACAGACACGCTAGCGATTGTCTCGATTAATAGCCAATGTTGCGTGCTCAACTAGGTGAGTACGCATCAGTGTCCTAACCTGATTCAATGCCACTCATCGTCCCCTTCGGCAACGCGGCGCCGAAGATCGACTCCACCTCCTGGGTCGCCCCGAACGCGACCCTCATCGGCAACGTCACGCTCGAAGCCCACTCCAGCGTTTTCTACGGCGCAGTGCTGCGCGCTGACAGCGACGCAATCCGCATCGGTGCCGGTTCCAACATCCAGGACAACGTGTCGATGCACACCGACTCCGGGCTCGTCCTCACCGTCGGATCGCGCGTCAGCGTCGGGCACGGCGCAGTACTGCACGGCTGCACGATCGGCGACGACTGCCTCATCGGAATGAATGCGACCGTGCTGAATGGCGCGGTCATCGGTTCCGGATCGCTCATCGCGGCCGGAGCTGTTGTGCTCGAGTACACCTCGGTGCCGCCCAACTCACTCGTGGCCGGGGTTCCGGCGAAGGCGCTGCGCACCCTCACGGAAGACGAGCGACTCGCTCTCATCGAGAACGCACGCCACTACGCCGAGCTCAGCCAGGCGCACCGCGCCGCCGCCGGCTAACCAGACACCGAGTTGCCCAGTTTTGCCCCTTTTTAGGTCGAAATCAGGGCAAAAGTGGGCAAGTCGGTAGAAGGCAGCTAGCCGACGAGACCCTGCACGAACACGTGCGGGGTGAAACCGGTGAGGTCGTTGATTCCCTCGCCCTGGCCGACGAGCTTGATCGGGATGCCGGTGCGCTCCTGGACGGCGAGCACAAAGCCACCCTTCGCTGAGCCGTCGAGCTTGGTGATGACGAGACCGGTCACTCCGGCGTGCTGGATGAACGCCTCGGCCTGGGCTACACCGTTCTGGCCGGTGGTCGCATCGAGCACGAGCAGAACTTCGGCAATCTCGGTCTGCTTCTCGATCACCCGTCGGATCTTGCCGAGCTCATCCATCAGGCCGCTCTTGGTCTGCAGGCGACCGGCCGTATCGATGATCGCGATCTCGATACCCTCGCGCTGGGCGCGTTCGACGGTCTGGAAGGCGACGGATGCCGGATCCTGGCCCGCCTGTTGCGGACGCACGATCTGCGCTCCCCCGCGGTCGGCCCAGGTCGCTAGCTGTTCGACAGCGGCCGCACGGAACGTGTCAGCGGCTCCCACGACGACCGTCCGGCCGTGGTTGACCAGGAACTTCGAGAACTTGCCGATCGTCGTCGTCTTGCCGACACCGTTCACCCCGACAACGAGCACCACCGCGGGCCTCGCGGTGAGCTTCAGGGTCGGGTCGTACTTGGCGAGGCGTTCCTCGAGAGTCTCGCGCAGCATCCGCTTGAGGTCGGTCGGATCGGTTGTCGAGTAGCGGGCGACGCTCGACCGGAGTTCCGCGAGAACCCCATCGGCGATGTCGGGGCCGAAGTCGGCGGCGAGCAGTGCGTCTTCGAGATCGGTCCAGGTGTCTTCGTCGATCGTCTTGCGAGCGAACATTCCGCGCAGAGCGCCGGAGAGGGACCACGGTGTTGCCATGGGACCAAGCTTAGGTTGCCGAGGGCTGGACTCGCGGCACGACGGGCACCGTTGACACGGGCGCCGAATACGCCAGCGGGCTTAACGACAAACCGGGGAAGCCGCGTGAGCGACTCCCCCAGTTCACGCCGAAGCGTACCGACTAAGCGGTGTTACTTGACCTTCTTCTTGCTGCTGGTCTTCGTGACCGTCGTGAAGTAGTCAGCGGATGCGGTGATCTTGACGCTGATCTTCTTCTTCTTGTCCTTCTTGACGAGCGTGTACTTGTAGCTGGTCGCGCCGGAGATGGACTTTCCGTTACGCAGCCACTGGTACTTGTACGTGGCGGTGATTCCGGGCGGTGCCCAGCTGGCGCTGGTCTTGACCGTCTTGCCGACCTTCTTGGTTCCGGTGATGACGGGCTTCTTGGCCGCGAAGGCACCCTTGTAGATGGTGTAGCTCTTCGAGCTCTTCGAGACCGGAGTGTAGCCGGGCTTCGATGCCGTTACCTTGACCGCGATCTTCTGGCCGATGAGCGACGAGTTGGAGATCTTGATCTTGTAGGAGTTGGCACCGACCGGCGAACCGTTCGCCGTCCACTCGTACTTGTAAGTCACGCCCGACGACGGGTTTGACTTGGTCTGGGCAACCAGGGTGTTGCCGTAGTTGACGCCGCCCTTGATGGTCGGCTGGTTGAACGTCAGCAGGTTGGCCGGGTCGGACGCGTAGTTCAGCGCAATGATGAACGAGTACGACGTCGTCTTGCTCTTCTTGTAGTAGCCAACCGCTGCGAAGTTGTAGGAGCTGTTAGTCGCGATGGACTTGTACTTCGACGACAGGAACGTGACTGCCTTCTTCTCGGTGTACCGCGTCAGCGTGTAGCCAAGCGAGTTCGAGGCACCGTAGCCGGCGGGGAGACCGTAGGTCTGGTGGTCCTCAGCGTAGGAACGGCCGCCCTTGGCGAAGTTCGTCGTGTACTGGTCGACGTAGCGCTGGATGTAGCCGTTGGCCTTGAACTTCGGTAGTCCGGCTGACACGCGTGACGAGTTGAGCTTGCTGACGATCGCAGAAGACTGCGAGGCATTGGATGCTTCTGCCGCCGTAGCGGAGAGCGGTGCGAACGAAAGTGCGGCGGCGCCGAGGGCGACCGCTACTCCGATGGCCGTTGCGCGTCGGGCGCGGGAGGCAAAATTCATTTGGAGGTGTTCCCCTGTCTGGAAAAAGCGAAGGTTTCTCGATCACCCTATCGGGGGATTCCTCATGACACCACTTTGGGGGTGGTTAAGTTTCGTAATCTTTCAATGAGAGATCCCTCATCCCCCGCTCGTTTTCGTCTCATGAACGCCCGGTTAGCTGTTCTTCATCAGCACTTCACACCAAGGAGACATCATGATTCGACATACAGCCCTCGCCCGTCCCGCCTTCTTCGCCGCAGCAGCCGTTGCGCTCGCCGGCCTCGCCATCGGCGTGAGCGCAGCCCCGGCATCCGCTGCTTCCGGCTACACCTGCAACGGCAAGACAGCGACGATCGTCGGCACCAGCGGTAGCAACGAGATCGAGGGAACCCGCGGCAACGACGTCATCGTCGGCCTTGGCGGCAACGACGAAATCGACGGGAACGGCGGAAACGACACCATCTGCGGTGGCGCCGGAAACGACGAGCTCGACGGCGGAATCGGCAACGACTGGATCTCGGGTGGCGACGGACGCGACGAGATCAGCGGCGACCGCGGCAACGACGTTCTCGCCGGCAACTCCGGCAACGACGAGATCAGCGGTGACTCCGGCAACGACACGATCCGCGGCGGCGCGGGTCGTGACGAGCTCGACGGCGACTCGGGCAAGGACCGCATCTGGGGCAACTCGGGTAACGACAAGATCGAGGGCGGCTCCGGCAAGGACCGCCTCTCCGGTGGAGCAGGCAAGGACCGCATCTACGCGAACGAGCAGCCTGACAACGACCGCGACGACGACTAAGACTCGCTAACGAGAGAGGGCGCCGGGAGATTTCTCCCGGCGCCCTCTCTCGTTTTTGCTTGCGTTTTAGACGGGCTCCGGCGTACCGACGCGCTGGCCGACGACCGCGCTGATTCCGTCAGCACGCATCGAGACGCCGTACAGGGCATCCGCTATTTCCATGGTGCGCTTCTGGTGCGTGATCACGATGAGCTGGGATGTCTGGCGCAGGTCTTCGAAGATCGCGAGCAGGCGACCGAGGTTGGCATCGTCGAGCGCCGCTTCGACCTCGTCCATGATGTAGAACGGGCTGGGGCGCGCCTTGAAGATCGCGATCAGCAGCGCCACCGCCGCGAGCGACCGCTCACCACCGCTCAGCAGCGACAGGCGCTCGATCTTCTTGCCGGCCGGGCGAACCGAGACCTCGATGCCGGTCGTGAGCAGGTTGTCCGGATCGGTGAGGTGGATGCTGCCGGTTCCGCCCGGGAACAACACCGGGAACACCTGGTTGAACGCCGCACGAGTGTCATCGAACGCGCTCGCGAAGATTTCCTGCATCTTCTCGTCGATCTCCTCGATGATCGTCAGCAAGTCCTTGCGGGTGTTGGTGAGATCGGTGAGCTGCTCGGTGAGGAACTTGTGGCGCTGCTCGAGCGCGTCGAATTCCTCGAGCGCGAGCGGGTTGACCCGGCCGAGCTGGGCGAGCTTACGCTCGGCCTTCGCGAGGCGCGCCTGCTGTTCGGCGCGCACAAACGGAATCCCGGCCGGACCCTCGGTCTCACTGACGGGCTCGTCTGGCCCAGGTGCATCCGCTGACGGCTCGGCGCCGGGAGCAAAGTCGACGGGAACGGGCTGCTCGGGTCCATACTCCGCCACGAGCACGTCCTCGACGAGGCCGAGCTCTTCGCCGGCGCGTTCGAGCAGGCTGGAGAGGTGCAGCTTCTTTTCGTAGATCTGCATCTCGAGGCCGTGCACGCTGTCGCTCACGCTCGCGAGTCGCTCGCGCAGCGAGCTCTCCTGGCGGCGCAGTTCCGACAGTTCTTCGTTCTGCTGCACTCGCTCGGCCTCGGCCGCCGCGAGCCTGACCCGGGCCTGCGACACGGACCGGTCGACGGAGTCGAGCACTGCCGGGAGGGCCGCGATAACGCCCTCGGCTGACGCAACCTGGCGGCGACGGATGACGGCGCGACGGGCGGCTTCTTCGGCGGCAGCCCGCTCGGCATCGAGTTGCTGCGCGAGCTGGACGGCCCGGAGCTCCTGGGCGCGCACGCGTTCGCGGGCGGTCTCGACCTGCAGGCGGGCTTCAACCTCGCGCTCGCGCGCGCCGTCGAGTTCGGCCGAGAGTCCGTCGCGGGCAGCCACGTCGAGGATCGGGCGCGGGCGGGCACGGGCCGTGTCGAGTTCGCCCTGGGCGCGCTCGACAGCGTGGGCGGCATCCGCCACCGTCTCGGCGGCCAGAGCCAGTCCGCGCTCGAGGCGCTCGGCCTCGGCCTCCGCGGCTTCGACCTGCACGCGCGCGCGGTTGAGCTGTTCCGTCTGGGCGGCGAGCTGCGAGTCGAACTCGCGCAGGCTCGCGAGCGCGCGAACCGACTGTTCCTTGGCGACCTGCACGGTTCCGCGCTGCTCGGCGAGCGTGAATCGCGCTCGTTCGATGAGCGAGGTGACCTCGGTCAGGCGGTCGCGAGCGGCATCCCGGTCGGCGACGAGTTCGAGGCGGGATCGCTTTGCACCGGATCCGCCGCGCAGCACAAATCGACTGAGCACGTCTCCGGTCTTCGTGATGACCGTGACGTCGGTGGCCTGGCTGTCTGACAGACCACTCCAGACCGAGCGGGCAACGTCGACGTCATCGGCGATGACCACGCCGGCCAGCAGCCCGAGAACGCCCGCGGGGGCGGTGACGACAGCGGATGCCGCAACGGCACCGTTCGGCAGCGCAACGGTAGTGTCCGACACAGCACCGGCCTCGGCGAGCAGCAGCTCGACCCGGCCGATCTGGTCGGCGTTGGCGTGGGCGATCGCGGCAATGGCCGCGTCGCGGTTCTCGGCGAGAACGGCGTCGGCGAGGGAACCGAGCGCGGCGGCGATAGCGGCCTCGTAGCCGGGCTGCACCTGCACGTGCTCGGCGACGAGTCCGCGGATGCCGTCGAGCTTCGCCGCGACGAGCGCGCTCGAGCCGTCCTTCTGGTCGAGGGCGAGCGAGAGTGCGCCGACCCGCGCGCTCAGCGCATCGCGTTCGCGCTCGTGCCCGTGCAGCTCTTCGCGCAGGCGCTCGATCTCCGATTCAGCGGATGCGACCTCGGCCTGGGCGCTCTGGTAGACGGCGTCGAGGTCGGTTTCGCTCGCATCGCTCAGCGTCGCCGTGCTCTCGACGGTCTCGAGGTTCGCCTGGGCGGCTACACCGCGCTCGCGAGCGGCATCGAGGGCGTTCTGCTGGCGAAGTACCTCACCGCGAACGGCGGCGAGCCTGGATGCGGCGGTGTCGGCCTGGCCGGTGAGCTTCGAGATCTCGAGGTCGTGGCGGGAGACGAGCGAGCTCTGGTGGGCGATCTCTTCGTCGAGGGCGTCGAGGTTCGCGCGCGCTTCGGCGGACACCGACTGCGTCTCACGCCAGGCGAGCTCGGCATCGGCGATCGTCTCCGACAGGCGAACGGCCTCGTCGCGGGCATCCGCGACCATCGAGCTCGTCACGCCGTTGGTGGCTTCGGCGACTTCGGCCTGCTGCCCGAGCAACGAGAGTCGCTGGTTGGCGAGCGAGTACAGGCCGCGAAGGCGCTCCTGCACCGACTCGAGTCCGAATGCGGTGCGGCGCGAGATGTCGACGGCGTCGCCGACCTGCGCCTGCTCGATGCGTGCCATCCGGAGCTTGTTCTGGTCGAGCTGCTCCTGCAGCACGATGCGCTCGGTCTTGCGCTCGGTCTCGCTGCGGCTCGAGAGAGTGATCGCCGAGCGCAGTTCGACTACCTCGTCGGCGAGAAGTCTCGCCCGCGCGTCGCGCACGATGCTCGCAATCGACTGGGCTTCCTTCGCGATCTCCGCCTGCTGGCCGAGCGGTTTGAGCTGGCGGCGGATCTCTCCGGCGAGGTCGGACAGGCGGGTGAGGTTCGCCTGCATCGCCTCGAGCTTGCGGATCGTCTTCTCTTTGCGACGACGGTGCTTGAGAATTCCGGCGGCTTCTTCGATGAAGCCGCGACGGTCTTCCGGGGTGGCACGCAGCACGTTGTCGAGCTGGCCCTGGCCGACGATGACGTGCATTTCACGACCGAGGCCGGAATCGCTCAGGAGCTCCTGAACGTCGAGCAGGCGGCAGCTGTCGCCGTTGATCGCGTATTCGCTTCCGCCGTTGCGGAACAGCGTTCGGCTGATCGCGACCTCGGTGTAGTCGATCGGAAGGGCGCCATCCGAGTTGTCGATCGTGAGAATGACCTCTGCCCGACCGAGCGGCCCCTTGGTCGCTGTACCGGCGAAGATGACGTCTTCCATCTTGCCGCCGCGCAGGGTTTTCGCACCCTGCTCGCCCATGACCCAGGCGAGCGCATCGACGACATTGCTCTTGCCGGACCCGTTCGGACCAACGACGCAGGTCACACCCTGTTCGAAGGCGAAGGTCGTCGGCTGCGCGAACGACTTGAAACCTTTGAGGGTGAGGCTCTTGAGGTACAAGTCGCCGCCCCTTCCGTCGTGCACAAATTGTCTGGGTCTACGGTACCGGAGTTGCCGCGAGCCTCTGTCTCCGCAACGCTTACGTCTCGATCTTCTGCGCGAGGCGGGGTCGGAGGTATTCTGGTCGGCTGCCTGCTTCCCGCGAACCGGGCACGGAAGGCGACGAACGATGACGACGTACGACATCCAGGAACTGATGGTTCCGGCGAGTTCCGGTGATGCAGCAGGCGGTGATTTCGCGGATTCGCTGGAAATCATGGCGGCGTCAGAGGCCGAGGCCTATGCGACTGATGAGCTTCACCAGACCGCGGCGGAGCTGCTGCCGTTCTGGCAGGATCTCGCCAACCCGCGTCGATTGTTCGGCGTGAAAATCGACGGCGTCCTGGTGGCACGCGGCGTCTACGACTGGCTGGTTGACGAAACCACCACCGCGTACGTGCGAGTGGACGTTCTCGTCGATTTTCGCCGCCGCGGCATCGGCACAGCCCTGCTCGATCACCTCGAGGCACTTGCTCACGCTGACGGCAGAAACAAACTCATCACCTATGCCGCGTCGAAGGATGCGGCCGGCGAGCGTCTCGACTCCCCCACCGGTTTCGGGTCGCTTCCGCTCGCTAACGCCGACGTGCGTTTCCTGCTCGGTCACGGCTTCACCCTCGAGCAGGTCGAGCGCGGAAGCCGCCTGCCGCTGCCCCGCGACGCGGAAGACCTGCGGGCGAGGTTCGCCGCGGCATCCGCTCGGGCTGGCGACGACTATGCGGTTCACCACTGGCTCGGCGGCACTCCCCAGCGTTGGCTCGCCGACATGGCGATGCTGCAGACCCGGATGAGTACGGATGCCCCGAGCGCGGGGCTCGAGGAGCCGGAAGACGTGTACACGGTCGAACGCGTCGTCGACAACGAACAGAAACAGTCGACCTCCCGCGAGCTCCTGACCGCGGTGGTCGAACACGTTCCCTCCGGCCACCTCGTCGGTTACACGACGCTGTCGCTTCCGCTCGGTGAACCGCGCCCGGTGTTCCAGGACGACACCCTGGTGCTCCGCGAGCACCGCGGACATCGCCTCGGGATGCTGCTCAAGGTCGCAAACATCGCCTACCTCGAAGCCGAGCGGCCGGGGCATCCGTCGATCGTCACGTGGAACGCCGAGGAGAACCGCTTCATGCTCGACGTCAACGAAGCGGTCGGGTTCGAGCCGATGGGCTACGAGGGCGCGTGGAAGAAGCTGCTCTGACCCTCATCAGTGCTGCCGTCGGTTATCAGCGCTGCCGTTTGCGGACCCGCACTGATAACAATGTCCCGCGCGGTCAGGTCAGGCGCAGCCGCTGGCAGAACGGGCAGAAGTGCGAACCGCGGTTCATGAACTGCTCGCGCACGATCGGTCGACCGCAGCGCGGGCACTCCTTACCCTGCTGGCCGTAGGCGTTCAGCGAATGGGAGAAGTAACCGGACGCACCGTTGACGTTGACGTACTGTGCGTCGAAGCTCGTTCCGCCCTCGCCGAGCGCTTTCGCGAGCACCAGGCGGACTTCGGCGAGCAGCAGCGTCGCCCGAGCCTTCGAGAGCGAGGATGCCGGCTGGTCGTAGTGGATCTTCGCCGCCCACAGCGACTCGTCGGCGTAGATGTTGCCGATGCCGCTGATGAGGGTCTGGTCGAGCAGCGCGCGCTTGATACCGGAATTGCGCTTCGCGAGTCGTGCGAAAAACAGCCGGTCGTCGAAGAATGGATCGAGCGGATCCCGCGCGATGTGCGCGACCGCGGACGGCACAACCTGGGTCGGCTGGTCGGGCGTCGCTCCGAGTTCGCCTATCGCCATCGAACCGAAGATGCGCTGGTCGACGAAGTTGAGGCGCAGTTCGCCGTGAACCGGGTGCTCGAGTTCGAGCCGAATGCGGGTGAGGTTGTCGTCGGTGGCCCGGTCGCGCAGCAGCACCTGTCCACTCATGCCGAGGTGGACAACGAGCCCTTCGACGGGTTCCTGCCCGGACAGCGGGGCGAGCGGCAACCAGAGGAACTTTCCACGACGCTCGGCCGAGGCGAAGGCGCGGCCGGTCATCCGGTCGATGAAATCTTCACTCGGACCGGGGTGGCGACGAAGTGATCTCTCGTCGAAGACGGTGACGGATGCGACACTCGCGCCGGTCACGGCGGGTTCGAGCCCGGCGCGGACGACTTCGACTTCGGGCAACTCGGGCACGGTGCAGCAGTTCTGGCAGCGCGCGACTAGCGCGCGGAGTCCTGCAGAAGCGTCCAGGCCTGCAGCGCGGCAGCCATTTCGGCGTGCTTCTTGCTCGACCCGACGCCGGTGGAGATCGACTCACCCGAGAGCACGACGGTCGCGTGGAAACGCTTGAGGTGGTCGGGGCCGCTGTCGGTGATCTCGTAGCTCGGCAAACCCTTGCCGAGGCGTGCTGCGAGTTCCTGCAGGCTGGTTTTCGGATCCATTGCCGCCCCGAACCGCTCGGGATTCTCGAGCAGCGGCCGGATCAGGCGCAATACGAGCGCGGTGGCTTCGTCGCCGCCGCGCGAAATGTAGGTGGCACCGATGAGGGCTTCGACCGAGTCCGCGAGGATCGACGACTTGTCGCGGCCGCCGGTGAGCTCTTCACCCTTACCCAGCAGCACGTGCTCGCCGAGCCCGATGGTGCGGGCTACCTCGGCGAGGGCGACACTCGAGACAAGGCTCGCGCGCCGCTTGGCGAGCTCTCCCTCGTCGAGGGTGGGGTTCTCGGTGTAGAGCATGACCGTGACGGCCTGCCCGAGAATCGAGTCGCCGAGAAACTCGAGCCGCTCGTTGTGCGCGGATCCACCGTTCTCGTACGCGTACGAGCGGTGGGTCAGCGCGAGCTGCAGCAGTTCCGGGCCGATTTCGACGCCGAGAGTCAACGACAAATCGGCCCGCGTGGGCTGGATCCTGGTCATGACTGAATCACGATCATGAACCCTGCCCGCGGCGAGCCGACTTGTGAAGAAGTGAGTGGACTAAACGTCCGCGACCTTACGGCCCTTGTACTCCATGTACAGGGGCGTGCCAGCGGAGTCCTCAACGACCTTCGCGCGGTGCGGAAGGCTGTAAACGGTCTTGCCGTTCTCGACGGTCTTGACCAGGGTGGGGGCGGTTGCCTTCCACTGGGCGCGACGCATGCGGGTCGAGGCCCGCGACATTTTGCGCTTCGGTACAGCCATGGTTATCTCTTTTCTTCCGTGGCGCTGCTGCTCGCAGTGCCATCGATGTCTGGGGTTTCGGCCTCGGCCAGGCCTTCGAGTCCGGCAAGCGCAGCCCACCGGGGATCGATGGGTTCTTCGTGCTCGTGACCCGGGTTGTCTAGAAGCCGTACCCCACACTGCGGGCACAGGCCAAGGCAATCTTCCTGACAGACCGGTTGGAACGGCAGTGACAGCACTACCGCATCCCTGATCAACGGTTCAAGATCGATGTGATCGTCGACAACCGTGTAATCAAAAGCTTCGTCGAAAGAATACGCGAAAAGCTCCTGAATATCGACTTCAACCGGGAGTTCGATGTCGATGAGGCATCTTCCGCACTCTCCGGTGGCCACCGAATCGATCTCTGCGGAGACCAGAACGCCGTCGTGAAGCGACTCGAGGCGCGTGTTTATGCGCATTTCGGCGCCTTTTCGTACGCCGATGAGTTCGCTGCCGAAATCCTCGGGCACGACTACGTCGAGGTCACGTTCACGCGTTTCGCCCGGGCGGTGCATGAGGTCGAAGACCGGCACGGCGAAGGGGTTATCAATGGTGGGAGACACAACCGACCATTCTACGCCCGAGATTGGCCCGCGCGCTCGACGGGCGACGGTTTTTAGTCACTACTGTGCGACGATAGGGGGACACGGACAATTCGGGGGAAGGTCCGGCCACGCATACATAAGGAGCAGTACGTGGGTACTCTGCTGTACGGAAGTCCCGGCGTCGAAGTCGACTTCGATGATCGAGCACTGATGCACCTCCAGGTGGTGATCACTGCGAAACTACGTCGCCACGAAAGTTTCCTCTTTTCGTGGAGCAATACTTCCGGAGCCGGTACAAGCCGGAGCAGCGTGTGGCTGCACCCGTCAATCCCCCTTTTCTACCGGTTCAGCGGAAGCCGGGTCCCCCAGCTCAATCGTGACTGGATCGACGTGTTGATGAAATCAGCCAACAGCGCCGGCGGTATGTTCTTCACGAACGAGCCGGGCGGTGGGGCATGACCCCGGAGTTTTCGGACCCCTGGCTCGCAAGCTACTCTGACCCGCAGTACCTGCTGGTTTCCTTTTTCCTCTCGGCAGCCGGCCTCGCCGTGTTCTCGGCGTTCATTCGCGCCTGGCTCACGAGAAACGAAGTCGGCGCCCGTTACCGCACGGTGTCGATTTCCCGGCTCGGTGCCACCGGCATCGCATTCCTGTCGTACGCCGGAATCGTCGCGCAGTCTCGACTGGGCTATGACTTTCTCGACGACGTCTACGTACCCAACGGTTCGGCGATGGACGCGTTCGCACTGCGCTTTCTCGGCTGGGCTGTCGCTCTTCCGCTTGTCATCACCGCCTTCCTCACCGTGTGTGCGCTCTCCGGAAGGCTTGCGCGGCGTGCAACGCTGCTCGGCACCGGGCTCTCATTCGGCATGGTTCTCAGCGCATACATTGGCGCATTCGTCGTCGAAAGCGCGGATGCTGCCGGCGTGATCGGCTGGGGAATCGCCAGCCTGATCTTCTTCGTCAGCATCAACATCGTCGTCATCACCGCGGTTCGCCGGTCGACGAGCGCTCTCACCCCCGCGGCGGCACGGCTTCTGCGGAACTCGCTGTGGCTGCTCGTCGGCGGCCTTGCCATCTACCCGCTGGTCTACCTGCTGCAGATCTGCACCACCGGCGGCGCGTGGGCGGCAGCGATCCAGGTCGTCTTCTGTTGTGCCGACGTCATCGTGCTCGTCGGAGTCGGTGAGCTCATCCACCAGGTCGCCAAGCTGCGCACCGCCGAAGACGTCAGGGCCGGCATCGACATCCACCCGGAAGCGATCTGGATTTCATCGGTCAAGATGTCGGATGCCGGACGCCCGCCCGAGGTTTACCTCGACGAGCGCGCACAGGTACACGACCGCCGACCGAAGCCGCCGATGGCATCGGCCATGGCGCTCGAGGCTGAGGAATACCCGGAGTCGACGAGCGAAGACGACTTCCCCACCGACGTCCGGGTCTAGTCCGGCGTTACCCCGGGTCTCTATCAGGGCTTTTACGGGCGCAAGCGCTCGAGCAGCTGCGCCTTGGTCATCGACGAGTAGCCGACGACACCGAGCTGGCGAGCGCGTGCACGAAGCGCGATGACCGTCCAGGACTCTGAGGGCTTCATCGCCTCGGTCGCCGCGACCTTTGTTGCAGCGCGCTGGCGAGCCACTGCAGCTCGCTGGGTGGCGGTTGCTGTTGTCTTCGCAGTAACGGGTGCCTTCGGCGCTGACGGGGCCTGTACGGCGGGCTTCCTGGCGACAGGAGCTTTTGTTGGAGCTGCTTTCGAGGCAGTGGCTTTCGCGGCCGGAGCCTTCGATGCCGGAGCCTTCCCAGGCGCAGGCTCGGCCAGTTCGGCGATCACGACGGGGATGATCTTCGGAGCAGAGGCAACCTCTGCGCGAGCGGCTTTCCTGGCTTTGCGCGCGGCCTTGGCAGCCTTTGCGGCTTCCTCGGCGAGTCGCTCAACCTTCTTCGCGGCCTTCTTCTCCAGCGCGCGGCGCAGCTTCTTCTCGTCCCTGCGCACCTGGGCTTCGGCTTCCCACGCGGCTTTCTCGAGCTTCGCCTGCTTCTCAGCAGCCTTGCGCTCGGCTTTCTTTGCGAGTTTCTTCGCTTCTTCGGCGGCCTCGGCAGCCTTGCGTTCGATCTTCGCCGCTGCCTTCTTTGCCTCCTTCGCGACGTCGGCGGCTTTGTCAGAGTTCTTCGACTTCGCGTCCTTCTTAGACGGCGCGGGCTTCTTAGCCATGGCGTTCTCCCTGCTTACCCTCGGCGCCGATCCGACGCGTGTGCGCTATCGCGCAGTGCCGACAGTTTCCCACCGGTGTGTAGCGAAATCCAGAACGCCGCGCAACAGGGAGGAGAATTTTGCTCTAGGTGTCGTACTCTCCGTTGTTCCACGGCGCGTAGTAGGCCATGTAGTCGCCGGGTTGCACCGAGACCCACACCTCGCCGTCGCCGCCCGCTCCCGGCGAAACGTTGGGCACGAAACCGAAAGTCAACCCGTACGACTGCACCGCAAACGGCGCGACCGAGATCGGCTCGATTCGATAGTCCCCCAGCTCGTCGAGTCGCTTCTCGATTGCCGCTTCCTGAACCCCGTCCGCCAGATCATCGCGCGGGCCGAGATCGTCGATCCGGATTTCGTCGAAGGTGCCGTCAGCGCGCCAGAGGAAGACAGCGACAAACTCACTCGACGACGGATCAAACGGCGTCGTGAGAAAGAATCTGCGGCCGTCTTCTGCCGTCCCCGCGAAATCGGCGTGGTAGTCGTCGGGAATGATCGTGAAGCGCGCTGGGACCGACCCGCTGGTCACCTGCTCGTCGACCTCGCTCGGGGTGTCCTCGTACAGCCCGTCATCGCCGTATCCCTCTTCGTAGAGTTCATCGTTCAGCTGATCGTTAAACTCCTCGCTCACGATTGCCTCGTTGAACGACCGGCTCATCGATCCGATCGAGCACGCGCTCAGCACCACGACCGCCGCAGCGGCGAGTGCCGCCGCGAGTACCGCCCGACGTTTACGCACTCTCGACCGCGGTGAACGCCTCGTCGTAGATCGCCAGGGCCGTTGCGACCTCGTCCGGCGTCACGATGCACGGCGGAACAACGTGGATGCGGTTGTCAGCGGCAAAGGGAAGCAGGCCCCTCGACATCAGCTGCTTCTTGAGCTCGGCGACGGTCGTTCCCGACACCGGCTCTCGCGTTTCCGGGTCGGTCACGAGGTCGAGGGCCCAGAAGACTCCGAGTCCGCGAACCTCGCCGATCATCGGGTGCTTCGCCGCGAGTTCGGCGAGCCCGGGAGCGAGGTGGTCTGCTCCGATGGTCTTGGCGTTCTCGACGATGCCGTCGGCATCCATTGCGTCGAGTGCTCCGACGATCGATGCCATGGCGAGCGGATGTCCGGAGTAGGTGAGTCCACCCGGGAACACCTGGCTTTCGAACTCGTTCGCGATCGACTCCGAGATGACGACACCGCCGGTCGGAACGTAGCCGGAGTTCACGCCCTTGGCGAAGGTGATGAGGTCGGGAATGACGTCGCCGTCTTCGTCGCCGAAGCCTTGCCAGGCGAACCACTCGCCGGTGCGACCGAAGCCGCACATGACCTCGTCGAAGATCAGCACGATTCCGTACTTGTCGGCGAGGGTGCGCACTCCGCGAAGGTAACCGGGCGGCGGAACGAGTACTCCGGCGGTGCCGGGGATCGTCTCGATGAGGATCGCCGCAATCGACGATGCCCCCTCGGACTGGATGACGCGCTCGAGGTGAGTCAGGGCGCGCTCCGACTCCTGCTCGGGTGAGCTCGACCAGAATTCTGACCGGTAGGCGAACGGGCCGAAGAAGTGCACGTGACCGCGCGAGAATTCGTTGGGAATCCGGCGCCAGTCGCCGGTCGCCACCACCGCAGCGCCGGTATTGCCATGGTACGAGCGGTAGGTCGAGAGCACTTTGTCGCGGCCGGTCGTGAGGCGCGCCATCCGGATGGCGTTCTCGTTGGCGTCTGCACCGCCGTTGGTGAAGAACACTTTGCCGAACTGTGGTCCGGCGTAGCCAAGGATGCGGCGGGCAGCTTCACCGCGCGCGAGGTTTGCGGTAGCCGGGGCGACGGTCGTGAGGATGTCGGCCTGCGCCTTGATGGCGTCGATGACGGCCGGATGCTGGTGGCCGATGTTGGTGTTGACGAGCTGGCTCGAGAAATCGAGGTACTTGGTTCCGTCGAAATCCCAGACGGTGCTGCCGGCACCGCCGGCGATGACCATCGGCTTGAGCGATCCCTGCGCGCTCCAGGAGTGGAAGACGTGGGCGCGGTCAAGGTCATAGGCGAGGGTGCCGTCGGCGGGGTTCAGGTCATTCACTGTGGTTCTCCTTGAGCGATTCGCACCCAGCCACGGTCGTGGTTCGGCACGAGGGGTGGGCGGCCGTGGCCACCCACCCCTCACTGTATTTCGATACTGCCGGTTGTTCTATTGCTGGTTACGCGCCAGCGGGGTTGAGCGTGACGGAGAGCGGCGCGAAGTCAGAACCGACGACGTCGATTCCCTCTTCGGTCAGCTCGGCGAGTGCCTTCTCGACGTACTCGTTGCTGTACGCGGTGGCCGGCGGCTCTTCGGTGATGATGGTCGCGCCGGTCTCGTTGCTGGTCTTCAGCGCCATGTCGACCGTTGCAGCCCAGGCTGCCTCGTCGATCGTGCCGACTCCACCGGTGGTGGACGGCCAGATCAGCTTGTTGACCTCGTTGGTCATCCACAGCTGGTGCGAGGTACCGAGGGTGGAACCCGCGGCGGTGACGATGCCGGCGGCTGCTTCAGCGTCGTCGCGAGCGAATGCCCAGCCCTTGATCGATGCCTTGATGAAGGCAACGGTCTGGTCAGCGTACGCTTCGTCGTCGAGCTTGGCGGTGTCGGCCCAGATCGCGTCCTGCAGCATCGAGGTGCCCTCGACGTTCCAGTCGATGACGTTGAAGTCATCGGCGGTGTAGAGCTCGCCCGTCTCCGGGTTCTCGGTCTCGAGCAGCTGGGCGTACTCGTTGTACGTCATCGCCTGTGCTGCATCGATGTCACCCGAGAGCAGTGCGCTCATGTCGAATGCCTGCGAGACGACGGTGACGTCATCCGTGATTCCGGCCTTGTTGAGTCCGGCGTAGAGTTCCCACTCGTTTCCGTAGCCCCACGAGCCGATGGTCTTACCGGCGAGGTCGGCAACCGAATCGATTCCGGAATCCTTGAACGAGACCTGCAGGGTTGCCGAGCGCTCGAAGATCTGCGCGACGTCGGTGATGTTTGCACCGTTTTGGATCGAGCCGAGAACCTTCGGGACCCACGAGATGGCGTAGTCGACGTCTCCGGCGGCGAGGGCGTCCTGCGGGACGATGTCGCCACCGCCCTGGATGATCTCGACGTCGAGGCCCTCGTCCTCGTAGAAGCCCTGGTCCAGCGCCGCGTAGTATCCGGCGAACTGGGCCTGGGTGAGCCACTGCAGCTGGAGCTTGACCGGGGTCAGTTCTCCGGCTTCTGGCTCGGCGTCGGGGGTGCTGCTGGCGCAACCAGACAGGACAAGCCCGGTGACCGCCGCGGTTGCGGCGAACGCGAGCGACATCTTTTTGCTGTGCTTCATGTCGTACCTCTCAGTAGTTCGTTGGTGCAGTGCTGGTGTTTTGTTCGGCCGTCTCGGCGCCGTCGGCGAGTGGTCGTCTGTGGGGCCCGGATGCGGGCGTTTCTCTCTAGGTTGTTGGTCGGTGCCGGGTGGCGAGCTTTTCGATCACGAGGGTCGCGGTGAAGAAGATGAGCCCGACGATGATCGCGCCGATGACGAACGCCCACGCCCTTGCGTAGTTGCTTCCGGCCGCGGCGGACGTGATGAGCGAGCCGATTCCCGACTTCGGGCCGCCGAAGTACTCGGCAACGATCGCGGAGATCACGGCCAGCGATGAGGCGATCCGCAGGCCGGTGACGACGAACGGGACGGCACTGGGGATCGTGACGACCCGGGCGGTCTGCCATCCGCTCGCCGCGTACGCGTGCATGAGGTCGCGCTGCACCGGTCGAACCTGGCGGAGGCCGCGCAGCGAGTTGATGAAGACCGGAACGAACACGGCGATTGCCGCGACGATCACTCGGGAGATCTCGGAACCCGCACCGAACATCGTGTACAGCACCGGGGCGAGCGCGACAATCGGGACGACGGCGATCATGGCGACGAGCGGCGCGAGCAGTTCGTCGAAGACCTTGATGAACGCCGCAATGACAGCGGCGATCAGTCCGACAATCGAGCCGATGACGAGGCCGATGAGGGCGTTGGTTCCGGTGACGATGCTCGCCGCCGAGATGATCGGCAGGAAGGTGACGAACTGCTCGCCGATCGTGATCGGGCTCGGAAGCAGGAACGGCGGTACCTCGCCGACCACGACGACGAGCTGCACGAGGGCGAGCAGCGCGACGAGCAGCACGACGGGCGGGAGGACCCGCGTGGTGAAGGTATTCAGGGCACCGTTCATCGCGTCTCGACTCCGACCGGTACGGCTTCGGCGCCGTGCAGCGCTTCGCGCACCTTGGTGACGGCCTCGAAGAAGCCACGATCTTCACGCAGGTGCTCGCCGCGTTCGGCGTGCGAGCCGAGCTTCACGTCGACGATTTCGCGGATGCGGCCGGGTCTCGGCGACATCACCACGACGCGGTCGCTCAGGAACACCGCCTCGGGAATCGAGTGCGTGACGAAGACAACGGCAGCACCGGTCTCCGCTGCGATCCGCACGAGCTCGAGCTGCATGTGCTCGCGGGTCATCTCATCCAGCGCGCCGAACGGCTCATCCATCAGCAAGATGCGCGGCTGCTCGGCGATCGACCGGGCAATGGCGACGCGCTGCTGCATACCGCCCGACAGCTGGTCGGGAAAATGACCGGCGAAGTCGCTGAGCCCGACGAGTGAGATGAGCTCGGCGGCCCGAGCGGCACGCTTCGCTTTCGAGAAACCGTGCAGCTCGAGCGGGAGTTCGATGTTCGCGGTGACGGTGCGCCAGGGCAGCAGCCCCGCCTGCTGGAAGGCGATTCCGTATTCCTGGTCGATGCGGGCCTGGCGCGGGGTCTTGCCGAACACGCTGATCGAGCCGGCGGTCGGGGCGTCGAGGTCGGCGATGAGGCGAAGCAGCGTGCTCTTGCCGCAACCGGACGGGCCGATGAGCGAAACGAACTCCCCCGGCGCGATCGACAGGCTGACGTCGGACAGCGCCGTGACGGTCGCCCCCTTTTTGCCGGTGAAGACGCGATCGACCGAGGTGACCTCGACTGCTGGTACTGCTACTGGAACGGTCATGTGCGTGCCTCCGTGCGACGGTAACGGCCAAAGACGAGGCCGAAGCTCGCCACGATTCCGGCGGCGACGAGTCCGAGAAGGACCGCGCCAAAGATGGGTGCCCACGGCTTTGCCGGGTCACTGCTCGCGAAGTTCGCGAATTCGAGGATCATGCGGCCGATACCACCGGGGAGCCCGATCGAGACCTCGGCGACGACCGTTCCGACGACGGCGTTGGCCGCGGCGAGCCGAAGCGCGGGCAGCAGGTACGGCACGCTCGCGGGAAGGCGCAGCTTGAGCAGTGTCTTCCACCAGCCGGCCGAATACGAGTGCATGAGTTCGGTGTGGATGACGTCGGGCGACTGCAGCCCGCGGAGCGCGCCGACCGCGATCGGGAAGAACGCGAGGTAGGAAGCGATGACGGCGACCGACATCCAGTTCTCCCACTCGAAATCACCGATTTCGAGCTTCGAGCCCCAGCCCTTGACGAGCGGAGCGAGTGCGATGAGCGGAACCGTCTGGCTCAGGATGATGAGCGGGAGCACCGCGGATTCCGCGAGACGGAAGCGCTGCATGAACAGTGCGAGCGCGAAGCCGACGATGAGCGCGATGACCCAGCCGGCAGCGGCAACGCCGAGGCTGAACAGCGCCGCGAGCAGCACCGCGAGCCACAGCGGCGGCGCACCGGTAGCCGAGGTGATCGGCGAGACGAGCCTCGCGAGCATGTCCCACGTGTGCGGCATCGCCAGGTCGGTCGTGCGGGGCAGGATGCGGAGCCCGGAGTTGCGCACGGCCTCATCCGCGCCGAGCACGAGCCCGTCGACCGGACCGAGCAGCTTGTAGAGCTCGTACAGCACTGCGACCAGCACGATCGCGAGCACGCCGAGAAGGAACGGCCTCACGCGGCCGAACCTCGTCGTCGAACGTGTCCTCATGCAGTTAGGCCTTCGCCGTGATGTGCGCGCTCATCGCCGGAATCACGGTCTCGCCGTAGACGCGAAGCGTTTCTTCCTTGTTGTCGTGCTGCAGGTAGCCAGCGAACTGGTCGACGCCGATCTCCTTGAGCGCGGTGAGCTTCTCGATGTGCTGCTCGGCGGTGCCGATGAGGCAGAAGCGGTCGACGATCTCGTCGGGCACGAAGTCGGCGTGCGTGTTACCGGCGCGACCGTGCTCGTTGTAGTCGTAGCCCTCGCGGCCCTTGATGTAGTCGGTGAGCGCCTGCGGAACTTCGCTGTCGGTTCCGTACTTCGTGACGATGTCGGCGACGTGGTTTCCGACCATCCCGCCGAACCAGCGGCACTGGTCACGCATGTGCTGCAGCGACTCTGGAGTGTCCTCACCGATGTACATCGGCGCGGCGACGCAGAACTTGATCGCCATCGGGTCGCGACCGGCGTTGGATGCGGCGGTGCGCACGGTCTCGATCATCCATTTGGCGACGTCGAGGTCTGCCATCTGCAGGATGAAGCCGTCGCCGACCTCGCCCGTGAGCTTGAGCGCGAGCGGTCCGTACGCGGCGACCCAGACATCCAGGGTCGAGCCGGTGCTCCACGGAAACTGCAGGGTCGCGCCGTTGTATTCGACGGGGCGGGAGTTGGCGAGTTCGCGGATGACGTGGATCGACTCGCGCAGGTCCTTGAGCGTCGTCGGCTTTCCGTTGGTCACGCGCACCGCCGAGTCGCCGCGGCCGATGCCGCAGATGGTGCGGTTGCCGTACATCTCATTGAGGGTCGCGTAGGTGGATGCCGTGACGGTCCAGTCGCGGGTCGCCGGGTTGGTGACCATCGGTCCGACGATCACGCGACGCGTCTCGGCCAGGATCTGGCTGTAGATCACGTACGGCTCCTGCCAGAGCAGGTGCGAGTCGAAGGTCCAGACGTGGCTGAATCCGTGCTGCTCGGCGAGCTTCGCGAGCGCAACGGTGCGCGACGCTGGCGGGTTGGTCTGGAGTACTGCTCCGAAATCCATGGTGCTCTTTCTTCTAGATCAGGTACTGGCTGAGGCCGCGCTTGACGAAACGACCATCACCCTTGGCGCCGAGGTACTCGTTGTTGTCGACGATGACCTTGCCGCGCGAGAGCACGGTGTCGACGTGACCGTCGATCTCGAAGCCCTCCCAGGCGGAGTGATCCATGTTCATGTGGTGCGTCTTGCCCTCGCCGTAACCGATCGACGTGTGGCCGTTCGGGTCGTAGATGACGATGTCGCCGTCGGCGCCGGGCTGGATGACGCCCTTTTTGCCGTAAAGGCCGAACATGCGAGCGGGCGTCGTCGCGGTGATCTCCACCCAGCGCTCGAGCGAGATCTGCTTGTCGAGCACACCCTGGTAGAGCAGGTCCATGCGGTGTTCGACCGAGCCGATTCCGTTCGGGATCTTCGAGAAGTCGCCGAGCCCCAGGTCTTTCTGGCCCTTCATGCAGAACGGGCAGTGGTCGGTCGAGACCATCTGGACGTCGTTCGTGCGCAGGCTCTGCCACATCGCGTGCTGGTGGCCCTCTTCCTTCGAACGCAGCGGAGTCGAGCACACCCACTTGGCGCCCTCGAAGTTTCCCCACTCGTCGCTCGTGGCGCCGAGCTGGTCTTCCAGCGACAGGAACAGGTACTGCGGGCAGGTTTCGGCGAACACGTTCTGGCCGACGTCGCGGGCGGCGGCGAGCTGCTCGACGGCCTGCTTGGCCGACACGTGGACGACGTAGAGCGGGGCACCGGTGAGGTTCGCGAGCATGATGGCCCGGTGAGTTGCCTCTTCCTCCATCTGCCAGGCGCGAGCGACTCCGTGGTAGTACGGGTCGGTCTTGCCCTGCTCGAGCAGCTGCTTGACCATGACGTCGATGACGGGGCCGTTCTCGGCGTGCATCATCGTCATCATGCCGGTCTCGGCTGAGACCTGCATCGCCTTGAAAATCTGGGCGTCATCCGACATGAACACACCCGGGTAGGCCATAAAGAGCTTGAAGCTCGTGATGCCCTCGTCGGCAAGCTGGCGCATTGCCTGCAGCGAATCATCGGTGACGTCACCGATGATCTGGTGGAACGCGTAGTCGATAGCGCAGTTGCCGTCGGCTTTGTTGTGCCAGGTGGCGAGGCCGTCCATGACCCGCTGGCCGAAGGTCTGCACGGCGAAGTCGATGATCGTCGTCGTTCCGCCCCAGGCAGCAGCGCGGGTTCCGGTCTCGAAGGTGTCGGATGCGGCGGTGCCGCCGAACGGCAGCTCCATGTGGGTGTGTGCGTCGATTCCCCCCGGAATGACGTACTTGCCCGCGGCGTCGATCACGGTGTCGACGTTGTTCTCGATGTCGAAGCCGAGCAGCGAGGATCCGGGCGCGAGCACCGCGACGATGGTCTCGCCATCGATCAGCACGTCGGCGGCACCGGTTCCGGTCGAGTTGACGACCAGGCCGTTCTTAATGAGCGTCTTTGCCATTTGTTGCTACCTTTCCGTGAAAGAACTACGGCTTCGGGATGCTGGTGTACGAGTCCGGGCGACGGTCGCGGTAGAACTGCCAGTCGTCGCGCATCTCCTGCACCATGTCGAGTTCGAGGTCGCGGATGAGGATCTCCTCGTGCTCGCCCGATCCACGCTCTCCGACGAAGTTTCCGCGCGGGTCGATGACCTGGCTCGTTCCGTAGAAGTCGACGGCGAGCTCCCCGTACTCGTTGTCTTCGCGTCCGACGCGGTTCGGCTGCAGCACGAAGTAGCCGTTGGCGACGGCGGCGGCCGGTCCTTCGACCTCCCACAGGCGGTTCGACAGGCCTGGCTTGGTGGCGTTCGGATTGAAGACCATGTGTGCACCGTTGAGGCCGAGTTCACGCCAGCCCTCGGGGAAGTGGCGGTCGTAGCAGATGTACATGCCGACCTTGCCGACCGAGGTGTTGAACACCGGGTAGCCGAGGTTTCCGGGGCGGAAGTAGAACTTCTCCCAGAACCGGTCGAGGTGCGGGATGTGGTGCTTGCGGTACTTCCCGAGAATGGTTCCGTCAGCTTCGACGATGACCGTGGTGTTGTAGTAGACGCCGGTGATGTCTTCTTCATAGATCGGAAGGATCATGACGAGGTTCAGTTCTTTGGCGAGGGCGGCGAAGCGCTGCACGATCGGACCGTCGGCAGGTTCCGCGTAGCGGTAGTACTTCTTGTCTTCGGTGATACCGAAGTACGGACCGTAGAAAAGTTCCTGGAAGCAGATGATCTGCGCACCGTCTGCCGCAGCATCCCGTGCAAACTGCTCGTGTTTGGCGAGCATTGATTCTTTGTCGCCCGTCCAGGTTGTCTGGGTGATGGCGGCGCGTACGACGGTCATGTGTCTCCCTGCTTCGGTTCTTTTGTTATTCTTCGCCGTAAACATTTCTCTTATGTTTCTGTTTATGACAGTTGGCGTAAAACTACGGGGGTTCGAGCGATTGTGAAAGGTCTGGCCTCGGTAGCGCTCGCAATTGACGAGAGAACTCCGCAGGGAATCGCCATGGGGATCTCCCGATTGATCTCGTCCGGAGACCTCGCTCCCGGCGATCGGCTGCCGACCGTTCGCGATCTCGCCGCCGAACTCGGAGTGAGCCCCGCAACCGTGAGCCACGGCTGGCAGGCCCTCGCGGCGGCAGGCCTCATCACGAGCCGCGGCCGCAGCGGCAGCTTCGTGCGGTCGACGCCGCGGGCCTGGCTTCCGCCGCGATACCGCAGCATGGTCGGGCTCCCGGATGCCCGGCTCGACCTCTCGAGCGGAACCCCCGATCCGACGCTGCTGCCCTCGCTCGCCGCGGCGCTCGACAGCGCGAGTAAGCGCGCGAGCAGCCGGGCGGGAACCACGAGCTACCTCGACGTTCCGGTCATCCCCGAACTCGAAGTACTGCTGCGCGACAGCTGGCCGTTCGAACCCGGCGGCATCACCGTCGTCGACGGCGCACTAGATGCGCTCTCGCGCACGCTCGACGAAGTGCTGCACTTCGGTGACCGGGTCATCGTCGAAGACCCCGGATTTCCGCCGGTCTTTGACCTGCTCGAGCGCTTCGGTGCCGAGCGAATCCCGGTCGGCCTCGACGAACACGGCATGCGACCCGACCTGCTCGCGCAGGCGCTCGCGCACGGCCCCGCCGCGATCGTGCTGCAGCCGCGCGCGCAGAACCCGACCGGTGTCTCGATGACCGCCGCCCGCGCCGGCGAACTCGCGGCCGTCATCCGCCAGGCCGCCAGTCGGCACTCCGTGCGCAACCGGCGCGACGTCATTGTGATCGAGGATGACCACTCCGGTGAGATCGCGACCGCGCCCGACGTGAGCCTCGGGAGTGTGCTTCCGGGCCAGGTCATCCACATCCGGAGTTATTCGAAATCACACGGCCCCGACCTGCGGATCGCAGCGCTCGGCGGGCCGACCGAACTCGTCGACGCGATCGTCGCGCGCCGCATTCTCGGACCGGGCTGGACGTCGCGGATGCTGCAGACGGTTCTGCTCTACCTGCTCACCGACCCGGTTCCGGTCGCCGCCGTTGCGAAAGCGCGCAGCACCTACCGCGAACGCCAGGATGCGCTCGCGATCGCGCTCACGGCGGCCGGTGTCCCGGCCCGTGGCGGCGACGGCATCAACACCTGGGTCGAAGTGCTCGACGAGCGCACCGCGGTGCGCCTGCTGGCGGCCTCCGGCATCCGGGTCGCCGCCGGTACCCCGTTCCTGGCCGACGAGGGCCGCCAGTTCGTGCGGGTGACCGCAGGAATGGTGCGGGAGGATGCCGCGGCCGTGGCGCTCGCGCTGGCCTCCGCGTCCCGCGCGTAGCCCTGCTGCCGCAGCGCCGCGCCGCCTCTGTCCCGCCGGACAGTGCTGCCCTTTGTTATCCGTGCGCCCGTTTAAACGCCCGCACCGATAACAAACCACCGCACTGCCGGATGTCAACCTGAAGGTGCACGAGCCGCGACTTGCGGGTGACGACATCCGCTGTCCGATTTTCTACCGTGGAACCACTGCTAAAAGAAGCGGTTCACGAGAGAAGAAGGCAATGTCCCACCTGTCCTACGAACGAGTATCGGTCGTCGTGGTCGTCGCGATGGTGATCGTCGGACTCGTCATCGTCGGCGTCGGCCTCGCGATGGTCGCGGGGTCGACGCCGACGTTCACGACCGAGGTCATCAGTCCGGCGAAGCTGTAGCTACAGCACCCGCAGTTACAGTGCCCGCAGCTTCTCCAGCAGCGGCTCGGCGACCTCATCGAGAAAGCGGTCCTGGTACTTGTCGCCGACCTGGACGACCGCTACGTCCGAGAATCCGGCGTCGAGGAACGGACGGAGGCTCTCGGCGAGTTCGTCGAGGTCCGGTCCGCAGGCGATGCTGTCGGCGATGTCTTCCGGGCGCACGAACGTGCTCGCGCCCTCGAATCCCGCCGTCGTCGGAAGGTCGGCGTTGACCGCCCAGCCACCGCCGAACCAGCGGAATTGCTCGTGCGCGAGTTCGATCGCTTCGTCCTTGCTCGGCGCCCAGCAGATCGGAACCTGTCCGATCGACCGGGAAGCGGCATCCGCTGACTCTCGTGCTTTGTTCCAGCCGCTGATCAACTCGGGCTTCGGCTCGGTCGAAATCAGGTGGTCGCCGAGCGGTGCGAATCGCTCGATCGACTTGTCACCGGAGACCGCGATGCCGAGCGGGACTCCCCCGTCGGGCAGGTCCCAGATGCGGGCGGAGTCGACGCGGAAGTACTGTCCCTCCCACGTAACGAGCTCGCCGGCGAGTAGTTCGCGGATGATCGTGATGCCCTCTTCGAGCATGTCCTGGCGGGCGTCGACCGCGGGCCAGCCGGCACCGACGACGTGTTCGTTGAGGTTCTCGCCGGCGCCGAGCCCGAGAATGAAGCGGCCGTCGGCGAGCAACTGCAGCGTCGCGGCCTTCTGCGCGATAACGGCGGGGTGGTAGCGCATGGTCGGGCAGGTCACGTAGGTGGCTAGCTCCACCCGGTTGGTCGCGTGCGCGACGGCGCCGAGCACCGACCACGCATATGGGGCGTGCCCCTGCGAGGTGAGCCACGGCGAGTAATGGTCACTCGAGACTTCGAAGTCGAACCCGACGTTCTCGGCCTTGACGGCGTAATCGACGAGTTCTTTCGGGCCGCTCTGCTCGGTCATGAGGGTGTATCCAAAACGTGTCATGCCTCCACGCTTGCAGCGGACGGATGCCGTCGCCAGCGTTGGCGCGCACCTCGCGGGCAACCCCAAGCAAATTCGATTTCCTGCAAAACTCAGGCTACGGGCGCCCGCCAACCCGCCTGGCGGGGTGAGACCGCCCCGGACCCTGAGTTTTGCAGGAGGAGAGCGGCGGTAGCGTTGGACGAGTGATTGTGACCATCCTCTCCGGTGGCGTCGGCGGCGCCCGTTTTGTCCGTGGCGTCCGCGAGCACCTGTACCGCACGGCCCCGGATGGCAACGGCGGCACGACCGCGGACATCCGTGTGATCGTCAATACCGGCGACGACATGTGGCTCGCCGGCCTGCGGATCACCCCCGACCTCGACTCGATCATGTACACGCTCGCCGGAGCGAACGACGAGGTGCGCGGCTGGGGTCGCATCGGTGAGACCGAGCGGGTGAGCGCCGAGCTGACCGCGTACGGCGTCGGCTGGCCGTGGTTCACCCTCGGCGACCTCGACCTCGGTACGCACATCGCCCGCTCGAGCCTGCTGCGCGACGGCCTTCCCTTCAGCGAAGTCGTCGAGCGCATTACCGCGAGGTGGGGGCTGGATGTGGCGCTTCTGCCGATGACGGAGGCGGAGGTCGAGACCCACGTCGTTGTCGAGACCGGCGAAGAACTGCACTTCCAGGAGTGGTGGACGAAACACCGCGCCAAGCTTGCCGCGACCGCTTTTGTGCAGCGCGGCGTCGAGTCAGCGACGCCCGGGCCAGGCGTGCTCGAGGCGATTGCGGATGCGGACGTCATCCTCGTCGCGCCGTCCAACCCGGTGGTGTCGATCGGGACCGTCCTGAACATTCCGGGCATCCGCGAGGCGCTGGCTGCGGCATCCGCTCGAATTGTCGGGGTCTCCCCCATCATCGACGGCTCGGTCGTGCGGGGAATGGCCGATGCGTGCCTGACGGCGATCGGCGTGGAGACGTCGGCGAGCGCCGTGGCGCTGCACTACGGCGCGCGGTCCGCCGGTGGACTGCTCGACGCCTGGCTCGTGGACGAAACGGATGCCGAAGCCGTCGCGGCGCTCACCGCTGCGGGTATCTCCGCGGTTGCTGTTCCCCTGTGGATGCGCGACCCCGACACGAGCGCGCAGCTCGGCGCGGACGCGCTGGCCGCCGGGTAACGCCTTCGAAACTCCCCACATCGACCCAAGCCGCCCGTTTTAGGTCGATTGTGGGAGTTTCGCGGTCAGTTGGCGACGACGGGTGCGAGCGCGGCCGTGCGCGGACCGATGCGGGAGCCGAGGGCCGCAAGCTGCTCGCGCGTGTCGACATCGCGACGAAGTCCGGAGTCGGCGGGGACGACGAGTTCCGCATAGCCGGCCTCGAGGTGTGCCACGCGCGACGCACCACCGAAGGCGGTGCGGTGAGCCACCCCCGCAGCGGCAGTGACGAGAACCGTACCGCCACCGTCAGCATCCGGGACCATCGCCCGCTCGCGACCCGCGGCGTCGGCGAGTGCGTCCGCCAGCTCCGACGGCTGCAGCCCCGGCAGGTCGCCGAGCAGCACCGCAACCGGCGAACCGGTTCCGGCGACCGACAGACCGTGCCCGATCGCCGCCGCCAGTCCTCCGCCCGGATCAGCCACGACTTCCGCGCCGAGAGCACGAAACTCGTCCTGGAGATCCGAACTCGTCACGACGATCACACGCACAACGCCGTCCGCTGCGACAACGGCAGCGACCGTGTCGAGAGCGATCGCCCGAGCGATCGCGGCGCGGTCGGCCGCATCGCCGCCGAGTCGCGACTTCGCTCCGGGCGTGCCCTTGACGGGCACAACGAGAATCCAGCCGGGCGACTGCGGCCCGGGTACAACAGTGGTCATCCGTCAATCCTGCCGGTACAACGGCGCTAGCCAGGCGAAGCGGGGCACGCCGTTTCTCGTGAGCACCGATGCCGGCAGCAGCACCGCGCGCAAGCGCAACGCTGCACTCGAGGTGCGTCGAAGCGCACGCGACACGGTCCGCACGTCAGCGACCAACTCCGGACCGGTCGGTGCAGCCACCGATCCGTCGATCGCGAACACCTCGATCTCGAGCGCCCGCCGCAACCGCTCGAGCGCATCCCGAGCGGATTCGTCGATCAGGATCGACAGGCTCGCAGTGGCCTCGCGCGGCGTCTCCGACTCCGGAACCGGCAACCCGAGATCGTGCGCGGTATCGAGAAGTTCCTGCCACGCCACGAGTGCGGATCCGCCGGTCCGCAGAATCGCGAACCGGGAACGCCGCCGGGTGAACCGGATCGCCCACGGGGCGATAAGCGCCGCAAGCAGCGCGAGCACGAGCACACCGGTGAGTACCGTGCCGACGTTGGCCTGGCCGAACTGGGAGGTGGGAGCCGCCTGCCCGCCGTCATCCCGCGGAGCAACGGATGCCGGACCGGTCGACGTCGGGGTCGGCGTCGCGCTCGGCTTCGACTCGTCGATGTCCGGGGTGTTCGGGTCATCGACCGGTACGGTCGGGAACTCCGGCGCCGAACCGACGCCCTTGGTCGGTTCAAACCGCACCCAGCCGAGATCGTCGAAGTACAGTTCGGGCCAGGCGTGCAGGTTGTCCGTCGTCACCGTGAACGTCGTGACCTGCGTGCCGGGGTCGCGCGTTGCCTCACCGGTGGTGAACCCCACGGCGATGCGGGCGGGGATGCCGAGGGCACGCGCCATGGTCGCCATCGCCGACGAGAAGTGCACACAGTAGCCGGACTTCACATCGAGGAACGTGGCGATGATGTCGGCGCTCGACCCGTCGTAGCCCTGCTCGACCGGGGCGTCCTCCGAGTAGGTGAACTCGCTGCCGCGAAAGTACGACTGCAGGGCGATCGCCTTGTCGAAGTTGGTGTCGGCGTCTCCGACGACGTTCTCGGCGCGAGCGGCAACGACCGGCGGAAGGTCCTCCGGCAGCGCGAGGTACTTGTCCAGTCCGTCGGGCACCCGCTCCCCGGCTGCCTCGAGCTGGTTGGTGGTCGGAACGATCGCCTCGCTCTGGACCGTGTACTTCTGCGCGCGCGTGTTCGAAGTCATGGTGCGCACCGAGAGGGTGTCATCCATCCACAGCCAGTCGCCGGCAAGCCCGTCGATGCTACGGGGCGCGTACGGCACCGGCAACCACCGGCCCTGGATGTTGCCGAGGGTGACCTCGGATTCGCTCTTCACGACCTCGACGTCGTCGGTGCGCCCCGGGACGTTGCCGATCACCCCGACATTCGGGTTTCCGTCGCTCGAGACGGTCGGGTCCCACGATTTGCCGGTGAAATCGTCGAGCACGGTCAGGCTGAAGTACTGCGGAGTCTTCGACGTGGTGGTGTAGGTCATCGCGGTGATCGGTGATGACCGGCGCAGGTCGTCGCCGAGGCTGATGATCGGGTTGATGCCGGTCGAGTAGCCGAGCGACCGCACGCCTTCACTCGACTGCGGGTCGACCGGCGGCAACAGCACCGACAGCAGCAGCGACGCCGTGATCGTGATGGCACCCATCGCGAGAGCACTCGTCGCCTGCCGCCGCTCGGCCGCGATGAACAGAATGAACAGGTAGGCGGCCGCCGCGAGCATAAAGAAGAACGGGTCGGCGAGTTCTGCCTCGACGATGCTGGGGGTAACGAGCAGGAACAGCAGCGGAAGGCCGGTCGCGGCGGGCAACCGCACGACGAACGCGAGCAGGTCCATGAGCACGGCAATCGCGGCAGCACCCGCCGTGAAGATGAACAGGATGCCGACGACCGGCCTGGCCGGGATGTTCTGGTTCGCGATCGACTGGGTTCCGGCCTGTACGAGGTCGTCGATGCGATCGACGGTGTCGAGGGTCGGGATGACGCCGAGAATCGAAGTGTCGGCACAGAAGAACAGCATGATCGCGACGTACGCGGCAATCACCGCAGCAAGCGTCGGGACGAGGATGCGCGACGACAGGGTGCGCGCGATCGCTGCAGCGAGAAAGGCGATCGCGGTCACCCCGACGACGACGAACCACCAGTCGGCCCCCTGCAGGAGCCCGTGAAAGCCGCCGAGCACGATAGCAAACGCCAACACCATCGCCCCGGTCAGCGGCCAGGGTGAACGCTGCCACTCGACCTGCGCGGTGAGCTCGGTTTCATCCTCGGTCGCGATCGTGACGCGTGGTGGCGGGGCGAGAAGAGTCACGAGTGGGCCGCCGCCGTGCTGATTGCCGCCCAGGCGAGGGCCGGGTCGTCGGTTGTCCGGGTGCGAACGCACTGCCAGCCGGCGTCGAGCAGCACCTCGGTTGCATCCTTCGCCCAGGTCGGTAGAAATACCACGCCCCGCTGCGACGGTCGCTTCTGCCGCAACAGCCAGTCGAGGGTCTCGTCGTCCGGCTCGCCGACGACGGCGAAAATGGGCCCGGTCGGAGCGTCCATCGGTGTGCGAATCGAGTGGTCGGCCTCCAGCAGTCGGACGCTCGCGAGGCTCGACAGGAACTCTTCGTCGTGCGCAGCCCACTGGTTGGCGTCACCGAGCGGGGCGATCTGCGCGGACGCAGACTCGGCGATGCTGACCAGGAACCCGGCTCGGTGCAGGTGCACGCCGATCGACGCGACCATCCGCACCGTCCACTCGAACGTCTCGCTCTCGAGCACCGCGGTCTGCCCGCGGGTGGGAACGGTGATGACGTCGTCGTACCCGGTTCGCCGGGTGTCGATGACCACCCGCACTTCGGGCCTGGCGCGCTGTTCTTCCTGGCGCACCATGAGTTCGCCGTGACGAGCGGATGCACGCCAGTGCACCCGGCGCAGGGCGTCACCGCGTCGGTACTCGCGCGTCATGAGGTCGTCGTCGTTGCCCGACGCGCTGCGCTGCACGAGCCGCGCGTGGCCGTCCCCGGCGGTGAACGACAGACCGGCATCCGGCAGGGCGACGAGCTGCGGGGTCACGATGAGGGTGTGCACCCCGTCGAGCGCCGCATCGCCGTGCACGAGCGAGAACGGGTCGGTGAGGCTGACGTCGAGCGGACCGATCTCGAAGATCCCGCGCCGCGGTGGTTGGACGACGTAGTGAAGAGCGCGCGAGCTGCGGGTGGAGAACCTCAGCCCGGTCGGCGAGAGGGGTGCAAGAACCCCGGACGGACTCGACCACGGCCACCACGGCAGCTGGTCATGCCAGTTCGCTGACGCGCTGCGGGTTGCCGCGAGGTTGGTGATCCGCAGGGCGACCGTCGTTGACGCGCCGGCCGCGACGATCGGCGGTGAGAACGTCCGCTCCGCCGACAGCCGCAGGCGGCGGACTCGAACGAACAGGAACGCGAAGACAACGAGGCAGGCGAGCAGCGAGGCAACGAGTTGCAGCTCGCGATTGCCGGCGGCGTAAGCGCCGATGAACAGGATGACCGTGAGTACGACGAACAGGCGTCCGCGCTGGGTCAGCCGGATCGAGCGACGCCGCCCCTTTACTCGCGAGACCACCGAGAACCGGCTATCGGCCGACGCCAAGCGGCACGGGCGTGTGTGCCACGATTCGCGTGATGATGTCGGGAATGCTCACTCCCGAGACGATCGAGCCGGTGCTCGCGACCCGGCCGGCCGCGATCAGGCGGTGTCCGAGAACCGGGATGGCGAGCGCGTTGATGTCGTCCGGAAGCACGAACTCGCGCCCGTCGAGCGCCGCGCGCGCCTTGGCCGCCCGAATGAGCTGCAGTGTTGCACGCGGGCTTGCGCCGAGCCGGAGCTCAGCGTCGCGCCTGGTCGCCTGCGCGATGTCGACGGCGTACTGCTCGACGGCCTGGCTCGCGAAGACGTTGCGGGCGGTGGCGATCATCGCCGAGAGCGTCGCGGTCGTGACGACGGCCGTGACGTCGTCGAGCGGACTCGATGTCTCGCGACCGCGCAGCATGGCCAACTCGGATGCGGCATCCGGGTACCCCATCGAGATGCGCGCCATGAAGCGGTCGCGCTGGGCTTCGGGAAGGGCGTAGGTGCCCTCCATCTCGATCGGGTTCTGGGTAGCGATTACGGTGAAGGGGCGCGCGAGCGGGTAGGTCTTGCCGTCGACGGTGACCTGGCGTTCTTCCATGCTCTCGAGCAGCGCCGACTGGGTCTTCGGGCTCGCGCGGTTGATCTCATCGCCGATGACGATGTTGGCGAAGATCGGACCGGGCTTGAACTCGAACTCGCGGTCGCCCTGGTTGTAGATCGAGACACCGGTGATGTCGGCCGGCAGAAGGTCGGGGGTGAACTGGATGCGGCTGACCGAGCAGTCGACACTCTTCGCGAGTGCGCGGGCCAGCATTGTCTTGCCGACGCCGGGGACGTCCTCGATGAGCAGGTGTCCTTCGGCGAGCAGCACGGTCAGTGCCATGCTCACGGCCTCGGGCTTACCGTCGATAACGCTCTGGATTGCAGCAAGGACGTCACCGCTCGCGCGATAAAAATCATCCATGGGCATCGGTGCTGCCGTCGCTGGCACTTCACCGTGCCCCGGTTCGAGTCGCACCGGGAAGCTATTCACACTGCGAGTCTGCCATGAGCCTGCCCAATTCGCTGCGGGGTAGAACTGGGAATCCGCCGAAGACCCTAGCTTTGCTCGGGATTGCGCCCGGACGCCAGGAGAGCGGTGCGCGGCCCGAGCCGATCGGCGAGCGCCGCGAGCTGGGCTTCGGTGTCAGCAGTAGCGCGCAGACCGGATGTCGCCGGAACGTCGAGCTGGACGTACCCGATCGCCGCGTGGGCAGCTCGTGAATCGTTGCCGAAGGCCGGGGAATGAACCTGCCCGTCGGCGGCCGTGATCAGCGTCGTTTCAGCGCCACCGGCATCCGGGACCATCGCCAGCTGCTGGCCGGTGGCCGCGACAAGCGCGGCGTCGAGCTCGGACGGGGTGAGAGCCGGCAGGTCGCCGAGCAGGATCGCGACGCCCCGGCCCGGCGCGCCGAGTTCGGCGGCCGTCGCGAGACCGGCGGCGATCGCAGCGTCCAGGCCGGTCGCCGATTCCTCGATCACCACGAGGGCGTCGAGCTCGTCGAAGACGGGGGCAGCTTCAGCCGTGGTGACGACGAGCACACCGATGACCGACTCCGCTTCTGCAGCGGCCTCGACCGTGTCGAGGGCCAGCGCGAGGGAGAGGCCCGAGAGGTCGCCGCCACCGACCACCGGCACGATCACGAGCCACTCGTGGGTCGGCTCAGGTGTGTGGGTCTCCGGGGCGGGCTTGCCGGTCTTGCGAAACCCGGAGTTCTGCGGGCGGGACGCGAACTGGTCGATCGCCTCGCTCTCGATGGAGGCACGGGCAGATTCCCGGCTGCGGGTGAATGCCGTGGGCAGCTGGACGAGGCCCGGAAGTTCGGCGGCGGCCTTTCCGGCTTCGAAGCCTTCGTTCCAGGCCTCGTCGGAGCCGAGGCGGAACATGTCGGTTGGACCGGTGCGGACGAGGCTCCGGGCGCCGGGAGCGTCCGGCGCGAGCAGATGGTCGAGTCCGCGAACGATCGCGACCGGGCATCCGCTCGACTTGCCCTTGACCAGGTCGGCTGCGGCGGCGATCTCATCGCCGACGGCGGGTGCCGTCACTTCGAGAAGCTTGCCGGAGGCATCCAGCTGACCGCTGAGGTCGTCGAGAACGCGCACTCCGCTTGCACCGATCGTGGCATCCGTCTGCCCTTCGCGCCAGGCGCGCCCGAGAGTGTCGGTGATGACAACGCCGAGGCGCAGCCCGAAGCGATCCTCGAGCGCTGCGCGAAGGCGGGCAGCGGATGCGTCCGGGTCGAGCGGCAGGAGCAGCACGACGCCGTCCGGCGTATTGCTCGCGTCGACGCCCGCGGCGGCCGCCACGATGCCGAGGCGGTTTTCAACGATGCGGGTCACGCCGGCCGGATGCACGCGAGTCGCGACGACGCGAACCGTTTCGTCGGTGATCGCCTGTTCACGGTCGCTCGCGAGAATCTGGCGGCCCTCGGCTTTCGAGACGATTTTGCTCGTCACCGCAAGAATGTCGCCGTCCTCGACTCCGCCGGCAGCGGCGATGGCGTCGCCGATGATCGTCGCGAGGTCATCCCCCGCAACGATTTCGGCGATGCCCTCGATCGCCCAGACGGACAGCACCGTCTTAGCGCTTGAGCTTCGGCAGTACGTCGCGGCCGAAGACGTCGATCCACTGGCGCTGGTTGCGGCCGACGTTGTGCAGGTAAATGCGGTCGAAGCCGAGGTCGACGAAGCGCTGGATGTACGCGCGGTGCACGTCGGGGTCGGCGCTGATGACCATGCGGCCCTCGAAGTCTTCCGGACGAACGAGCTTCGCCATCTGCTCGAGCTCGAACGGCGAGCGGATGTCGCCCTTCGGGAACTTCATTCCACCGTTCGGCCACTCGACCATCGCGTTGGTCATTGCCTCTTCATCGGTCTCAGCCCAGCTCATGTGCAGCTGAAGCACCTTCGGCATGGTCGACGGGTCCTTGCCGACCTCGCGAGCTCCCTCGTCGAACTTGGCGAACAGTCCGCTGATCTTCTCGAGCGGCGCTCCGACGGTGATGAGACCGTCGACGTTCTTTCCGGCGCGCTTTGCGGTGACTGGACCGGCCGTTGCGACCAGGATCTCCGGCGGGACCTCCGGCATCGTCCACAGCCGGGTGGTCTCGAGCTTGTAGAACTGGCCGGAGTGCTTGACGTCCTTGCCCGCGAGGGAGGCCGCAAACAGCTTCTTGATGATGTCGATTGCCTCGAACATGCGGTTGATGCGCTCGGGAACCTCTGGCCAGTACTCGCCGGTGATGTGCTCGTTGAGCGCCTCTCCGGATCCGAGGCCGAGCCAGTGGCGGCCGGGGTACATTGCCGAGAGGGTGGCGCTCGCCTGGGCGACCATCGCGGGGTGCCAGCGGAAAGTCGGCGCCGTGACGCCGGGGCCCATGTCGCCCTTGGTGCGCTCGCCGATTGCCGAGAGCACGTTCCAGACGAAGGCGCTCTGGCCCTGCTGCGGAACCCACGGCTGGAAGTGGTCGGCGGCCATGACGCCGGAGAACCCCTTGCTCTCGGCGTACTCGCTCAGCGCGATCGCTTCGGTGGGGTGGAACTGCTCGAGCATTGCGGCGTAGCCGACCTGCAAACCTGTCATTGCTTCATCCTGCCACTCGAATGTTTCGAGAAAATGGCGAATTGGCAACGTATCGCGCATTTGCAAGGTTTTTCACATGATTTGCCTATTTAAACTATGAAATATTCGGCCAAACGACGGCATTCATAACCACTACCTCGGTTCCGCTGGCCGCGAAACCGCAACCGGCCCCGAGTCTCACCGCAAGAACGACCGTTCTATACAATGGTGGTATGAGCACCACCGACCGTCCGATCGTCCCCCGCGTTTCTGAACCGCGCAGCCGCCTTCTTCGTACCGCAGCCGATCTGTTCTACCGGGACGGCATCCACTCGGTCGGCGTCGACCGGATCGTCGCCGAAGCCGGCGTCACGCGAGCGACCTTCTACCGGCACTTCCCGAGCAAAGAAGACCTCGTCTCGGCCTACCTCGAACTCGAGGACTCCACCATCCGTGGCTACTTCACGTCGGCCGCCCCGCTCGCGGACAGCCCCGAACGGATGCTCGAACTCATCATCGATGGAATCGCCGACGACCTCAGCCGCAACCACACGCGCGGCTGCCCGTTCATCAACGCTGCGGCCGAGTATCCGGATGCCGAAAGCGCCGTCCGCGTCCGGGTCAGCACGCACCGCGAGTGGTTCCGGTCCACCCTGCAGTCCGCGCTCGAAGCCGCCGGCCGCGACGATGCCGAGACTCGCGCCCGTAGCCTCGTGCTGCTGCGGGATGCAGCGTTCGTCGGAGGCTATCTCGACGGGCCGTCCGTCGTTGTCGGATCGTTCATCGCGACGGCGCGGACCGTTGCGGGTCTCGGCCCTTCCGGCGACTAGTCGAAGGTCGGTTTGACCCGAAGTTCGGCCTCGATGAGGTGGGCGAGCTGCGCGAGCATCGCCGGGTCGACGTCCTCTGCGAGCCGCGGGTTGGGGTCGAACACGCACAGGGCACCGATGCGGGTGCCGTTGGGCGACTCCACCGGAAAGCCAGCGTAAAAGCGGATGTTCGGGTTACCCGTGACCTGCGGGCTGCCGGACACCCGGTCATCTTCGATCGCATTGAGCACGACCATCGGTCCGCGGTCTTCGACGGTGATCGAGCAGAATGAGCCGACCCGCGAGACCTGGGAGTCAGCAACGTTCGCCCGCGACTTGTGCCACTGGCGGTCCCGGTCGATCACCGAGAACGCGGCCGATTCCGTTCCGTAGAGCGACTGCGCCATCCGCACGATCCGGTCAAAGCGGTCTTCTTCTGCGGTGTCGACGATCGCGAGGGCGTCGACACCGTCCTGGCGTTCGCGCTCGAGTTCCGAGCGATCCGTCGCAGTGAGTGCAACTTCGCCTTCCGCCCGCGCGATGTTGATCGGGTCGAACATCGCGTCACTGAGCTCTTCGGCCCAGTTGGCATAGTCGGCGACAACGTCGCGCTTGCCCGGAGTGCCGGTGCGCTCACCGAGCGGCAGGAAGATCGCGCGGTCGAGGGTCTCGCAGAGTGCGGCCGAGACCGCATTGAGCGCAGCTGCCTGCCGGTCCGGGATGTCACCGGTCGCCGAGTCGAAGATGTCGACCGAGCGGGCGGGCTGGATTCCCACCACGAAAACCCGGGTCGCGGCGGGAACGGAAGCGAGCAGATCGGTCAGCAGAGCTTTGAGCTTTCGGCGCCAGGTCTTCTCGCTCATGAGCGAGAGCGATTCGTTCGAACCGAGGAACAGGGCAATCGCGTCGTACCGTCGCAGGGTCAACTGGGCGAGGTGACCGGACACCGAATCGACGGTCATAGTCGGTGCGGCCTGGACGTCGATGTCAGCGCCACGACCAGAGAGGTCGGCGAGCGAACGAGCGAGACCACCGGCAACCGCCTCGTCCTGGGTGGCAACTCCCCAGCCGACCGCGAGGCCGGATCCGATCATCAGGATGCGATCGCTGTCGAGACCGTAGACGTTGACCTGGGTAGCACCACTCGGCCTGATGACCTCGTCGACCGACGCGATCTTGGATGCAACCCAGCGGCCAACCATCGGCTTCATCGCTACCCGAACCAGGTCGATCAAATGCTTACCCCCACCACTGACAACAATCTCTCACCACACTAGCCACGGGCGCCCGCGCCCGCCTGCCCCAGTGACGGGGACAGGCAACCTCACTGGCTCAGAGCTGGATCAGTTCGACTGCAGGTAGGTCCACACCGCGCGGGGAACGTACGGTGCGACATCCCCGCCGAGCGACGCGACCTGGCGCACGAGCGAACTCGAAACGTGGGCGTGTGCGGGGTTCGGAAGCAGGAAGACGGTTTCAACCCCGGCGAGGTCGCGGTTGACGATCGCCATGGGCGTCTCGTAAGCGACGTCGATCTGCGAGCGGATGCCCTTCACGAGAACGCTCGCACCGACATCCGTGCAGTAGTCGACGAGCAGTCCGACGCTCCAGCTGGTGACCTTGATGTTGCCCGGAAGCTCCGCCTCGGCGATCGACTGCTCAATGAGCGAGACGCGCTGGGCGATGGGCAGCAACGCCGTTTTGCCCGGGTTGTGCACCACGAGCACGTGCAGTTCGTCGAAGAGACCGGCAGCGCGCCCGATGACATCGAGGTGGCCAAGGGTGACCGGGTCAAAAGACCCAGGAACGACGGCGATCCTGTTCATGCCCTCACCTTAGCCGGTGAAGGTTTCCGGCTCGTGACTAACCGGTCTGTCCACCGCCCGCGGCCACACCTCCACCCGACCGTGCGGTGGTTTGTTATCAGTGCGGGCTCACAAACGGCAGCTCGGATAACGACCGGGCGCACGGCGGCGAGTTAGACCGTGAACAGCAGCGGCGACGGCGGGTAGTCCGACACCGACGAATACTGCACGAAGTCGAGTTTTGCCTTCTTCGGGATGTCGAGGTACACGGTCGCCGAGACCGCGAGCCCGGGGTTGACCTGCGCGCTGAAGTAGCCCTCGCCGATCGAGCTCAGAACCGTCTCGGTCTCGTACTCGGCTTCTCCGATGAGACCGGTGACGTTGCCGGAGAACACGGTGGTGGCCTTCGCGCTGTCGTTGTCGACGCGGAACTTGACCCGGCAATACTGCCCGACCGCCTTTTTCTCGAGGAAGCCCTCGCCGACGCGCTTGATTCCGCAGTCGAGCGATTTCATGGTGACGGTGACACCGGAGGCGTTCGTCGCGCTTCCACCGATCGCCACCGGCGGAATCGGAGTCGGCGTTGACGGGAACGGGACGGATGTCGGAACGGTGAAGGTCGGGACGATGAGGCTCGGGAAGGGTGTCGGGATCGTCGGTTCCGGTGTCGAAGGGCCCGCGACATCCGCTGCTCGGTTCGCCTCGGTGATGATCGGCGCGATAACGAGCGAAACGACGAGCGCGAAGGCGCCGAGGACGGTACCGATTCCGGCCGACCGACGCGGCAGCTCGGTCTTGGTGTACCCGACGATGCCGAGGATGATCCCGAGGATCGCCACCACCCAGGCGGAGGTTGTCGAGGACGACGACATCGCCGCAAGCAGGGCGATGACCGAGACGATGAGCGAAGCGAGTCCGAACCAGTTGCGGGGCGTTCCGCCGGTCGTGGGCGGCTCTCCCGACACTCGGTCACCGATATTCGGCGGAGGCGAAACGGGAGCGGGCATCGGCGGTGTCCTCTCGGGGTGAGTGAAACTCCACCCTATCGGGACGCCGGCGCGCTAGCTCTTCGCGAGGAACGCCTCGGTTTCGGCGTCGAGACGACGCGCGAGGGCTGCCCGCAGGTGCTCGTGGGAAGCGAGCGTTGGATCGGCGGCGAGGATGCCGGCCGCGATCTCTCGGGCTTCGGCGATCAGTTCGCCGTGCTTCCAGGCGCGCAGCAGGCGAAGGCTGGAACGGCCGCCGGACTGCGTGCTTCCGAGAACGTCGCCCTCCTGGCGAAGCTCGAGGTCTTTCTCGGCGAGGATGAACCCGTCAAGCGTGGAGGCGACGGCCTCGACGCGCTCGCGGGCGAGGGTTCCGGGCTCGGCGCGGGTGACGAACAGGCAGGATCCGGGAACCCCACCACGACCGACACGACCACGCAGCTGGTGAAGCTGCGAGACGCCGAAGCGGTCGGCATCGAGGATGATCATGGTGCTCGCGTTGGGCACGTCGACCCCGACCTCGATGACCGTGGTCGCCACCAGGATGTCGATCTCCCCGGCCGCGAAGGAACGCATCGTGGCGTCCTTCTCGTCGCTCGACATCCGGCCGTGGAGTTGCTCGATCCGGCGCCCGGCAAAGCCCTCGTTGTGGCGAAGCGACTCGAGCAGGTCGGTGACGTTTGCGACCGGTTTGTCCGGCTTGTCGGGCTGGGAGGGCTCTTCGAGTTCCTCGCCCGGCTCGACGAGCTTCGGGTCGATCGCCGGGCACACGATGAAGACCTGGTGACCCTTCTCGATCTGCATCGCGGCTGTTTTCCAGGTCTTGCCGATCCAGCTCGGGTTCTCATGCAGTGGCACGAGGTGGCTCACGATCGGCGCACGGCCGGACGGCAGTTCGGCGATCGTCGAGATGTCGAGGTCGCCGAAGACCGTCATGGCAACAGTCCGGGGAATCGGGGTCGCGGTGAGCACGAGCACGTGCGGCGGGGTTGTTCCCTTCAGCCGCAGCGTTTCGCGCTGTTCGACGCCGAACCGGTGCTGCTCGTCGACGACGACGAGACCGAGATCGAAGAAGCCGACGGCATCCCCCAGCAGTGCGTGAGTGCCGATCACGATGCTCGAACCGCCGGAGACCGCGGCGAGCAGCGCCTTCTTGCGCTGGGCGACCGGCAGCCCGCCGGTGAGGATCGTCGGCCGCAGCTTTGCCGCGAGGTCGGGTCCGAGAGTCGCGACGATCGAGCGAAGGTGCTGGTGCGCGAGCACCTCGGTCGGGGCAAGCAGTGCCGACTGGCCTCCGGATTGCGCGACCGCGAGCATCGCCCGGAGTGCCACGAGCGTCTTTCCCGAGCCGACCTCGCCCTGCACGAGCCGGTTCATCGGAACAGCGGATGCCAGGTCGCGGGTGATCTCGTCGCCCACGATTTTCTGGTCGTTGGTCAGGGTGAACGGCAGTGCCGCATCGAAGCCCTCGAGCAGTGCGCCGGCGACGCGGGGATCGGTCTGGGACTCACGCAACCGGCTGCGCTGCTGCAACAGGGCAGCCTGCAGCACAAAGGCCTCCTGGAATCGCAGCGACTTGCGCGCGGCGCTCCAGTCGGCATTCTTGATCGGACGGTGGATGCGGTCGAGCGCCGTCGAGTACGTCATCAGTTTGCGAGACTTCCGCACGGCATCCGGCACCGGGTCATCGAGCGGCGGAAGCGAATCGAGCACGATCGCAATCGACTTGCGGATCTTCCAGCTCGGCAGGGAGCCGGTCGCGGGGTAGATCGGGATGGGCGTCTCGATCCATTCCTGCATCTCTTCGTCGGTGCGGTTCTCTGTTTCGTCGAAGAGTTCGTAGTCGGGGTTGGTGAGCTGCAGGGTGTCGCGGTACTTCGTGACCTTGCCGGCGAAGATGCCGCGGACTCCGGAGCGCAGTTCTTTTGCCCGGTGCCGCTGGTTGAAGAACGTGAGCGTCAACACCCCGCGGCCGTCGGTGATCGTGAGCTCGAGCAGGTGTCCGGCGCGGGACTTCATGTCGCGCTGGGTGACCTTGAGCACCTCGGCGACGATCGTGACGTTCTCGCCCTCTGGAAGCTCGGCCAGCCCGGCCAGCTCCCCGCGCAGCACATAGCGCCGCGGGTAGTGGCTCAACAGGTCACCAACGGTGACCAGCCGCAGGCCCTTCTCAAACGCCGCGGCCGTCTTGCCACCGAGCGCACTGCTCAGCTTGGCGTCGAGGGGCGATGTCACGTAACGAGGGTACCCGCCGCCCCCGGCATCCGCTGGTCGTTCTCTACAGCCGCAACTACAGCCAGTGCCGCGACTTGAAGATCGCGAACAGCGTGACGCTCGTGGCGAGCATCACGACGAGCGCAACCGGGTATGCCCACGGAAGCTGCAGCTCGGGCATAAACGCGAAGTTCATTCCGTACACCCCGGTGACGAGCGACGGCGCGAACAGGATTGCCGCCCAGCCGGAGATCTTGCGTGCCTGCTCAGCCTGCTCGTTGGCCGACTGTCCGACCTTCTGCATGTCGGTGTTCTGACGCTGGGCGACGAGGGTCGCGTTGACGGTGAGGATGTCGCGCAGCAGCGTGCGGAACTCGTCGGCTCGCTCGTTGACGTGCACGACGTGGTCGGCGACATCGCGCAGGTACTGCTGCAGCTCTTCGCCGATCTTGTACTTGTCGAAGCCGTTGGAGATCTGGTCGAGAATCCCAACGAGCGGCTGGGCTGCCCGCTGGAAGTCGATGACCTCGCGGGACAGCTCGTAGATACGACGGGACACGGCCGGGTCGCCGTCGAAGACCTGGATCTCGATCTCGTCGATGTCCTTCGCAATGCCCGCGACGACCGGCGCGTAACCGTCGACGACAGCATCGAGGATCGTGTACAGCACGGCCTCGCTGCCGCGGGCGAGAAGTTCGGGATCCTCTTCGAGGCGACGGCGCACGATAGAGAGATCGGGAGATTCGCTGTGCCGAACCGAGATGAGAAAGTTGCTGCCGATAAAGAGGTGCAGCTCGCCGAACTCGACCTCTTCAACGTCGTCGAGGTACCGCGCGGCGCGCAGCACGACGAACAGCGTCTTGCCGTATCGCTCCAGCTTCGGGCGCTGGTGCGCGGTGATCGCGTCTTCGACGGCGAGGTCGTGCAGTCCGAACTGGGCAGCAAGCGACATCAGCTCGTCGCTCTCCGGTCGGTACAGGCCGATCCAGGCGAAGCCATCGTCGGCCTCGTCGAGTGCCGCGTAGGTTTCTTCGAGCGTGGTCAGCGAACGGACCCGCTGCCCGCGACTGTAGATCGCGCTGTTGACGAGACTCGAGCGCGGCGCCTGCGGAACAACGTCAGTCGTCTCGGGTGCGATCGGCTCGGGAAGCCTGCGGCGCAGCGACATTCCGCGCAGCGTCTTACGAAGATCCGGAGCCATGGCTACACGGTAAACCCGTTGGGTGAACAACGCGCTTCGCGAATCGCGGCTCGCAGCACCTACAGGTCGAAGGCGTACCCGTTGGTCTGGCGAACGGCTTTGCCGATCTCCTTCGTGTAGGCGTCGTCGTTGACCTCGAGCGCACGCAGCTCACGATTGACCGCCCGGGCGCTGCGCTTGCAGAAGTTCACCGCCACGGTCTTCTCGGCGCCAGTGACCGGCAGGCCGTCCCTCGCGATGATCGCACTGGCCCGGCTGATGACCGCAACCTGCGCGTAGATACCGGATGCGGCATCCGCCAGTCGTTTCTGCACCAACTGTTTGTCCTGGATCTTCTTGCCGTGCTGCCGAAGGGCTGCTTCGGTGCGGTCGCGCAGGTGAACGGTCTGCTCGGCGACATCGGCGACCTGGCGGGCAAGTGCGGCGTTCGCTCCGGTGAGCTTGTCGGGCCGGATGGCGCGGTTGACCCGCCCGGCGACGTACGGCGCGAGCACGCCGAGGGCCCTGGCCGGGTCGTTGATCTTGAGGCTCGCGACATCCGGAAGGGCTTCACTCAGCGCCTTGATGCCGTTGAGGGCGACGTAGGCGCGCATGACGTCGTTAGCTCCCTCGAAGATCGGGAAGATGCGGAAGTCGCGCAGTGCCTTGGAGAGCGGATGGTCGTCCATGAATGCGGTGCCGCCGTGCACCTGGAATGCCTTGTTGAGCGCCTTCCAGCCGACGTCACTCGCGACGACCTTGGTCATCGCCGACTCGAGGGAGAAGTCGGCCTCTCCCCGGTCGACGAGACCGGTGGTGAGGTACGACATCGATTCGAGGCCGTAGATCTGGGTGTTGATCCACGCTGCCTTCTCCTCGACGAGTTCGAAGTCGATGAGCTTGCGGCCGAACTGTTCGCGGCTGTTCGCGTGTTCGAGGGTGTAGTCGAGAAAGCGCTTCATGCCGCCGGCGATCGAGGTTCCCATCGACATCCGACCGTTGTTGAGGGTGTTCATCGCGATGCGGAAACCGTCGCCCGGCTCACCGAGCAGGTTCTCGGCCGGCACGCGCACGTTGTTGAAGTGCACGCGCTGAAGGTTGTTGGCACGCAGGCCGAGGGTGTCGAAGCGCGGACCCGTGCTGAGCCCGTCCATCCCCTTCTCGACGACGAGGGCGACGTGGCCGAGGTCGCTCTGGGCGAAGACCGTCAACACGTCTTTGCTGCCGTTGCCGATCCAGCGCTTTTCTCCGTTGAGCAGCCACGATCCGTCGGCCTGGCGCTCGGCGCGAGTCTCGAGGTTGTAGGCATCCGACCCCACGTTCGGTTCGGTCAGCACAAAGGCGGCGAGCTTGCGGCCCGCGGCGAGGTCGGGAAGCCAGCGCGCTTTCTGGTCGTCGGTTCCGTAGAGGTAGATCGGCTTGGTGCCGATCGACTGGTGAACGCCCATGACCACGGCGAGAGTTCCGTCGACGCGACCGAACTCCTCCATCACGCGGCAGTATCCGGTCTGGCTGAGCCCCTGGCCGCCGTACTGCTCGTCGACGAAGAGGCCGAGGAGTCCGCGCTCGGCGAGGTCGCGGATGGTGTCGTCGCCCACCCAGCGATCGGCTTCGGCTTTCCACGGGTCGTACGTCGTCGTGAGATACTCACGCGCGACCGAGACGAGCGACTCGACCTTCTTGCGCTCGCCGCCCTTGAGCAGCGGATACGGCATCACGAGTTCGGAGTGGATGTTGCCAAGGAAGAGTCCCTTGGTGAAACTCGGTTTGGATGAGCGGTCGACGGCAGCCATGCTTCGATTGTGTGTATCGATCGGTGTTCGGGCCAGTTCATTGTGGAATGCCCACTACGCGGAGACCCAACTGTCGGCCCTGACTTGTGGAAGCGCATCGGCCTCCTGCAAAACTCAGGCCCTGCGCCTCTCTCATCCCCGGTGACGGCGTGGGAGCCGTCCGGGGCCTGAGTTTTGCAAAGAAGGTTGCGCAAAGGGACGGTACCGTTGAGGCACCATGACGCGCATCATCTCCGGGTTCGCCGGCTCCATCGGCCTGACCGTTCCGCCCAAGGGCACCAGGCCGACGAGCGACCGGGTGCGCGAGGCGATTTTCTCGTCGCTCGACGCCCGCGGCGTGCTGGACGGTGCACGGGTGCTCGACCTGTACGCGGGTTCCGGTTCCCTCGGGCTTGAGGCCGGCTCGCGCGGGGCGTCGAGTGTCACGCTCGTCGAGAATGGCGCCGCCGCGGCATCCGCGTGCCGTAAGAATGCCGCCCTCGTGCAGAAGAATGCGCCGAAGAACCGGCCGCTCGCCGTCGAGGTTGCCGGCCTCGCGGTGCAGCCATTCCTCGCCGGGTCTGCGGCAACCTGGGACGTCGTGTTTCTCGACCCGCCCTACGAGCTTTCCGGGGACGAACTCGCGACGAATCTCGCCGAGCTTGTGGATCGACTGTCTCCGGATGCGATCTTGGTTGTCGAGCGCAGCTCGCGCGATCCGGAGCCGATCTGGCCGAACGGACTCGAACTCGAGAAGCGCAAGAACTACGGCGACACCACGCTGTGGTGGGCGCGCCCGTCTCTCAGTGAGGATGACGCGCAGTGACGACGTCGCTCGGTGACGATGTCGCCACCGGCAGCGCCGATTAACCCGCTGTGCCGTTCCAGCCGGTGAACGGGTCCCAGCCGCCCTGCTGCTGGTAGGGCTGGCCGGAAACCAGTACGCCTTCGCCGGTCACCACGCGTCCGATTGCCCGGAAGCCCGCCGGCAGCGGAGCATCGGACGGGAATGTCGCGAGTAGTGAGTGGTCTTCGCCGCCGTCGAGCGCCTCCCTCGATCCCAGCGCACCGGGGTCGAGGTCGAGCGCCACACCGCTGGCCTTTGCGAGTCGGCGCGCGTCGAGCGCGAGGCCGTCGCTGAGGTCGAGCATGGCGGTCGCTCCGCCCTGTGCAGCGATGACGCCGTGGTCGATCGGCGGGCGGGGGGCCAGCTGGGCGAGGACGAGGTGTTTGAACTCGCCGCGCAGCTCGGTCGCGAGCAGGGCATCGGGTTCTCCGTCGACCGTTGCGCGTTCGAACAGCAGGCGGAGTCCCGCCGCGGCCTCGCCGAGCACACCGGCGACAGCGACGATCTCGCCGACGCTCGCGCCGGACCGGAGCACAGCATCCCGGCCTTCGAGGTCGCCGAACGCGGTGACCGCGATGGTGAGAGTGGATGACACCGAGAGATCTCCGCCGACGACACCGCAACCGGGAGCGAGGGCTTCGCACGCGTCGCGGAGGCCGTCGGCGATTCCCTCGAGCAGCGAGACCGGCGAGTCGACCGGGGCGGCGATCGCAACGACGAGAGCGGTCGGGACCGCGCCCATGGCGGCGACATCCGCGAGGTTGGAGGCGGCGGCCTTCCAGCCGAGATCGTGCGGTGTCGACCAGGCGAGGCGAAAGTCGGGGCCGTGGATCATCATGTCGGTCGTGACGACGAAACGGCCGTCGGGTGCCGAGATGACGGCCGAGTCATCGCCCGGTCCGAGGAGTTGGTTGGATGCTGCGGGAAGTCGCGGGAAGATGCGCGCGAGTGTCGCTGACTCCCCGACCTCACCAAGACTGTCGGCTGCCGTCATGGTTCCCACGGTAGCCTGAAATCAAATGAAACCGATTCTCCCGCTGGTCACGCTCGCCGTTCTGACCGCGACCGTACTCAGCGGATGCAGCTCCATCGTCGCCCTCGAACCGGCGGCCGACGCGATCAATCCGGTGTGCGCCTCGGTGGTCGTCGCACTGCCGGATACCGTGGTCGATCTCGAGAAGCGCGAGACGAACGCGCAGGGCACCGGCGCCTACGGAAGCCCGACATCCGTTCTGCTCTCCTGCGGAGTTCCTGTGCCCGACCCGACCGCGACGCTGCCGTGTGTGCTCGCCGGCGACGTGTACTGGCTGCGCGACGGAACCGATGCGCCGAACTACGTCTTCACGACCTACGGGCGCGATCCCGCCATCCAGGTCGTCGTGCAGCAGAAGGACGGCGTCTCGCCCGGCGTCGTGCTCTACGAGCTGCAGGATGCCGTCGGCCTCTCGCCCGAGGAGTCGCAGTGCACCGAGATCGAAGACAGCCTCGGTGCCGACGTTGATACCGGGACGAACACGCCTACTCCTACGCCGACGCTGGCTCCCGCGCCCGCCGAGACGCTCACCCAATAGTTCCCGTTGGGGACAACCGTGGCTGCGCGCGCACGCACTATCGCCCCAAAGTGGCACTATTACCGGACGGATGCCGCCGCTAAGGTTCGAGAGTGAGCTTTACTGACGATTCGCGACCGGACACCCGGCGGCTTGTGGTGTGGCAGCAGGTGCTGAATTTCGGACCGCCCGGTGTGCTGTTGGTGATTGTCGCGATCTACACATTGGTCCCGGAGGACGCCCGTGACGAGGCCATCTGGAGCAACCTGACGTCGTTTCTGTACCTTGCCTACTTCGCGGGCCTCATCGGCTGGTTCGTGGTCCGCCGTGCGAAGAAGAACGCCGACGCACGTTGGGCGCTCGCGCAGTCACGGACCGCCGCCCTTGCCGCGAAGGTCGCCGAGCTCGAGGAGCCAGCCGCACGCTGATCCTCCAGCGTTTGTGCTACTTCGGGACGCTTAATCCCGGGCGCCGGGGATGAATTGTCCCCAAATGGCACAATTGCCGGCCGGCGAGCCGCGCGGGGCTAGCCGCGCGGGCCGTCGAGGCCGACGAGCTTGCCGGCGATTCCACCGGCTGCACGCAGTGCCGCGCCCGAGCCGAAGCCGGCCTGGGGCAGAACGAAGCGACGGTCGCGGGCCTCGACGAGGGCGTCCTTGAGTACGGTCGCCGCGGGAACGGTCGGCGCCCACAGGTAGAGCGACATCGCGCCGGGAATCGAGTTGACCTCGTTGACGAACAGTTCGCCGGTCGCCTCGTCCAGCAGCAGGTCGACGCGCACGACACCGGTCAGTCCGGTTACCTCGGCGACGCGCACTGCGAGTGACGCGGCCTCTGCGGCAACGGCCTCCGGCAGGTTCGCCGGGAACTCGCGCGGCGCGCTCATGAAGCCGGCCTCGCTTCCGGCGCCACCGGCGAGGTACTTCTCGGCGTAGGAGTAGAGGCCGTTCTTGGAGTCGCCGCGCAGCGGCTTCTCGACGGCGGTGACCTCGAGGGTCGGGTAGGTGCGGAACGAGATGTTCAGGTCTACGAGGTCGGGCCGGTAGGGCTCGACGACAGCGCCGACGCGCAGGTGCGGGCTCGCCTTCGCGATCGCGCGTGCGGCATCCGCGTCTTCGACGATCTCGATGCCGATCGACGAACCACCGAAGCGCGGCTTCACGATGTACGGACCCGCGAATGACGGAGCAATGGTCGCCGAGAGGTGCTCGCGGGTCAGCGACGGGATGCCGGAGACCGCCATCAGTCCCCCGAATGCAAGTTTGTCGATGCCAACGGCACCGGCGAACAGGCTCGAGCCGGTGGCCGGGATACCGAGCAGGCTGAAGAGTGCGGCCGCTCCGCCGCCCTCGCCGATTCCGCCGTGCAGGCAGAGCAGCACGGCAGAGATGTCGAGTGCCTTCTTCTTGACGTACAGGCCGGAGTCGCCGGAGAGGCGAACGTCGATCGGCTTCGAGCCCTTCGGGGTTCCCTCGAGGTAATCCTTGGCCTCGGTGCCGCTCGGCACGAGGAACCACTCACCCGACGGCGCCCAGTAGATCGGCGTGACCTTCTCGCCGCTCGCGGTCAGCACGCGCTCGGACTGCAGGCCGGTCAGGATCGAAATCTCGTGTTCGGGCGAAGGTCCGCCGAATACAACTGCCCACGGGGAACTCACGCTCATGACCATCCAGGTGTTTCAGGCCGCATTGTCGAAAACTGCGGACCCCGTTGCGGCAGAAGGTTACGGGTAGTGGTCCGGCAGGTCGTTCTCATAGAGGATAACGCCTCGGTCACCGGCCTGATCGAGCGCCACGGTGACCGCGTCGGTGCGGCGGTCAAACGTGCGGACCGGATGCGGCCCCTTCGAACCGCCCGCTACCAGCGCTGCACGGTTGGTTTTCGCAACCGCGAACAGGTACCCGCCGGCCTCCGCAACCTGGGCTGCGAATTCCTCGTTCCGGGCGCGTTGCACGCTGCCGAGCTCGACCATTCCGGGCGTGACGACGACGAGCGGACCACCGCGTTCGGCGGCCAGGGCGGCGGCACCCTGCACGGCGCGAGCGGCACCGACCGGGTTCGAGTTGTAGGTGTCGTCGACGATCGCGACGCCGGTCGCGGCGATCTGGATCTCGGCGCGGTGGGCGGAGTCCGGAAGCGCAGCGAGGCGCGGCGCCACCGTCGCAAAGTCGACGTCGAGCGCGAGCGCGATACCAACGGTGACGGCGAGGTTGACCGCGTGGCCGACGCCGGGGATGACGACCGGAGCCGACGACGAGACCCCACCGACGGTGACGGTGACCTGCTCGTTCGCGGCGTCGACAACGACATCCGCTTCGGTGCCGGGAACGGTCGATACGGTCACAACGCGCTTGCCCTGCGCGCGGCAGGTCTCGGCGAGAGCAGCGAGCATCGGGTCGTCGATCGGCAGCACAACGGTCTTTGCCTTCTCGGTGATCTCGGACTTGGCCTGAAAAATCACCTCGCGCGAACCCATGCGAGCGAGGTGCGCTTCACCGATCGTGGTGATGGCGGCGACATCCGGCGGAAAGCTCTCGCTCAGCTCGCGAATCTCTCCGCGACCGTAGACACCCATCTCGGCGATGAACACCTCGGTGCCCGGCACCACCCGGTCGTTGACGGCGCGCGACAGGCCCATCAGGTTGTTGAACGAGGCCGGGGATGCGACGGTCGAGAACGCAGACCCGATCACGTGGGCGACGTACGCCTTCGTCGACGTCTTACCGTACGACCCGGTGATCGCCACGATCGTCGGACGCACTTGCTGCAGCCGCTTGCGCGCGCTGACCAGGTACTTGCGCGTCAGCCGCTTCTCAATGGGCTTCAGGATGACGAGGGCGAGGTCCATGATCGGCGCGAGCGCGAGCACGGTGAGTACGACTCCCGCCGGCCCGATCAGCAACGACAAGCCGGCACCGATGAGCAGGACCAGGGCGAGCCAGGCCACCGCGAGGCGCTTGAGGCGGTCGGTCCAGGCGAGTTTCGCGCTGGTGCCGCGCACGCCGAGTCCCCACGGCAGTCCGCCGAACGCGATGAGCGCGGAGGCAACGAAGCTCGGCGTCGAGGTGATGAACGACAGCGCGAGCAACACGATGCCCGCGGCGAGAAAGAACAGGTTGAACGATACGCGCGAGATCCAGAGCAGTCCGAGCCGGGTGACCCACGGCGCGATGTAGTGCTCGCGCTGGGCAACCCGCAGCCAGCGAAGGCCGTTGAACGCGACGAGCGCGAGCCCGACAACGATCACGAAGATCCAGGTGATGGTCAGGCTCATTTCGCAACCTCCGCGATCAGTTCGAGCAGTTCTTCGCGCACTGCGGCGCGCAGGTCGCCGTCCAGCAGGTGGCCGGCACCGGGGACAACGCGGAATTTCGCGTTCGCAATTTTCTCGCTCGCGGCGAGTCCGGCATCCGCTGGGGCCGACGTGTCGAACTCGCCCCAGACCATCCGTACCGGGGCGGTGATGCGCCCGAGGGCATCGTCGTAGTTCTCGCCGACCGCGGTGACGAGGATGTCGCGCATGACGCCCTGCGCCGCAAGGTAGTCAGCTGAGCCGTAGCGGCGGCGCTGGCGTTCGAGCACGGCGGGCTTCAGCAGCTTCGCGCGCACGAGCGAGCGGATGACGCGGAACCCGAGCTTGGGCTTCGGGGCGGCCGTGAGGCGCACGAGCGGTACCCCGGTCAGGACGATTCCGGAGACCAGCTCCGGGTACTTCGCCGCGAGGTGAACCGAGACGCGACCACCGAAAGAGTGTCCGACCAGGACGACGGGAGCGAACGGGCGGATGGCGTCGGCCACTTCGTCCGCGTACTCGGGGCTTCCCCAGGCGGCGGCCGGCTCGGGCGTCACGCCCATACCCGGAAGGTGAATCGCCACGGCGTCGAGGCCAGAAACGATGTCGGCGAAGTCGCCGCCGGTGCGCATCCAGCCGTGCAGCGCAATCACGGCGGGCGGAGTCGCGCCGGTCTTGTCGGCGAGCAGGCCGCTGTCTCCGATGGTGGTCAGCACGGCTACTCCCCCTGGGGCATCGGGTCGGACGTCAGGTGGGGAGCGATGTCGCGCGGGTCGAGCGTGCCAGCGAGTACCTCGGCGACCTGGCTGACGATCGGCATCTCGACGCCCTTGGCGAGCGCGAGTTCGAGAACGGGCGCGACCGACGACAGGCCCTCGGCGGTCTGGTTCATCTGCTTGACCACGTCAGAGAAGGTGTAGCCCTGCCCGAGCAGGCGCCCCGCGGTGTTGTTGCGCGAGAGCGACGACTCGCAGGTGGCGATGAGGTCGCCGAGGCCGGCAAGACCGGCGAGCGTCTCGGCCCGACCGCCGTACGCGACCGCGAAATCGGTCATCTCGGCGAGACCGCGCGTGATGATCGACGCCTTGGTGTTCTCGCCGTAGCCGACACCGTCGACGATTCCGATGGCCACCGCGATGAGGTTCTTCAGCACGCCACCGAACTCCGTGCCGATGACGTCCGTGTTCACGTAGGAGCGGAAGTAGGGGTTCGTAGCGGTCATCGCGACGATTGTCGCGGTCTCGATGCTCTCCGACGAGATCACCGCGGCGGTCGGCTGCTCCTTCGCGATTTCGAGCGCGAGGTTGGGACCGGATGCGACAGCGACGCGGCTGGCATCCACCCGAAGCTCCTGGTGGATCACCTCGCTCATCCGAAAGCGCGTACCCTTTTCAACACCCTTCATGAGCGAGACGATGAGGGCGTCGGACGGGATCAGCTCGCGCACGATCGCGAGGTTCTCGCGAAGCGACTGGCTCGGAACCGACAGGTAGACCTGCTCGGCACCCTCGAGGACCTCGGGCAGCTTCGAGCTCGCCCAGAGACCCCTGGGCAGGTTGATGCCGGGAAGGTAGTCGCTGTTGCGCTTCGACTCGGAGATCTCGCGGGCGAGCTCCGGGCGGCGGGCCCACAGGGTGACGTCAGCGCCACCGTCGGTGAGGATCTTGGCGAAGGTCGTTCCCCAGGATCCGGCGCCGAGAACGGCGACCTTCGTCTTCCGGGGGGCGGGGGTATCAGGCAGGCTCAATGCGACCTATTTCTGTCTGGTTGTGCAAGGCGGGATCCCAGCGTTCTGCGGGTGCAGTCTCGCCACGGAGGTCGGCGACGATCGCGGTGATGTCGTCCATGAGTACGGCGGTGGCCGCCGTCAGCAGCGCCGGTTCGATCGGCTTTCCGCGAAAGGCGGAGAGGTCGACCGGTTCGCCGAAGCGGATGCGGATGGTCTTTCGAGGAAAAAAGCTGATGCGGTTGGAGTACCGCGGAAGCACGAGCTGGGTCCCCCAGTGCGCGGCCGGAATGAGCGGAATGTTCTGCTCGAGTGCTGCGCGAACGGCACCCGACTTTCCGCGCATCGGCCACAGGTCGGGGTCGCGGGTCAGCGTGCCCTCCGGGTAGATGACGACGGCGAGGCCGTCCTCGGCGATCCGCCTCGCGCCAGCCATCGGATCGCTCGTTCGCGACCGTCCGGAACGCTCGACCGGTACCTGCCCGGACTTCGTGAGCAGGTAACCGACGACGGGAATCTTGAACAGCGATGCCTTCGCGAGGTAGTGCGGCATCCGTCCGATCTTCCACATCGAGATTCCGATCACGAGCGGATCGATGTTCGAGAAGTGGTTGGGGGCAAGCACGAACGCACCGGTCGCCGGAACGTTTTCGCGTCCCTCGATCTCGTACCGGGCCAGCAACTCCATAAACGGGAGCGCGATAGCGGCAAGGAGCCTGAAAATCGGGGTCTTTTCAGATCCCGGCTTCGCCTTCTTGCCGTTCGCGTCGTGGGGAGTTGTCGGCACCTGCCGATTATCCCTCGTAGACGAAGTCTGCTCCAAGCTGGCGCAGCTTGTCGATGAAGTGCTCGTACCCGCGGGAGATGATTCCGACGTTGCTGATCGTGGACTGTCCGTCGGCCGCGAGCGCTGCGATGAGGTGGCTGAAGCCACCGCGAAGGTCGGGAACGCGGATGTCGGCGCCGTGCAGGTCGGTCGGTCCGGTGATGACCGCTGCCTGCTCGAGCGGGCGACGCGGAACACGGCGCGTGACGGACTCGAGGCCGTCCTTGTGCACGACGATGTTCGCGCCCATCTCGATGAGCGCGTCGGTGAAGCCGAAGCGGTTTTCGTAGACGGTCTCGTGCACGATCGACACGCCCTCGGCCTTCGTCAGCGCGACGATGAGCGGCTGCTGCCAGTCGGTCATGAAGCCGGGGTGAACGTCGGTCTCGACGACGACGGGCTTGAGCGCGACGCCCTTGCCCGGGTGGTAGAAACGGATTCCGTCTTCGTGGATGTCGAACTTTCCGCCGACCTTACGGAAGATATTGAGGAAGTTCATGAGCTCGGCCTGCTTCGCACCGCCGACGAAGATGTCGCCCTCGGTGGCGAGAGCAGCGGATGCCCAGCTTGCGGCTTCGTTGCGGTCGAAGAGTGCGCGGTGGGTGTAACCCTCGAGGTGGTCGACGCCCTCGATGAAGATCACGCGGTTGGGCTCGACGTTGATGATCGCGCCCATCTTCTGCAGGATCGCGATGAGGTCCATGATCTCGGGCTCGATGGCCGCGTTCTTGAGTTCGGTAACGCCCTTGGCGCGGACGGCCGTGAGCAGAACCTGCTCGGTCGCTCCGACGCTCGGGTACGGAAGCTCGATCATCGCGCCCTTGAGGCCGTCCGGAGCGGTGAGGCGAATTCCCTCGTAGCTCTTGTCGACGACGGCGCCGAACGCACGGAGGGCGTCGAGGTGGAAGTCGATCGGGCGGTCGCCGATGCGGCATCCGCCAAGGTCCGGAATCAGCGCCTCGCCGAGGCGGTGCAGCAGCGGGCCGCAGAACAGGATCGGGATGCGGCTGGAGCCGGCGAGAGCGTCGATCTTGGCGAAGTGTGCGCGTTCGACGTTGCTCGGGTCGAAGGTCAGCTCACCCTCGGCGGTCTTCGTTACGGAGACGCCGTAGGCCTCGAGCATTCCGGTCACGACTCCGACGTCGCTGATGTCCGGGACGTCCTTGAGTACTGACGGGCTCTCGGCCAGGAGGGCCGCAACCATTGCCTTTGTCGCGAGGTTCTTGGCACCGCGTACTTCGATGCGTCCGATCAGCGGCTTTCCACCGTTGATGACGATCTTGTCTGACGTCAGTCCAACCCGTGCGCCAGCCTGTTGGGCCGCAAACGTTCCGGTGTTGGTGCTCACGCCGCCTGTGTTGACGCTGTTAAGGGCAAGAGAGTTCATGCACTTACCTTCCTCTGTCGATGCCTTCTGGGCAATCTAGACCTGTTGAGCGGGAAGAGTCAGTGGTCGCCACGATTCGCGGCGAGCTTCGAACTCTGTGATCTGCGCTTCGCTGCGCAGGGTGAGGCCGATGTCATCCAGGCCTTCGAGCAAACGCCATCTAGTGTAATCATCGATCTCGAAAGCGAAGGTCGTGGAGCCTGCAACCACTGTCTTAGCAACCAGATCGACCGTCAGCTCTATTCCCGGCTCCGCTTCGATGAGAGCCCAGATCGCTTCGATGTCCTGTTCGGACAGATGTGCGGCGAGCAGGCCCTGCTTGCCGGAGTTTCCGCGGAAGATGTCGCCAAAGCGCGCGCTCAGCACGGCCTGGAATCCGAAGTCGCGCAGCGCCCAGACGGCGTGCTCGCGGCTGGATCCGGTTCCGAAGTCAGGGCCGGCGACGAGCACCCGCGGGTTCTGGAAGGCGGGCTGGTTGAGCACGAATTCCGGATCCTGGCGCCAGCCGTAGAACAGTGCGTCTTCGAAGCCGGTCTTGGTGACTCGCTTGAGGAAGACGGCGGGGATGATCTGGTCGGTGTCGACGTTCGATCGCGTAAGCGGAACGGCGACGCCGCTGATGGTGGAGACCTTGTCCATTACGCACCTACCTTTTCGTTCGCATCCGCGTTACTCGGAAGCGACCCGTTCGAGATCGGGCCGTTCGACTCATCGACGCTCAGGTCCCACGGGCTCGAGAGCGTTCCGCGGATCGCGGTCGCTGCTGCGACGAGCGGCGACACGAGGTGGGTTCGACCGCCCTTGCCCTGGCGGCCTTCGAAGTTGCGGTTGGACGTCGAGGCGCAGCGCTCACCCGGGGCGAGCTGGTCGGGGTTCATTCCGAGGCACATCGAGCATCCGGCGAAACGCCACTCCGCTCCGAACTCGGTGACGATCTTGTCGATTCCCTCAGCCTCGGCCTCGATGCGCACGCGGGCAGACCCGGGGACGACCATGACGCGAACGCCGTCGGCCTTCTTCTTGCCCTTGATGATCGCGGCAAACGCGCGGAGGTCTTCGATGCGGCTGTTCGTGCAGGAGCCCATGAAGACCGCATCGACGGCGATCTCCTTCATCGGGGTCCCGGCTTCGATGTCCATGTACTCGAGGGCACGTTCGGCTGCGGCGCGCTCGTTCGGGTCGAGGATGTCGGCGGGGTTCGGTACTGGTTCGCTGAGCGAGACGCCCTGGCCGGGGTTGGTTCCCCAGGTTACGAACGGCTCGAGCTCGTTCGCATCGAGGTACACCTCGGCGTCGAACACGGCATCGTCGTCGGTCGCGAGGGTGTCCCAATACTCGACCGCGGCGTCCCAGTCGGCGCCCTTCGGCGCGTGCGCACGGCCCTTGAGGTAGTCGTAGGTTGTCTGGTCCGGGGCGACCATTCCGGCGCGAGCGCCGGCCTCGATCGACATGTTGCAGATCGTCATGCGGCCGTCCATCGACAGTGCACGGATGGCACTGCCGCGGTACTCGAGCACGTAGCCCTGTCCGCCGCCGGTGCCGATCTTGGCGATGACCGCGAGGATGATGTCCTTCGCTGTGACGCCGGGTCGCAGTTCTCCCTCGACGGTGATCGCCATGGTCTTGAACGGCTTGAGCGGAAGGGTCTGCGTGGCGAGCACGTGCTCGACCTCGCTCGTTCCGATTCCGAACGCCATTGCGCCGAACGCGCCGTGGGTCGAGGTGTGCGAGTCGCCGCAGACAACGGTGATACCCGGCATTGTGAGGCCGAGCTGCGGGCCGACGACGTGCACGATTCCCTGCTCGATGTCACCGAGCGAGTGGATGCGCACACCGAATTCCGCGGCGTTGCGACGCAGCGTCTCGATCTGGGTGCGGCTCGTCAGGTCGGCGATCGGCTTGTCGATCGCGAGAGTCGGGGTGTTGTGGTCTTCGGTGGCGATCGTCAGGTCGAGACGGCGAACCGGTCGGCCGGCAAGGCGCAACCCGTCGAAGGCTTGTGGGCTTGTGACTTCGTGCACGAGGTGCAGGTCGATGTAGATGAGGTCGGGCGTTCCGTCTTCGCCCTTGACGACGACGTGGTCGTCCCAGACCTTTTCGGCGAGCGTGCGAGCCTTCGGCTCGGTGCCGGTGGGCTGTGCCGCTGTTGGTGCATTCATTCTGTGCTTTTCTCCTTGAAGTTATTGCCTAGCCCAAGACAAACACCGCGACGAGGGAGGCCTTCAGATTAGGACTCGTCGCGGCAACTAAGAAGGAGCCGGGCAGACAGCACGGGATCAGCTTAACACCGATCGCTGTGCGGAGCCGTATTGAGACGAGCCCTCCCCGTTGAAGGTTCAGGCAAAGACTCAGTCGAAGACGTGGTCGACCATGCTCGCGGTGTATCCCCGCGGGCCGAAACCGTACCAGTTGGTGGCAAACCAGACGTCGTCGCGAAAGAAATGCGATTCGCCGATCGGCCGGCCGCCGATGTCGGTGTCTTCCCCGAAGTAGCGAACCCCACCGTTCTCTTCAATCCGATTCATTTTGAGGTCGCGAAGACGTTTCTCCGCTGCTTTCCGATCGCCATCCGTCACGAATCCGATGGCGGTCAGCACCCCGGCTTCCTGTCCGGCGGTCTTCTCGTCGACCCAGTAGCACTCCTTCGCCGACTCAGCGCCCATCAGGGTGCGAAGCCGGCGATCACCGGACCCGACCTCGTGGGGCAGGTTTCCCGCGATGGTTGCGGCAAGGCCGAGGTCTTCGTCGGTGAGCTGTTTGACCACGCCGGTACCGAAAAGCTGCCGGCAGGAGTCGGGAAGACGGATGCCGCCAGCCGGTGGTGCGACCGGTTGCCCAGGTCCACCGGGAGCGCCGGGTTCACTCGGTTCACCCGTCGCTGTCACCTCGGGTGTGGGTGTCGCGGTCGGCGTCGCCGTCGCTGGAACTCCCACCGGTGGGGTGCTCGACTCCCGGCCGGTGAGGTCGATCGCCAGCCAGGTGGCGAGGGCTCCGGTCACGATCGCGAAGAGCGTCCGCGACGGCCACGGGCCGGTCAGGAACGTCCGTCGCCTGCTCGCACGGGCCGCGGCTCGCACCACGGCCGGATCGTCGAATGCGGTTACCCAGCCGAGGTCGCCCGGCGAGCGCTGAGTGCCTGGAAAGGCTGGATCGCCGGGCTCCCGCACCGGAGTCTCGACCATGGGTCGATTTTAATTCGCGAACGTTCGGGGCGCCAGAGGATTGACGACTCGCATTGTTCTACTTCGTGTCGTTGTTCACGTCGGAAGTGTTTGCGTCAGGAGCGTTCACGTCGGAAGCATCGGGTGCCTGCGCGACTGCCGGTGCGGCATCCGCGCTGATTCCCTTGTTCTTGTCGAGACGGATCTTGACGAGGCTCGCGACGGTGGCGATTGCCATCGACGACACGATGACGATGAGCGAAGTGACCGTCGAGATCTCGGGTGCCCACTCGACGTGCTCGCCGCCGTTGATGAAGAACACCTCGTTCTCGTGCAGCGCGTGGAAGAAGAGCTTCACACCGATGAAGGCGAGGATGAAGGCGATTCCGTACTTGAGGAACACGAGCTTGTCGATGAGGTCACCGAGCAGGAAGTACAGCTGGCGGAGTCCCATCAGGGCGAAGATGTTCGCGGCGAAGACGATGAACGGGCTCTGCGTGATTCCGAAGATCGCGGGGATCGAGTCGAGCGCGAAGACGATGTCGGTCGTACCGATCGCGATGAACACGATGATGATCGGCGTGAAGACCTTCTTGCCGTTGACGACGGTGCGGACCTTTGCACCGTCGAAGTCGTCGGTGATCGAAATGCGCTTGCGCAGGAAGCCGATGAGTTTGTTCTCGGTCTCTTCTTCGTCATCGTGGTTGGTGAAGGCCTGGTTGAACGCCGTGTAGAGCAGGAACAGACCGAAGATGTAGAAGACGAAGCTGTACTGCTCGATGACGACGGCGCCGAGCATGATGAAGATGCCGCGGAAGATCAGCGCGAGGATGATGCCCACCATCAGCACTTCCTGCTGGTACTTCCGAGGTACCGAGAACCTCGCCATGATGATGACGAAGACGAACAGGTTGTCGATCGACAGGCTGTACTCGGTCAGCCACCCGGCAATGAACTGCCCGGCGTGCTCTGATCCGCCGAAGATGAACATGAGCCCGGCGAAAATGAGCGCGAGCAGCACATAGAAGCCGACCCACAGGCCCGATTCCTTCGTCGACGGAATGTGCGGTCGACGGTAGGCGAGTACGAGGTCGGCCACGATGATGAGCAGCAGAACGACGTACGACGTTATTTCAAAGGCGAGGGGAAGCTCGAGGTCCATAGGGATCCTTCAGGGAGTGGAGGCGGGCGTGGAAAAGCACCGAAAGTCTCTCCCGCATTCGACTACCCGGCTTGACCGAGTCGAATGCCGCCGTATCCGGAACCCCGACAGAGCGGTTCGTGCTGACGAATACGGCGAGGTGGGATACTCCCCTTCGCACCTTTAGCTTAGCCCAGAGCGCCCGGGGCTCACGGGACCTGGCTGAAGACACTGAACAGGTTGATCGCTGCCGGCCCGAGGATCACGATGAACAGCACCGGCAGGATACAGAGCATGAGCGGGAAGAGCACCTTCACCGGGATCTTCATCGCCTTCTCTTCCGCGCGCTGCCGCCGCTTCATCCGCAGCTCTTTCGCCTGCGCCCGCACCACTGCACCGACCGAAACACCGTAGGCGTCGGCCTGCATGATCGCCCGGGAGAATCTCTTCAGGTCGACGACGGAGGTGCGCTCACCGAGCGCGATGTACGCCTCCCGGCGCGACAGTCCGACCTGCATGTCCTGGACGGTTCGGATCAGTTCTTCGGCTAGCGGCCCGGAACCGTGCTGGCCGGCGCGAGCGACCGCGGTCTCGAGTCCGAGCCCTGCCTCGATGGAGATGGTGATCTGGTCGAGAGTGTCGGCGAGTTTCTCCTGGATCCGCTCCTGGCGTTCTTCTGCCCTGCCCCATACGACGAGGTCGGGTGCGAGGTAGGCGACCGCGAAAAGCAGCAGCCCGGTGAGGATCCGAAACGGACCGGGGTCGCCGATCACCCAGGCGGCTGCGGCAAACGCGGCGATGACCGCTAGCACGTTCTTGATCAGGACGAGTCGCTGTACTGCCCAGGTTCCGGTGAGGCCGGCGAGCGCGAGGTTGCGCTCGAGCCGCACGACGAGAGCGCGCGGAGCGAGGTGCGCGACGCTCGTACCGGTCCGGGCGTTCTCAACGGCAACGACCCGCTCGATGAAGGTCGAGTCGGCCTTGGCCAGCCTGCCGGGAACGAGCGCGAAAGCGAGCAGCGGAATACTGGCGACGATGAGCCACGGCAGGATGCCGGCGACAACGGAAACAATCATGTGCGGCTCCTAGAACTTGATCCTGACGACGGCGCGCAGCCAGACCATGCCGATGATGAACAGAACGATCGAGGCTCCGATGAGCGCGAAGCCCACGGGAGTCGAGACGAACACCGTGAGATAGCCGGGCGAGATCACCGCGAGCAGCACAGCGATCACGACGGGAAGTCCGAGCAGGATATTCGCCGAGATGCGTCCCTCCGAGCTCAGCGTGGCGACCTGGCGACGAATCTGGTTGCGCTCGCGGATGGTGTCAGAAACGTGGTCGAGAACCTCGCTGAGATTGCCGCCGACCTCTCGGTGGATGTCGACCGCCTGCGCCGCCCAGGCGAGGTCTTCGCTCTTCATGCGCTCTGCCGCCTGCACCAGGGCCGTGCCGAGGTCACGCCCGAGGCGGTTCTCATTGATGACCCTGGCGAATTCCTCGGCGGTCGGAGAATCGGCGTCGTGGGCCACGGCGTCGATCGAGCGCGCGAGACTGTGCCCGGCGCGCAGTCCGCTCGCGACAAGCTGGAGGGTGTCGTCGAGCTGGTCGGCGAATGCCTCGCGCCGTTTCCTGATCCGACGGGTGAGCAGCAGCCGTGTCACGATCGCCACCACTGCGACGAACAGCAGCGGAACCACAATCGAGAGCGGCGCGGGAAGCGCGAATCCGAGCACGACCCCCAGCAGCGCGGCGGCTGCCGCGATCAGGAACAGCGTGACCATGAACGCCGCGGGCTCCGAGCGGATGCCGGCGAGTTCGAGTTCGTCTTCGATGACCGGTGTCCAGCCCCGTTTGCGCAGCGCCCGGTCTGTCGCGTCGACGGTGCGGGTGTGCAGCGAGCGGGCGTCGGTGTCGACGTCGTGGACGCCGAGTTCCCTGCGTCGTTCGTCGGAGAGCGTCGCTTTCGCCGGAACGAGCACCAGGATCGCGACGATGACGAGTGCCGTCGCGCAGGCAAGCATCCCGAGCACGAGGGAAATCATGAGTGGATCCCGTCGAGGCCGAAGACGCGGGGATCGAGTGCGATTCCCAGCTCTTCGAACCGCTCGGCAAAGCGCGGCCGTACTCCAGTCGGCCGCGCTTTGCCAAGAAAATGCCCGAAAGAATCGACGCCCGCTGCAAAGTCGAATGCAAAGGCATCCTGCAGCGTTACCGTGTCTCCTTCCATGCCGAGCACTTCGGTGATGTGGGTCACCCGGCGGGTCCCGTCGCGCAGTCGGGAGACATGGATGATGACGTCGACGGCTGACGCGATCTGCTCGCGCACTGCTCGCAACGGCAGGTCCATACCGGCCATCAGAACGAGGGTTTCGAGTCTCGCCACGGCATCCCGCGGCGAGTTGGCGTGGACGGTCGAGAGCGACCCGTCGTGGCCGGTATTCATCGCCTGGAGCATGTCGAGGCTCTCGCCGCCTCGACATTCACCGACGACGATTCGATCGGGCCGCATGCGCAGGGCGTTGCGGACGAGGTCGCGAATAGTGATCTCGCCGCGCCCCTCGATGTTCGCCGGCCGCGACTCGAGCCTGACGACATGATCCTGCTGCAGCTGGAGTTCGACGGCATCCTCGATCGTGACGATCCTCTCGTTGGACGGGATGAACGACGACAGCACATTGAGCAGTGTCGTCTTACCGGTTCCGGTACCGCCGGAGATGATCACGTTGAGCTTGGCGTTCACGCACGCGTAGAGCAGTTCCACCATTTCTTCGTTGAGGGTTCCGAACTCGACGAGGTCGCTCGCGAGGTACGGGTCGTTGGCGAACTTACGAATGGTGAGCGACGATCCGCCGACCGCGAGCGGCGGGATGATCGCGTTGACGCGCGACCCGTCGGGAAGCCTCGCATCGACCATCGGCGACGACTCGTCAATGCGGCGCCCGACGCGCGACACGATCCGCTCGATGACCCGCCGGAGTTTGTCTTCCGACCGAAAGGCTGTTCCGGTGCGCAGCAGCTTGCCGTCGCGCTCGACGTAGATGTGATCCGGACCGTTGACCATGATCTCGCTGATGGTCGGGTCGTCGAGCAGGCGCTGCAGCGGTCCGAAGCCGAGGGTGTCGTCCGCGACCTCGGTGATGAGCCGCGCGCGCTGTTCGTCGGTGAGCATTCCGGCGAGCTCCGCAATGATCGTCGCGAGCTCTCCCCTCGCGAGTTCGTCGAGCTGGGACTCACTGAGGCTGGTGTCGTTGAGCCGGTTGCCGATGCGGTCGTAGAGCGCTTCGGTCGCGGCAACGCGCACGGCCTCGACGGCCGGGGGAAGCGGATCGTTGAGGTCATCGAGTTCGAAATGGGAGTCGGCGAGGGTGGTCGTTCCGCGGAGGTCCCGGACGGCGGTCGTTGCCGGCGCACTGGAATGGAACTCGGCGACGAGGGGCTCGGGCGGAGGCGGAAGCAGCGGAACCTCTGGCCGGCGCAGCCGCGCTGCCTGCAGTCGATCGGACAGGCTCATGAGACGTTCTCCTTTCGGCGGGCGGCCCGCCAGGTCTTGCGAGTGAGTCCTCCGTGCAGGCGTTGCACCAGCAGTCGGAAGCCGCGCGAGGCGGCATCCCTCGGTGCATCCGCAATCACGGGGAGTCCACGGTTGGTGGCGAGCGCGACGGCCCGGGTTCGCGGAAGAACGACATCGACGGGAACCCCGATGATCTTCTCGACGTCGCCGAGGGTCATCCCGCTCGACCGGTCGGACTGGTTGAGAACCGTGTGATGCGAGGCCGGGATGAGGTCGAGCTCGCGGAGGATTTCGAGCTCTTTGCGAAGACCGCGCGCGCTGGAGACATCCATGCTGGTGATCGAGACGAGGTCGCTCGCGTTTTCGATCACGGCGAGGGTGTGCTCGGTGAGCCCGGGGGCGGTGTCGACGACGACGAAACCGAACTGGGTGGCGAGCTGGCGAAGCAGGTAAGCGATCTCGCTCGCCTGCACGCCGTCGGCCGCCGCCGGAGAGCGCGGCGCACACAGCGCTGACAGCCCGCGCGGATGTTCGGTGAGGAACATGCGCAGCAGGCTCGCATCGCGCGCACCGGTTTTGCCGACGGCATCGGCAACTGACCGGCGCGCGTCGAGCTTGAGCGCCGACGCGACGTCGCCGAACTGCAGGTCGAGGTCGACGATCACGACATCGCGGGGCGCTACCGCCGCAAGGCCGAGGGCGAGGTTGCACGCGACGGTCGTCTTGCCCACCCCGCCCTTCGGCGACGTGACGGCGATGATCTGGCCGGTGCGGAACACCTCAGGGCGGTGCGGACCGCGAGTGACGGATGCCGCGGCCGCGCGGATCGTCGAGAGCGAGAACAGGGATTCGAGTTCGCTGTCGGACGGATCCGAACTCAGGATCTCGGTGATTCCCGCGGTCGCCGCTGCCCCGCCGATGTCGGTGGCATCGCTCAGGAGCACCATCCCGTCGGCGACGCTGCGCGCAGCATCGGCGACGGCGAAGGCGTGGTCGGTCGACATGAACTCGCCGAAGACGATCATCTCCGGTCGCCGTTTGAGCTGCACCAGCGTCGCGACAACGACGTCCGGTGCGCCCGGCGCCACGCTCAGGATGTCATCGCCGAGCAGGTCACGCGCTCTCGCTTCGAAGGCGTCGCCCGGTGCGATGAGAACGACGCGGCTCACCCGGGGATCCCGTCGCGTTCGATCGCGCCATCCTTTGCGGGCTTTGACGCGTCGTCCTGTTTCGAGACCCAGAGGCGTCCGAATTCGATGGAGTAGACGAGCTTCTGGGCATCATCGGCCGAGACCGCGAGGCCAACGAGCACGAGTCCCCCGGTTGATCCGGAGTCTTCGACTCCCGCGGCAGTCGCCACAGACGTGACGAGTACACCGCTCAGCATCAGGCGAGTGCTTGCCGGGTCGTCGCTGGTCTCTTCGAAACTCGTGAAGATTCCGACTTCGTCTCCGGGCACGACCTGGCCGCCCACCACCCGCTGGGCGTCGACGGCGATCGAGATTTCCTGCAGGCCGGCGGGTACCGGGATCGACCCGGAGTTCTCGCCGAACTGGTCGGCCGTGACGAACCGGGAGGCGAGTACCTGCTCTCCCGGCTGAAGCTCGACCGCGGCGATGAGTCCGACGAGCGTATCGATGCTCGTGACGGCACCGTCGACCACGTAGGCGGTCGGTACCTGGCGAACGACGATCGCGTTCTCGAGCGCACTGCTCGGGGTTCCGGCCGGCACGGCACTCGCGACCACGAGCACGTCGGTGAGTTCTGCGCCGTCGAAGGCCCGGGCATCCGCCGTTCGAACGTAGTTCACCAACACCAGTCCCCCACCGATGGCCAGAACGGCGGCCACGATCAGCGCGATGATCCTCGTTTTCATACTGGTTCCCCTGTTTCTTACACGTACTTCTATGACACTTCGGGTGGTACTGCGGATGCTGCTATTCGATGAGCTTCACGCCCGTCACCATTTCGCTCGCTTCGGTGGGGGTGACGAATCCGTGGAACACCCCCTGGATTCCCTCGCAGAGGCTCAGGACCAGCAGCGAGCCACAGCCCGGCGCCGCGGGGTCGTAGTTGACGAACTGCCCGGTGAAGAGTGTGAGCGGCGAGAAGTCCCAGCCGGTGACTTCGAACAGCGCGTACTTCTCGATCTCATAGCGGTGAAGGAGGACGCCATCGACGACGACGTCGGTGAGCAGTCCGTCGTAGACCGGCAAGAGCACGACCTTGCCCTCGAGGGTCGCGAGTTTGCTCGTGCACGACGCCGGAAACAGCAGCTTGGTGAGCACGCCGGAGACGAAGGTGAGCAGCCGGACGTCGAACTCGCAGCGGGCAAAGGGCGTGGTGATCCAGCCGGGAGCCAGGATGTCGGTGACGAGCCCGCAGCCGGAGAAGTCGAGGCCGCCCACGAGGTCGTACCTCAGCAGGATGCGGTTGGTTTCGGACGGGACCGGGAACGAGCACTCGTTGTAGGCGAGCGGAAGCACCATTCCGGCTTCTTCCCATTCGGCGGTCGCCTTCGCGGTCATCGTTGTCGAGTTCGATCCGAAGATCGCCGAAAAGACTCCCTGCTGCACGTCGCTCACCGACACGGTGACGGTGTTCGCGGTGAAGGTCGCGCCGGTGACCGTACCGGCGCCGTCGTTGAGCGTCGAGTTGGTGAACGAAGCGGCGGTGGCGAGAGCCCTCGACTGCACGGTTCCGTCGCACGCGGTGAGCATGGTGCCGGCCGCGGCGACGCACTCCTGGGCGATGGCGATCGCTGCGGCATCCGCTGCGTCCTGCAGTTGGGCTTTCTTGGACTGGTTCGCACCGATGTCGACGACGAGTGCAGACATCGCGAGGACGACGACCATCGAGATCGCCACGAAGACCGAGGTGGCCCCGCGCTCGTCGTGGCGCAGTCGCCGGTAGAGGTGCCGGAGCTTCAGCCGTTGCATCGCCTGGTCGCCTTGCCGGTGAGGTCGACGGTCGCACCGAACATGCCGGTGAGAAAGTGCTGCTTGTGCGTGATGACGACGGAGACGTCCTGGCCGATCGCGCAGGTCGCCCGAGAGAACGACACCTCGGCGGCTGCGAGCGACACTCCGGTCGCCGCCTCGAGCGTGTCGAGCTTCGCCGTAACCGGGTCGCCGCTGATCGCCATCGAACGCGCGCCCTCTCGTGCCGCACCGGTGATCATCAGTTGGGCGTTGTACATCGCGCCGAACTCGATGATTCCGAACAGCACGAGGATGAGCATCGGAAAGACGAGGGCGAATTCGACCGCGGCCGCTCCGCTCTCGTCCCGCATCCGTCCACGCGCGAACACCCGCGCCGAAGCCTTGAGCATTGGGCGTCGTTTCACGACGCACCCCCATCCACCGTTGGAGCGGCCGGCGAGCGGCCGCGTCGGAGAGTCGAGACAGGATGGTCACCGGTCGGTGGTGGCGTGCACGACCGCAGGGCGCGCACGCCACCACCGACCGGTGACGATTCGCTAGGGCGTCGTCGACGTCGTACCGGTGAGCAGACCGGTGTTGGCGTCCTCGAACATCCCCTTGAGGGTTCCGCCGAGGATGCTGACCGCGCCGACGATGACGATGGCGATCAGTCCGACGATGAGGCCGTACTCGACGGCGGTTGCACCGTTTTCATCCCGCCGGAAAGCGCGGGTAAGGTGCTGGATTCTTTCTCGCAGGCCTCGCTTCGCTACGAGGTCTGATGGTGCTGCTGAGCTGTTCTTGACTGGAGTATTCATGGTTGTTCCCCTGTTTCTGGTCCACAATTCCGCTCACAAGGGCTAGTGAGTGGCTTGAGCCTAGGGGGAGAATTCCTCGCTGTATCTAGTGGATCGACCCCCAGTAGTGGGGTGTACCTTTTTATACACAATGTTGCGTAAGTTGTTACTTAACTACGCGATGTCGCGCTTGCGAAAACCGGGTTGAGCGAGGCTCTATCGGTGAATTTCTCAGGAAACCGCCCCGTAGAATCACATTCGTGACTGAGATCCCGACCCCAGCCCCCCGCAACTTTCGCCAGCAGTCCCCGTGGGTGTCCGGCGTCGGCTACCTGATCTTCTTCAGCCGCTGGCTGCAGGCCCCGCTCTACCTCGGACTCATCGTCGCGCAGGTCATCTACGTCGTCGTCTTTATGGTCGAGCTCTGGGCACTGGGTTCTGAGGTTCTCGCGTCATTCCAGCACCCCGACGCAGACGGAGTGCACATCGACGAAGCCGTGATCATGCTCGCGGTACTCGGCCTTATCGACGTCGTCATGATTGCGAACCTGCTGATCATGGTGATCATCGGCGGCTACGAGACCTTCGTCTCGAAGATCAAGATCGACGGCCACCCCGACCAGCCGGAGTGGCTCTCGCACGTCAACGCGAACGTGCTCAAGGTCAAGCTCGCGATGGCGATCATCGGCATCTCGTCGATCCACCTTCTGAAGACCTTCATCGAGGTCGGCGACCTCGGCGCCACCACCGAGACCGAAAACGTCACCGGAGAGACCTACACCTACGAGGGCGTCTTCTGGCAGGTCATGATCCACCTCGTCTTCATCGTCTCGGCGGTCGCGCTCGCCTGGATCGACAAGATCTCGCACGCCGGCACCATCGCGGCCGCCGTCAAGAGCGGCGCCGTCGGAGCGGCCGTCGGCGCCGGCGTCGCAGCACCGATCGCCGCTGACGCCGCCGTGGCTCCGGTTCAGCCCTAGAGAGGGTTAGACCGCAAAGCGGTCGGTCGCGTTCAATAGCGCCTGCAGGATTCCCGGCTCGTCGAACGCGTGACCGGCATCATCCACGAGCACAAAATCGGCGTCCGGAAGCGCCCGGTGCAGGTCCCACGCGGTCGTTGCCGGCGTGCAGATGTCGTAACGACCCTGCACGATGACCGTCGGGATGTGCGCGATCAGGTGCGCGTCGCGAATCAACTGCCCCTCGTCGAACCAGCCCTTGTTGACGAAGTAGTGGTTCTCGATGCGAGCGAAGGCGAGCGCGTAAGTCTCGTCGGCAAACCGCGCAACGACCTCCGGCTTCGGCAGCAGGGTGATGCCCGATGCCTCCCAGGTCGACCAGGCCACGGCCGCGGGTCCGTGCACGCGAGGGTCTGGGTCGGACAGCAGTCGCGAGTACGCCTCGATGAGGCCGCCGGCGGTGCGCTGCGCCTCGGGGACCGGCGCGAGAAAGCCCTCCCAGGTGTCGGGGTAGATGCTCGAGGCCGGTCCCTCATAGAACCAGCTCAGTTCCGCTTCGCGCAGCGTGAAAATGCCGCGGAGCACGAGCTCGGTGACGCGCTCGGGATGCGTCTCGGCGTACGCGAGGGCCAGGGTTGAACCCCACGATCCGCCGAACACCTGCCAGCGTTCCACTCCGAGGTGTTCGCGAAGCAACTCGAGGTCGGCGACGAGGTGCCAGGTGGTATTCGTCGTGAGATCGGCATCCGCCTGGCTGACGTGCGGCGTGCTGTTTCCGCAGCCGCGCTGGTCGAGCAGGATGATCCGATACAGCTCCGGATCGAACAGGCGACGATGGTCGGGCGAGGTTCCGCCGCCTGGTCCCCCGTGCAGGAACACGACCGGTTTACCCGCGGGATTGCCCGAGACTTCCCAATAGACGAGCTGTCCATCACCGACGTCGAGCATGCCGGTGGAGTGCGGGTCGATTGCGGGGTAAAGAGAACGCATGGTTCGAGCCTACGGGGCAAGCCAACTGGAGTGAGTTGCCGCGTTTTTGACGTTTACGTCACAAAATGGCTCGCCTCCCCCGGATTCTCGGCGTACACTCGCCAAACGAGAGGCCCTCAGAAAAGCCTCGTCCTGCGATACCCGAGCGGAGGATCGAATGACCAGCGCGCAGCCAGACGTCGCTCGGTCGAGCGCCCAGCCGTCCCGCATCCGCTCGATTTCCGCCGGGATCGGGGCGCGGATGCTCGCGCCGGTCATGCGCGCCTGGAGCGTCTCCCAGGGCGAGCGCCTGTCGCCGGTGCCGTTTCCGACTGACACGCCCCAGGCGACTGTTTCGGGGCCGAACAAGGCGAACGTGCTGGTCTTCGGCGCGGGCCCGGCCGTCGGCTGGGGAGTGCGCAGCCACGACCTCGCGCTTCCCGGGTCACTGGCGCGGGCGTTGTCGGCTCGAACCGGGCGCGGAGTGCAGGTCGACCTCGTCGCCGACTCGTCATTCACCGCTGCCACCTCGCTCGAGTCCCTCTCGGCGCTCGACCTCGACCGCTACGAAAACATCGTCATCGTGCTCGGAGTCAACGATGCGATCAGGCTCACGCCGCTCGGCCGGTGGGAATCCGAACTCGCAACGCTGCTCGACTGGCTCGAAGGCGCGACCAGCGACCGAACGAAGATTCTCGTGACCGGCATCCAGCCGATCCGTTCGATCCACACCTTTGATACCCCGATGGGCGACGTCGCCGACCGTCACGCGCGATCGATGAACTGCGTCACGACGGCGCTCGTCGAACCGCGGACCCGCGCCGGTTACGTTGCACTCCCCTCGCCTCCCGGTGGTCGGCGAGACCGGCACCGCGAATCCGGTGCCTACGTGTACTGGGCGCGCAGCCTCGCCATCGCGCTCGCGCCCGACGGCGTGCTCGACCCGCACACCGCTACCGAGCACCGCGAACGCACTGCCCGGGGACTCGTGCAGATCGACGAGGACCGGCGCCAGCACGCGGTGGACGAACTGGGCCTCGCCGACGGGAGTGCGGACGCCCGCATCGATCACCTCGTGCACGTCGCCCGCAATGCGCTGCAGACCGACTCCGCGATCTTCAGCGTGCTCGACCACGACCGGCAGGTGCACAAGGCGCGCTCGGGTACCGACCTGCTCGAACTCCCCCGTGCGACGACGTTCTGCGACTTCACCATTCGCACCCCCGACGGCATGTTGATTCTCGATGCGACCGAGGACGAGCGCTTTCGCAACAACCAGTGGGTGACCGGACCGCCCCACGTTCGCTTTTACGCCGGGTACCCGATCGAAGCGCCGGACGGCCAGCGAGTCGGCTCGCTGTGCGTGTTCGACTCGCGCCCCCGGACCGCGGATGAGGTGAGCATCGAGCTCATTGAAGAACTTGCACTGCTGATCCAGCGCGAGCTCTGGCGGTACCTGCCTGGCGGCGCGAACACCGCATCCGCTGCCCAGTCGCGCTGACGGCCGAGGTCAGACCGGAGTACCGCGGTTCGAACCCGGCTGCTGCATCAGCAGGTCGTCGTGCTCGTGCCGGCGGCACTCTTCGACGAATGCGACCGCGGCGGCCGGATCGGCGAGCAACCGGACGTAGAGTTCGTCGGTCAGTTCGTAATATTCCTCGTAGTCGACGACCCCGTTGCTGACGGGCAGCGAGGCGAAGTGGCGCCCGGACTCCTCGTCGACTCCGAGCGAATAGCGCAGCTCCCGGGAGAAGAATTCGTCGCGCGGTTTCATCGTGCCGCTCCCGGTCAGTCTTCGACGGTGATGCCGAGGTAGGCGGCGAAGGATGTCGCGAGCATCGCGACCTGGTACGAACTCAGTGTCGCTCCGCGGAGGGCGCTGTAGCCGTCGATCTCGGAGAACTCCGCGCCGCGCAGGTCGACGTTCCCGAGGGTCGAGTGTGCGAGGTTGAGACTGCGGATGGTGGTGTTTACGAACGACACCCGGTTGAGCTTCGAGCCGCTGAGGTCGAGCTCGTCTATCGTGCAGTCGGTGAACAGCACGTCCTGCAGGGCGGAGCCGCGGGCGTTGACAAACCCGATCTTGCTTCCGCTGAAGTGCACCGAATCGAGGCTCGACTCGTACAGTTCGGCCGAGCCGATCCGCGAGCCCGTGATGCTCACGTCGCGCCACTGGACCCGGGGCGCGGCGAAGACGGGGGCGTTGAAGCGCGAGAGCTCGACATCCGAGAATCCGGCCGCGCGAAACACCGTTTCGTGCGCGTGCACATCGTCGAGCACCGACTCGCGCAGGGCGATTCCGCTGAGATCCCGCCCGCCGAGGTCGATCCCGGTGAGGCGAATGCCTTCGTACGTTCCGTGCGGATGCAGGTCGTCGCCGTCGCGGTCGTCGAGCTCACCGAGGTGGACACCGTTGAGCCGTGGCGCCTGGGTGCCGGTTTTCCTGGCCATCGGTGCCCCTTCGGTAGATACGATGCTCGAGCGTCTTCGAAACTCCCCAGATCGATGCAAAACGCGAATTTTGGGTCGATTCGGGGACTTTCGCGGCGGAAGAAAGAAGAAGCCCGGCCCCTTCCTTGCGGAAGAGAGCCGGGCAGTTGTGACCCCAACCGGATTCGAACCGGTGTTACCGCCGTGAGAGGGCAGCGTACTAGGCCGCTATACGATGGGGCCGTAAGCAACTAGACGAGTATGCCATACCCTGAGAGTGTCGACAAAACGGGGGTCGGCGGTGGGCTAAAAGTCGCGGTTTTTGGGGGATTATGAGGCGTGTCACTTCAGTGTCAATTTCTTGCGCGGGGGCGTTCGCGGTTCTCGTCGGTATCGCTGCGTGCTCGATGCCCGGCTCTGTTGCGCGCGAATCGATCACCGGCCAGGTAACCGACCGGGCGCTGATCGCCTCGGCGCAGCTGCTTCCGGGCGACTGCTTCTCGCCCGCGTCCGGGGACGGCGACCTGGCGAAGGTCGAGATCATCCCCTGTGCCGACATGCACGACTACGTCGTGCTCGACCAGGGCAGTCTCTCTGCCAGCGACATCCTCTCGGCAGGTACGCTGCAGAACGCCGTCTCGGCGTCGTGTGCGGAGACCTTCACCGCCTTCACCGAGACCCTCGCCGAAGGATCAACCTCGACTCAGGAATTCATGGTCATGCCGAAAACCGTCGACGGTGTGGTGACACAGGCGTACTCGTGCATCGCGACTATGCCGACCACGATGGCCGACTCGCAGTAGTCGAGTGCAGCAGACCCGCTTTAGAGCAGACCCGACGGCTGCGGTGCGAGCACGCTGAGCGCACCCGGAACGAGCTGGATGTCGATCGGCAGCAGCCCGAGCCGCTCACCGTCACCGTAGGCGGCGATGTTGTCGGCATCGATGCGCACGTGGGATGCACGGCGAACGGTCACCCGCGGGTCGCTGAGGTGCTCGCCCCGGTACACCCTCGGGAAGATCCGCAGGAACGCAATCCGCGACAACGGCTCGACGATCAACACATCGAACAGCCCGTCGTCCAGCATCGCGTCGGGGGTCACCTTCATGCCCCCACCGAGCGATACGCCGTTTCCGACCGAGATGAGCGCGGCGGGAGCGTCCGACTTCACACCGTCGAGCTCGATGCGGTATTTGATGGTCGGCAGGCGCAGAAGTTCGAAAACGAGCGCGATGATGTAGCGTCGCGGCCCCTTCGGCCAGCGCATCTTGTTCGCTCGCTCGTTGACGACCGCATCGAATCCAGCGGACACCATGCAGGCAAACCAGGTCTGCTTCTCGGCACCGTCGGCGTCGCTGTGGGTGATGAGGCCCGCGTCGATCTCGAGCGCTGGCCGGGTGAGAGCTTCGACGAGGATCCCGACCGCCGCCTCGGTGTCGTCGTACGGAATCCCGAGAGCACGCGCCATGTCGTTGCCGGTACCGGACGGCACGATGCCCAGCGGCACTCCCGTTCCGGCCAGAAGGTTTGCACCGAGGTTGACCATCCCGTCACCACCGACGATCACAAACGCGTCGGGCTTCGTGTCGACCGCCCGGCGCCCGGCCGCGAGCAGGTGGGCGAAATCGGGTTCGGTCAGGGCGTTTACGCGGTGGCCGAGCGCTTCCAGCGCGGAAACTACGCGCGGGCCAACGCCGCTGCCCTTTCCGAAAGACGCTGTCGGATTGATCGCGACGACGATGTCGAGTGGTGTGGTCGTCATCTCGCCATTATGTCGCGACTGGCAAATTGTTCATGCCCCCAAATCGAGGCGCCTGAGCAGCTGGGCGTTGAGCGCGACGACGATCGTCGAGACCGACATGAACACGGCGCCGAGTGCGGGCGACAACAGTATGCCCGCACCGAAGAGAACGCCTGCCGCCAGCGGAATGCCAATGACGTTGTAGCCGGTGGCCCAGAACAGGTTCTGCGTCATCTTGCGGTAGCTCGCCCGGCTCAGGCGAATTGCCTGCAGGACGCCACGCGGATCATCGGATGCGAGCACAATTCCCGCGGACTCGATCGCGACATCCGTGCCGGCTCCGATCGCGATTCCGACGTCCGCGAGCGCGATCGCCGGTGCATCGTTGACCCCGTCGCCGACCATCGCGACGATCCTGCGCTGCGTGCCGTTGCCCTGGAGTCTCGCCACGACATCCGCTTTCTGTCCCGGAAGAACCTCGGCGAACACCTCGTCTATACCGAGCTGGGCGGCGACCCAGTTGCCGACGGCGTGCGAGTCGCCGGTGAGCATGGCCACCCGGATGCCGCTCTTCCTGAGCTTCGCGACCGCTTCGGCCGATTCCGGGCGGATGACGTCGGCGAGACCGATCAGGCCGATGATCGTCGTGCCGTCGACGACCACGACGATTGTTGTGCCCTCGGAATCGAGCGTGCGCTTCGCCTGAACGAGTACCGGTCCGAGCGTGAGTCCGCGCTCGGTGATGAGCCGGACACTCGCGACGGTGATCCGCCGATCGCCGATCGACGCCTCTGCACCCTTTCCGGCGAGCGAGACGAACTTCGCTACCCGCGCGACCGTGAGAGCGCGCGAGCGCGCTTCGGCAACGATTGCGCGACCAATCGGATGCTCGGACCGCGCCTCGACAGCGGCGGCAATGGCGAGCAGTTCGTCTTCTGTCTCGTCGCCGATCGCGATGACGGAACTGACGCCCTGGCGGCCTTCGGTGAGGGTTCCGGTCTTGTCGAACAGCACAACCTGAACGCTGCGGGCGGCTTCGAGGGCGGTGCGGCTGCGCACCAGGATTCCCTTTCGAGCGCCGATCGCCGTGGTCAGCTGGGCAACCAGCGGGATGGCGAGGCCGAGGGCGTGCGGGCACGCGATCACCAGCACCGTCACGACCCGTTCGACGACGAACGCCGGATCGTCCGGGGAGATCAGCCACCAGACAGCGAGAGTGATGACGGCCGCGCCGAGCGCGACGTAGAACAGCAGCGCGGCGGCACGGTCAGCGAGAACCTGCACTGCGCCCTTGCTGGCCTGGGCATCCGCGACGAGCTTCATGATTCCGGCGAGCGCGGTATCCGCGCCGACCTTCGTCACCCTGACAGTCAGCGCGCCGGCGCCGTTGACGCTCCCGGCAACCACCGCAGAACCGACGGTCTTCTCCACCGAGGTCGACTCACCGGTCAGCAGCGACTCGTTGACCTCGGACTCGCCCTCGGTCACCTCGCCGTCGACCGGAACAGCGGATCCCGGACGCACGATCACGACGTCACCGACGACGAGCTGCGCGACGGGAACCGCCATCACGTGGTCTCCATGCTGGAGATCAGCGGTGTCGGGGATGAGCTTCGCGAGCTCGCCGAGGGCGTTCTGGGCGCCCATGATCGCCGACATCTCGATCCAGTGCCCGAGCAGCATGATCGTGATGAGCGTTGCGAGCTCCCACCAGAAGTCCATTCCGGGAAACCCGAGCGTCACCGCGAGGCTGTAGCCGAATGCCACCACGATCGCGAGCGAGATGAGCGTCATCATTCCCGGCTGCTTGGCGCGGACCTCCTGCACACCGCCGCGCAGGAAGACGAGGCCGCCGTAGACGAACAGCACGGTGCCGAAGACGGCCGGGATGAACTGGCTGCCGGGGAAGGACGGGCCGGACAGCGAGAGGATCCCCTGCAGCCCGCTCGAGAACACCAGGGTCGGGATGGTCAGCGCGAGGCTGATCCAGAACTTGCGCTTGAAGATCGCCGGGTCATGGTGCGAGTGATCGCCGTGCCCGCCGTGGTCGTGGTCGCCGCGGTCGCCGTGGTCGTGGCCCGCATGATCAGGCGCAGCGTGGCCGTGGCCCGCATGATCAGGCGCAGCGTGGCCGTGGCCGGCATGCTCGCTTTCGGGCACTGGCGGTGTGGGCGGCGTCACTGTGGGCGAATTCAGCGTGGGCGGGGTCGGCTTCGAGTGATCGGGTGTCGTCATGGTCAGTCTCCGCGGTTGTTATTGAGTTCGTACACCTTGAGAAGTTCGTCGACGGCGTGGTCGCGCTGCTCCCCGCCCGCGGCGAACATGTCGCTGACGTGCGTGCGCAGGTGGTTCTCGACGAGCAGCTTATTGAGGCTCCGCAGCGACTTCTGAATGGCAAGCGACTGCACGATGATGTCCATGCAGTAGTCCTCGTTGTCGATCATCTTCTCGAGGCCGCGCATCTGGCCTTCGAGGATGCGACTGCGATGCAAGGCGCGCTTTTTGATGTCTGCGATCATCCTGACAAGATACCCCCGGGGGGTATGTCCGTCAACCATCGAACCGTATGCTCAAAGAATGAAGCTGACCAAGTACGAACACGCCTGCCTTGTCCTCGAAATCAGTGGAGACAAGCTGATCATCGACCCGGGAGCGTTCACCATGCCCCTCGGTGACATCGGCGACGTCATTGCGGTCGTGATCACGCACGAGCATCCCGACCACTGGACTCCGGAGCAGCTCGGCCGCATCCTCGCCCGCAATCCCGACGCGAAGATCTACGGACCGGCCGGCGTCAAGCTCGCCGCCGCCGACTTCGAGATCATCGAGAGCCACGACGGAGACTCCGTCGAGGTCGGCCCCTTCACGCTCGACTTCTACGGCGAGCGCCACGCAGTCATCCACTCGTCGATCCCGCTGGTCGACAACGTCGGCGTGATGGTCAACCAGACACTCTTCTACCCGGGAGACGCCTTCACCGTCCCGCCGGTTCCGGTCGACACTCTCGCCGTTCCGGCCGGGGCTCCCTGGCTCAAGATCGGCGAGACGATGGACTACGTCACGGCCGTTGCGCCGAAGCGGTCGTTCCCGGCACACGAGATGGTGCTCTCGGTGATCGGCAAGAACATGGCCAACGATCGCATCGGCACCATGACGCGCGCCGGTGGGGGCGAGTTCTTCCCGCTCGAGCCCGGCGAGTCGCTCGACCTGTAATTCGGGCAGCGCTGGTCGGGATGGCTAGGCGCGAATCGCGACCTTCGACGGTACGGGCACGACGACCGCCAGAACGGCGGCAATGACGGATGCCGCGGCCACGACGATGCCGGCGGCAAGAATTGCTCCGCTCGGCTGCACAATCGACTGTCCGGCGAGCGACTGAACGGTGACCAGCACGAGCGCCACCGCGTAGGTCGCCGTCGCAATCGCGGCGAGGCGGAACCGCACCGCTTCGCTGCGGAACCTCGGCAGCCGAGCTGACAGCAGTTCGAGCACGATCACCATGATCGGCAGCACCTGCAGGGCGTGCATTCCGATGAAGTGCGGGATGCGCAGGTCACCGGCTACGGTGCTCCAGCCGAGAATCGGCAGGCCTGGTCCGCCGTCGGCCACACCGACCGTGTGGGCCCCGACAATGCCCTGGTAGTCATCGAGCTGCGCGGCGGTCGGACCGGTCATCAGGAACGCGAGCCCCATCCCGACGATCGCGAGTACAGCTCCGGCGCGAATGGCGATCGTGCGAGCTCGGTCGCCGAGCGGATTGCGGAACAGCGCGATGCTGACGACGAGCGTCATCATCCACACCACGACGATAGAGAACGCCATGACCGCCCACAGCACCGTGTGGAACGGGGTCGAAACGTTGAAGTGGCTCGATTCGCCGGTTGCCGCCACCCCGACGATGATCACCATCTCGATGACGAGACCGAGAACACTCACGGCACCCGCGGCCCACGCAACGCGGCGAAGTTTGCCGCCGCGGGCGAGCTGGCCGATGAGCCAGGACAGCGTCAGGGAGTAGATGCCGACCGAGAGTGCGAACTTGAGCGGTTTGAGCCACACGTCCGCGCCCGTCACAACGCGGGCATCGACGAGCGCCGCCACCGTGGCGAAGACGGTGAGCGCGGCCATCGCAGCGGCAAGCCACAACAGCGGGCGATGCCACACGATTTCGGTCGGACGATCTGCGGTTGTCACTGGTCAGCTCCCTGCTGGTCGACGCTGAGGCCATCAGGGCTGCTTCCATCGGGAAAGGCGCTGGCCGATTCATGCTCCTGGGCGATGCGTCGCAGCCCCGCGAGCAAGGCATCACCGAGCACGGTGCCGACGACGACGGACTCGACCTGCTCTGCCCGGCCACTGCGAAGAGCGACAGCCTCGAGGTCAGCCTCGGCGATGATCGCCGCGGCATCCGCGTACGCCTCGAGTACCGACGACAGGTGCGGCAACCCGAGGGCGTCGTAGGACTCGACGACCCGCGCGGCGAGCGCAATTCCGGGGTTGTCGGCCGACACCACCCACCCCTTGTGCGCGAGCAGTTCGGCGATGCGACCCGACCCGGCGCCGGGCGCAACCCCGGCGGCATCCGCACGCACGGCATCCACCCCCGGATTCGGCAGCGCGTGCTGCGCAATTCCGAACGCCCACTTGAGTGGCATCGACTGGTCGTCGACCGCGGCGAGAACGCCGCTTACGGCCGAGACGCTCAGTCCACCCACGTCGATGAGCGCCCGCACCAGCTTCAACCGGTCGACGTGCTGTTCTCCGTAGGCGGCCTGGTTCGGACTCGAATACTCCCCAGGCGGGACCATTCCCTCGCGCAGGTAGTACTTGATCGTCGGAACGGTCACGCCGCTTCGTTCGCTCAGTTCGGCCATCTTCATACGGATAGCGTAACTATCGATAGTCTCGCTGTCTATATCGACAGTTGAACCGCCGTAAGCTCGACGGATGACGGACGCCCGCTCGCGGTACCAAAAACTGTTCGGCTCGGGAGACTCGACCGAACGAATCGAGTTCTTCAGCGACGCGGTGTTCGCGATCGCGATGACGCTGCTGGTGCTGGACATCAAGGTTCCGGACGTGAAGGCGACGGAGTTGTGGCCGGCCCTCGTCGAACTCCTTCCGGAGTACTTCGCCTATGCCCTGAGCTTTGTGACCATCGCGCTCAACTGGATGAGCCACCACCGCAAGTTCCGCGTGATCACCGGGTTCACGACGGGGCTGCTGCGGCTCAACCTGCTCCTGCTGTTGCTCGTCGCCTTCGTGCCGTTCCCGACCGCGCTGCTCAGCGAGTACACCGAGACACCCTCGGTGATTCTCTACGCCGCTACCCTCGGTGCGATCGGCCTCGTGCAGACGGCCATCTGGGCGTACGCCCACCGCAAGGGTCTGCTTGCCTCGACTGTCGACGACGGGGTCTACCGGTACGCGCGCGCGGACGGGTTCGTCAACCCGGCAATCTTTCTCGCGTCGATCGTCGTCGCTGCCCTCGGAGCCCACACGCTGGCGATGTTCACCTGGATCCTCATGTGGCCGGCCTCGATCATCGTGTCGCGCTTGTTCAGTCGCCGGAAGCGTTAGCCTCGGGCACCGCAAACGGAACCAGCATGTTCAGCTCAGATCCGGTTCCCTCGATGTGCGCGGCCAGTTCCCGGTTGAACCGCGCCCCGTAGTCGGCGGCGAGGTGCGAGCTGAACGCGTCGGCATCCGCGTAGGCCTCGAAGATGACGTAGTGGCGCGGATTGTCCTCGCGCGTGTACGGGGTGAAGACGAGGTTGCCGGGCTCACGTCGGACGAGGACCGTGAACCCGGCAACCAATTGGGCGACGGTGCTCTCGGAACCGGCTTTCACCACGAACTCCGCATAGAGCACCGTCGTCATGCCTTTGCCGCTCCCGTCATGATGGCGACGGCATCCGTCATCGAGTGACTCTGCGGGGTGATCGTCGCCGCGCGTTTTCCGAGCCGCTGGATGTGGATGCGGTCAGCGACGTCGAACACGTGCGGCATGTTGTGGCTGATGAGGATCACCGGCAAACCCTGCTCTCGCAGGTCGCGGATGAGCTGCAGCACCTGGTTCGACTCGCGAACGCCGAGGGCGGCCGTCGGCTCGTCGAGCACAACCACCTTCGACCCGAACGCCGCGGCCCTCGCGACGGCAACAGCCTGCCGCTGCCCGCCGGACAGGTTCTCGACCGGCACCGTGACATCCTGCAGCGTCGTGATTCCGAGCCGGGTGAGTCCCTCGCGGGAGCGCGCGCGCATGCCCTTGTTGTCGAGCATGCGCAGCACCGATCCGAGCGGTCCGGACCGGCGCTCCTCCCTTCCGAGGTAGAGGTTGCTTGCCACATCGAGCGCGGGCGAAACAGCGAGGTTCTGGTAGACGGTCTCGATTCCCTTCGCCCGTGCGTCCTGCGGACGTTTGAACGACACCTGTTTTCCCTCGAGGAAGATCTCGCCCTCGTCGGGAATCTCGGCACCGGTCAGGCACTTGATGAGCGTCGACTTGCCCGCGCCATTGTCGCCGATGATCGCGAGAACTTCGCCCGGGAAGAGCTTGAGGCTCACCCCGTCCAGGCCGACCACGCGGCCGAAGGTCTTGACGAGCCGCTTTGCCTCGAGAATCGGTTCACGGTTCTCGACCGGCGCATTCGAGCGGGAAGAATCTGCGGTGATGGTCATGAACGTACCTTTCGGATCCACTGGTCGACCGAGACGGCGACGATGATGAGAACGCCGACGGCGAGGGTTTGGTAGAGCACGTCCAGCCCCGCAAGCGACAGGCCACTGCGGAACACACCGACGATGAGCGCACCGAGCAGGGTGCCCCAGACGGTTCCGCGACCACCGAAAAGGCTCGTTCCACCGATGACGACGGCGGTGATGGAGTCGAGGTTGAGGTCGACGCCGGCGTTGGGGCTTGCCGCGTTGGTGCGACCGATCTGCACCCAGGCACCGATCGCGAGGATCGCTCCCCCGACGAGATAGACGCTCATGAGCACCCGGCTGACGCTGATTCCGGCGAGCCGCGCGGCTTCTTTGTCATCTCCGACGGCGTAGACGTGTCGCCCCCAGGCCGTCTGCCCGAGCACAAACGCGAGCACGACGTAGAGCGCGAGCATCACGATCACACCGACGGTGATCCGTACGTCGCCGATGGCGATCGGAATTCCGGTCGCGGTCAGGATGTCCGGAAGCTCAGCCCCGCGCACCGTCGCTCCCCTCGAGTACAGGAGCGTCAGCGCCACGAAGATGTTGAGCGTTCCGAGCGTGACGATGAACGGTGGGAGCCGCAGCCTGGTGACGAGGAACCCGTTCACAGCACCGGCCGCGAGACCGGTGAACAGCCCGATGATCAGGGCGAGGGGGCCCGGCACCCCGTTGTTCGCCGACACCTGCGCAATCACCATCGACGCAAGAATCATCGCGGCACCCACCGAGAGGTCGATACCGGCGGTGAGGATGACGAGCGTCTGGGCGAGCGCGAGCGTACCGACCACCGCAACCTGCTGCAGGATGAGCGACAGGTTGTTCGGATACAGGAACCGGTCGTTGATGATTCCGAAGACGATCACGGCGATCACCAGGACGATCGCCGGGCTCACCGCCGGATAGCGGTGGAGCACATTGCGGATCCGGCTGAGCGGCGTAGTCCGGTCGAGGAACTCCTCGGCGAGATCGAGCTGCCCGGTATTCGGGGCGGCGTTAGGAGGGGGCGTGCTTGTCTGCTGGGTCACGATTCTTCTCTTCCTCGAGCGCTGGTGTCGGATGACCGGTTTAGCCCCAGCAGATGCTGGATGCCTCGTCGGTCGTGATGCTCTCGACGCCGTCGGCGGGGTCGTCGGTGACGAGTTCGACTCCGGTGTTGAAGAAGTCGAGGCCCTCGGTCACTTCGGGCGCCTCACCGTTCTCGGCGAGGTCGACAATCGCCTGCACTCCGAGTTCGGCCATCTTCACCGGGTACTGCTGGCTCGTCGCGCCGATGATGCCGTCCTTGACCTGTCCGACTCCGGCGCAGCCGCCGTCGATCGAGACGATGAGCACTCCGGACTCCTTACCGGCCGCTTGCAGGGCCTGGTACGCGCCATAGGCTGCCGGTTCGTTGATCGTGTAGACGACGTTGATGTCCGCATTCTTCGACAGCAGTGTCTCCATCGCCGCGAGTCCGCCATCCTCGGCACCGTTCGTTGCCTCGTTGCCCACGATCTCGTAGTCGCCACCGGAGTAGGTTCCGGTCGCGGCCTCGTCGCCGTTGGCGTTCTCGTCGGCGACGTCGATTCCCATTCCCTCCAGGAAGCCCTGGTCACGGTTGAAGTCGACCGACACGATCTTGTCGTCGAAGAGATCGAGCATGGCGATGGTCGCCTTCTCGCCGTCGAGCTTGGCCGCGGTCCACTGGCCGATGAGCTCACCGGCTGCTCGGTTGTCGGTCGCGAAAGTGATGTCGACGGCATCCGCGGGATCCGGCGGGGTGTCGAGCGCGATGACGTACAGCCCGGCATCGCGAGCTTTCTGGATGGAGTCGAGCACGCCGGGGCCGTTGATCGTGATCAGGATTCCCTGGTCGCCGCGCGCGATGGCGTCTTCAATCGCCTTGATCTGGGTGTCTTCATCGCCGTCTTCCTTGCCGGCCGCGAGCGTGAGCGAGACGCCGGCCTCCTCGGCGGCGGCTTTCGCGCCGTCCTGCATCGCGACGAAGAACGGGTTGGAGTTGGTCTTGACGATGAGTGCGACTCCGACATCGTCGGCGCCGCCGCCCCCGCTACTACCCGAACAGCCGGCGAGGCCGAGGGCCGCGACGGTGAGGACGGTGCCGCCGACGGCGAGCCGCCGTGCGAGCGATCGAGGGGTGCTTGTGGTGGCCCGAGCGGTCATGCGATTCAACATTGAATCTCCTTGGTGGGATGTGTGATTCTCTGGTCCGACACCGCCAATGACAACGGTGTCATAGCTAGGTATAGAGCAGGGAAACCGGTATAGTCAACCCCTGACGCACTATTGGAGAACCGCTTGTGACACCGATGTCAGACTCGACCAGCGACCGACCCGGCCCCTACATCCGCGCAACCATGCGGGATGTCGCCGCCCTGGCCGGCGTCGGGCTGAAGACGGTTTCGCGGGTCATCAACGGCGAACCGAACGTTGCCGCCGACACGGCCGCCCGCGTCCAGGCCGCCGCCGAGCAGCTGAACTTTCGCCCGGACATCCACGCCGGCAACCTGCGCCGCACCGACCGCAAGACCCGGACGCTCGGTCTCGTCGTCGGTAGCGTCGCCAACCCCTTTTCGGGCGCGCTCCACCGCGGCGTCGAGGACACCGCCGCCGCCCGCGGCACCGCGGTCTTCGCGTCGAGCCTCGACGACGATGCCAACCGCGAGGCGCGAATAGTCTCGGAGATGCTGCATCGTCGGGTCGACGGGCTCATCCTCACGACCGTTCGCAAGAACCAGGCGTCGCTCGTTCCGGAGCAGCAGCGGGGAACGGTGCTCGCCTTCGTCGACCGCGAACCGGTGGGAATTGACGCGGATGCCGTGGTCACGAACAACGCGGAGGCCGCGGCCCTCGCTACTGCCCACCTTGTCTCCCGCGGCCACCGCCGGCTTGCCTACCTCGGTGACCGCCGCGAGCTGTGGACTGCTGCCGAGCGCCGGCGGGGCTTTCTCGACGAACTCGGCTCAGTCGGGATCGCCACCTCCCGCATCCCGGTCATCGAAGAACTGCACGACGAAGAGAGCGCGTTTGCGGCGGCGATGACGCTGTTGAGCGGCGCGGACCGCCCCACCGCGCTGTTCACCGCGCAGAACCTCGTGACGATCGGCACCATCCGCGCCCTCCGCCAGCTCGGCCTGCACCGCGAGGTCGCGGTGTTCGGCTTCGACGACATTCCCCTCGGCGACATGATCGAACCGGGGGTATCCGTCGTCGCCCAGAACCCCTATGAAATGGGACGCGTTGCAGCCGAGCGGGTCTTCGCCCGGCTCGACGGCGACGACAGCGCCACTCGCACCTTCGTGGTGCCGAGCGCGCTCGTGCACCGTGGGTCTGGTGAGATCAGGCCACCCGAAGAAAGGAACGATCAATGACACACCAGCACGGCGGCGTCGTGGTGATCGGTGATGCCCTCATCGATGAAATGCGAAACGAGACCGGATCGGTCGATGCTCCGGGCGGATCCGCGCTTAATGTTGCTGTCGGTCTCGCGATCCTCGGCGTTCCCACCACCCTCATCGCCATGATCGGGGATGACGCGGACGGGCGAACCCTGCTCGACTACGCCGAGAGCTTTGGGGTCGAGGTACTCGCCTCCCCCTCGATTCTCGGCACCGGCCGGGCCGTTTCAGACCGGACCGAGGGCGAGCCGACCTACTTCTTCAGCGACGCGGCACTCGCCCGTTCGCTGCGCATCGGCACCCTCGAGCAGTCTGCAATCGATGCCGCGTCGGTCGTCGCCGTGAGCGGTTTTCCGTTTGACGACTTCGACGAGTTCGACGCGTTGAGCGGCGCGCTCGCGAACCAGCGGAACGTGCTCATCGACCCCAACCCGCGAACCGGGTTCCTCCGCGACAGCGCGGACTTCGCGGCGAACCTCGAGCGGCTCGCCGCCACCAGTTCACTACTGAAGATCGGCGACGAGGATGCCGCCCTCCTGTACGGGCTGCCGGTCAGCGAAGTCGCTGGGCACTACCGTTCGCTCGGAGCCGCGGCGGTCCTTGCCACCGAGGGTGCTGCGGGAGCCACCGTGCACATCGGCGCCCACCGGCTGCACCGGCCGATCACGAGTGATTCCCGCCCGGTCATCGACACCATGGGTGCCGGCGACTCGACGTTTGCGGCCGTCATCGCCCAGGCCGTGCGTGCCGGCGCAGTCGATGCGATCGACAACTGGGATGCCGCACTCGAGACCGCGATGGCGATCGCCGCCGAGACGGTGCGGTCGCCCGGCGGCCAGCTGCGCCTTCCGCGCTGACCGCCGAGCTACCGTGGAGTGGAGCTAGCTCGCCGCCTTCCAGGTTCCGCCGCGGAAGCTGTCGAAGAAGGCGTCGCTCGCCTTCGTCGCCGTGATCCCGATCTTTCCACTCTTGTTAGCGAAGAACTTACGGTCGGTCGAGCCGAGCTTCACCGTCTTCAGCAGGGTTCCATTGCGATAGACCTTCACCTCGCCGCTGGCCAGCGCCCGGGCGGTCAGCACGTCGCCGGAGCGGAATTGCACGGACTTTCCCGGGTACACCTTCCAGTGGTGCGATCCGCCACGGTAGGTGGACACTCGCACGACCTTCGCTTTCGCGTCGTAGGTCACCGCGATCGCCGCCGCTCGGTCGACGCGTCCCGATTGCGTCTTGAGCAGCAGTCCCTGCCGCTTCGATCCGAAGTCGACCGCCTTCAACAGCGCCGAGGCCTCCTGCGAAGTGCCGAACGACGAGCGGTAGGTGATCGATCCACCCTTGCGAACGTCGAGCGCCTGGTACTTGACCGCGAAGTACTTCGAGTTGGTGTTTCCCGTCCAGTTGCCGCCAACCGGGCCATTTCCCCGGCCGAATGAGTCGAGAACTTTCGCAGAGATCGCAAAGGTCCGCGACACCGGTGCAGCCGCCGCGAACTCGTCGTTGCCCGGCTGCGACGCGGTGATCCGGCAGGTACCGGCACTGGTCAGATGGATGACGCCCGCCGCGGTTACCGTGCACGCCCCGCTGGCGGTGTAGGCGACCGGCAGCCCGGAACTCGCCGTCGCGCCGGCCGCGAAGTTCGCCTGCCCGAAGGTATGGGTGGCGATCGCCGGGAACGTGATCGTCTGCGCCTGGGTGGCGACGTCGATGCCGAGTACCTGGGCGAGCAGCGTGACCGCGGTGTAGGCGTCACCCGTCAGCAGCGCGCGTTCGGCATCGGCGCTCAGTGCGGAGGATCCGGTCGCACCGGTGCCCGCCGTAATCGCGTCCTGCGCGAGATCGCGGGCGAGCGAGACAATGAGGTCGGCGTTGGTGCCCTCCACCAGCTTCGCCGCCTTCGCGATCAGCGGAAGGGCGACCGCCGCGTTGTCGATCGTGTCGTCCGATGCCCAGACGTCTGCGTCGAGCAGAGCATCGACGGCGTCCTTCGCCGCGCCGGCCGCGAGGTCGTCGCTCACTTCCTGCGCCCGGGCGAGCGGCGAATCGGTGCGCTCACCCCAGCCGTAGGCGAACAGCGGCGAGTAGTCGTCATCCCCGACATTGATTGGAACCTGGTCGGCGCTTGCCGGCCAGGTCAGCGGAAGGCGACCGGTGAACGGCTCGTCACCGAACAGCACGTCGGCGACGCCGGCACCCTCGGTTCCGGGAAGGAAGGACGCAACGAGCGAGTCGATTGCGCCGAGCTTGTCGGTGACGAGTTGCGTACGCCCCGCGACGACGAGCACGACGCAGTCGACGGCGGCACAGACCGTGTCGATCGCCGACCGGTCGGCTGTACTGAGCGAGAGGCTCTTGCCGTTGTTGCCGACGTCGCCCTGGCCCTCGGCGTATGGGGTCTCCCCCACCACCACGATTCCCACATCCGCGCCGGCGATCGGCGCGCTCGCGTTCGCGCTCACGGTGACCTCGGCATCCGGAGCCACCTGCTCGATTCCCTCGCGGATCGTGGTACCGGAGGTGATGTCGCCGGAAGTTCCCTGCCAGCTGATCGTCCAGCCACCGGACTGGTTGCCGATGTCGTCGGCGTTGGAGCCAGCGAGGTAGATCGAGTCGGTCTTGGCGAGCGGCAGCACGCCGTCGTTCTTGAGCAGCACTTGGCTCTTCGCGACGGCGTCGCGGGCGACCGCCCGGTTGGCGTCGCCGCCGACCTCGCCTTGCCTGCTGCGATCGGTGAACGGCTGTTCGAACAGTCCGAGCTCGAACTTCTGGGTCAGGATGCGGCGGACCGCGTCATCGACCCGGCCCTGTTCGACGGCGCCGGAACCGACGGCATCCGTGATCGCCGTGATGAACGCCCCGAAGTTGTACGGTGCCATCGCCATGTCCAGACCGGAGTTGACCGAGCGAGCGGCCTTCTCGGCGTAGGTTCCGCCCGGCAGTTTGTCGATTCCCTCCCAGTCGCTGATGAGGAAGCCGTCGAACCCGAGTTCGCCCTTCAGAACGGTCGTGTTCAGCAGCGTGTTCTCGTGCATCCGCACATCGCCATCACCGAGGTCGACCCCGGAGTAGGACGGCATGATCGAGCCGACCCCCGCGTCGATCGAGGGGATGTACGGGTCGACGAACAGCGCTTCGAACGCCTCGAGCGATGGGGACGTCGTGAGCCCCTGGTCGATCGGGTACCCGGTGCCGACCTTGGTCGGGTCGTAGGCCGTGCCGCCGTCGCCCGCCCAGTGCTTCGCGGTCGCGAGCACCTTGTCCGGGCCCGACTTGTCGGCCGGGTCATTGCCCTGCAGGCCGACCGTGTTCGCCTTGGCGAACGCCTTCACGAGTGCCGGGTCTTCGCCGAAGGACTCGTAGGCGCGTCCCCAGCGCTCGTCACGACTGACGCACAGGCAGGGGGCAAAGGCCCAGTTCACGCCGGTCGCCTTTGTCTCCTGCGCGGTGACCTCGGCTACCTGCTGCACGAGCGCCGGATTGCGAGTCGCCCCGAGTCCGATGTTGTGCGGGAAGATCGTCGCGTCCACGACGTTGCTGTGCCCATGAACGGCGTCGGCGCCGTAGAGCAGCGGCACCTGCAGCGAGGTGGCGAGCGCCTGGCGCTGGTAACCGTCGATCATGTTCGCCCAGCCCTCCGGAGTGTTCGCGGACGGCACGGAGCCTCCGCCGGAGAGCACCGAACCGAGGCCAAGTTCCGCGATCTGCGCGGAACTCTGCAGCCCGAGCCGCTCGGCCTGCGCCATTTGGCCGACCTTCTCGGCCAGGCTCATCCGGGCGAGCAGGTCGTCGACCCGCTGTTCAATCGGCATGGTCGCATCGAGGTACGGCAAGTCGTGCGCGTTGATCACGACCACGGGAGCAGCCTCCGGCAGTTCGACGCCGGTGCCGCCCAGAACGATCGGGATGGTGCGGGCTATGTCACCGCCGGCGACCGCGAGGGTCGTCACCTCGAAGTCCTCGGTTGCCCCGGACTCGGTGCCGGCCGGGAAGGTCACTTCCCCTGAGAACGGCGTGTAGTTCGTGCCGTCGACGGCGCTCCCGTCCCCGTCGGCGTAGGTCACCGTGACGTCAGTCGCGAGCGGGTCTCCGCTCGGGGTCGACACCCGCAGCGCGACCGTCGCCGGGTCCCCCTGGTCGACGAGTACAACATCCGGAACGGCGGTCACCGACACGGTCGCTTCGGCGGATGGAGTTCCGTAGAGCTGAACGTCATCGATCGCCCAGCCGGTGCTCGTCGCCTTGCCCGGCGTGAAGGTCGGAGCGAAACCCCAGGCGCTCGTCAGGTCGAGGGTGCCGTTCTGGGTTTCGGCGCTCCCCGGCTGGTAGCCGCCGAGCGAGAAATCGCTGAACGGCAGTTCGACGAGCTTCCACCGGCTGCTCGAGCTTCCCCAGTTGTCTTTGAACGTCGTCGCCCACAGTTCGGAGTGCTCGCCGTCGGGCCCGCCGTCCTTTATCTCGACCTTGATGTCATCACCGGCTGTGGGGGACGCTGGGTTGCTCGCCTGCGAGGCGTACCACCAGAAGCGGATGCCGTTGAAAGAACTCCAGTCCTGTGACGCCGCGAGGTTGTAGCTGAAGCCGCCGTAACCTCCGCTCGGAATGAGATAGTCGCCGGAGAGCACCTTGTTGCCCTCCACGTCGCCGCGCTCCTGCTCGTGGACGCCGATCGAGACGAGGTCGTCGACCGAGCCCCAGGTGAAGAATCCAACCGGGTCGGCCGAGGTGCTCAGCGGCACATCGCCCTGGAAGTCCTGCAGCGTCACAGCACGCTCGAACCGGGCGAAATTGTCGAAGCTCCAGGCGCCGGCGCCGAGCCCGGTGAGGGTCACCGCGAATCCCGTCGATGCCGACGGGTCGAAGCGGGTGGGACTCGAGTGGTTTCCCTTGAGACGAAGGTCGCTGAACAGCACGCTCACCTGGCGCCACCCGGTTGAATCATCGACGATGCTCTCGTCAAACAGGTCGTTGCCGTTCTTCAGTTCGTACGACAGCGTCTTGCCGGAGTTCGTTCCGAGAAACCAGAAGCTGAACCCGTCGGAGCCGGACCAGTTCTCGGCCGGGCGATCGTTCGTGAAACCGAACCAGGACGAGTCGTCGGGGGTACCGGTCACCGTCGCGACCAGCGCGTGGTTACCGGATGCCGCACCCGGGACATCCGCATTCTCGGCGGTCGTGAGCACGGGCTTCAGTTCGTCGGCGCTCGCCCAGGTGGTGTAGCCGGTCGGCACTCCGCCCTCGAAGTCCTCGATGACGGTTACTCCACCTGCGTTCGGCAGGTCACCGGTAGGCCGCAGTGTGATCGTCGTCGAGTCCCTCGAGCCGAGCGTGACGCCGGCGGAGGGTTCAGTGATGGTGAGGTCGAAGGTCGACACCGGCGCGAGTCCGCCGCGCGAGACGGTGGGTACCGTCACCATCGCCTCGGTCTCGCCAGCCGCGAAGGTCACCGTCTCATCCACGGCGGTGTAGTCATCGCCGGCGACAGCGGTTCCGCCGCCAGTGGCGACGTGCACGGTCTGCTCGGTGTCTGACGAACCGGTCAGCCGCACCGGAATCTCGGCGTCATCGCCGGCATCCACCGTGTACTTGGACTTTACAAACGCTACCGACGGCGTCTCGAGCGTGCCGTGCACCGACAGGGTGAACACCGAGTAGCCGTAGTAGTGCAGCACTCCGGGTTCCCAGTCGAAGCCGACCCGCTGCAGCATCGAAATGCGCACGTAGCGCGCCTGCACGGCGGTGTCGAAGATGATCTCGTCGCTTCCGCCATCGCTCGCCGTCTCACTCTTTGCCGTCGTCCAGCTCGCCTCGTTCTCGGGGTCAGCTGTCGCTACCTGCACGTCATACGCCTTCGCGTACGCGGCCTCCCAGAGGATTCCGACGCTCGTCACGGTCGCAACCGACCCGAGATCGGACGTGAGGGATGCCGTGAACGGCTCCTCGGTGTCCGGACCGTTTCCGCTCGCCCAGCGCGTCGCATCGTCCCCGTCGATCGCGTTCTCGGCCGGGAACAAGCCGTCCACGTCATCCTGGGACGCCGAGGCACTGATCTCGCCGAACGGCGCAAGGTCCGGGTCGGCGGCCGCGGCCGGTGAGACCGCAACGAGCGATGCTGCGACTACGAGGAAGCCAGTGGTTGCGGCGAGCGCGGCGCGGAGTCGACGGGGTGAGCGCAGGGACATGGTTACTCCTTCGTAACGGTCATGCGGGCGTACTGATCATGCGGACGTATGAGTCCGGCGGATTGTGCCAGTGAATCCGACTATTTAGTCCGGCGACAGGACTAAACCGTCTACCCCCGTTCACGGGAGATTTATGCCGTCGCCGCCCAGGCCGCCTGCACCGCGCGGTCGACGGCACCAACAAGCTCCGAGCGGATGCCGAGTTCGGCCGCGCGCAGCGGAACCTCGCGTACGGCGGAGACCTGGCCGAACTCGACAAAGGCCTCTCGCACACCGTCGAGCAGTGGGCTCCCCACCGCACCGAGCGGACCACCGAAAACCACGACGTCCGGATCGAGGAAGTTGCACAACTGCGCAACGACCCGGCCGATCGAGCGCCCGGCGTCGGTGAACACGACGCGGTTCGCGCCGGTGACGATGAACGGATCGACCGAGTGGATGTCGTCGGCAAGGCCGAGCCGCCGCCGGACGGCAGCGGACGAGTAGACGGCCTCGAGGCATCCGCTTCGTCCGCAGCGACACAGCTCGCCGCCCGGATCGACCTGCACGTGCCCCATTTCGCCGCTCACCCCGCGGGCGCCGTTGAAGATGACGCCGTCGACGACGAGTCCGGCGCCCACCCCGTCGGCCGCCTTGATGTAGAACAGGCTGTTGGCGTCGCGGCCGGCACCGTGCAGGTACTCACCCCAGGCACCGAGGTTGGCGTCGTTGTCGATGATCACCGGGCAGTGCAGCCCGCGAGCGAGGATCGTCGCCGGCTGGGCTCCAACCCAGGTCGCGAGGCTTGCGGGGGCGCGCACCGTTCCGCTCGCTTTGTCGACCGGATGCGGGATCCCGATCGCCATCGCCCGCAGGTCTCCGCGGGAGGCACCGAGTTGCTCGAGCCCGGCACCGAGCAGGTCGCCGGCGACCCGGACGGCTGCCCGGGCATCCCGGTCGACGTCGAATGACATCCGCTCTTCGAAGCGAATTTCGGAGTCGAGGCCGGCAATCGCGCAGCCGATGTGGCGGTGCCCGAAGTCGAACGCGGCGATGTAGCCGCTCTGGGCCGCCGGGCCAAGCGCGGAGGTCGGTCGCCCGCGGGCAGCGTGGCCGACGGCGCGCTTGAGCGTACGTTCGGCAACGAGCCCTTCCGCGATCAGTTCGGAGACCGCCTGGGCGACGACGCTGCGCGAGAGTCCGGTGATGTCGACGAGGTGGCGGCGGGTGGTTACGCCGCCACGACGGATGAGTTCGAGAATGTCGGTCCGGCTGCTTCCGTGGATCGTCGTCGACACCTGGCCAGATCATCCTCCTCGATGAGTCTCATCGTCATCGATGAGTCGCGGGCACTCAGGCTAACAATGAGCGGTACACAAGTAAAAGGCCTCGACAAATCGCCGGGTTAACCGACAATGGACGCCCTGCGGAGGGCGTCCATTATGGGTCGAGCTGCGGAGATTACTCTTCGAGCTGCGCGTCGAGCGTGATCTCGACTCCGGTGAGAGCCTTGCTGAGCGGGCAGCCCTGCTTCGCGTCTTCGGCGGCCGTGGCGAAGGTCGCGGCGTCGATGCCGGTGACCTCTCCGCGGACGGTCAGCAGGATGCCGGTGAGGCGGAATCCGCCGGCGGGATCAGCGCCGAGGGTCACGTCTGCCTTGACGTCGAGCTGCTCGATGGTTCCTCCGGCGGCTCCCAGTACGGCAGAGAACTGCATGGCGTAGCACGCGGAGTGGGCGGCGGCGAGGAGCTCTTCCGGGCTCGTGGCGCCGTTGGCGTCATCGGCGGCACGCTTCGGGAACGACACGTCGTAGGTGCCGATCTTCGAGCTCGACAGTTCGACCTGGCCTTCGCCGGTCTCGAGGCTGCCATTCCATGCGGTGCGGGCGGTACGTGTAGGCATCGTTTTCTTTCTTGTTGGGTGTACGGGGTAGTCGGTCGACGTCGTCGACCGCCGGTGAGGGTCTAAATGGTGGCGCGCACGCTGTCGCCGAGGGCTACGACTTGCTGTTGAAGCGCGACGAGGGACGCGACGTCGAGTCCGGTCGATTCGCAAATCGCCTCGGGGATTCCGGCCGCTCGCGCGCGAAGAGCGTCACCGTCCGCGGTCAGGCCCACGAGCACCGATCGTTCATCGGACGTCGACCGCGACCGCGACACCAGCCCGCGCGACTCGAGGCGGCGCAATAGTGGAGAGAGGGTTCCGGAGTCGAGGAACAACCGCTCCCCCAGCCGGGCTACCGAAACTTCGTTGCCCTCCCACAGCACCACCATCGCCAGGTACTGCGGATAGGTGAGGTCGAGCGGGGCGAGCAGTTCGCGGTAGCGGGTGGTCAGGGCGCGGGATGCCGCATACAGGGCGAAGCAGATCTGGTCGTCGATCGCGGGGACCTGTTGCGCGGTGCTTGACGGTGCGGTGCCTGTCGATGCGATGCTCGCCGTGGTTGCCATGCCTGCAACCGTACTACATTGCGCGCAACTTAGTTGCACGCAATCTAAATTCAACTCGCGAGGGCTCTCGCGTGATCCGGAACGAACTGCTGCTCCTCGCGGGGTGGTCGCGCGACATCCGTTGCCTTCGGGCGATTCGGGATCTCGATGTCGTCCGGATCGAGGTGCTCGTAAGGAATCTGCGACAGCAGGTGCTTGATCGTGTTGATGCGAGATGAGCGCTTGTCGTCGCTTTCGACGGTCCACCACGGTGATTCGGCGGTGTCGGTGCGCTCGAACATCTCGTCTTTGGCTCGCGAGTAGTCTTCCCACTTCGAGATCGAGATGAGGTCGGTGTCCGAGAGCTTCCAGCGCCGCATCGGATCGTTCAGCCGCTTCGTGAAGCGCTTCTGCTGAACGTCATCTGAAACGGAGAACCAGTATTTGATCAGGATGATGCCGTCGTCGATGAGCATCTTCTCGAGAATCGGAGTTTGCACGAGAAAACGCTCGTGTTCCTCCGGGGTGCAGTACTCCATTACCCGTTCGACGCCGGCGCGGTTGTACCAGGAGCGGTCCATCAGCACGATCTCGCCGGTGGTCGGCAGGTGCTGCAGGTAGCGCTGGTAGTACCACTGCCCGCGTTCGCGTTCGCTGGGCTTCGGAAGCGCGACGACGCGGGCAACCCGTGGATTGAGGTACTGCACGACCCGCTTGATCGCCCCGCCCTTGCCGGCGGCATCGCGGCCCTCGAAGATGACCACAACGCGCGCGCCGGTGGTCGTGATCCACTGCTGCATGCTGACGAGCTCTACCTGCAGGCGCTCGAGCTCCGCCTCGTACAGGTCTTTCGGCATCCGCCTGGGTGATTTCTTCTTGCCTTTAGAACCGTGCTTAGAACCTGAGGACATGGGCGAAAGCCTTCCCGCGGATGCCAGGGAGTCGGGTCCGCTGTGCTCACGCTACTCACCCGACCCGTACCCGGGCGCGAACCTGCGTGCCGGGCGTGAGTCCGGCGGAAACAGTGCATAGTGCCCGGGAATATGCGGCGGTTTGTGGCGCGGATCGCCCTCACACAGTTTCCACAGTCGAATGCAAGGGGTCCGAGAGCGGCGCAAAACAGGATGACAATTCCAAGACGCACTCTTCTGGACCCCTAGCCAAAGGAGAACCCGCATGGCAGTGACCCCCGTCGCCCGCCTCGACGACATCGTCAGCTGGACCCAACCCGCGTTCGGGCTCTGGATCGCCTCAGCCCACGGCGCACACCTTGGAACCATCGAGCGCACCTCAGATGGCTACCTGGCCATCTCTGCGTCCGGCAACACCGTCGGCGTGTACCCCTCGCTCCCGAGCGCGAAACATGCGCTGCTCTCGACGTTCCCCCGGCTCGCACCCCGTCGACCGGGATTCACCCTGCTCATCGTGACCGCGCTCATCGCGATTGCGGTGATCATCTTTGCAGCGACGGTGTTCGAGGAGTACTTCGCGTAGGGATCGTTTTCAACCGATGGTTGTTCTCGACTGAACGGCCCCACGCGGTCCCGGCGAGGATGAGAACGATGCCGAAGTACCCGGCGAGCGCGATGGGGTCGTGGGCGATCGTGATTCCGATGAGGGCGGCCCACACCGGCTCCGTTCCGAGCAACAGGCTGACCCTCGACGGCGAGGTGCGGCGGACCGCCCAGGTCTGGATGAAGAACGCGAAGACCGTGCACACGAGCACAAGGTAGATGAAGAGCAATCCGCGCGCGGGATCCAGCTGCGCGAGGTATTGCGGGAGGCCGTCTCCGGTGAACAGCGATGCCGCCGAGAAGAGCACCGCGCAGGTGGCGAGTTGCACGGTTGTGAGGTGCAGCGAGTCCATCGGCCTTCCGGCAGTGAGCTTATGCATCGACGTGACGTGGACGGCGCGGACGATTGCCGCCACGAGAACCAGCAGGTCGCCGAGCGACGGTGAACGGAGCGCTCCGTTGCCGGCGAGAAGCACAACACCAGCGATGGCGATGAGCGCGGCGAGAAAGAACCGGCCAGGCAGTCGTCGGCCGGAGACGATCGAATCGAGAATCGGCGTGAACACCATTGTCAGGCTGATGATGAGACCGGCATTGGTCGCCGACGTGTGCGCTATCCCGAACGTCTCGAAGGCGAATACTGCGGCGAGCAGGAGCCCGAGGATGACGCCGACACGCACTTCCGCGGCGGTCACGCGCCGTCGACGAGCGGCGACGATCGCCGCCATGATTGTCGCCGCGAACAACATCCGAAGCGCGAGAAGTGCAACGACTGAACCGGGGGTAACCAGTTCTTTGGCGACGAGATAGGTCGACCCCCAGGAGGCTGCCACGAGCAGCAGGAGCAGGTCGACGCGGAATCGGGTCAGGATGTTGATCACAGGTCAATCGTCTAGCGTCCACTTACATAAGACAAGACAGCAGTATCAGGCGCAATACATTAGTTTGAACTTATGGAACTCGGACAATTGCGCGCGCTCAGGGAACTCGGTGACCGGGGCAGCATCGCGGCGGTCGCGGTCGCGCTCCACGTCTCCCCGTCGTCGGTCTCGCAGCAGATCAGCGCCCTGCAGCGCCACTCCCCGGCTCCGTTGACGTTTAAAGACGGTCGCCGGATGGCGCTCACGGATGCCGGACGCGCGCTCGCGGAGGCCGCGATCGGCGTTGAAGTAGCCCTCGAACGTGCCGGCCAGGCGGTGGCGCGTTTTCAAGGCGACCCGTCGGGCACCGTCTCGGTCGCGGCGTTCCACAGTGCTGGCCTCGCAGTTTTCGGTCCGCTCATCACCGCGACCGCCGGGCCGGGCCTTCCCCGAGTGAGGGTGACCGACTTCGATGTGGCGCAGGAAAGCTTTCCCGCACTGACCGCCGACCACGACCTCGTGCTCGCGCACCGGCTCGTGGGCAGCCCGCGCTGGCCGGCATCCGTGCGGGTTGAGCCGCTGCTGTTCGAGCCGCTCGATATCGTGGTCCGGCGCGACCACCGACTGGCGGCGAAAGCTTCGATCGAGCCCGCGGACCTTCGCGACGAAGAGTGGGTGGCGGTGCACGAGGGGTTCCCGCTCGAGCAGGCCATCACGGTGATTGCGGGCATCGGCGGAAGCGAGGCGCGCATCCTGCATCGGATAAACGAGTTCCGTGTCGCGGCCGCCGTGGTCAGCGCGAGCGGCTGTATTGCCCTGATGCCGCGCTACACAACCGACCTGCACGACCATCCGGACCTCGTCCTCCGTCCGCTCTCCCACCCCGGCGTCGGGCGCTATATCGACTGTCTTGCTCGGCCGGAGACATTCGAGCGTGCGAACGTGCAGACGGTCCTGGCGACGATCCGGATGATCGCGACGGGACTCACCGAGCAGCCGACTGCTAGCTAGCTGCGCACCTCTGAACCCACGATGAAGCAGACACGGCGATGACTCAATGGGCGGCGAGAGTAGTGCGTGCGGCGATCTGAAGTCCAGCCCTCCCGTGACATTCGACTGCCACCCCCGATTTCCGGTGCGCCGCACTAGTCTCAGAGTCCTCATTCGGCGCTGAAATGAGCGCCGCATCCCGAGGGAGGCAGCGCAGTGGATACCAGCAGCGTGGCCATCGTTTTGGTGGCAATTGCAGCACTCTTCGCAGGCCTCGGCGTACTCGTTCGGCCGGGCAAACGGCGAGCCATGGTTGTTCTCTGCGGTCTCTGTGCGCTGGGTGCGATTGCGGCAGTCGTCGTGAGCGGACTTATCGTTCAGCCCGAAGCCCTCGCCACTCCGGTGGAGCCGTCGATGCCGGCTTCCGCACCACCGCCCACGCCAACGCCGACGCCACGGACTCCCTCCGTCGTCGCAACCGAGGTTCGACAGCTCAACGTCGTCAACCCGGACGGCACACTTGACGACGACTACGAGGTTGACGAGACCGTTGAAGGTACCTGCGACGACGGCAGTGACGCACTCTATGAAAATCCGAACGCGTTCCGGTGTTTCGCAGAATCGGACAGCGGCAGTTTTGTCGCCGACCCATGCCTTGCTCTCGCGGACGGGGTGTCGGTTTACTGCCTGAGCGCACCGTGGAATCGGACTGGCACCCAGATCGACCTCGACGACCCTGTCGCCTACGATTTTTCACCGCGTCCGCTCGATCTCGACGAAGAGGACCCGTTCGCGTGGGCAATTGAGATAGTGGACCCACGTCATCCTGAACAGCCGTGGCGCTGCCTGATCGAGACCGGCGCATCCAACGCTATCGCCGGAAACAACTCGAGCTATTGGTGCGTGCATGCCGACGGGTCTGGCGAAAGTGAAGCGCTCAACACTCTGGCGATCGGGGACCGTCTCGTCTGGAAGATCCTCTTCTACGATCCCGACGAACCAGACCTCATCGAAGCGGATGTTGTAAGAGCCTGGATCTGAGGTAGCGGCCGGAGCGTTCTGCTACGAAACCTCGACGGGGGCGCGAAGCACCTTTTCGAGGGCTTTACCCTTCGCTAGCTCATCAACGAGCTTGTCAAGGTAGCGGATCTGCTGCATGAGTGGATCCTCGATCTCTTCGACGCGGACGCCGCACACAACGCCGGTGATCAGTGACGCGCTGGGGTTCATCGGGGCGTCGGCAAAGAACTGCTCGAAGCTCGTTCCCTCATCGATGTGGCGGCGAAGGGCCGCCTCGTCGAAACCGGTGAGCCACAGGATTACCTCGTCGAGCTCGGCTTTAGTCCTGCCCTTGCGCTCGACCTTCGCAACGTAGAGCGGATAGACCGCTGCGAACGCCGTGCCAAAGATCCTGCTCATGGTTCCAACCTAGGCTCGGGGCTCGCCGGCGGCAACACTCGATTGGGTGGCTTACGCCCCGGCGTCCGCCGCGCGTCCCATAATCGCGGCCACCACGTCGGTCTTGGCGTCGGAGTACGCGTTCATGTCGTCGAAACCCTGTTCAATCAGCGCACGTTTGGTGCTGGCATACAGGGCTCGATCTCCGGCATCCGCTCGCAGCCGGTTCCGGAACACGAGGTACCTGTCGACCGCCGGATCACCCTTTTCAAAGATATGAATGTGGACATCGCGCGACGGCGTGCGCACCAGGCGATGCCCCGGCTCGCGGACACGCAGCAGGTAGCCCGCCTCAAGCAACTGCTCGAGGTAGTCCTCTTCGGCGGTGATGTCGTTGACCGCGACGACGATGTCGATGATCGGCTTTGCCGCGAGAGCCGGAACCGCAGTCGATCCGATGTGCTCGATGACGACATCCGCAGCTCGAAGCGCCTGTCGGATTCGCTCACGGTGCTCCACGAAGATGCCGGGCCAGCGGTCGTCGTAGTCGACGACTTCGAGCTCGCGCACCTCGACTCCGCCGACGAGGTCGACGTCTTCGACATCCGCTCGGCGCGGCCTGGGGAGGTGAGTCACTCGACCATCCTCCCAGTTGGCAAGGACCAGAAGTATTTCTTGAACGTTCAGCTGACGTGAACGTCCGGTCGTCGCGAGCGGCTCGGCTCTGCTCGCCGCAGTACCTCGCGAGTGACCGGTGCCACCTCGCCGGTTCCGGTGATGAGGAAGCGGAACATGTTCGAGATCGGGTTGCCCTCGGTCCACTCGAAGTAGATGGCGGGTACCGTGCCGGTGTCGTCGCGGATGGCGAGCAGCACTGCTGCAATGGTGTTCGGAACGTTCCCGCTCTTCACCTGCAGCACGCGGTAGCCGTGCTGCAGGGTTCCGTGAACGACAAGGTCCTCCTCGAAGTTCGAGGAGTCGCCCGAGTGCACCTCCAGGAGCACGACCGGGGCTCGTGCCGGGATCCCGCTGTCTCGTCGTTCGTCGCGGAGTTTGTCTTTGTACTCTTCGGCCGTGCCAGCGCTCGGCTCGTGTGAGATGACGTGAACTGCGCCGTACTGGTCAGCGTCGGCGGTCACAAATTGCTGGGCGTTTGCGTCGAGCTCGACCGACGTTGCCCGCAGCTGGAACGACCGCTGCACACGTGAGACCAGCGAGACCACGAGGATGCCGAGGATGAAGAGAGCCGCGATGCGCACGCCATCGGGGCGTTCAACGACGTTCACGATGGTCGTATAGACGAAGACCAGTGCAATAACGCCGAAGCCGACGGTGCGCTTTCGCTGGTGTTTGTGGTGTGCGGACAGAGTGACAGCGACGGATGCGGAAGTAATCAGTACGAGCACTCCCGTTGCGTAAGCGCCGCCCTGGGCATCCACGTCGGCCTCAAATGCGATCGTGATTGCGAAGGCCACGACCGTGAACACGAGCACGAGCGGCCGCACGGCGCGGGCCCACTGCGGCGCCATGCCGTAACGCGGCAGGTAGCGCGGAACCAGGTTGAGCAGCCCGGCCATCGCCGAAGCGCCGGCAAACCAGAGGATGCAGATCGTGCTCACGTCGTAGAGCGTTCCGAAACCACCACCGAGGTACTCGTGCGCGAGGTAGGCGAGCGCGCGTCCGTTCGCCTCGCCTCCCGACGCGAATTCTTCCTGCGGGATGAGGAAGGTGGTGACGATGCTCGACGTGATGAGGAAGGCGCTCATGATGATCGCCGCCGTTGTGAGCAGTCGCTGCGCGCCTCGGATTCGGCCCTCGGGATTGGCCTTGGCGTCGCGGGCGCCGCCACGGATTTGCGGCATAACGGCGACTCCGGTTTCGAAGCCCGAGAGACCGAGGGCGAGCTTCGGAAATACGAGCAGCGCAATGCCCACCATGATGAGCGGATTGCTGTGCTGGGCGGTGAGCGCCCCCCACCAATCGTCGACGACGGTGAAGTCCGAGCCGATGTGCGCGAAGGACACCGCGATCACAACCGCGTTGAGCAGCAGGAAAACTCCGACGAGAACTACGGCGATGTTGATCGCTTCTTTGAAACCGCGAAGGAAGACGGCGGCGAGAAGGCCAACGAAAACGAGGGTGATGAGCACTTCGTTGCCCTCGAACCACGCTGGCGCGAAAGGATTCTCGACGGCGTGGGCGGTGGCATCCGCTGCCGAGAGCGTGATGGTGATCATGAAGTCGGTCGCGGCGAAGCCGAGCAGAACCAGCACAAACAGCTTGCCGCCCCACCACGGCAGCAGCCTCTCGAGCATGGAGATGGATCCCTCGCCGCGGAAGCTTTCCCTCGCGACCCGACGGTAGACCGGCAGGGCCCCGAAGAGAGTGAGCAGCACGAGAACGATCGTGGCAAGCGGCGACAGCAGCCCGGCCGCGACCGCGGCGATCGCGGGCTGGTAACCGAGCGTGGAGAAGTAGTCGACGCCGGTGAGGCACATCACTCGCCACCACGAGTGGGTCTTCTCGACCGATTCGGCGTGCGGGCCGGGGTGGGAGGCCGCCCGCTGCGGCATCCCGCTCAGCAGCCAGGACTTCGATTTCTGAAACCGCACACCGTCACGGCGGGGCTGCGTCGACGCCTTCTCGGCGCTCGGCAATGACTGCTGTGGCACTTATCAACCCGTGTTTCTCCGCGAAGCTCCAACGCTATGTGTACTGCGGTGCCAGCCGAGCCATTCGGCCGTAAGGATTCCGTAAGGATTTGCGAAACTCTCCGCTGTCGGCGAGTAAGAGTGGGCAACCGGAGCAGGACCGCCACCGATGTGCCGACGCCACTCACCAGCGGCGGCGCCCCGACCGCACCGCGGCGTAGGAGAATCGATCGACGACGAAAACGAGTTTGACGCTCGCCCGAGGAGACCCGATGACCCTGCCCGACGACCTGCTCGACCTGCTGCGCAAGCCAAGCCCCTGCTTTCTCTCCACCCTCATGGCCGACGGATCACCGCAGGTGACAGAAACGTGGGTCCACACCGACGGTGAGCACGTCATCATCAACACCGTGGTCGGGTTCGTCAAAGTCCGAAACGTCGAGCGCGACCCGCGCGTGGCGGTGGCGATCCAGGATCCCGAGAACCCGTTCCGCTACATCCAGGTTCGCGGCGAGGTCGTCAACATGACAACCGAGGGCGGCGCGGAGAGTATCGAAGCGCTGTCACAGAAATACACCGGCCAGCCCTACCCCTGGTACGGCGGACGTGACCAGCAGCGCATCATCCTGACGATCAAAGCCAACAGCGTCAGCGGGCAGGGCTAACCCTACGCACGACAGCGATCGCGCCAACCATGGTCCACACGACTGCCTGATTCGTAGGGACGGTAGAGATGTTCTACTGGGTTTGTGCCCTTCGGAAATCGTCTTCCCACCAGGACGCGAAGGGAGTCGACGCGGAAATAACGATCCTTGCGGGCTTCACGTCACGGGCGGCACACTCGCCTGCGCGGATGCAATAGCCGTCGTCAGAGAATACGGAAACACCGGAGATGGCGTCCGAGGAGCCTCCTGCTTCCACCTTGTCTTCGACGCGCCACCCGGTCCTCGTGAGCAAGCCAGCAATCGTTGCAACGGCGGCGAACACCATCGGTCTGGCACCCCGCAGATTCTCCACGGCTCTAGGCCAGGGTTCTGGCTCGGCCGGCGGAATCTCTGCCGAGCCAGGCAAAGAGCAGGAGCACTAGCGCCGTACCCGACAGAAGCCCGTCGGCGATTCCTGCGGGTAGTAAAAAGACCATGAGCGTTAGCGTGACGACGCAGTTCACCAGGGAAAGCCCAAGGCCCCACAGGCGGTTGCGAAGAAGTCCGACGGCCCCGAGAATGCGGAGAGTGGCGAACACGCCGCTCATGACCATCATCAAGTAGAGGTTGTCCTGCAAGTAAGGCAGCGCAAAAACCTCAGCACGTTCACTAATTGCCTCCTGAGGCAGGTCCGCCATGATGAGCACAGCGGCCCCGATAAACACCAGCCCCTCCATCAGAACGCCTTGGGCAAGGAGCAACCATGCTGCCCATCGATACTGCCGGCGTTGGGTTCTAGTCATTCAGCGTCCATTTCGTTGGGGTCGACACCTGATCCGTGAGGGGCTTCATCACGAAGGTGACAGTACGAGTTGCTGCGTCAAGGCTGGATGTGGCAGGTGATCTGATGCTCCCGCTACGAATCGGGTTCTGCCCAGCGATACGTGGACGGCCGTACGGCGCGAGCGAGATGGCCAAGCTTACGATCGCGCAAAATCGATATCGCCCCCATGAGCTGCGCGGAATGTCCGAGCTCACCTGAGACGATTGAAACGGCGGAGTGCATCAGTGGCTGTGTGCGTAGAGCGAGGCTCTCGGCGACTCCGTCGACCACGGAATCTGCGGCGGAACCTATAGATCCGTCGACGACGACCATTTGCGGTTCGAACATCGCGATGAAGCCCCCCAAGGCCCGTCCGATCTGTCGTCCGTGATCTTTCAGCACTCGGTTGACGCCCGCATCGCCGCCGCGGACTAGCTCGAGGACTTGCTCCATTGACACTGGCCGCTCGTATGCGGCCGAGATTTGTTCGAGGAGGAGAGGGCTTTCGCCAATTACCGTGATCAGACATCCCCTGTTGCCGCACGAGCACAGGCGGCCATTTTCCTCGACAGTGACATGAGCGAGTTCACCAGCATCCCCCGCGGAGCCACGACTAATCGCGCCGTCGATGATTATGCCGGCGCCAATCCCCAGTCGGATCGAGACGCCAACTACGGTCTTTTGGTTCTTTCCGGCCCCGAAGTGCGCTTCTCCAAGGGCGGCGAGGTTTGCGTCATTCTCGATGTATGACGGCAGCCCGAATGCAGTTGCGAGCGCTTGGCTCGGATCGCCCTTGAACCACGGTGACCCGACGTGGAACTGGGGATACTTGAGATCAAGATCGGGCTCGGCTGGCGTGGTTGCGCGAAGCCCCTTTCCGGGTTCGAACGCGGCGGGCACGCTCAGTACTACGCCTTCGACGCGGCGGGCACCGACAATCTTCTCGAAAGCTAACCGCACAGCGCGAGTGAAGTCGTAAATGTCTGCTGAGTAGTCGACAGCTAATTGGATATTACCGATTTCGCGGCCAAGACAGTCTCCGACAGAGAGCCTCGTTCCCTCGCGGGTGAGGTCGATCAGCACGACAAGCGCATCGTCCAGATCTAGTCGAAGGGTTGTCGCAGGTCGACCGGCTCGCTTGGCGTCGGTTAGTTCTGTTTCTTCGGTGATGAGCCCTCGCTCCAACAAGGAGTTCGACGCAGCCACAACAGTTGTCTTCGGTAGTCCGGTGACGTCGGCGATCTCGTTTCTGGTGGCGGGTTCCATATCAGCGAGCCTCGCAAGCACGACCTGCTCGGCCAGACGCAGCGGTACCTGCAGGGTGTTCATACTTGAAGCGTAGAGCCAACTTGATTTTTCCTGCGCCCGAGCGCGGGAGAAGGGCGCCCCGCACAAACGGGACGCCCTTCGTTGTCAATTATCCGAGTGAATCGATAGGTGCTACTTCACCTTCAGCGTCACCTTGCCTGAAGTGTCGCTGGCGAGGGTTGAGTTGCCCGCGTAGGTCGCGTAGATCGTGTAGCTTCCCTTCTTGAGCTTTGGCAGTTTGACGCTGATTTTGCCCTTGTCGCTGGCTTTCAGCGTGACGGTCTTGGTCTTCGATCCGTAGTGGAGCGTGACCTTGCCAGTTGCCTTTTCTGCCTTGGGCGAAACAGTGACCACGACAGTAGCTTTTTTCTTCGTTGAGATGGTCTTCTTAGCGAGCGCGACCTTAGTTGTGGTGGAGATCTTCTTCACCACGAGGGCTGCTGCCTTCGAATTAGCGCTACCAGCCGTACTTGAGAATGCCGCACGGTACTGCTTGCCGGAGTCGCTCGCCTTCGCTGTGAACGAATACGTCGTTGCCGTAGCCCCGGCGATGTTCGTCCAGGTAGCACCCTTGTTAGCACTCACCTGCCACTGCACGACTGGGGCAGGGTTTCCGGTTGCAGTCGAGCTGAGAACAACCGTGGCACCAACCTTCACCGATGTCGACACTGGCTGCGTCGTCACCACCGGAGCTACTGGCGTGGCCTTCAAGGTGAACACTGTAGCGCTGGTAACTGCGGTTCCAAGGTCGTTAGTGAACACGGCTCGGAACTGCGTACCGTCGGCCGGAGCGGCGATCGAGAGCGTCGTTGACGTGGCACCCGGAATGTCTGTCCAGGTGCTGCCAGCGTTCGTGCTCTGCTGCCAGCGAACCGTGGGCGTGGGAGTTCCGGATGCTGCCGCGGTCAGCGTGACCGTCTCTCCGGCCCTTGCCGTGGCGGTCGCAGCGGGCTGCGTCGTCACTGCTGGGGCGGCTGCGTTGCTGACGACCTTGGCTGAGCTGGTCAGACGGATGTCGTTCGATGCCGCGCCGAGGTAGATCGACCGTGCGCCGGTTCCGAGAACATAGTTGTTGTTCTCGGTGGAGTACGACGACAGATCCTTGGCCTCGACATTCAGTGTGAGCGTCTTGCTCTCGCCCGCCGCCAGTTTAACGTCGTCGAACTGGACCAGCTTCAGTGCGGTCTGCTCGAATTTCGCCGGGTCAAGGTCAGTCGAGGGTCCAACGTAGACCTGCGGAACGTCGTACCCCTTGCGTTCGCCGATGTTCTTGACGGTGAAGGTGACGTCGATGCTTCCGTTGGCTCCGGTCTTCGAGCTCAGGTTCGAGTATTCGAAGTCGGTGTAGGACAGGCCGTGACCGAAAGCGAACTGTGGGTCATATCCGTTGGTGTTCGCTGTCGGGTCGGTGAACCACCGGTATCCGATGTTGAGGCCCTCCGTCCATTTGAACGAGGCAACCGTTTCGCCTGCTTCGGTCGTCGCGTTTGACCGCTCCCAGTTCTCGTCGCCCGCGCCAATCGATCCGTTGCCGTTGGTGTCGGTAACGCCGAACAGGCTCTGCGCCGAGCTCTTCGGGAACGAGATCGTCAGGTGACCGCTGGGGTTGGCCTCGCCGTAAAGCAGTTTGGCCGTAGCCGTGCCGCCCTCCTGGCCGGGGTACCACATCTCGAGGATGCCATCAACGTCGTCGATCCAAGGGGTCTGGATCGCGGAGCCGGTGTTCAGCACCACAACGACCTTCTTGCCATTCGCGTGAGCGGCAGCAGCGACCTGGTTAATGAGCGAGTTCTGCGCGGCCGAGAGGGACTTGACGTCCGTGCTCGTCGATGCTCCGTCACCACCGGTTGAGCCCGAGTCGTCGGCGAAGACGACGCTGACATCATTTGTCGCTGCAGCAGCTACTGCGGACGCAACAGCCGCACCCTTGTCCGACCATGAGAGTCGGATCGTCGGGTTGACCGGGAGAGTCGCTGCAGGTGTGTAGTTGAGCGTAATGGTGTGGTTGCCCGCGCTCAGACCGGTGAGGGTCACACCCGTGTTGTCGTATCCGAGGTACTGCCCGTTGTCTGCAACGACCTTGTTTGAGGTGCCGACAGCGAAGCTGGGAACGGCGTTCTGCAGGATGTTGGAGTCCGGGTTGGCCAGGGTCTTGTTTGTGCCATCGACGGCGAACGAAACAGTGCCGCCTGTTGCGCGGCTAATGCCATCGTTGTAGCTGTTGTCATCGCCGTTGTCCTTTCCATAGGGACGCTGGATCTGGATCTGGTAGTCACCGGTCGACGGTACGACGATGTTGCCAGTCCAGCTGTACGCGGTTCCCTTGACCAGGTTTGTCTGCTTTCCATCGAGAACGGTGTCGACGGAAGTCGTGGTGGAACCTCCGACCGGGGTCGTGGACCGCGTCAGGCCGGCGGTGGTGCCGTCAGCCTGCTTGAGGTTTGCGGCAGGAATTGTTGTTCCAAGCAAGTCAATACCGGGGTTCGACGAGACTTTGGAACCGCCGATCGCCTTCAGTCCCTTATACGGGCTGATGGTGACACGGTCACCGAATCCCTGAGCTCGCTCACCACCGGGCGATGCGGGAAGCAAGGTGGAGACCTGACCGACGACGTTCACGCTGGTACTGGTGCTGAGCGGAAGAACGTCGTTGTCGTTCTTAAGCAGCACCGCAGCGCGCTCGGCGAGTTCTTCCGCCGCCTTGACGCCCTTTGCCTTGTCAATCGTGACCGTGTTGTCGTACGTGTCGACGTCTCCATGCTGGGGGACGCTGGATTCGAACTGTTCCGGGATGTAGTCATTGTCGAGGAGTCCGAAACGCTCGTCCTGGTACAGCGTCCGTGCGATTGCCTGGTCTACGGCTGCGACGTATGCAGGCTCATAGCTGGCCGACGACGTGTCGAGTAGCGGAAGCAGGTTGGCGGCTGACAGGAAGCTGGTTGCAAATTCCTGGTCTACGCCCGCCAGAATGTCCGAGGTGGCGTGAAGGGCGTTGTAGTCCGAGGTGATGAACCCGTCGAAACCCCAGTCCGTTTTGATGATGTCGTTCATCAGAACCGAGTTCTCGCAGGCGTAGTCCGACTTGGTGTACCGCGAATCGTCCTTAATGAGGAATGTCGCATACGAGCACATCATCGACGAAACACCGACTTCAGCGGCCTTCTCTGCCGGAGCGAGGTAGATCTCGTGAGCCGCTTGGCCTTCGACGATCGAAGGCGTTGCCTGGGCCTGCCCGTTGTACATACCGACGTGCTTCACCTGGGACATCAGCCCGGCGCCCTGAATGCCTTCGACCTCCGTTTCCAGAAGCTCGTTCGCCACGTAGGCGTCCTCGCTGTAAGCGGTGTTGTTTCGCGACCACGATGGGGTGCGAGCAAGGTCGGCCTGCGGACCGTAGATAAGGGTCATCCCCGACTCGACGCCCTCTTCTCCAACAAGGGTTCCGAATTCACTGAAGAGCTCTCGCGAGAATGATGAAGCGAGTCCGAGCCGGGAGGGGCCCGCGGTGGCATCTCCGGAGACGTTGATTCCGAGCGCATCGACGTGGCGCGTTTCAGGTATTCCAAGTCGCTTGATGCCGGAAAGATAACCGGCCTGGCCGTGCGGATCAGGGTCAAGTTCGTTCACCCCGGTCGGACCTCCGACTGGCGCGCCACCTCGAACGAGCTTTTGCTTCTCAGCGGGGGTGAGCTGGCTGACAAGATACGTAACCGTCTTCGTCCACGGAGCATCCGCAGCGTACGGGGCGAGGGTGGATTCCGCCGCGAGAGCGGCCTGGGGAACGAATGCGCAGCTAAGCAGCAACCCTCCCAAGGTCGCGCCTGCGACGAGGCTGTTCCGCACTGGGTGGCGTGTGAACGCTCCCGTGTGATGAGTCTTCATTGACGTCTCTTTCTCCGCTCCATCGCGGTTCTTCGTTGCAGGTTTAGTCCCAAGCAGGATAAATTCAGCATTTTAGCCCCGCTTTAGTCCCAAAAGAACATATATGGGGCTAAATTGAAGCGATTTATGGCGATATTAGATCCAGATTGGCACTTACTATGAATCATCACTGGAAAGGATGAATATGGCAAGCGGGATTGCAATCTCTCGTGTTTCGAATCGCGACCGAGTCATGAGCTTCGTGGTCTCACGTCCGGGCGCGTCGCGAGCGGAGATTGCAGATGCGCTTGGCATCTCACGGTCTTCGACCGCCCTGACAGTCGCTGAATTGATCGGCAGCATGCGCCTCGAGGAGCGAGGAGCAACACCGGGAGGCAGCGGCGCAGGCAGCGGACGACCCACTTCGCGGCTCTATCCAGTGCTTGCGCCGGGCGTGGTTCTCGCGCTGGACTTCGGTCACAAACACGTCGCCGCTGCCGTCACAGATCTAGAGGGGTCGATCATCGGCCGGCGTCGCACCGATTTCAACGTCGACGACGACGCGATTGGCGCTATCGACCTGGCCGCCGAACTGGTGAGTGGAATTCTCAACGAGAAGAATTTTTCCGTCGCTGATCTGAGCGCCACAGTTGCCAGCATCCCGGGCCCCATAGATTCCAGGAGCGGCATCGTACGCTCCCCGATGATTCTGTCCGGATGGGTCGGCCTCGACCCGGCAGAAGAAATTTCGCGGAAGATCGGAACCGAAGTATCGGTGTACAACGACGCCAATCTGGGTGCCTGGGGTGAGCGAATGTATGGAGCAGGACGCGAGTACGACGACTTTGTGTACGTCAAAGCCTCTGATGGGATTGGCGCGGGACTAGTCATCAATGGCGCACTAGTCCACGGCGCGCGAGGCCTGAGCGGCGAAATCGGGCACACGCCGACCGAGGCTGATGCTCTGTGCCGATGCGGCAATTCGGGGTGCATCGAAGTTGTTGCGTCGGGGGCTGCCGTACGGGCGAAACTCGCGTACACCCACTCAGGAATAGCGCCCGGCCAGTCGCTGATGTCCCTGACCGATTCAGTCAGCGAACGAATTTTCTCTGAAGCCGGTCGCGCGTTGGGCAAGGTCTTGGCAGATGTGTGCAATCTGCTCAATCCCAGCGCCCTGATCGTCGGCGGCGAACTCGGCGAAGTCGGCGAACCGTTTGTCGGAGGCGTCCGAGAATCCGTCGATCGAATAGCCCAGCCCGCCACGGCTGCATCCGTCCGAGTCATTCCCTCTCAACTTGGACGACACGCCGAGATCATGGGCGCCATCGCCATGGCCGTCGAAATAGGGCGCGAAAAAGCTGCCAGGGGAACCACAGGTCTGCCGCGCACCGAATCACCCGCAAACATTGGAGCAAACAATCACTAAAGTCGACCACGCAACAATGCGCGCCATGGGAATTCGATCGTTTGGCGGCCCCGATGTCTTGCAACCGATTGTTGTTCCCCGTCCCGTGCCGTTGCCGTCCGAGATTCTTGTGCGCGTGCATGCCGCCGGAATCAACCCCGTGGATACGAGAACCCGTGAGGGCTTTCCTACACCAGCGGCCGCCGCTCTCGGCTCAGCGCCCCACATTCTGGGGTGGGATGTGTCCGGCGTGGTCGAAGCCGTGGGCCACGGCGTCTTCCTCTTCGAGCCAGGCGACGAGGTGTACGGGCTGCCCTGGTTTCCCCGCCCTGCGGGCGCATACGCCGAATTTGTTACGGCACCCTCTCGTCAATTCGCGCGCAAGCCGAAGTCTCTCAGCCACGTTGAGGCCGCTAGCGTCCCGCTTGCATGTCTGACGGCGTGGCAGGCCCTTGTCGATGCTGCCGACGTGCAACCAAACCAGCGGGTACTCATTCACGCTGCGGCAGGAGGTGTCGGCCAGTTTGCTGTCCAAATAGCAAAGTTTCTTGGCGCTCACGTCGTTGCCACAGCGCGGAAAACGCATCACGAGTGGTTGATTGAACTCGGCGCCGACGAAGTGATCGACTACACAGCCGACTCGTTCGAGGATGAAACCCAGGACATTGACGTGGTGATCGATCTCGTCGGCGACGCCGCAGACATGACGACCGTGAGGTCTCTGAAGGTGTTGCGCAGAGACGGCCTGCTCGTGCTCATCGCACCCGGGGTGTCGCCTGAGCTCGAGTCGGCGGCCCGAGCCGCGCATGTTCGGGTCACACCACCGATCCTCGTTGAACCCGACGGTCGCACCCTCAGCCGCCTCGCCGGCCTGTTTGAGACCGGGAACTTACGGGTGAGAGTTTCTACGGTGTTTCCACTCGGCGAAGCCGCTCGAGCACATCAGCTCGCAGAAAGCGGAGGAGGGATCGGAAAGGTCGTTCTGGAAGTAGCTTCGTAAAAGCGCCAAGCTCGAGGGTCCTTCGAAGCGCAATCTTGTTATACCGGAGAGATTCCCGCTTCCGACAAGAGGGATGGCCAAAATCCCTCGGAAACGGCGCTTATTCAATGAAAAACCCCGGCATGACCGGGGTTTCGAAGCTGGGGTACCTGGACTCGAACCAAGAACAAAAGAATCAGAATCTTCCGTGTTGCCAATTACACCATACCCCAAGAGGGCCACACCGAAGCGGGGCCGACGGTCAACTTTAGCCTATTCAGACGGCACTCCCAAACCGAGCCACCGCACGGCGAGTTGTGCGGTGGTTTGTTACCGGTGCTGCCGTTCAAACGGCCGCACTGATAACCAACCACCGCACTGTCAGACGACGCGGGCGCCGGCCTGCCAGACGGCGGACGTCAGCGGAACGCCGGGACGATAGGCGAAGTGGGTGACGGATGGCGCCTCCAGCAACTGCAGGTCGGCTCGCGCGCCGACAACGAGGCTTCCGATCGCGCCTTCGCCCTCCGCGCGACGAAGCGCTGTCGCACCACCTCTCGTCGCGGCCCAGATCGCCTCGTCGATGGTGAGCCCCATCTGCAGGATCGCGGTCGTCACTCCGTACGCCATCGATGTCGTGTACGAGGTGCCGGGGTTGCAGTTGCTCGCGAGCGCGATGGTCGCGCCGGCGTCAAGCAGGGCACGGGCCGGAGCAAACGGCTCCCGCGTGCACAGGTCACACGCCGGCAGCAGCGTCGCCACAACGCTCGAGCCGGCGAGCGCCTCGATATCGGAGTCGGAGAGGTGGTTGCAGTGGTCGACGCTTGCCGCATCGAACTCGACTGCGAGCTTCACTCCCGGACCGAAACCGAGCTGGTTGCCGTGCACCCGAACCCCGAGCCCGGCGGCAACTCCCGCCGCGAGCACCGCGCGGGACTGGTCTTCGTCGAACGCCCCGCGCTCGGCAAAAACGTCGATCCAGGACACGTACGGAACCACAGCTTCGAGCATCGGGCCGGTCACAAGGTCTACGTAGGAGTCGGCATCCGCGCCCGCAGGCACGACGTGCGCACCGAGGAACGTCACGTCGTCGGCCACCTCGGCCGCGATCCGCGCAGACCGCAGCTCGTTCTCGACATCGAGGCCGTACCCGGTCTTGGTCTCCATCCAGATGGTCCCCTGCGCGAGCGCCTCGGCCCGCAGGCGGCGCAGGTTCGCACCGAGCTGCTCGTCACTCGCCGCGCGCGTCGCACCCACGGTCGAGTTGATCCCGCCGGCCGAGTACTTCGCACCGGTGAGCCGCGCCTCGAACTCGGCCGTGCGGTCGCCCGCGAAGACCAGGTGGCTGTGCGAATCGACCCACCCGGGAAGCACGGCCCGCCCGGCGGCATCCGTCTCCGTGTCGGCATCGGGCGCGTCAGACGCGTCCCCGACCCAGGCGATGCGGCCGTCGTCGATGACGAGTGCAGCATCCGCTCGTCGCTGGCGACCGGTCTCGTTGGTCGTCAGTTCGCCGATGTTGGTGATGAGTTCGCTTGCCACGTCAGTCCTTGGTGATGTTAGCGAGAGCGCCGGAAAGCGCCGCCCGGATGGAGCCGATGCTCGAGGATGCCACGGTACCGTCCGCCCCTCGCCGCGCAATCTCGCGCCCGCCGACGAACACGGCGATAACGTCGGCGGCGGTCGCCGTGAGCGGCAGCTGCAGTGGCAGCGAGCCGACGGTGCGGGTGCTGGTGGTATCGAGGTCGATGAGGTCGAGTGGGTCACCGATGGCGAGTGTCGCAGAGCCGAGCCCGAGCGACGCGTAGCCGGCGGCACTGCCAGCCGCCCACAGCGCCGCCGGAGTGAACCGGCCCCGCTTACCGCTCGCGAGCCGCTCCCCCGCTTCGAGCCCGCGCAGTTCGAGCAGCGGATCGATGACAGCGTTCTGGTCGGAGCCGATCGCAATTCGTGCCCCGGCTTCGGCGAGCGCGAGCGCCGGGCCGATTCCGTCGCCGAGGTCTGCCTCGGTTGACGGGCACATCACGACCGCAACGCCGGCGTCCCCGAGCAGGCGGATGTCGCCCTCGGTCAGGTGCGTTGCGTGCACAACCGACAGGCGGCCGGCCAGTACCCCGAGCGAGGCGATGAGCTCGGTCGGAGTCTTGCCGTAGGCGGCGACGCTGTCGGAGTTCTCGAGCGGCTGCTCGGACAAGTGGATGTGCAGCGGCACGTCGCCCGGAAGCCCGGCGATGATCGCGGCGATCGCCTCCGGTGGCGCGGCACGAACCGAGTGGATGGCGGCACCGAGCGTGACGAGCCCGTCACCGCGCGCGGCGAGAGCTTCGCGCAACGAGAACCAGCGCGCCAGCCAGCCGGACGCATCCCCGTCACCGAAGCGCTGCTGCTCGGTCGCGAGTGGAGCGCCGATCCCACCGGCCAGGTACGCGGTATCGAGCAGCGTGAGCCGGATGCCGACGGTCGCTGCGGCATCCGCGAGCGCGAGCTCCATCGCGTGCTCCGGGTACGGCTCGCCCGACCGACGGTGGTGCACGTAGTGGAACTCACCGACGGCGGTGTAACCGGCCGCGACCATCTCGCCGAAAACGGCGGTCGCGAGCGCGCGATAGCGGTCCGGGTCGAGCGCGCCAGCAGCGGCGTACATCTCGGTACGCCACGACCAGAAGTCGCCGCCGTCGTCGTGGGTGCGCCCGCGCAACGCGCGATGAAACAGGTGCGAGTGGGCGTTCGCGAAGCCAGGGACAGCGAACGACAGCAGGGCGTCAGCCGGTTCGCCGGCCACGCCAATGGTGCGGGAGAGCACGCGACCGTCGGCATCCGCTTCGAACCGCACGCCGTGCTCGATAACCCCGTCGATGAGGGCGCGCTCGCACCAGAGCGAGGTCACAGCAGGTCCTTCAGCACGAGCATAAGCGCGTCGACACCGGACTCGCAGTCCTCGTCGGTCGCGCCTTCTTCTGGCGCGTGCGAGATTCCGGTCGGGTTGCGCACGAAGAGCATGGCGGTCGGCACAACGGATGCCAGGATCCCGGCATCGTGACCGGCACCCGTCGGCAGCACGGGAACTCCCCCGAGTACTGCGCTGAGACGGTCGCGCAGCGCGGGGTCGAAGACGACTTCGCCGCCGTACGACTCCTCGACGATGTCGATCTCGCAGCCCTCGGCCGCGGCGGCAGAACGGGCCGCCTCGGAAATCGCAGCGACGGCATCGAGCGTTTCGGCATCCGAGCCGGCGCGCACATCGAGCCAGGTGGTGACCTGCGAGGCGATGACGTTGGTGCCGCCGGGGATCGGTTCGATTCGTCCGACCGTTGCCCGCACTCCGGCTGTCGCTGCAGCGACCTCACGGCTCGCGAGAATTGCCCGTGCCGAAACGACCATCGGGTCGTGCCGGTCGGCGATCGCGGTCGTTCCGGCGTGGTTGCCCTGGCCGCGAACCCGCACGCGCCAGCGACCGTGGGCGAGGATGCTCGACGCGACGCCGATCGGAGCATCGAGGTTCACGAGGCCGATCCCCTGTTCGACGTGGAGTTCGACGAAGAGGCCGATGCGACTGATTGCCTCACGGTCGACACCGAGGTGCTCGACAGGGAGTCCGAAGCCGGCCGCGGCCTCCGCGAAGGTCACGCCGGATCGGTCGGTCAGCGCGAGCGCCCGCTCGGGGGTGATGGCACCGGTGAGCAGTCGCGAGCCGAGGCAGGCGATACCGAAGCGCGCGCCCTCTTCCTCGGCAAACACCACAACAGCGAACGGACGGCTCGGCGTGAACCCGCTCGCCTGAAGGGACGCGATTGCGGCGAGCGACGTCGCAACTCCGAGCGGCCCATCGAGAGGTCCGCCTCCGGGAACCGAGTCGAGGTGGCTGCCGGTGACCACGGCATCCGGTCCCGGTGTTCCCCACCAGGCCCAGATGTTGCCGTTGCGGTCGGTCTCGAGGTCGAGCCCGAGAAAAGTCGCGCGCTCGGTGAACCACTCGCGTAACTGCCGTTCGGCGGGGTCGAAGACGTGGCGGGAGTATCCGCCACGAACCCCGTCCGCACCGATATCGGCGACCTGTCGCAGCAGCGCGGCAGTCGAGCGCTCGGCGAGCACCGGTTCTACTGCCCTTCCCACATCGGAACCCGCAGTCCGCGCTCACGCGCAACCTCGGCCGCTCGCTCGTAGCCGGCGTCGACGTGACGCATGACGCCCGTCCCCGGGTCGTTGACCAGTACCCGTTCGAGCTTCTGGGCGGCCAGCTCGGTGCCGTCGGCGACGAGCACCTGGCCAGCGTGGATCGACCGGCCGATGCCGACACCACCACCGTGGTGCAGCGAGACCCAGGTAGCGCCGGATGCCGTGTTCAGCAGCGCATTCAGGATCGGCCAGTCGGCGATCGCGTCTGAGCCGTCGAGCATCGCCTCGGTCTCGCGGTACGGCGAGGCGACAGAGCCGGAGTCGAGGTGGTCACGGCCGATCACGATCGGGGCGCTGACCTGGCCGGTGCGCACGAGTTCGTTGAAAGCGAGGCCGGCAAGGTGGCGTTCCTTGTACCCGAGCCAGCAGATGCGCGCGGGAAGTCCCTCGAAGTGCACCTTCTCTCCCGCGGCTGTGATCCACCGACGCAGTTTCTCGTCGTTCGGGAACAGGCGCAGGATCTCTTCATCCGTTCGCTTGATGTCTGCCGGGTCACCGGAGAGCGCAACCCAGCGGAACGGTCCACGGCCCTCCTCAAACTGCTGGCGAATGTAGGCGGGGACGAAGCCCGGAAACTCGAAGGCACGGTCGTAGCCGCCGAGCTCCGCTTCGCGACGGATGGAGTTGCCGTAGTCGAAGACCTCGGAACCGGCGTCCTGGAAGCCGACCATCGCGGCGACCTGCTTGCCCATCGTCGTGCGCGAGCGGTCGGTGAATCCCTCGGGGTCGGCTTCGGCTGCGGCCTTCCATTCGGCCACCGTGATTCCCTCGGGAAGGTAGCTCAGCGGGTCGTGCGCGGAGGTCTGGTCGGTCACGATGTCGATCTCAACCCCGCGCTCGAGGATGTCGGTGAAGACGGTCGCAGCGTTTCCCACAACGCCGATCGACAGTGCTGTTCCGCTGGCCTTCGCGGCCTGCGCACGAGCGAGTGCGTCGTCGAGGTCGGTTGCGAGCTCATCGAGGTAACCGTGGTCGATGCGGCGCTGCAATCGGGTCTCGTCGACGTCGACGATGATCACCACTCCACCGTTCATGGTGACGGCGAGCGGCTGGGCTCCCCCCATTCCGCCGGCGCCGCCGGTGAGGGTGATCGTGCCGGTGAGGCTGCCGCCGAAGCGCTTGTCGCCGATCGCGGCAAAGCACTCGTAGGTTCCCTGCAGGATGCCCTGGGTACCGATGTAGATCCACGATCCGGCCGTCATCTGCCCGTACATGGTGAGCCCGGCCTCTTCGAGGCGACGGAACTCCGGCCAGGTCGCCCAGTCGCCGACGAGGTTCGAGTTGGCAATGAGCACGCGCGGCGACCACTCGTGGGTGCGGAAGACTCCGACCGGCTTTCCGGACTGCACGAGCAGCGTTTCGTCGTCTTCGAGCGTCTCGAGGGTGCGGATGATGGCGTCGTACGCTTCCCAGTTGCGGGCGGCCTTGCCCGTTCCGCCGTAGACCACGAGGTCTTCGGGACGCTCGGCGACCTCGGCGTCGAGGTTGTTCATGAGCATGCGGATCGCGGCTTCGGTCTGCCAGCTCTTCGCCGTGATCTCGCTGCCGCGAGCGGCGCGGATGCTACGGCGGTTGGTATCGGGGTCTGTGGTCATAGCCCAACGCTAGCCTCGCTGGACTACCGCGAACCAGAGCCGCAGGTTGCCATTTTGTTAAGCTCGATTTCCGCCAGATGGAAACGGACTAGGCACCGCTGTGGCTCAGCGCGGCGCTGACTCCCGCTGTTTCGGCCACGAGCATCGCGCCGTAACGCTCCATCGTCGCGCGATCGACCCGGTAGCTCGGCACGACGATACTCAGGGCAGCCACGATCGCCCGGTCCGAATAGACGGGTGCAGCGATTGCGGTGACATCTGGCTCGATTCCGTGCTCGATGATCTCGAATCCGCCGCGGGGTACCCGTCCAAGCAGCGCGTGGCCCGCCGCCGAGTTTTCGAGTGACACTACTCGTCCGATCCAGTTCGCATGCCGAACGGACTGGGTGCCTTCGACGATCGCGATGTAGAGAGCGGTTTCACCCCCGGCACGCATGCTCAGGTAAACGGATTCGCCGGTGTTGGCGACGAGAGTCTCCATCGCGGGTCGGCACAGGGGAACGAGCGCCTCGCGACTCAGGGCCTGGGCTCCGAGCCGCATCATCCGGGATCCGGCGTGATACAGCCCGGCATCGTCTCTCCGCAGGAACCCTTTTGCCACGAGCGTGCGGAGCAGTCGGGTGGCGGTGCTCGGCGCGAGGCCGGCTGCCGCCGACACGTCGACGAGCCCCATAGCTCCCCGATCGCACACGATCTCGAGCAGTACGAGTGCCCGCTCAACGGAACGAGTGGATGCTTCCGCACTCAGCGGTTCCGGGCGGAGCGACTCGTCCATGTCGCTTACAGGTCGAGAACGAGTCGGTCGCCGAGCGAGCGCGAGACGCAGATGGTCATGATCTTGTTCGACGCGTGTTCCTCATCGCTGAGCACGGCGTCTCGATGGTCGGGAATTCCGGCCCTGACTCGCGTCTCACAGGTTCCGCACACGCCTTCGCGGCAGGAACTGTTCACGACCACACCGGCGGCTTCGACCGCGTCGATGATCGTTTCGTCGGCGGCGACTTCGATTTCACGGCCGTCTTTGAGTTCGACAATAAACGAGCGCTCTTCTTCGCCGTACTCGAGCTCGAGGGCCAGGAAGCGCTCGGTGTGGAGCTGGCCCGGCATGAATTCGAGTTCGCCGAGTGCGTCGAGCAGACGAGCTGGGCCGCACGCGTAGACCTGCGCGTAAATGCGCGGCATGCCTGCCGCGGCGAGGGTCGCATCGAGCGTTTGCTCGAGGTCGACCGGACCGAGTTCCGACTTGGCAAGGTAAATCACCTTGTCGCCGAACTGCGAGAGCTCGTCGAGGAAGGCCATGGCCGGTCGCGATCCACCGAAGTACAGCAGGCGCCAGTTGACGCCAGCCACCTCGGCGGCCTCGACCATCGACAGGATCGGGGTGATTCCGATACCGCCCGCGATGAACAGGTAGTTCTCGCTCGACAGGTCGAGTTCGAAGTGGTTGCGTGGGGCAGCGACATCGACGTATCCGCCGACCTCGAGCGAGTGCATGTAGCTGGATCCGCCGCGGCCCTCGGGGAGGTCGAGTACCGCGATTCGCCAGGTTCCCGGGAACTGGGGCGATGCAGAGATCGAGTAGTGACGAAGGTGTTCGCCGCCGATCAGTACCTCGACGTGCGCGCCGGGGCGCCACGGCTGGTCGACGAGTTCGGCGGGAATTGCGAGCGTGAGCGAAACGACCTGCTCCGCTTCGCGCGTCATCTCAAGGATCTCGGCCGGGAAATATCCGAGCGGTGCTTCAGTCATTGCCTGTCCTAACGAGCTGGATGAACCATTACAACTTTACGAGACCCGCCCCGGCGCTGCTGATGAAGAGCGGCGGGAGATCAGGAGACGGTCGCGACCGCGATGGTCGCCGTTCCCGACAGCATGAGAAAGTCGTCCGGGCCGAGCACGAGCGCGTCGCCCGCGACCATACGGTCTGGCAGGTCGAGCGTTCCGTCGAGCACCACGACGATGAGTTCGGTCTCGTCGTCGGTCGTGAGCACGGCGCTGCCGATGACGGCGCGCTTCTCGAGCGAGCCCGAGCGGATGCCGCGGCGCACCATGAGATTCAGGTCGCGCGATTCAGCGGAAACGTCGACCGCCGACACCGGGGACTCCCCCGCAAACGCCTGCACGTCGAACTGGGCGAGCGAACGGGTGACGCCGTTGTCGACGAGTGTGAGGTCGTCGGGTGTCAGCGGCATGAGCCAGCGGTCGACGCCCTCGAACCTCGAGAACTCGGAATCGCCGTCGATCGTCGCGATGCTCACGCGCCAGTCGAAGTCGTCGAGCCCGGAGCCGGCCGGGCTGCTCGCGATCTCGGACGTCGAGCCGCCGCCGTTCTTCCACGGCGTGCTCGGGCGATCGCTCGCCCGCGACAGCAGCGGGCCGGTCTCGTCGACCACTAGAGGCCCAGGAGGTCGCGGTTGATGGTCGCGGCAACACGGCCGCCCGCGCCGGCGGCAACGATGAGCTGCTGCGGTCCGGGCGAGGTCGAGTCGCCGGCGGCGTAGACGCCGGCCAGGTTCGTTCTGCCAAACGCGTCGACGACGAGGCACCCGTCCACATCGAGATCGAGCCCGAGAGACGCGGCGTAGTCGAGCTTGGGCGCGTAGACCGGACGGATGAACGCGCCCTCGCGCGGCACCGTGCCGCCGTCGGCGAGGGTGATGCCGGTGAGTCCCGTGCGGTCGCCAGCGACGTCGGAGACGACCCGGCGGTCGACCGTGACTCCGCGTTCGGCGAGAGCGGCCTCATCCGCTTCGCTGATGACGGCGACACCGTTGGTGAAGACGATGAGATCGCGGCTCCACTGCGAGAGCAGCGTCGCGCGGTACGCGAGGTCGTAGGTCTCGCCGATCAACGCGATCGGCCGGTCGGCGTATTCGTAGGCGTCACACTCCATGCACGAGTGCACGCTCGTGCCGTAGAACGTCCGCAGGCTCGGCAGCACCGGCATGACCTCGGTGAGGCCGGTGGCAATCAGCACAGCGGATGCCGCAAATGACTTCGCTCCGGCGGTCACGACAAACCCGTCGCCGGCTCGCTCGATCGCGCTCACAGCGATCTTCTCGTAGCTGGCCTCGGGGTACGCCTCGAGCTCTTCGCGGCCGAGCTTGCGCAGCTCGAGCGGCGAAATACCGTCGCGACTGAGGTAGCCGTGCGACTTGAGCGTCGCCGCGTTGCGCGGACGGTTGCTGTCGAGCACGACCACTGTGCGGCGAGCGCGCGCCAAGTTCAGCGCGGCGCTCAGCCCGGCGGGACCTGCGCCGACAACGACGACGTCGTAGCTCGCTGCCGGATCGCTCACAGCGTTGCCCGCAGGTTTCTCAGGCGCGTGAGCGATGAGTCCTTACCGAGGATTTCCATCGACTCGAACAGCGGCGGGCTGATGCGGCGGCCCGAGATTCCGGTACGCAGCGGCCCGAAGGCGTTGCGGGGCTTGAGGCCGAGGCCGTCGATGAGGGCGGCACGCAGCGCTGCTTCGATCGCGTCGTGGTTCCACTCGTCGAGCGTCTCGAGCGCGGCAAGCGATGCGTCGACGACCGGAGCAGCGTCAGCGCCGGGCGCGGCATCCGCGTCGATCGTGAGTTCGTCATCCGCGGTGAAGAGGAAGGCGAGGAGAGCCGGGGCATCCCCGAGAAGCTGCATACGCTCCTGCACGATCGGCGCAACCGCGTGCAGCAGGTGCTGGTGCTGGGCGTTGGTCTCATCGAACTGGCCGGCGCCGGTTTCTGCTGCGGCCAGGTACGGAACCAGCCGATTCGCGAACTCTTCGACCGGGAGCAGGCGAATGTGGTCGCCGTTGAGCGATTCGGCCTTCTTGAGGTCGAAGCGCGCCGGGTTCGGATTGACGTCGACGACGTCGAAGGCCGTGACCATCTCCGCGATCGTGAAGACGTCGCGGTCGTGGGTGAGCGACCAGCCGAGCAGGCTCAGGTAGTTGATGAGTCCCTCGGGGATGAACCCACGCTCGCGGTGCAGGAACAGGTTCGACTCCGGGTCACGCTTCGAGAGCTTCTTGTTGCCGTCACCCATGACGTAGGGAAGGTGGCCGAAGCGCGGGATGAACTCGGTGAGTCCGATCTCGATGAGCGCCGTGTAGAGCGCGATCTGGCGGGGTGTCGACGACAGCAGGTCTTCGCCGCGAAGCACGTGGGTGATGCCCATGAGTGCGTCGTCGACCGGGTTGACGAACGTGTAGAGCGGAGCGCCGTTCGGGCGCACGACGACGAAGTCGGTGAACGAACCCTGCGGAAAAGTGATCTCCCCGCGAACGAGGTCGTCGAAGCTGAGGTCGGAGTCCGGTACGCGAAGGCGCAGCGCCGGCTGGCGACCCTCGGCCTTGAACGCCGCGATCTCGGCGGCAGTGAGGTCGCGCTCGAAGTTGTCGTAACCCTGCTTCGGGTCGCGGCCGTTCGCGACGTTGCGGGCCTCGATCTCTTCGCCGGTGGCGAAGCTCTCGTAGAGGTGACCGCTGGCCTTGAGCTTCTCGATGACCTCGAGGTAGATGTCGGTTCGCTGCGACTGGCGGTACGGTCCGTGCGGTCCGCCGACGTCGATTCCCTCGTCCCAGTCGATGTTGAGCCAGCGCAGCGCATCGAGCAGCTGCAGGTAGCTCTCTTCACTGTCACGCGCGGCGTCGGTATCTTCGATCCGGAAGATCAGCTTGCCGCCGGTGTGACGGGCGTAGGCCCAGTTGAACAGCGCGGTACGAATGAGACCGACATGCGGGGTGCCGGTCGGCGACGGGCAGAACCGCACGCGAACATCGGCACCGGATGCGGTGGAAAAGGAGGCAGACATCGCCAGCAATCCTACCGTTCCGCTTGCAGCGCCCCTCAGCCCTCTTCCCCGGTTCTCTTCTGCAAAACTCAGGCTCGCGGCCGCTCTCATCCCCGGTGGCGGGATGAGAGTCGCCTGCGGCCTGAGTTTTGCAGTCGGAGCTAGGTGAGCTTGACCAGGATCAGGGCGAGGCCGAGGATCACGACCCAGGACAGGGCGGCCGCAGCGAGGGCGCGCGGCCCGGAGCGGGCGAGTTTTTCCAGGCGAAGGGATGCCCCGATGGCGAACAACGCGGCCGCCAACACGATCGACTGAAGTGCGTCGGCGATCTGGAGTGCTGCATCCGGAATTGGAAGAAAGGTCCGCGCGAGCACGGCCGCGACGAAACCGACGATGAAGAGCGGCACAATCGCCGGCCGAGGTGCACCGGCGGGCAGGTTTCGGCGAGCGGAGATGGAGGCGATGGCGACCATGGGCGCGAGCATCAGCACCCGGGTGAGCTTGATCACGACGGCCGCGGCGAGCGCTGCAGGTCCGGCGATCTGTGCTGCCGCAACGACCTGGCCGACGTCGTGGACGCTCGCTCCGACCCAGCGGCCGTAGTCGACCGCGCCGAGGCCGAGCAGTGAGGCGAGGGCCGGAAGCACGACGATCGCGACGGTTCCGAACAGGGTGACGAGCGCGATGGGGGTTCCGGTGTCGCTGGACTTCGAGCCGCGGGCCGCCGCCATCGCCCCGACCGCCGAGACGCCGCAGATCGAGAAGCCCGCGGCGAGCAGTACCGGTTCATCCCCCGGAAGCCGGAACAGCTTCGCGATCAACCAGGTCAGGGTGAAGCTCACGACCACGAGTGCCGCGATCGCGACGATCGCGACCCAGCCGAGTGCCGCGATGTCACCGAGGGCGAGCCCTAGGCCGAGCAGCACGATGCCGATCCGCAGCAGGCGGCGGGATGCGATGGCGAGGCCGGGCCCCAGGGTTCCGTCGAGCACGGGTCGCGCAGGCGGGATGCACCCGACGATGACGCCGAGCACGAGTGCGGCCGTTAGCCACGGGATACCGGGCAGCGCGAGGTGGATCAGCCACGCGACTCCCGCCGCGGCGAGCGCAACCACGACGCCAGCGAGCCAGGGTGGTCTGGTCATCCGCGGCTCTTGCGGCGACGGGCTCGCACGAGCAGGTAGACGAAGGTGGCAACCGGCAGGAGCGCGACGACAGTTCGGAGCACGATTGCCCATGCCGGCATCGACAGCGTCGACTGGCAGCTATCCCCCGCGCAGAGCGTTGTCGCGAACGCACCGTGCAGCGCAAGCAGCGAGAACAACAGCCCGAACGGAGTGACCAGGGTCCCGATGAGCTTGTCACGCAGTGTCCAGCTCTTCGAGAACCAGAGGAACCCGGCTCCGACGATCCAGCCGGCGAATGGCACGACGAGTCCGCCGAGTAGAAGAGCGAACGCGGTCACCATGGTGTACCAGGTGGCATCGGAGCGCGCGGAGTTGGTCGGCGCCTCCCCCACTTCGTCTCGAGCTGCTGCGGCGATGAATTCCGGGTCGCCGAGTTCAGCGATGCGTTCGGCTGCGTCGGTGTCGCTGAGCCCGGCCAGCTCTTCGGTGATTCCGGCGACGATCTCGTCACCGACTGCGGTCGGCAGGTCGCGGACCGCGTTGCGCAGGTCGGCGAGGTAGGTGCTGGTGGTGGTCATGATTGTGCCTTCGTTTTCTTCAGAAGCGCCGCACGAACGACGAGGTAGATGGCTGAGACGAAGGGAAGCGCAGCGACTATATAGGCGAGTGCCCAAATCCACGGCGTTCCGAAATATTCAGTTTCGATGACGACCGGCCCACCATTCAACGACATTTCCGTCGTCATCGAACGCCTCCCGTATCGCATCAAAACGAGGATCGAGGTGGTAGCGCCGAATGGAACGAATACTGTCCCAATAATCTTGTCGACGACCGTCCACGTTTTGGAGTTCCACAACAGAACCACGCCACCGAACCAACCAAAAAAGGGCAAAACTAATCCGCCGAAAATTAATGCGAGGACGGTCGACAGCGTGTACCAAGTCTTGTCTTCCTTCGGTGCCGCAACAGCATGCCCTTCTCCGGCATCCACCTCATCGAGTGCGGCCGCAGCGATGTACTTCGGGTCGCCGAGTTCGCCGATTCGCTGCGAAGCGGCGCTATCGTCGAGCCCGCGCAGTTCCTCGGCGATGCCCGAGTGGATCTCGCGGCGCACCTCGACCGGCAGGATCCGCAGCGCGAGCGTCAGTTCAGCGAGATAGGCGTTGGTCACGGTGGAGCTCATCTGGAGGTCTCTTTCAGGAGGGCGGTGAGCGAATCGGAGAAGACTTCCCACTGGGCGGTGAAGTCGTCGAGGCTTTCGGTTCCGGATGCGGTGAGGCGGTAATAGCGACGGGCAGGTCCCGCATCTGATGCTTCGTCGTACGTCGATACCCAGCCCTTGGCGCGAAGCCTCGACAACACCGGGTACAGGGTGCCGATGCTCGCGATGAAGCCACCGCGTTCGATGAGTTCCTGCGACAGTTGCCAGCCGTACATCGGCTCGGTTTTAAGCAACGCGAGGATCGCGAACTCCACAACGCCCTTACGAAGCTGGGCTTCGGCGCCAGAGGAGGTCGGTGTCATGCATTACACGCTACCTTGCGACACAAGTTAGCGCAACGCCGCTAGCAAAACGCCGTTCACTAGACGCGGATGCGGCGGGAGTTAGCGGTCGCGCGCGGGGTTCGAGAGCGTACCGATGCCCTCGATGGTGATGTCGACGGTCTGGCCGGCGGTGAAGCCGCCCAGGCCACCGGGCGTACCGGTCATGATGATGTCGCCGGGAAGCAGTGTCCAGACATCGGAGACGAACTCGATGATCTCCGGCACCTTGTGCAGCATGTTCGCCGTGTTGCCGTGCCGACGCTTCTCGCCGTCGACGAAGGTCGTGATCTCGAGGTTCGAGTGGTCGAGGTCGGTCTCGATGAACGGGCCGATCGGCGCGAAGGTGTCGAACCCCTTAGCCCTTGCCCACTGGCCATCGAGCACCATGAGGTCGCGAGCGGATACGTCGTTACCGACGGTGTAGCCGAAGACGTAGTCGGCGTAGTTCTCGGCCTTGACCTGCTTCGCGATCTTGCCGATGACGATGACGAGTTCGCCCTCGTGCACGATCTTGCCGACGTTCGGCGGAAGCTGGATCGCGTCGCCGGGGCCGACGACCGCGGTGTTGGGCTTCAGAAAGATCAGCGGACTGGCCGGGCCGACGTTGCCCATGTCGGCCTTGTGCTCCGGGTAGTTCATGCCGACGCAGACGACCTTGGAGCGCGGAATGACCGGCGCGAGCAGTTTGGCTTCGCTGATGGGCACGCGGATGTCGAGGGTTTCAAACCCCTGGAACATCGGGTCCCCGGCGAGAACCACCAGGTCGTCGCCATCAACGATGCCGTAGCGGGGGTTTCCGTCAGTACTGAAACGTGCGATCTTCACGTGGTCAACCCTACCCGCGGCATCCGCTCATCTCCCCGGCACCGAGCCCTGAACGCAACTCAGGCAGAATTCCGCTGCCGCACACAAGACCCGCGACTTTTCGGGGCCTCATCTTTCGCTGCGAGAATTCTGCCTGAGTTAGGTGTCGTGGCTAAGCGGTGGGGGTGTCGAGGCGCATCATCCAGCCGTGGCGGTCTTCGACCTTGCCGTACTGGATGCCGGTGAGCTCGTCGCGCAACGACATGGTCAGCTCGCCAGCCGGAGCATCCGCTGATCCGATCTCGAAGTCGCCGGCCTTGAGTAGGCCGATCGGCGCAACGACCGCGGCGGTACCGCAGGCGAAAGCCTCGACGATCTCGCCCGATGCGACGCCCTCGCGCCACTCGTCAATGCTCACCTTGCGGCGCTCGACCTTGTGGCCGCGGTCTTCGGCGAGCTGCAGGATCGAGTCGCGGGTGATGCCGGCGAGGATGCTGTCGGAGTGCGGCGTCACGAGCGTGCCGTCCTTGTAGACGAGCACGATGTTCATTCCGCCGAGCTCTTCGATGTACTTCTCTTCCTCGGAGTCGAGGAAGAGCACCTGGTCACAGCCGTTCTCGTAGGCCTCGGCCTGGGCGATGAGGCTCGAAGCGTAGTTGCCGCCGGTCTTGGCCGCACCCGTTCCGCCCTTGCCCGCACGCGAGTATGAGGTCGAGAGCCAGATGGATACCGGGGCCAGTCCGCCGGTGAAGTACGCCCCAGCCGGGCTGGCGATGACGTAGTAGTTGACCTTCTTCGCCGGGCGCACGCCGAGGAATGCCTCCTTGGCGAACATGAACGGACGAAGGTACAGGCTCGTGTCGGGAGCGGACGGCACCCAGTCGCCGTCGGCCGCGATGAGCTCCTTGAGCGAGTCAAGGAAGTACTCGGTCGGCAGCTCTGGCAGCGCCATGCGGGCAGCCGAACGCTGCAGGCGAGCGGCATTCTGCTCGGGACGGAAGCTCCAGATCGATCCGTCGGCATGACGGTAGGCCTTCAGGCCCTCGAAGATCTCCTGCGCATAGTGAAGCACTGCGGCTGCAGGATCGAGTGAGATCGGTCCGTACGGCTGCACTCGCGGGCGGTGCCAGCCTCCCCACTCCGACCAGCAAATGTCGACCATGTGGTCGGTGAAGTGCTTTCCGAAGCCGGGGTTGGCAAGAATCTCGGCGCGCGCTTCGGGCGCGACTGCCTCAGGGTTGTCCGTGCGGGTGAACTGGAGCGTCTGTGGTGCGAGGAGATTCTTGATTGTCATCGTGTGTGTCCTAGTGGAGAGGGCCCTGCAAAAGGGTTTGTCTAATTCTGCGTCAACGCGGCGACGATTGCGTCGCCAACCTGCGCTGTTGACCGCGTGGTCGTCCCACGACCAGCGAGATCGGCGGTGACCGCAGCCGTGACCCGTGCCGAAGCTTCGGCCAACTCGAGATGATCGAGCAGCAGCGCAACGGAGAGGATCGCGGCAGTCGGGTCAGCCAACTGCTGGCCAGCGATATCCGGCGCGGATCCGTGGACCGGCTCGAACATGCTGGGGAAGGTTCCGTCGGGGTTGATGTTGCCCGAGGCTGCCAGTCCGATGCCGCCGCTGATTGCGGCTGCAAGATCGGTGAGGATGTCGCCAAAGAGGTTGTCTGTGACGATGGTGTCAAATCTACTCGGATTTGTGACGAGGAAGATAGTTGCGGCATCCACGTGCAGGTAATCGACCGCGACATCCGGGTATTCGAGCGCGACGCGATCGACCGTACGCTGCCACAGCCCACCGGCGTGGGTGAGCACGTTGGTCTTGTGCACGAGCGTCAGCTTCTTCGCCGGGCGGGCGTTCGCCGTGACGAAACCGAAGCGCACCAGGCGTTCGACGCCGAATGCCGTGTTAATCGACACCTCGTTCGCGATCTCGTGCGGGGTTCCGACGCGGATGCCGCCGCCGTTGCCGACGTACGGGCCTTCGGTTCCCTCACGAACGACGACGAAATCGACAGCTCCGGCATCGCGAAGCGGCGACTCGATTCCGGGGAAGAGCGCCGTCGGGCGCAGGTTCACGTAGTGGTCGAGGGCAAACCGCAGCTTGAGCAACAGCCCGCGCTCGATGATGCCGCACTTGAGGCGGGCATCCCGCGGGTCTCCCCCGACAGCGCCGAGCAGGATTGCGTCGTGCTTCTTGAGTGCATCGAGGTCCTCGTCTTCGAGGATGCGACCGGTCTCGAGGTAGTGCCCCGCACCGAACGGGTAGTGGGTCGTGTCGACCGTGACGTCGGCCGGAACGGCGGCGCCCAGCACTTTGACCGCCTCGGCGATGACCTCCGGACCGATGCCGTCGCCGGCGATTACTGCGAGTGAAATGGTTCTGGGCATTCCACTACAGTACCGCGCGAAACCGGGCGTTTCGTCGGCGATCGAGCCCCTAGAGCGCGAAGTGGACGAGCACCCCGAAGAGGACGCCAATGACGATCGTGACCAGAACGTAGGCAGACACCGCGGCGCCGGCTGCCGCCGCAAGGCGAGTCGTCGAACGCTGGGTCAGGCCGATGATTCCGAACGTCAGGCCGGCAGCGGCCAGCAGGAGGGCAATCGGCTGGTTGATGTCGAAGAGGAAGCCGAGCGGGTACCCCTCGAGCGGAAGATAAAAGAAACCGCTCGCAATCACCGACCATGCGGCCACCGCGATTGCGAGCCCGAGCGAGACCTTGCCCGCTGCGGCGAACGGCACGGTCCTGAGGGATGCGGCGGGCTGAATCGGAGTCGTTTCGGCGGCGTCGTGAGAATCAGTCATCTGACTACTGTGGCGCATCCGGCCCCCGAATGGCGCATTTCGGGTAACTGGACGTTATCTGGGAGTGGTCTGCATGAGTTCGTCCGGGGCGACTGAAGGTCCCTAGGCTTGCGCGCATGAGTATTGGAACTGGAATTGCCCTGTTCGTCATCGGCGCCGTACTGGCGTTCGCCGTGCAAATCGACACCGGCGGTGTCATCGACCTGCACCTGATCGGCTACATCCTGATGGCAGCCGGCTTCGTCGTCTTCGTCATTGGCCTGGTCTTCCTGCTGCGTAAGCGCCAGACCACCACTACCGTCCGTTCGGCGGTCGACCCTGCGAGCGGTGAGAACATCCAGAGCCGTTCGACCGCGTCGAGCAACGACAACCCGATCGTCTAGAACTTCTCGGAACAACGAAAGGCCCCTTGCACTTGGTGCGAGGGGCCTTTCGTTTGTCGTCCTACTCGGTGATGTCGATCTCGCGCAGGAGGTCGGCGTCGATCGCGACGCGAACCTTCTCGAGCAGGCCCTCGGGTGCGGGCGAGTCGACGGTCAGCACGCTGAGCGCCTGGCCGCCGGCTTCATGGCGGGCAATCTGCATACCGGCGATGTTGATGGATGCCTCGCCGAACTCCTTGCCGTACACCGCGACGATGCCCGGACGGTCGGTGTAGACCATGACGATGAGGTGCTTCGGAATCGGAACCTCGACGTCGTAGCCGTTGATCTCGACGATCTTTTCGATCTGCTTCGTACCGGTCAGGGTTCCCGAGACCGAGATCTGCGATCCGTCGCTCAGGGCGCCGCGGATCGTGAGCAGGTTGCGGTATTCCTCGCTCGGACCCTCGGTGAGCAGGCGGACGGTGACGCCGCGCTGCTCAGCGAGCAACGGGGCGTTGACGTAGCTGACCGACTCGCTGACGATGTTCGAGAAGATGCCCTTGAGGGCAGCGAGCTTGAGCACGCTGACGTCGAGCTCGGCGATCTCGCCGCGAACCTCGACGTCGACGCTCGTGACGGGGCTGTCGGCGAGGCCGGAGAACACTTGGCCGAGCTTTTCCATGAGCGGGATACCGGGGCGCACTGCGGGGTCGATGACTCCCCCGGCAACGTTGACGGCATCCGGAACCAGCTCGCCACCGAGCGCGAGACGCACCGAGCGGGCGACGGAAACGCCGGCCTTCTCCTGTGCTTCGTCGGTCGACGCACCGAGGTGCGGGGTGAGGATGATGTTGTCGAGTTCGAGCAGCGGCGAACCGAGCGGGGGCTCGCTGACGAACACGTCGAGCCCGGCGCCGGCGATGCGGCCCGACTTGAGGGCTGCGTAGAGGGCGTCCTCGTCGATGAGTCCACCGCGGGCGACGTTGACGATGAATGCCGTCGGCTTCATGGTCGCGAGCTGCGCGGTCGAGATCATGCCGGTCGTTTCCGGCGTCTTCGGCATGTGGATGGTGATGAAGTCGGACTGCGCGAGCAGCTCATCGAGCGTGAGCAGCGTGACGCCGAGCTGCTGGGCGCGAGCGCTCGTGACGTAGGGGTCGAACGCGACGACGTTCATGCCGAAGGCCTGCAGGCGAGCGGTGATGAGTGCGCCGATGCGGCCGAGGCCGATGATGCCGATGGTCTTTTCATAGAGCTCGACGCCGGTGTACTTCGAACGCTTCCAGGTTCCGGCGGCAAGGCTCGCGTGCGCCGGCGGGATGTGGCGGGCGAGGCTCAGGATGTGGCCGACCGTCAGTTCCGCAGCCGAGATGATGTTGGAGGTCGGTGCGTTCACGACCATGACGCCGGCTGCGGTGGCTGCCTTGATGTCGACGTTGTCGAGTCCGACACCGGCGCGCGCGACGACCTTGAGGTTCTTCGCTGCGGCGATTGCCTCGGCGTCGACCTGCGTCGCAGAGCGGATCAGGATCGCGCTCGCTTCAGCGATCGCCTCGAGCAGCACCGGGCGATCGGTCCCGTCGATGTTGCGCACATCGAAGTCGGGCCCGAGGGCTTCGACCGTTGCGGGGGAAAGTTCTTCTGCAATCAGCACGATCGGCTTGGCCACGAATCGAGTCCTTCAGGTATTCGGGGGAACGTCGCACAACAAGCGACCACCCGAGTTTAGTGCAGGTGCGGGTGTGCGTTCGGCGCGAAGACTCCGGGTTACGCGCCGACGTACCGGTTGAAAGCATCCACTGCGATAGCGAGAAGGACCGCGAAGAGTGCAATACCGCCGAGCACGATCGCCGCGGTACGGAGCAACTTGGTCGACTTCGGCACTTCCGGAGGCACCGACATGGCCGTTGGATCAAGTTGATATCCCGTCGCGGTGTACCGCACAACTCTTCCGCCGGTGAACGAGTTGTCAGCCTGCCACAAGCGAGGGAGCTCAGCAACAGCCATCGGTACGATCAGTGCAGATACTGCGCGTGAGTTGTCGATGTATTTCTGCAGTTCCTGGCCCGCGGCGATGATCGCGAAGAGCGCCGTCAGCAACACGAACGCAACTATCCCAGCGTATGGCGATTGAAAACTGCTGATCAGCCAGATGATGCCAGGAACGCCAACCAGCGCAACACCCACGACCATCAACACGGAAGAAATAAGCACAGCGGCAAGGAGAGGTCTGGAGGTCTTGCTCTGTTCCTTCGCGTCCTCGGGTTCAATTCGAAGCAGTCGTTCGAGCTCGCTGGCCGAGGCGAGATCCTCCGGGTACTTCATGTACAGCGGGACGCTATTCATCGCGGTGCGGTCCCAATCAGAAACCTCGCTCGCGCGCGCGGCAATGGCGAGCAGTTCTTCGCCAGCGTCACGAATGACGCTTCGACGACGCACTGCGAACCACACTGACGCACCGACCGCCATGCCGAACGCGATCCAGAGCAGGGGAACCGACAGGGCACCTATCCCCGATCCGACTATCAATCCGACGAGCAGGGCCCAGATCGACGATGCTTTCCAGTCGACCATCCGTCCGGAGACCTGAAGAACTTCGGCATAGTCGGCGCGCAGAAACTCAGCACGGGAACGCGACTGTTGCTCAGACATGGGAAAACGCTAGCAGTGCCGGTTGCTCCCGCCAGACTCAGCCTCGACTGAAACAATACGAATATGCCCGCCGACGATCTCGAGACCGCCCAGCTGCTGCTCCGTATCCTGCTCGCGGCGCTGTTCCTCGGAATGGGCATTGCCCATTTCCTGCCGAAACCGGCACGCGGGATGGCGGCGATGATTCCGCCGCGGATGCGACGCAGCGGCATCCTGAGCCCGAAGAACCTGGTGCGCTTTACCGGGGTGTGCGAGATCCTCGGCGGAATTGGCCTGCTCGTACCGCAGACTCGGGTGGCCGCGGCCGTCGCGCTTATCGTCTTTCTGATCGCGGTCTTTCCGGCGAACATCTATGCGGCGCAGCACCCGGAGAAGTTCGGCAAGGCCGCCATCCCGTTCTGGCCGAGGCTCGCCGGCCAGCTGGCGCTTATCGTCCTACTCGTTTTCGCAGCGGCCTGACCTCGAGGTCCGGGAACACTCGCTTATAGGAGCGTCCGTCGTCGAGGGTCACAGTCTCGGCGCGCAATTGCCCGCGAGTTACGCGAAGGTAGACCGCCTGCACGCTCACGCCGAGTGCCTTCGCCGCATCGGCGACGGACATGCCCGGCAGGTCGGTCGGAACGCTGCTCGGCCGGGCCGAACGCTTGCGACCTGCCTCGTGGCGAGCGCTGATCTCGTCGTCCGTTCCCTGCCATCGCCACTTCGCCGCGGCGAGCCCGAGCCCGGCTGCTTCGGCGATTTCCGTCCAGGTCGAGCCAGCCGTGAGGGCCTCCCGCACAGCGACGAGCATCGACTGCTCCGCTTCGAGCGCGACAGTCAACATCCGGATGTCGCTGACACGGGTCAGCGGATCGGGCAGCTCGTCCGCGACTTCACCCTTGGCGAGCTGGGTGAGCGCGGCGTGGGTCGCGGCGGAGAGGTACGGCATGGTGCGCACCATGTTAGTAGCGACCTCGCACATAGTCTGGCTGCATGCCCATGGACTACTGGAGCGAATTTCGGCTGGAGATGTTCGGCGAGCCTTATCTCGTCTGGCACGAGGGTGCGGACTTCGCAGCGATTCTGCGCCGCTATCGCAGCGACCCGGCCGAGGTCGCGGCGCAACTCTCGGCCGGCCTCGCGATGGGCGACAACGTCGCGGCGCAGGCGATGGGCGAGATCGGCGACGTCCGCTTCGCGCCGGAACTGCGCCGGGCGTTCGAGACCCAGCCCGGCGATGTCTGCGTCAGCGCAGCGCTCGCTTACCTGCGGATCACCGGCGACCAGTCGGCTTCGACGGCGGTGTGCGCCGCGTTAGCCAGCGATCCGAGCGAGTTTGTGCGATCCACGGCCGCACGGGCACTTCGAAAATTCGCTGCGACATCCGCTCTCATCGATGCGGCCGCCGCGGGCGTGCGCGACCCCGACTATCTCGTTCGTTTCCACTCCGCCGACAGCCTGCTCGCTTTTGCCGGTAAGGCTCCGGACATTTCGTCTGACAAACTGCTCTTCTCTAGGCTGACGTCGGATGCCGCCCCCGAGTCGTGGTCGTCGGCCAGCGACGAGCTCGCGAAGGCCGCCCGAGCGAAGCTTCGCTAGCGGGATCAGCCGACCCTCGACTCGACCGCGCTCGCGCCGTTGTCGACGACCGTGATCCGCAGGTTCGCGTGAATCTGCTCCTTCATGGCGTCGACGTGGCTGATGAGGCCGATCGTTCGTCCCCCGGCGCGCAGGCTGTCAAGCGTCGACATGGCGATGTCGAGGGTGTCGCCGTCGAGTGAGCCGAAGCCCTCGTCGATGAACAGGGTGTCGAGAGTGATTCCACCGGCCTGGTTCGTCACGACCTCGGCGAGCCCGAGTGCCAGGGCGAGCGACGCGAGGAACGTCTCGCCTCCCGAGAGGGAGTGCGTCGCCCTCGACCGGCCGGTGTGCTGGTCGAGAATCGCGAGGCCGAGTCCAGAGCGTGCGTTGCGGAACGCGAGCGAATCGTCGTGCAGCAGCGTGTAGCGGCCGCTCGTCATGGTTTTCAGTCGCGCGTTCGCGGCGAGCACGATCTCCTCGAGCTGCGCCGCGAGTACGTACGTCTCGAGGCGCATGCGCCGGGTGTTCGGTTCCGCGCCGGCGACGACGTTCGCCAGCTCCCTCAGGGTCTCGAACTCGATGGCGCGTGATCCGGTTGCAGCGAGGACTACCTTGGCGTCCTTCACCACTCGGGTGACCTGCTTCACCCGGTCGTCGCACGAGTTCTGTACGAGCATCGCTTCATCGCGGGCAGCGCTCGCGAGAGTCAGCGCCGACTCCGACTCCACCAGGTCGACGAGGGCGTCGGGAGTCGCAGCGACCTCCGCTTCTTCCAGCGTCGCTGTAGCAGTGGCGATCGCCTGATCGTGGCGTCGGATGTCCGACTCGAGATCGCGGATAACGCCGGCGTCCGTGCGCGCCAGTTCAACGGCGGTCACGTCGGCGAAGTCATGTTCGGCGAGCTGGGCATCGAGAGCGGCAGCCGCAGAGTCAGCGGCCGACGACTGCAACCGGGTTGCGTCCACGGCGGAAAGAAGAGTGCGCGCAGAGTCAATGACGACCTGCAGGGATTCCGCACGCAACGCAACGGAGTCGAATCCCGCGCGTTCTTTTGCGACCCGATCTACCGTTGCCGAGTGCGTGGTCCGAACTGCGGCCAGGTCGAGGGCGGCAGTGTCGCGTTCCGCGACGATGCCGGCGAGCGCGGCAGTCGACGACTCGAGGTTCGCCCGGAGTGTCGCCGCCTGCGTTTCCATGATTTCCGCGGTGTCGTGCGCCTCGCTCGCGACCGCGAGTTCCGCTGTGACCTCGGCGAGTTCGGCCTCCAGCTGCTCGACAGACCGGTTGTTCGTTCGCGCTCGAGCGGCAGTCAGGGCGAGGACGACGCGCTCGCGCGCCCCCTGTGCGTCATCGAGCAGCAGCTGCCGTGAAACGACACGGGCCCTGGCTGCGTCGACCCGCTCTTCGGTGACCGGCTCGGCGTCACCGGATGCCGGAGCCGGGTGGCTTGTCGATCCGCATACCGCGCACGCTTCGCCGTCAACGAGGTCCGCCGCGAGCTCACCGGCATACCCGTTGAGGCGCTGCTCCAGAAGCTCGTGGAGTTCGCTGGCCGCCGAGGCCAGTGCGCCGCTCGCCGTGACCTCTGCTTTGCTCGCCTTCGCGACATCCGCTTCGAGAGCATCCGCGGCGACCGCTGATTCGAGCGCGAGTGTTACCCGGCCTTCGTGCTCGCGTACGGCATCCGCTTTACTGGCGGCAAGTCGAAGCGCTGCGAGTTCGACCGATGCGTCGGCGAGGAGCGCCGGCATCTCGTCGATGAGTTTCTGGGCGGATGCGACGTCTATCGTTCGCCGTTCCAGGTCACGTTCGGCGCGCTCGACGTCGCGGGCCAATCTGTCGATGGCGGCCTCGTCGTTGAGGGCTCCGGCGAGCGCGCCCAGGCTTCTGGTGCGCTCGTCGACGGCCGTCGCGAGTGACTCTTCGCTCTGGTCAGGATCGGTCTTCGACAGTTCGGCGTACTCGGCTCTCGCCCCGGCTTCGTCCGCGCACGCGGCGAGAAGGGACTTCTGCGCTGCGTTATCGGCGACGACGTAGGACCAGACGCCCGCCGCTCGCGTCGCGGCGCTGAGCTGGATTCGCTGGGCATCGACCGCGGCAGCTGCGCCTTTCAGCTGGGCGAGCGCAACTCGAGCGCGTTCGCGCCGGTCCTGCAGCGCACGCGTCTGCGCGAGCATCCGATGGGACGCATCAGCCGCCCGAAAAAGGCCGTCCGCGGCCGTGGCGTCGGACTGCGCCAGCTCCTGCGCGGTGATCGCCAGCGCCAAACCGGAGTCGAACCAGTCGAGGGTCGGGGTTTCGGGCAAATCACTCCGTTCGATGAGTGACTCGAGTTGCCGGGCGTGCTGCACGATGACCGCTCGCGCTTCACCGAGTTCAGCCTCGAGCACCTTGCGACGCTCAATGAGCGCGAGCTCGATGTCAGCGAAACGTTTGGTGCCGAAGAGCGTGCGCAGCACCTCCTGGCGCTCGTCGTTTCCGGCTTTGAGAAAGTCCTGGAACCGGTTCTGCGCGAGCAGGATGACCTGCAAGAACTGGTCTTTGGACAGCCCGACAATGACCGCGAGTTCCTTGCCGACGTCGACCGGCTTAGCTGCGGTGACTTCCCACTCGCCGTCGACGTTCTTCGCCAGTTCCGCGGTCGCCGGTGCCGTCGCCATTCCCTCGCCGCGCTTCTTCGGGCGCTCGAATGCCGGGGTGCGACGCACCCGGTAGGCGGCGTCGCCGACGGTGAACTCCAGTTCGACATAGGTCGGGTCATCGGGTGCGCAGTAGTCGCTGCGCAGGTTCTTCTGGGTCTGCTCGTAGCGCGGCACACTGTCGTACAGGGCGAAGCAGATCGCGTCGAGAATGCTGGACTTACCCGCCCCGGTCTTTCCGGTGATGAGAAAAATGCCGTCGTCGGCGAAGGCTTCGAAATCGACGCGCTGCACGTCTTTATAGGGACCGAAGCCTGCGAGTTCGAGGCGGGTGATTTTCACTTGCTCGCCTCCCTCACGCGCTGCTCTTCTATCACGTCGGCGAGGAGCGCACGTTCGGGGGCGGACGGACCTACCCCGTTGCGCACGAATGCGAGAAAACCGTCGACGATCTCGGAATCGGACTTCGCGGCAACCCGATCGCTGTAGCTCGTGACCGTGGCCGTGTCGTCGAGCGGTGGACGATGTTCGAGAGTGGCGGCAAATCGAAACCTGGCCTGCAGTCGGCGCATGCTGTCCATCGGACGGACGCGGTCAGTCAGGATGGCGCACACCCAGTCGTTTTCGAAATCGGCGTGGGCGGCATCCGCGAGTAGGTCCTCGAGCTCTCCGGTGAGTACGGTCAGCCGTCGCGGCACCGGGAAGTCGATCCACCGCACCTCGCCGAGTCCCTCGGAATCGAGGTCGACGAGCCATCCGCCGCGCGGTTTGCTCGCCTCGGAGAAGGAATAGTGCAGCGGAGCACCCGAGTAGCGAACCCGATCGGTGAGCGCCGCCCGGCCGTGAATGTGGCCGAGGGCGACGTAGTCAGCTCCGTCGAAAACGCCAATCGGAACGAGGTCGAGTCCGCCAGCGGTGATGTCCCTCTCGACATCGCCCTGCGCGACAGCCTCACCCTGCGCGATGTTCACCACGAAGCTGTGCGAGATGACGACGGAACGCCCGCCGCGCCGAGTCTTATCGGCGCGGATGCGGTCCATGACGAAACCGAGGGCACGCTCGTGGGTGCGAACGTCCGACTCCGGGTACCGGTGCCTCAGCATCGACGGCTCGAGGTACGGGATGCCGTAAAAGTGCACTGGACCGTGCTCGTCGTCGATCGTCACCGGCACATCGTGCTGCTCAGGGCGCGTGATCACGTGGATGCCGGCGGCGCCGAGAAATCCGGACTGAAACCCGAGCCGAGTGGCCGAGTCGTGGTTTCCGCTCGTCATCACGACGGCTGCGCCCGCGTCGCGCAGTTGTCCAAGAACCCGCGTCAGCACGTCGAAGTTCTCGGCCGCCGGAGTCGCGGAGTCAAAGACATCCCCGGCAACGACCACGACGTCGACCGAATTCTCGACAACGATCGCGACCAGCCCGTCGAGCACCACCGAAAGGTGCTCGAGCGTCGGATGGCCGTGAAAGGTCCGTCCGATGTGCCAGTCAGAGGTGTGCAGGATCCGCATGCCTTCACGCTAGCGCGAGCCTCGGACAGAGCACTGACCGAGGCGGGCGCGGCGCGAGGCTACAAACGACGCCTCACTGCAGGGGCCTCACTCGACCGCTTGGTCTCGTGTCCCTCAGCACACTCGTACCACTGCTCGCCCTCTAGCCCGAGTGGATTGGTGTCGCTGTGAAGTTGTGCCGGTGAATGGCAGGTTGCGCACAGAACGGGACGCGCGGTCTCGGGCGCCGTAGCCAGGTCGGTCATCGCGTCGCCAGCCAAACGGAAAGTACGGCAACGAGAACCGCGGCGGCCGCGGCGATCGACGCCGTGAGGATCACGCTCGATCGGCTGAGACTGAGCGCCGATGGATCAGCGGTGGAGGTTGCGATGATGTCCCGCGCGAGGTTCAGGGTGTCGTACGTTCCGATGGTTACGCCGAGCGGGTTGGTTGAGCGGTAGCGTTCACCGATCTTTTCGACCATTCCGAGGAACCCATCGTTGCTCGTCGCGACCCAGAGATCGTTGTCGGGATTGGTCCAGAGCACGGGTCCGGTGAACACCGCGGGGGGAAGCGTGCGTCGCGACGTCACCAGCGTGTGGACGAGGGATCGCGGGCCGGTGTAGACGGGCGGCAGGAGCGTTTTCATACGAGAGACCTTCCAAAGAAACCAAAAAATCAATTTCGGTCAGGAAGGTGATCTGCGAACCGCGCTCGTGACAGGCCCTATGTTTAGCACGGTAGGTGAGAAGCTAGGCAACCTAGCCCGACCCCTTGCAATTGGTCTTCAAAAGTGCATGGGTCGAACATTTCTCAGTTACCGGACATTGCTTCCTGCATGTGGGCAAGGAATTTCAAAACGGTGGCCGATTCTTTGGCCGACATCTTGCCCGCGGCGATCATCATCTTTTCGTGCATCCCGCCGAGCTCGTTGCGCATTTCGTCAAAGCTATCGCCGGTCGGCACGATGACCAGGGCGCGGCGATCGGTTGCGTGGGCGGAGCGCACAACGTGTCCGCTGCTGACGAGCCGGTCGATCAACAGGGTGGTGGATGCCGTGGTGATGTGCAGCGACCGGGCCAGATCACTCGGGCTGACATTGCGGCCCGCCTGCTTCGCCCCGAGCAGGAATCGCAGGGCGGAAATGTCGTTCTCTCCGAGGTTCATGGTCGTGCGCATCCGCCGTCGCATGTCGCCTTCGGCGCTGCCGTAGTCCCGCATCGCGTTCAGGACGTCCACGCTTCGATTGCGCTCGACCGTGGGGTGCGAGTATCCGGGAGAGTCCTGCGTATCGCTGTATGGCATGAGGCGTCTCTGCTTAGTACACCGGGTGATGTAACTAGTCAGGCTAGCGTTCTTACCCGTTTTGCCCGGGCTATTGACAGAGCCAGCCCTGCCGGTGATCCTGCGCGTTGCGCTCCTCGCAACTTGGCAATGAAAAGGCGGGCGACGACGCTCGTTCAGCGCCGTCGCCCGCCCTCGGTAGAGCCAGCGAGAGTTATTCCGCGGTGGTCTCCAGCGGGTCACCCGGAACGGTGAGCGAGCTGGCGGGCGTCAGGGCTTTCTTATCCAGTTCCGTCTGCTTTGCCTTGCCGGTGTCAGCCCAGAGCGACTTCGGAATGTGCGCCGTGACGATCTGGGTTGCGTCGACCGCTTCCGAGATGGTGAAGCTCACCGAAATGCTCGTGAGCGAGTAGGCCTCCGCCGTGGTCAGTCCCTTCGTGCGGACCAGGAAGGCGACAGTGTCGCGCGTCGCGAACTTCAGTGCGCGCTGAAGGTCGTAGTCGATTCCCTGGATGAGGAAGTTATTCGCGTCTTCACCGGACGGCCCGGCGGATGCACGGCCCTTCAGGATCGTGAAGCGGAACGTGCCCGTCAGGGACTGCTCGTTGGCGGTTCCCGCCACCTCACCATCGCCCTGCACCGAATGTCCGTCGCCGATGAAGAATCCGGCACCGGCCTGATTGACCGGAAGGTACAGGGTCGAGCCGGAGGTGTAGTCGCGCGTGTCAAGGTTTCCGCCGTATTTTCCCGGAGGAACCGAGTTCTGAACGCCGGTCTCAAACGCGGGCGCGCCCGGGAAGAAGCCAACATATTCGCCGTCGGCGGGCTTGACCGCCATCACGCCGAAGAATTCCTGGAGCGGAACCTCGGTGCCGTCATTGAAGAACGTGACGTCCTTGCCCTTATTGACGCCGCTCTCAGAGACGCCGGTCCGCAGGAGGTGCTGGCCTACTCCGGGAGTCGCGTGCGCGAAAGACTCGTCCGAGGTGACCGGAATGTCCAGGCCCTCGTCGCCCTCGCGGTAGCCGGGGTAGGTCTGTGAGAAAACACCGCTGTCGGAGCCGGTGTAGCTGACTCCGTAGTTGGTGCGGGTTTTGACGTCGATGATCTCGACCATGAGCGTGTCACCCGGCTCGGCGCCTTCGACGTTGATCGGTCCGGTCACGATGTGCGGGCCGTAGGACGGGTGCTCGTCGAGCGTCTCCCAGAACGCGGTCATGTCGGGCAGGATCTCGTCTTCGGTCACGCCGAACTGGGCAAAGTACTCGGTCGGCGACACGTTCGGGTCAGTGAGACCCGCGGAGGTGAGGGTGTCGATCTGCACGATCTCGCCCGCCTTGACGGTCGTGACGGGCGCTGCATCCGTCGGAAAGCCTCCGAGAACAACGTTCTCGGGAGTGGATGCGACGGTGACGTCGGGTGTCGGCACGGCGTCAGCCGGGTCCGACGAGGCGCCGGTGGTGGATGCTGTGGTGCAGCCGGCGGTGCCGGCAACGATCATCACGGCTGTCGCAGCGAGGAGTAGCCTGCTGCGTTTTTTGGGGAGGAGAGACACACGGATCCATTCTGATCTGTTTGGTGGTGCGCAAGTGAAACGACGGCTCGCCACTACCGGACCTCCTGGAGGTGCTGGCCGCGTAATGAGCTATCCGCCGATGCGGGATGTGCACACTGTGGGCGCGCTATGGGTCCGCCCAGTTTCGCCGGTGTTGCGCTCAAGTTACGCCACCAATTCGGCCGAAAATCCAGCTATTGACCAGCATTTATCGCGAACCAGACGCGGTTTCGCCATCGTTTTGCCGCGTCGGGAAACGCGCGCTACGGCCGGCCGCACGCGCGGTGCTGCACGCACCAGAACGGTCGTAAGGTTGCCATCGGGCGGGAACATCCGCCGTGGGCTGTGGCCGGAAGGCGGAATTCGTGGAGTACTGGGAGCGACGCCACCACCGGGCGAGGGCTGTGCGCGACTCGCTTCGGTCCGCGTTGATCGATGGCACCTGGGCGGAGGGGGCGTTTCCCTCGGATGACGAACTCGGCCGGATGTTCGGAGTGGGTCGAAACGTGGTGCGCGAGGCAGTGCAACTTCTCGTCCACGAAGGAGTGCTGCAGCGTCGCCAGGGTGCGGGCACCAGCCCGGGCAAGCCCATCGTGGTCTTCGACGCGGATGTGCTCGGCGCCCTTGACGATTCGATCGGCCCCGCGGCCCCGTTGGCCACTCCGATGACCCAGCTCGTGCTGCGCTGGACCGACGAAACCGCTACGGCTCCGGTGGCGGCCGCGCTGCACATCGAGACCGGGGATCCGGTTGTCGTGCTCGAGCGACTCGACCGTTCCGAAGAAGGGCCGGTGATCTTCTGGACGACGTCGTAGGCCGCATCACGGGGCCTGACTCAGCCAGCCCCTCTCGGTGAGCCCATGCCGATGGGTTTCTACCGCTGGCTTGAGAACGCCGGCATCGAGCTCGGGTCGCTGTACGTGCGCAACGGAGCCGTAGGAGCCGACCCGGCTGTCGCCGAAGTCCTCGACCTGGAACCTGGGGCGGCCGTCATGCTTATGCACCTGCGGTTGACCTCACACGACGAGAGCATCGTCGCCGTCAGCACCGGATACGTGCGCTCCGACCGCTTCGTGTCGGAGTTCGTCGTCAAGCGCTAACGACTGCGTACGCCTCGGTACCCGATACTTGACTCATGTTCATTACGACGACGAATGATGTGGCCGGCTACACAATCGACGCAGTGCTCGGCGAGGTGATGGGACTCTCGGTGCGGTCGCCGAATGCGTCCGCAGCATTCGGGGCCGGTTTCCGCGCGCTCAGTGGCGGTGAAGTGCCGGAGATGACCCAAATGGTTTACGAAGGTCGCCAACAGGTTATGCAGCGGATGGCTGACCAGGCGAAGTCACGCGGAGCCAACGCGGTGATTGCGATGCGTTTTGACGCATCCCCAATGGGCGAGGCATGGACCGAGCTGTGCGCCTACGGCACGGCAGTCATCGTCACGCCGATCCCGGCGGGCGAGCCGGGCTCCACGCCGCAGTCAGCGGCCGCGCCGCTCACGTAACGCCGACCGCGCGTTCCTGCGGGTCGGCCGAGAGCACCACACAATTCGGCATCCGCATGATTTGGCGGTTATGCTTCAGACGACTTAAGAGTCAGAGCAATCGCTCTTTCTCGCCTCCCGGTGTGGAGTACGCCCCCGTCAACCGACGGGCCAGTCGCAGTCTCTCTCAGCAGAGCTCTGCTCGCGGCGCGCTGCCCCACACTTTGGAGTCCACATGTCCCTTTCCTCACCGGATGCCGTCAGCACGGCTTCAACGGGTGCCGCTGGCGGTTATCGCTGGCGGTGGCTCATCGTTGCAGTCATGCTCACCGCCGAGATCATGGACCTTCTCGACGGCACCATCGTCAACGTCGCAGGTCCTGCCCTCGAGCAGTCGCTCGGCGCGACATCAATCGGCCTTCAGTGGGTGATCGGCGGCTACGCGCTGTCGCTTGGAGGGGGCCTCATCCTCGGCGGACGTCTCGGCGACCGGTACGGTCGGCGCCGCATGTTCCTGGTCGGGCTTGCCAGCTTCACCCTGGCGTCCCTCGCCTGCGCCATCGCTCCGTCCATCGAACTGCTCATCGCGTTCCGCCTGATTCAGGGATTCGCCGGCGCCCTGCTTCTCCCCCAGGGCCTTGGGCTCATGAGGGAAAACCTGTCCGGGCGCGAACTGGGTACGGCGTTCGGCGTCTTCGGTCCCGTCTTCGGGCTGGGCGGAATCATCGGGCCGGTCCTTGGCGGCGCGCTCATTCAGGCCAACATCGCGGAGCTCGGCTGGCGTACCGTCTTCCTGGTCAACGTCCCGATCGGCATTGCGGCGTTCATCGTCTCGTGGCGGATCATCCCTCGCCGAGACGGTGATCGCACGATCACCGTCGACGTCGTCGGTGCAGCGATCGTCGCGGCGTCCTCGGTGCTGCTCGTACTGCCGCTCAACTACGGCCAGTCCGAGGGATGGCCGCTCTGGACCTGGCTGAGCATCGCGGCGTCCATAGCCGGTTTCGGCCTGTTCGTTCTGCAGCAGCGCCGGATTTCGACCCGCGGCGGGGTGCCACTGGTGACCCCGAGCCTGTTCCGAAAGGTGGCCTACACGGTCGGCCTCGGCGGGATCGCACTCTTCTTTGCCGGGCTGGTCGGCACGCAGCTGATCCTGACGTTCTTCCTGCAGATCGGCGAAAGCTTCACCGCAGGAGAAGCGGGGCTCGGCAACCTTCCCCTCGCGATCGGGTCGGCGATCGGTGGCGCGGTCAGCGGCGCCATCCTCGTCGACAAGCTCGGACGGGTGGTCCTCCAGTTCGGGCCCATCGTCCAGCTCGCGGGGGCTGCGCTGTTGTGGATCGAACTCGGCGCCGGCGGCACATTCTCGATCTGGCAGATCGTGCCCGGATTGGTGCTGTCGGGGATCGGATCCGGTGCCGTCGTCGCCGCGCTCTTCAGCATCATCCTCGGGGCGGTCGACGACCACGAGGTCGGTACTGCTTCTGGTGTGCTCACTGCGGTGCAGTCGATCGGCGCGGCGGTCGGTGTCGCGGTGTTCGGATCGGTGTTCTTCCACTCCATCGCGAGCGAATCGCCATTCAGCGCCTACCGGGATTCGCTGCTGATTCAAGGCGGGCTGCTCATCGCCTTCATCGCGCTGAGCTTCTTCTTTTCGAAGAAGGCGAAGCCGGAGGTCGCCGAAGAGGACGTCTCCCTCGAGGCGTCTAACCGCTAGCGCCAGCCTGCTCCGGGAGCTACGAGCTTCACGACCGACTCGAGCAGCTGGGCGTTGTAGTCGACGCCCAGCTGGTTGGGGATCGTGATGAGCACGGTGTCGGCCGCCTGCACGGCGGCGTCGCCGGCGAGTTGCTCGGCGAGCTTGTCCGGCTCGCCGATGTAGCTTTTGCCGAACCGGGCCGCCCCACCGTCGAGGTAGCCGACCTGGTCTTTGCCCTCGACCTGGGCACGAAGACCGAAGTAGTGCCGGTCGGCATCCGTCACGAGCGGGATGATGCTGCGGCTGACCGACACCCGAGGGGTGAACGGATGCTTCGCTTCGGCCCACGCGGAACGGTAGATTTCGATCTGCTCGGCCTGCAGCTCGTCAAAAGGGACGCCGGTGTCTTCGGTGAGCAGGGTCGAACTCATGAGGTTCATACCCTGCTCGGCCGTCCACTTCGCCGTCGCACGTGTGCCGGAACCCCACCAGATCCGCTCGCTGAGTCCTGGCGACTGCGGGTCGATCGCTAGGTAGCCGCGCCCGCCCATCTGCGGGTTCGCCTGCACCACTCCCGCGCCGTCGATCGCCGCACGGAACAGCTCGGTGTGGTCACGAGCCTCGTCCGCATCCGTCGCTCCCTCGCCGGGAACGTAGCCAAACGCTTCGTAGCCGCGCAGCGCGGACTCGGGCGATCCGCGGCTGAGCCCGAGCTGCAGGCGGCGGTTGCTGATGAGGTCGGTGATGGCTGCTTCCTCGGCCATGTACAGCGGGTTTTCGTACCGCATGTCGATCACGCCGGTGCCGAGCTCGATCGTCGAAGTGCGTGCGGCCATCGCCGACAGCAGCGGGAACGGCGACGCAAACTGCGGAGCGAAGTGGTGAACCCGTACGTAGGCGCCGTCAACGCCGATCTCCTCGGCGGCGACCGCGAGCTCGACGGTCTGCAGCAGGGAATCCTGCGCGGTGTGAACGAGCGAACCCGGTACATCCTGGTAGTGGCCGAAAGACAGGAATCCAATGCTCTTCATGTCAGGTGCAGCGCCGTGGAGGCGCCGACTATTCCCGCAACCGTGACACGATGTGAGGATGAATCCAGCGCGGGCACACAGGGCGACGGCAAGGGATGTCGCCGACCGTGCCGGCGTCTCGGTGGCCATGGTCTCACTTGTGGCCAATGGCAAAGCGACCGGCCGCGCGACGCCCGAAACCGAAGAGCGCGTGGTGCAGGCGATCCGCGAACTCGATTACCGCGTCAACACCACCGCGAGCGCGCTCGCCCGCGGCGCCCTCGACACCGTCGCGTTCGTGTCACCAGATCCGACGAGCCCGTTCTTCTCCGTCGTCATCGAGGGCATCCTCGAGGAGCTTGACGACAACTTCGCGCTGACTGTTCTTGTTCCAAAGGTCGGCGACGACTACGAAGCGTCGGCGGTCAAACGGGCCCTCGCCGGCGACCTGGCCGGCCTCATCCTTGCCAGCCCCGGGCGCACGCTGCTCGACGGCGTCAACCCCTCCTGCCCGACGGTTGTGCTCGACTCCGGTGAAACCCGCGACGGCATGACGAGCATCGACCTCGACCTCTCAGCCGCCGCGGTCGACATCGCAGAGCACCTCACCGGCCTCGGTCATCGACGCCTGGCGTACGTCGGCATCGACCGCGACAAGGCGTCACTGCACGTCAGGCGCGACGCCCTCGAGACCCAGCTCTCGACGCGGGGAGCATCGTTCGCGGTCGACGACCTGCTGGTAGGCCGAACGACGATTGTCGACGCGGCCGCTGCCTTTAGCGCTGTCTGGGACGACTGGGACGCCGCTGGCATTACCGCCGTCGTCTGCGGCGACGACCTTCTCGCCTACGGAGTCCTGCAGGTCGCGCGGGAGCGCGCGATCGCGATCCCGTCAGAACTCTCCGTTCTCGGATTCAACGACCTGCCCTACTCGAGCCTCGTCTCCCCCGCCCTCACCACCGTCGATCTCTCGGCGCGCGAGCTTGGAACGCGGGCGGCCGCAGCACTCACCGAACTGATTTCAGGCGCCGCACGGCCGAATAGCGGATCGAGCGCAACGCTCAACACCCGGCTCATCGTGCGGGAATCAACCGGACCCGCGCGCTCGCTCTAGCGAACTACTTCGAGAAAAGCGGATGCCACACTCTCGTCGATCGCGCGGGGCACCGGTACGACAATAGACTCCGCACCCACACCGCGACGCGCCACGAGCTCGAGGCAGCGGGACTGCAGTGCGAATCCCAGGTCCATCGACTCGATGGAGTTGCCCAGCGGGCTCGGTCCGCCGAGGTTGACCATGTGACCGTCGGCCGCGAGGTGAACGCGTCGGCCGTCATCGAATGTGAAGGTGTCGAGTCCGGGTGCGGCCGGGGAGATTCCGCTGAGCGACGGAAGGGCCTTTAGCGCCGGGACGTCGATCTCGAGCGGGAAGTGCCCGGCGTTCATCAGCACCACGTCATCCTTGAGCAGAGCGAAGTCGCCTTGCACCACGATTGACGGGAACCCGGTGACCGTGACCACCACATCCGCTTTCCTCAGCGCTTCAGCCTTGTCGGAAACGTCGAAACCGTCGAGGTGCGCCTCGAGACGCTTGACCGGATCGCGGTCGATGACGGCGACCTGCGCGTACGCGTTACGAAAATTGTTCGCGACTCCTTCGCCGCACGCTCCATAGCCGAAGACAACAACCCGCTTTCCCTGGGTTGAGCGGTTGGTGATCCGCAGGTACGACTCGAGAACGCTCTGGCCGACCGCATGCCGGTTCTCGGCGAACTGCTTGATCGGGCTGTCATTGATGACGAGAATCGGAAAGTCGATCTGGTCGCGCAGCTCGTTGAGTCGGTTGCGACCGGATGTCGTCTCTTCTGTGCCACCAAGCATCCCCGGGTACGGGTTCTCGAGGTAGCGGGCGAACAGGTCGCCGCCGTTGTCGAGGATCAGGTCCGGCTTTTCGGCGAGGACTGCCCGCAGGTTGGCGTCGTGGACAACCGGGTCGCTCGTCGGTCCACCGATGACGTGGATGCCGCGCTCGAGCAGGTAGTCGACCGTCGCCTGCTGCGTACTGTTGAGATTGCCGGTGGCGACAACGCGAGCACCACCGCGCGCGAGTGTTGTGATGAGCGCCGCCGTCTTGGGCTCCAGGTGGATGCCGGTGCCGATCGTGAGTCCCGCAAATGGCTGAGTTCTGTCGTACTCGGTGCCGATCGAGGTCAGGAGACGGCAGCTGGACTTGACCCATTCAATACGTGCGTTCATGAAGCCAATCTAAGGCGAAAGAGGCCAGCAGTCAAGCGCTTAACGTCCAGCGTCACGGGTCGCTAGCGTCACCGAAGGCCCAACCGCGGACCCAATGTATTGCCGCCGTTTTTGGGTACTCCTGCGGCACCGACCGCTCGCTGGTCTCGAACAGGTCGAGCATAAGGAACATCGGGTAGTCGAGCACCTGGGCGGAGGTGAAAACCACCGTTCCCTGACAGCCGATTAGCACGCCGGCGTCACACCATTCCACTTCCCACCGGTGTCGCCGCGCAGCATCAACGGGGAGCTCGACCTCGGTCATGTCGGTCTCGAGCGCAGGGTCACTGTGCGCTTTGATCCCGCTTCGCGCGCGACTCGAGGCGCCAACCGCTGCGGCATCGATCTCGAAAATGCAGATCTCACCACCTTCGGTGCGACCGCGAGTTTCGGAACCAACGAGCCACGCCGCGAGCATGCAGCCCTCATCTACGCTCGCGCTTACCTCGACTTCCAACCGACCGTTCGTCGGCGCCCACAGGTTGAGCTCCGGCGTCTCGGTGCGAACGACGAGGCTGTCGGGACGATGCCGATGCGTACCGACCGATGACCCAACCTCACCGGAGAACAGTCCGGTCTGAAGGTTCGAGACTCGCAGCGGAGAGTCTTCCGGACGCCAGTCGAGCTGGTCAGCGTCGATGCGGAGCTCAAGGCCGGCCGCGGTCAGCGAGTAGCGGGCACGGGACCGATCGGGAGTTGTCCAGTGCGGCAGGTAGTGATCAACCCAGAGATCTGTGCGCAGTTCGGCCGAAGAAAATTCGTCATAGATGTCGGCGACTCGGCCTGGTGCGGGCGGGAACGGATCTCCGATTCGGATCATCGCCCCATTGTGCACCGTGCCGGCGACAGCGGAGAAGGTGGGTTTCGACGAGCTCCACCAGCGGCGGGGTTAAAGCAGAAAAGCCACCCCGAAGGGTGGCTTTTCTGTGTTTCTAAGTTAAGTCCGGCGGTGTCCTACTCTCCCACAAGGTCCCCCTTGCAGTACCATCGGCGCAGAGAGTCTTAGCTTCCGGGTTCGGAATGTGACCGGGCGTTTCCCTCTCGCTATGGCCGCCGAAAC